>PVBE011750132.1_pt1 | contig 354179 bp, 343 predicted proteins | sample 1631181 | NCBI WGS metagenome assembly PVBE01 (sample SAMN08397723, study PRJNA350692) | Marine metagenome, whole genome shotgun sequencing project. | isolation source: water | place: Pacific Ocean | collected 2012-04 | reverse complement strand
TGCAACCTCGGCGGCTACACCGACTGCTGCAACCTCGGCGGCTACACCGACTGCTGCAACCTCGGCGGCTACACCGACTGCTGCAACCTCGGCGGCTACACCGACTGCGGATCCCAATAATGCGGAGTGCTGGCGAGGTCACATAACGCCTAGTAATCCCCGGCCGATATTCACGCACGAACTAGTGCAGCTAGAAAATATCAAGCACACTGCGCCGCCCGGGTCCGTATTTAGTGGGATGTTGAAGGGGCATGCGTACTTTTTTGTCGGAAGCGGCATGCCTGTGCAGGAATGGTCAGGATATCCTCGCTCGATACCGGTATATGCTCCGGTTGAATCGTGGCTTCTAAGCGTTCATGTATATCAGAATTCTGTAGCTGGGAACGATGTGTTCGAGTATGAACTCTTCTTTGAGGTGAGCTGCGAGGTTCGGTATAAACTGGGCCACATGGGTCCTCTCAGCGATCGTATTGAAGAGTTGGGACCGTTCGAACTTGGTCACAACAGTCTGTCCTTGCGGTTACATTTTGATGCGGGCGAATTAGTTTCCTACTGGTCTGGTGTTAACCCTGGTGGGAATATTGACCTTGGTGTTTATAACAAGACTGTGGAACAGATACGTTCCAACCCTGAGCGATTCACAGACGGAATTCATGAAAACCAACTTCACGAAGACTGCCCGTTTGACTATTTCCCTCAGGCGTTGAGTTCCCAATATTACGCGTTGTTGTCTGAAGAAAACACGTTCGAATTTGTGCAGACAGATAAGTGCAGAAGGTCGGCAGAGCAGGATATAGCTGGAACGATCTCGGGAGAATGGTTTGTCCCCAATCGGTATGCACCAGTTCTTGCTATAGGCACCTCGCTGCTTGGGTTGGCCCGAGTATCGTTCGGAGATTACGTCGTTCCCGGTGGTGCATCGGTAAGCGTCGGTCCCGGGGAAACGAGCCATATAGATCCCGGGCAGGTTACAACCGAGCATTGCTACGAGACTGTCGACCGAAGACCCGGCTCCCCGCCGTCTGAGTACGCCAGCGTGAAGTTGTTAAGCCCAACTGAACTAGATGCGGAGTACGGGTCAGGAACTTGTGCGGATCGCACCCCCATAGCGACGGTAACGGCTATTAGGTAGAGGAGCATGACATTGACGCATGACATCCTTTCTGCTGCCGGTGGTGTCTCGTAGCTCAGAGGACAGAACAGCAGTTTCCTAATAGTGAGACAAACCATCCTCTGAACCGCCCCGGGAAAGTTGGAGGCTCCAGTCCTTGAGAGGATGGAGCGATGACATGATCGAGCCGGTACCCACCAGAGATCCGCGAGCGAGCTGTCCGGATGGTGTTCGAGCACGAGGCTGGGCACCCGTCCTAGTGGGTGACGATCACGTCGATCGCCACGAAGTTCAGGATGACGTCTGAGACCTTACGGAAGTGGGTGCGGCGGGCTGATCGGACCTTGCAGCGATCCCAGTTCTGATCCATCATCGGTCGCGCGTGAGCCGAGAGCGGAGGCGATTCGTGGAATTTGGGTACACGGAGAAGCAGGAAGCGCTCCGCAGCGAGGTCCAGGAGTTCATTGCAGAGAACCTGACGCCGGAGATCCGGGTAGAGCTCGAATCCGGGGGAGGCCGTCGAAGCAACCCGAAGATCAAGGCGCTGTACGACAGGATCTCCGAGCAAGGCTGGATGGCGATTAGCTGGCCAAAGGAGTATGGCGGCCAGGACGGACATCGCATTGACCAGTACATCGTGGAGGAGGAGTTCTCCCGCGTCGGGCTGGGGGTGGGCGGTGCTGGGAGCGGCGCGCCGACGATCCTTGCCGCCGGAACCGACGAGCAAAAGGAGTTCTTCGTCAAGGGCCTGATCGACGGCGACGTGGCGATCTGTCTTGGATTCACCGAGCCGCAGGGCGGCGCCGATCTCGCCGGGTTGCAGTGCCGGGCGATCCGCGATGGTGACGACTACGTCATCAACGGGCAGAAGATGTACACGACGGGTGCCGAATCCGCGACACATATCTACCTGATGGCACGCACCGACCCCGACTCGAGCCGCCACGCCGGAATTTCGATCTTCCTGGTCCCAATGGACACGCCCGGCATCACCGTGCGACCGCTCTGGACGATCCAGAACGATCCGAAGGCCCCACGCGGCACGACGTACGGCGAGTCGCGCACGAACGAGACCTTCTTTGAGGAAGTGCGAGTGCCCGCCTCCTGCCTGCTGGGTGAGGAGAACAACGGCTGGTACCTCGGCGCGATGGGGCTGAACCTCGACCGGGTCGGCGCTGGACGCTACCTCATGTCCGTGCGCCGCGACGAGGACATCGTCAACCTGCTCAAGGAGGAGGACCTCGGCGGCTATCAACCGGCGCAGGACCCTGGGGTCCGAGACCGCCTAGCGGAGCTTTGGATCGAGGCACAGGTCTGCCGCCTGATGACCTTGCGCAGCATGTCGATCGTCGAGAGGGACGGGAACTTCACCTATGAGGGCTCCGCCGAGAAGGTATGGGCGCCAGAGCACGGCGTTCGGACCACGGAGTCGATCGCCCAGATCATCGGCCCATATGCCCAGTTGCTCAACGGATCAGAGGAAGCGATCGAAAGCGGTCTCTACGCACACAACTTGCTTGGAGCCTTCGAGTCCGGGATCAATCACGGCAGCGTTCAGGTCATGCGCGATCAGGTAGCGCGCCGGGGCCTGGGCATGCCGCGCATCTAGACGTAAAGAGGCGGGGGACAGCTGCATGGATGTGCTTCCGAACGAAGAGGAACAGATGCTCCGGACGGCCGTCCGAGACTTCCTCGAGGCCGAGTGTCCGACGAGCCTGGTCCGTGAGATGGAGAAAGACGATCTTGGATACCCACCCGAGCTCTGGGAGAAGATGGCCGAGCTTGAGTGGCTCGGGATGTCGCTGCCGGAGGAGCACGGCGGGCAGGGCCTACCCCTCACCTATCTTGGCATCCTCCTCGAGGAGGTAGGCCGTTTCCTCGCCCCGGTGCCGCTGCACAGCACTACCTCCGCAGCGATGACGATCGCGCGTCACGGGAGCGACGCCCAGAAGCAGGAGATACTGCCCGCCGTCGCGCGCGGCGAGCTGATCATGACCTTCGCGTTTCAGGAGGCGGACCCGCGCATCTCGCCGATCGCCGTCAAGGCCGAGGCCACCGAGGGCGGCGAGCACCTCGTCCTCAATGGCACGAAGATGTTCGTCGACAACTTCAATGTCGCGAACAAATGCATCGTCGTGTGCCGGACCGAACCGGGCTCGACCGGGGGCAATGGTCTCTCGCTGCTCGTCGTGGACACGGATTCTGACGGGATCACGCAGATCCCGCTGATCCCGACGGCGAAGGACAAGCAGAGCAAGGTGATCTTCGAGAACGTCCGAGTGCCGCGTGAGAATCTCATCGGCCCGTTGCACGAGGGCTGGCCGATCGCCGAGGCGATGCTCGACCTCGCCACGGCACTGCTGTGCGCGCAAATGGTGGGCGCGGCCCGCAAGGATGCCGAGATAGCGATCGAGTACTCGAAGGGCCGCACGGCCTTCGGTCGCCCAATCGGCGCCTTCCAGTCCATACAGCACCTCTGCGCCGACATGATCATCTGGGTCGACGGCGGGCAGCTGCTCACCTTCGAGGCGCTCTGGGCGATGGACAACGGTCGGCCCGCGAGCGTCGAGGTGTCGCAGGCGAAGGCGCACTGTAACGAGAAATGCCAGGCGATCGTGCGATCCTGCCAGACCATCCACGGTGGCATCGGCTTCATGATGGAGTTCGACATCCACCTCTGGTACCGACGCGTCGCCTCCTGGTCTATGCGGCTGGGGACGACCTTCGAGCACCGCGCCCGCGTCGCCCGCGCGCTTCTCGACCAGCCAGGTCGAGTTCGCCTCGGCGAGCCCTTGATGGCGGTTCCAGAACCGGCCCCGGGGGGTACCCCCGCCTGACCGCCGAGTACGCAAGTGCTCCCGACGAGAGGAGTTGACCGATGGCAATAGACGTCGTGTGCGGGAAGGAGATCGATGAGGAGCAGGCGCGCTCCAGCACCGGGACCACCGTACACGGAGCCTCCGAGGTAGACCCGGGGATGGGCACGCGCCGCTTTCACGAGGGGGTCTGGTACTACTTCTGCGGCCTCGAGTGCCGCAGCAAGTTTCTCGCGGATCCAGCCAATTACATCGGGGAGAAGCGATGACCGAAGAACCGCAAAGCCAGATCACTGACGAGATGAGGGCCCTGATGGGGGCGGAGAGTCCACCTGCCACGATGTGGGGGACGATCTCTGCCGACGCTGTCCGACGCTTCACGCAGGCAATCATGGACGACGACCCGATCTACTGGGACGACGAGGTGGCATCGGCCACCAAGTACGGTGGTGTTGTCTGCCCGCCCCTTTATCCGGGCTTCGCCGCGCGTCGGGAACCCGGCACGCCGGATCCCCTCGACAAGGCCAAGGAGAACCGCGACTGGGACGGGATCGGCGGCGGCGAGCGGGCCCTACCGCCGATCGACTTCCCCAACCTTCCCCGCCTGCTGAACGGCGGAGTGGAGGCGGAGTTCTTCCAGCTTGCGAAGGTCGGTGACCAGATCACTCGGACCACGCGCTACAAGGACATCACCGACCGGACGGGACGCAGTGGCTACATGGCGATCTTTCGAACCGAGACCGAGTTCCGCAACCAGGACGGCGATCTCCTCTCGCGGACTACCAGCACGACCATTCGCCGCTAGGGGGATCATGAGATGACAACGAGAGAGGCAACGAAGCAGCTCTACTTCGAAGACGTGAGTATCGGTGACGAGGTCACGCCGCTCGTCAAGGGTCCCATGAGCCCGCTCCATCTCATGCGCTGGAGCGCGGCGATAGAGAACTGGCACCGGATCCACTACGACGAGACGTTCTCGAAGGAGCACGACGGGCTCCCGGAGCGCCTCGTGAACGGCTCGTGGAAGCAGCACGTGCTCGTTCAAATGATGAAGGACTGGGTTGGGCTCGGCGGCTGGCTCTGGAAGATCGGCTTCCAGTTCCGCGCAATGGACGTGGTCTGGTCCACGGTCACAGCCTGGGGCCGGGTCGTGGACACGCGCAGGGTTGGCGACTTCGGCGTCGTCGAGTGCGAGATTGGGATGCGCAACGAGGAGGGCCAGGAGAGTACGCCGGGTACGGCGACCGTGGTCCTGCCGCTGCGCGATGGCCCCACGGTTCCCTACCCGTTCGTGCCTCCCGCAGAGGAGTAGGCTCAAGAGGCTCACGGCCAGTTCGTTGCCACACGCCGCGTGGCGCAGGGCAGCGTCCGGGAGCCGTATGTGAACGAGACAGCGGCGCGCTACGAGGAGGCGGCAGATGGCGAGACAGTGGGCAGACGTCCAGGTCACCGAAGAGGGCATGCGCGAAGGCATGCAGATCGAGGACGCAAACATTTCCGTGGCGGACAAGATCCGGCTGATCGATGCCCTGTCCGACACCGGTCTTCAGACCATCAACGTGGGGTCTTTCGTCAGCCCGAAGTACACCCCACAGATGGCCCAGATCGACGAGGTCATGACCGGCTTCGAGCCGAGGGAGGGCGTCACCTACACGGCGCTTGCGTTGAACGACCGCGGCATCCAGCGGGCGCGCGAGTACACCCCGCCCCTCACCGTCGGCGGGCGACGCGTGCCGTCGCTCTCCTGCCACATGTGTGACGTCTTCGTGCGGCGGAACACGAACCGCTCCCAGGAAGACGAGATCGCCCGCTGGCCGGCGATCATCGCGGGGGCCAAGGAGAGTGAAGCAACTGAGGCCAGTATCGGCATGAACGCCGCCTGGGGCTCGAACTTCCTCGGCGAGTTCACCTTCGAGCAGCGGATGGAGTTGCTCGAGCGGCAGCACGGGCTCTGGGACGAGGCGGGGATCACGGTCACGTCCGTGTTTCTCGGCGACCCGATGAGCTGGAATCGCCCCTGGGTTGTCGAGGAGCAGCTCGAGGCGATCAAGAAGCGCTGGCCGGAGATCACCGCCTTCAGCCTGCACCTGCACGACGCTCGCGGCTTTGCGCTCCCTTCGATCTACGCTGCGCTTCGCGTGCTGGAGCCGACCGACAGCCTCCGCATCGACACGACGATCGGCGGCATCGGCGGGTGCCCGTACTGCGGAAACGGACGCGCGACGGGGATGGCGCCGACCGAGGACGTCATCAACATGCTCGAAGAGATGGGAATCGACACAGGCGTCGACCTCGGCAAGCTAGTCCGCGTCGTCTGGATGCTCGAGGAGATTCTCGGGCGGCCGACGATGGGCCACGTCTCGAAGGGCGGCCCGATGCCGCACGGCGACTCGCTGTACGACGCGAACATGCCTTTCGTCGAGACCTTCGAGCAAGCACGACACTTCCTCGAGGGTCCCAGCGTCTACGAGGGTGGGATTTACCCGTGGTCGGAGCCAATCACGAGCCCGGCGCTCGACGCGCTGCGTGGATCCCCGGTCACCGGCGGAGACTAGCGGCGCGAAGCTCACGAACGCGAGGGTCGGACGCGCGCCCTCAGACACTCTCACCGCCCGTCTTCGCTTGCGAGGGCGGGCGGTGCGGCGAAAATGAGCGCTCGCCACGGTGGGGAAGCTGCGCATGTCGGAGATCTCGTACGCCCGCGACGGCCGGATAGCCCGCAGCACGACCGACGTGACGGGCGCCGACTGCCGCCTGACGATATCGCTCCGGCAGCGGCTGAACAAGGCGCGCGCTGGCCGACAGCGCGAACTACGCGCACTCCGCCGCGGCGAGCGTCTGCTCGGCCGCGGCAGGCCGCACGTGGCCGACGCGCAGGTGCTCTGCCAGCGCCTCGATGCTCGTCACGGGCTCCCTGAAGGCGGTTATGAAGCGGCCGATGCTCGTCGTATGATGGGCGTCGCTCCCCCCGACCGTCACAAGGTCGTGGTCAGAGGCCAGCTTCATCGCCCGCGCGTTCTCCTCATCGCTGCTGCCACCGTTGAGCCCCTCGATGACGTCGATCACGCCCGGCGCGACGCGCTGATCGTCGACGTGACCAGCAAGCCCAATGCGGTCGCGGCCGGCGTGCGCACCCACCGCGATGCCGCCGTGATCGGTCGCGGCGCGGAAGATCTCCGCGTGTCCGAAGAAGGGATTGGCGATGTCGACTTCTCTGAAGAAGCCCTCCGAGACGCCGTACACGAGCACGTGCCCAACATCCGTCTCTACCTCGATGCCACGCAGAACGACAACGTCATAGCTCGCCGCGAGCGACGAGTAGTCCAGGGTCAGGTCCAGGCTGCGATGCTCGGTGAGAACGAAGCCGTCGATCCGGTAGCCGAGCTCCCTGCGCCGGGCGATCCATCGAACGTAAGACTCGACCGTAGCGGTGGCGTCGTTCGATCCGTCGACGGAGTGCGTATGCAGATCGAGGTAGAACTGACCATGGGATGCAGCAGTCATCGGTCCGCCCGGCTACCCGTCTCGCTCGCTCGCGGAGGCCACCTGGATTCCCCCAGGTGTGTCACTTCCTCCCGCATGGCATCCGACTGGGCCGCGGTGGCGTCCGCTTCGGCACGGCGTGCGGGCGGTGTCGGCGCATGATAGCGTCGGACACCTGCTGCGGAAAGCAAGCGACGGGGCGACGGACGTTCGATGCTGATCGACCTACACACCCACACGCGTCCAACGTCGGCCGACGCCTTTCTGCACCCCGACGACCTGGTCGAGCGCTCGAAGCAGTCGGGACTGGACGCGGTCGTGCTCTCGGAGCACGACGCTATCTGGAGTCCGGATGCCGTCCGCATGCTCGCACGGCGACACAACTTCAAGGTACTCAGCGGCCTCGAGGTGTCGACCGAAGGCGGACATATCCTCGTCTACGGGCTGCATCGATACGCCGACGAGATGCGCCAGAGTGACGTCCTCGCGAGCCACGTTCGACGCGCGAGCGGGGTGATGGTCGCGGCCCACCCGTATCGTGCTTTCGCGCCCTATGACTGGCGCGCCCGGGAGGGGATCCGCCAGGGGCTGAGTCGTGCAGAACAGAACCCCGCATACCGCCTCGTCCAGGCAATCGAGGTCGTGAACGGCCACGGGAACCCGAATGAGAATGGCTTCTCGCAGCGGCTCGCTTCGCTCATGGGCCTGCCCGGCACCGCAGGAACGGACTCCCATCAGGCATCGGACATCGGCAAGGCAGCGACCCATTTCGAGCGCGAGATCCGCGACGAGGCGGAGCTGATCGAGGAGATCGCCGCCGGTCGCTGCTGGGCCGTCGACCTTACGCGCGGCTCGCTAACCGAGGACAGGACGCATCACGGCCTACCCGAGTACGGACACGAGCGAGCCGATCTTCCGAGCTGAGGCCAGGGCGCACACACAACGACCGGCGCGGCACGATCTACGCCGTAGTCAGGACGAGCTGGAGCCGTCCGCCTCCTCGGGAATGATCTGCAGGCGCTCGATGTAGTCGGGATCGTGCACCCGAATCCGCCGTGCCCCGAGCAGGGCGTCGATCGGCAGCCCACTCCGTGCCTCGTCGAGGGGCGCGAGCGTGCCCGTGATCTCCTGCTCGACCATGGCGTCGAACTGCTCGTCCGACATTCCCAGCAGCTCCTTGAACACGTACGCGTTTGCCTCGCCAAGCGAGGGCGCCGGTCCGCGAACGTGCAACGGCGTCTCGCTCAGCCGGAAGGCGCGCCCGATGATCGGGCGAAGACCGACGCCGGTCCCCCGGGCGTGCTGGACCCACTCGTACAGCCCACGTTCCCTGACCTGGGGGTCGAGGAAGAGGTCGCGGGCGTCGTTCACCGGTCCTGCCGCGAGACCGGCCCCACGCAACGCTTCGACGGCGTCCTCACGCGAGCGGGTGGCGGCCCACGCCCCCACGACGCCGTCGACCTCGTCGTGTCTCGCTCGAGCCTCCGCGAGCGTTGTCGGCGGCTCCTCGTCCCAATCCACCTCCCCGAGCACAGCGCTCAACGCGCCCCATTCCGCGTCGCTCTGCGCCGAGAACACGATCCAGCGGTCGTCGCCGAGCGTCTGGTAGCAGCCCTGCACGGCGACCGTGTGATCGCGATTCCCGAGCCGCTCCCCGAGCCGACCGTTCGCCACGTAGTCGAGCATCGCCTCGCCCTGGAGGCTCACGTTGGTCTGATACATACCAAGGTCGATCCAGTGGCCCTCCCCGGTCAGCGTGCGACGGCGGAGAGCGGCCATTATGCAGAACAGACCGTGCCACATCGCCACGAAGTCGGGATACGACTGCCCCACCGTCCAGGGACGGCCGCCGCGGTAGCCGGAGAAGTTCGCGATCCCGGTCGTCGACTCCAGCGCCGTGCCCTGAACGGCGTAGCTCTCCCAGGGCCCACCGTGGCCGTAGCCCGTGTTGGAGACCATGATCAGTCCCGGTCTCAGCTCGCTCAGGTGGGCAAAATCGAGCTCCCAGCCACGCATCACGCGGGCGGTGTAGTTCTCGAGCACGACATCGGAGATCTTCACCAGCTCGCGGAAGGCGTCGCGTCCTCGCTCGTGCGCCAGGTTCAGGGTGATCGAGCGCTTGCCGCGGTTGAGGACCGAGAACGTCCCGTTGTTGTTCCATGGCTCGAAGCCACCCTCGGTGTCGGGCCAGACCCCCAATTCGCGGTTCTGGTCGAGGCGCTGCAACGCCTCGATCTTGATCACTTCCGCGCCCAGGTCGGTCAGGACCCCCGCTGCGTAGGGCATGGCCCACACGGAGGTCAGGTCGAGCACCCGGATCCCGTCCAGCGGCAGGCCGTTCGTCTCTGGCTCGTTCACGCTGCCCTCAAATCACGTTCTGCGCACGAAGCGAGTGGAGCTCTTGATCGCCGATCCCGAGCTCGCCGTGTAGCACCTCGTCGGTGTGCTGGCCGAGCAACGGGGCCGGCCGCGAGATGCTCCAGGTCGTTCCCGGCACCCGCACCGGGGCACCGGCGTACTTCAGGTTGCCGGTTGTCGGGTGGTCGACGTCGACCCAGTAGCCGCGGGCGCTGAGCTGGGGGCAGTTGAAGAGGTCCGACGGGTCCTGGACGATCCCGCTGAGGACGTGCAGCTCGGCGGCGCGATGGAACAGCTCATGCTTCTTCTTGTCGGCCAGGGCATCGCGAATGAGCTCAAAGAGCTCGTTGGAGTGGAGCATCCGACCGTCGTTCGTCTCGAAACGAGGATCGTCGAGCGCCGGCTCCTCGAGCAGGTCGGCGATCGTCTTCCACGGTTCGGATGGTCGGTACTGCACGATGACGTAGCCATCGGCGCAGGGCATGATGTCGCTCAGCCCGTTCCCCGTCGCGTCCCCGTCTGCCGGACGTCGGCCTTGAACCCCGCCCATCCAAGCGTAATACGGCTCGTTCAGCACCAGCGTCGACGAGAGCGTGTCGAAGATCGAAATGTCGACCCACTGCCCGGAAGCGCCCTGCGCCTGCCAGAGTGTCATCATCGCCGTGACCCAGGCCGCGTTCGCGCCCGCATCGTATTGCCCCTGAGAGAGGCCGTGCTTGAGCGGGGAGCGGTCCTCCCGTCCGCTGATCGTCATCACGCCGCTCATGCCGTACACCACGAGCTCGCTCGCCGGCAGGTCGCGATAGGGACCGGTCTGCCCGAAGTTTGAGATCGAGGTGAGCACGAGGCGTGGATTGGCGGCGTGGAGCGTCTCCCATCCGAGTCCGAGGCGGTCGAGCACACCCGGGCGGAAGCTCTCGACCACGACATCGGCGCGGCTCGCGAGCTCGAGACCGATCTCTCGACCGCGATCGGACTTCAGGTCGAGCGTGACGCCACGCTTGCTCGTGTTCAGGTACAGGAAGTGGAGGCTGCCTTCGGGGTCCGGGTTGTCATGGAAGAATGGCGGTAGCTGCCTCGACGGGTCCCCAGTGCCGGGCCGTTCGATCTTAATGACCTCGGCGCCGTAGTCTGCGAGCAGCTTTGTGCAGTACGGTCCGGCAATCTGGTGCGTCAGATCGAGCACGCGCAGGCCCTCGAGCAGCCCCGGAGCGGCTTGCGCCGTCATCATCTCATTCCCGGTCGTCATGCGCATCCCGCCCTACGCCCCCGGCGTGCTGGCGATCGGTTTCTACCACGATTGGGTTGCCGCTTCAACGGCCACTCGGTCTGTTGTCCGATAGTGAGCCATCTGCGAGGGTGGTCGGGATCAGCGTATCCGGAGGCGATCTGCTGGTGACGATCACGCCCGAGGCGCGTGACCGAAGAGTCGGCGAAGCCGACGGTTCGGCGGTCGCGCGACCTGGGCGTACGCTGCGCGTCGCCAATCTGGAGAGGATCAGCATTGAGATTCGGGATCATGCTGCCGAACTTCGCGCGATGGTTTCGCGGTGAAGCCATTTGGGAGACCTGTCTGAGAAGCAAAGAGATCGGCCTCGACGCCCTCTCATTCGTGGACCACATCATCGTCACCCGCAACCAATACGCGGGCTTCGGCAACGGCTACATGGACATCTGGACGGCGATGTCCTATGTCGCGGCGATCACCAACGTCCAAGGGTGGCGCCCGATTCTCACCCAGTCAGTGGTTGACGTTCCCTATCGGCCGCCGATCCCACAGGCGAAAGTTGCGGCAACCGTCGACTCGCTCTCCGGCGGTCGATTGATGATCGGCGCAGGCGCAGGCTACCTGGAGGAGGAGTTCCGCGCGCTCGGCCTCGACATCCGCAAGCGAGGTGAGATGACGCACGAGTACCTCGCCTGCATGAAGGAGCTCTGGACCAACCGGATCGCCTCCTTCCATGGCAAGTACACCGACTTCGACGAGATGACGATCTCCGTGCGGCCCGCTCAGGAGCCGTACCCGCCGATCCTCTACGGCTCGCATGGCCCCCGACCGCGCGAGCGCATCGCTGAGTCCTACCAGGGCATGATCAGCAGCGCGGGGGGTGACTTTGACGCGGCCGAGTCGGATATCAGAGATCTGCACCGGCTCTGGAAGGAAAACGGCCGCACGGGAAACCCGTACTGGATGGCCGGCGTGAACGGTCACCTCACCACCGACCGCGAGGAGGCGGGGGCGCAGGTGACGAAGGGCGTGGTGCCGGACGGCCGGGAACTTCCCGAGCAGCGGATCGAGCGCATGCCCGAGGGCGAGGAGCGCGTCTATGTGTCGACGTTCCGGCTCCGACACGTCGACGACGTCGTCGAGGACCTCCGCCGGTACGAAGCGCTGGGACTCGACATGGCGATCTTCTGGCTCCCCTCGTACAGCTTCAGGGGAATGACCAATCTCGAGCTGCAGTTACAGCAGATGGAGCTGCTCGCCGAGCACGTGATGCCGAAGTTCACGCGCAACGCCAGACCGATCGAGATGGATTTCGACGGGGAGAGCGTGGCGATGCTCGGCGCGGAATAGGCCGAGCGGCGAAGCAGATCGGGGGTCGGGCAGACGGCTGGCTGACGTTGCGGCTCAGCCGCGGCACTCCCTCGATCCGGCACGGCTGACGTGGTAGCGTGCGCCGCGGCGCGCGTAACGCGCGTGAGAGCGGGAGGATGGATTGGCGGACCGCGCTACCGACTACCCGATTGTCGACATACACACGCACCTCTTCCGAACTGTCGAGATCGGCAAGCAGGCACTCTACGGTCTGAGGCCCGATCGCGAGCGGCCGAAGTACGTGGGGCTGCCGAACGAGCACCTGAAGACGATGAAGGCGGCAGGCGTGAGCTACTGCGGCGCGCTGGCCGTCACGCCGACGCGGGAGATGCGGGAGCGTGCGCTTGCTGAGCGGGGTCCGTACGGCAAGCCGCGGTGGGCGGAAAGCTCTGGGCTAGCTCTCGACAGCAAGCTCCTCGCCCGCATGGACCACAACAACTCCTGGGCCTGCGCGCTCGGGCAGGAGCACCCCGAGCTCGTGCCCTTCATCATGGTCGATCCGCGGCTGCTCTCGGGCTTCCAGCTAGCGAGCTACGTGCAGAACCGCGTGCAGGAAGGCGCGCGTGGCGTCAAGTTGCTTGCCATCCAAACCCAGCACCATGGGGACGATGAGCGACTCTTTGCGATGTACGAGTACATGCAGGACGCCGGTATCCCACTCTTCGCGCAATCCGGCGCGGGCGGCGTTCCCTCCCCCGTTACCGGGGACATCTGGGGTCGGCCGATGCGATTCGCCAAGGTGCTTGAGACCTTCCCTCGTCTGGACGTCGTGCTCGCGCACGCCCTCGGTGGCTACAACGGCTCGATGGGCGACACGCTCTACCTCGCCGATCATTTCGAACGCGTCTACTTCGACACGACCGTGGTGCAGGATCGCGTCTATGAAGCGCCCGACGTGCTTGGCCCGCAGATGGCGGAGCTGATCCGCAGAGTCGGTCCTGAGCACGTCGTCTTCGGTGACAACTTCCCCCTCTTTGACTACGACCGCCGGCGGGACATCGACGTGATTCTCGGCCTGCCGATCACGGACTCCGAGAAGCGCACGATCCTCTCCGACAACGGGATGCGGATCCTCCACCGCAGCGGTGATTTCGCCGTAGGTGAAGCGTGAGCTGCGCGGGTGGGTAGGGCGGCGGGTAGGCAGATGAACGGCATGCTCGACGGCGTACGAGTGCTCGACCTCTCGCGGGGGATCGCGGGCCCCGCGTGCACGAAGTTCCTCGCCGATTGGGGCGCCGACGTGATCAAGGTCGAGAGACCGGGAGTCGGTGACACGGCTCGCGCCTGGCCGCCGTTCGCCGGCAATCAGCCCGGTCCCGATCGCAGTCTCGTGTTCCTCTACCTCAACGGCGGCAAGCGAAGCGTCGAACTCGACCTGGCGTCGCCCGCGGCACAGGAGGCCTTCGCCAAGCTCGTGCGCTGGGCCGACATCGTCGTCGAAAGCAGCCCCCCCGCCACGGCCGAGCGGCTGGGTCTGACCTACGATCGGCTCGCCGTCATTAACCCGGCGATCGTAATGCTGTCGATCAGCAGCTTCGGGCAGTCTGGGCCGTACCGCGACTTCGCTGCCACCGAGATCGTCGAGTACGCGCTCTCGGGCCTCATGTATCACATTGGCCTGCACGATCGTGAGCCGCTCGTTCATGGCAACCCCCAGGCCGAGTACTTTGCGGCCATGAACGCGGCGAACGGCGCGGTTGCGGCGCTGCTGCATCGCGAGTTCGCCGGTGAGGGGCAGCATGTGGACGTCTCGGTCACCGAGTGTCTCTCGCTCATGCTCTCCGCGAACGAGCTCTCGGCCTACGCCTACGCCGGGGGGATTCCACGACGGACGCCTAGCCGTCCAGTTGGCGTGAACAACATCATGGAGTGCGCGGACGGGTACTTCGTTCCCGTCGCCATGGGCGACTGGGAGATGTTCGCCGCCTTCATCAACGCGCCCGAGCTGTTCGAGGATCGATTCCTCGGCGTGACGCAGCGCCACCGCCAGGGTCAGGAGGTGGAAGAGATCGTGAGCGCGCACGTCGCCCAGCGGGACCGCCACGACCTCTTCCACGGCGCGCAGGCGCTCGGGCTCCCGTTCGGCATCGTGCAGACCACCGGCGAGCTGGCGAATTGCCCCCAGCTCGAATCGCGGGACTACTGGGCGCAGGTCGAGCATCCAGTGGCCGGAACGCTGCGATACCCGGGAGTGCCGTTCAAGCCTTCGCTGTCGCGCTCCTCTCCGCCTGCCCCGGCACCGACGCTCGGCCAACACAACCGCGAGGTACTCGATGGGATGGTGGGCTACTGGCCCGCCGACCTCGCGGGCGAGGGAACGGCTCGATCGACGCCCGCCAACGATCGCAAGACGGGCGAGGGGGTGCTCGCCGGATTTCGTGTGATCGACTCCTCGGCCGTGTGGGCGATGCCGCTCGCGACCGCGATGCTCGGGGACATGGGTGCGGACGTCGTCAAGGTCGAGAGCACCGGTCGCCCCGACACGCGGGGCGCCGAGCCCTTCCAGGGCAACGATCCGACGGAAGAGTACTTCAACCGCAGCGGCATCTTTGGGACGCTCAACCGTGGCAAGCGCTCGGTCACGCTCGACTTCAAGTCCGAGCGCGGTGCCGAGATCTTCAAGCAGCTCGTCGCCGAGAGCGACGTCCTGATCGAGAATAACCGCCCTGGCGTGATGAAGCGCCTGGGCCTCGATTACCCGGTGCTGTCGAAGATCAACCCGCGGCTGATCATGCTGTCGAATAGCGGCTACGGCCAGACGGGGCCCTGGTCGCAGTACGGGGCGATCGCCTTGAGCCTTGAGCCCACAACCGGCGTCAGCTCGCTGACCGGATACCCCGGTGGTCCGCCGGTACGCTGGAACTGGTTGACGGACTATCCGACGGCGATGGTCGCGGTCTTCGCGGTGCTCGGCGCGATCCGGACGCGCGAACGGACGGGTGTTGGTCAGTGGATCGACCTCTGCATGTATGAGGTCGGGGTCTCAACGATCGGCCCCGAGATCCTCGACTTCACCGTTAATGGCCAGGTGCCCGAGCGCCGCGGCAACCGTCATCCGGTGTTCGCGCCGCAGGGCTGCTATCGCTGCGCTGGGGAGGACCGCTGGGTGGCCATCTCCGTGCGGGACGACGACGAGTGGCAGCGCCTCGCGCGTGTGATGGAGCGACTCGACCTGGCGAGCGACGAACGCTTCGTCCAGGTCGAAGGGCGCAGGACCCATCACGATCTGCTTGACGACGAGATCGGCTCCTGGACGGCCGGCCGAGAGGCTCGCGACGTGATGGAGGCACTGCAGGCGGAGGGAGTTCCCGCCGGCGCGGTGCAGGACGTGGGCGATCTCTTCCGAGACTCCCAGATGCACCACCGCGGATTCTGGCAATGGGTGGGAAGCGACGCGACGAGCCCCGTCGGCCCAAAACCCTATCCGACCGCGGGGTGGCGCATGTCTAGTACGCCGATGTCCATCCGTGGCCCCGCTCCGACGCTCGGCCAGCACAATGAAGAGGTGCTTGGCGGGCTGATCGGCGTGCCTCCCGACGAGCTGCAGCAGCTCGAGGAGCAGGGCGTGATCGGGCACCAGCCGATCCAGCGCGGCTACGTGCCAAGCGTGATGTCCGAGGATGAGAAGATCCGCGACGCGCGCTGGGTGGGCCACGACCCGCGCTTCGCCGAGCTGCTGGCCGAGACCTTCGCTAGCGGGGGCGAAGATAGCGTTGGTAACACAGAGAGGCTCGACGATTGACAGCCGGGCTGTACGTGCCGCTGCAGGGCGCGGGACTCCCGGCTGGCGGCGGGAGCAACGGACGGCTCGATGAGCCCGGCCGACAGAATCGACGGACGCTGACGAGAGGGTTGAGCGACGGGCTTGGAAGTGCTCACAGAAGCCGGCCCCTGACCTGCGTATTCCCTGCAGTTTCCCTGCAATTCCGAACCTGGCAGGTGATCAATTCTTTGGCCGCTCTGCTCGACCCGAAAGACGCCATTCTCACTGCCATTTCCCTGCCACTGAACTGCCACTTTCGAATCTGGGACATCCTCAGAGCGATCCCAGACCATCTGATTCTTGATCCATCGGTCGGAGGTTCGATCCCTCTCGGGCCTACCAGCTGACCGGCGCCGGGGTCGGCGTGAGCGGGCCGCCGTTCAGGTTCGCATACCGACCACCCTCTTCTGCATTTCGCCATCACACGCTCCCGTGCACGCGATCTCGGTAGTCCGAGTCGCCGAGAAGTGGCCTCCCAGATTCCTGTATTCAGAAGAGCCGATCACGGGGTTGCTTTCGTCACCCAAGAGAGTGAGTGATGTCCTTTGAGAGACTGAGGAGGCAACGACATGGCCCAGATCGACGAAACGATTGCGAGCTACCTGACGGCCCTCAAGATCGAGGGCAAGACCCGGAAGACGATCGAGAGCTACGCCAACTCGCTCCAGGACTTTCGCAAGGTCGGGTGCCGACTGGGCCTGCCAGAGACGGTCGATGAGTACGGAGTCGAGCAGGTTTACCAGTTCCTCGGTGCCCTCCAGGAGCGAGGTGCGTCGCCCGGCTATCAGCACCGCCGACACCGCGAGGTGCAGACCCTCTTCTCGTGGTGCGAGCGGATGGGGATGCTCGACCAGAACGTCTTCAAGCGGGTTCCCCGGGTGAAGGTCGGCGAGAAGATCAAGCCGCCGTTCACCTCAGACGAAGTCAACCTGCTGCTCCAGAGCCAAGACCGTGACAACCTCCGCGGCTGCCGGAACTACGCGATCATCCTCTTCTTGCTCGACACGGGAGTGCGCGCGGCGGAGTGCATCTCGATCCGGTTGGAGGATGTGGAGTGGAACCGACGGCGAGTGTTCGTGCGACACGCGAAAGGACAGAAGCAACCGCCCGAGCGAGGGAGAAAGACAGCCGGCCCCGTGAGGGGCCGGCTGAGTAGGTCCGAAGACCGAGTGGTGCGAGTAGCGACTAGCGCTGCTCACGACCAGTCGAGACACGGGCACCGGCGAGAGTCGCCAGGGCGAGTGCACCGAGTGCAAGCGCGAACCACAGGGTCGTGCCAGCTTCGGTTGCCAGACCGGCGTTACCGGTGTCTGCCGGGGCCGGAGCCGCAGCCGCAGCCGCAGCCGCAGCAGCCTCAGCCTCAGCCGCAGCAGCAGCCTCAGCCTCAGCCGCAGCAGCAGCCTCAGCCTCAGCCGCAGCAGCAGCCTCAGCCTCAGCAGCAGCCTCAGCCGCAGCTGTGTCAACGGTCAGCGGAACACCGGTGGCCGCGGGGTACGCACCGGCAACAGAGCCGCCGGAGCTGTACGTGGCGGTCTCGGTGACGGCGGCACCGTTCAACGTGAAGTTGATGGTGTCACCTGCAGCGACAACGCAGGGGGCCGTCGGGCTGATCTGAATCGTCCACTGGCCATCTGCGTCGACGGTCGTGCTGCCACAGTCGGTACCATCGACGGTAGCGGCGACCGTGTCGCCTGCCGTCGCCCCAACCCCGTAAGCGAGGAACGGCGGAACGGGCTGCGCGTGCGAGGTCGTTGAGCCTGCGAGCAGGCCAATCGACGTCACGATCGCGAGCAGTGCCACTGCTACTCCGAGGCGAGCGAACCCTTTACGAAGGGTCATATTGAGCTCTCCTTAGTAATCACGTGAGAGAAAGGAAGTGCCGGGGTCCCCTCAGGGGCCCCGGCTAGCTTCCAACTAATCACTCTTCGATTCAAAAGACTCAGCTACTCCGAGTAGGCGCTGATGATGTCCGTGGTGGCCATCGTCGTCATGGTCTGAGCAATCTCCGGGGCAGCGACACCATCCGTTGCCGGAATGAATGACAGCCAACCCTGAGTGGCGACATCGAAGCGCCACATAATCGCAACCGTGAACGTCTGAGCGTCGGCGAATGCCTGGCGGTCAGTCGTCCCAGCTGCACCCTGAGTGAACCCACCAGCAGGCGGGGCGGTCAGGACGGCAGCAACATCGGCTGCCGGAGTCGCCGGCTCGGCCGGAGTGACCGTGCCAACAACGACCTGGGCGCTACCGGTCTTACCACCAGTAATACCGAAGACCTCAGCGTCACCCTCGGCGAGGCCCAGAATCGTCAGCGAAGCGACGCCAGCAGCGGTCTCCTGGGTGGTGTCGATCGCGGCCGTGGTCGCGTTCAACGTCTGCAGGATTGCAGAGCTGACCGCGAAGGTGACGACCGTGCGGTCGGCAACGGGGTTGCCATCCGAGTCGACGACCGTAGCGGTTGCCGTGCCACTGCCACCAATTTCGATCGTCTCGTCAACGACAACCGTGATGGTGTCAGCGGGACCAGCGACCACGAAGTCCGCGGTAGCGGTGCGCGTCGTAGTGCCCTGCAGGTAAGTCACGGTCACCGTGTAGGTGCCACGTGCCAGCGGGGCGGTCGAAGCCTGGTCAACGTCAATGATTGCAACGGCACCAGCCAGGAGCAGACCAGCGGACGCCTCGACGTTGTCGGTGCACGCGAACGTGGTGGTGTTGACACCACCTGAGCATGCGGTCGTGGCGTAGGTGATGTTGCCAGCAGCCGCCGTCTCGGTGCCAGCACCACTGGTGTGGTCCTCAAGCAGGTCGACCGCCGTGCCATCGGAGTTCGCCACCACGAAGGTGACGAGACCGGTAGCCACGATCGAGTTGCCGTTCGCGTCAAGCGTACGGGCAACCGCGATCAGCTCGTCGAGGTCGCCCGTCGTGCTCTGGCGGTCAGTAATGATCGATTTGGCCGCGAACGAAGTCGTGGTGTTCGTGCGAACGAGGTCCAGCGTGATCGAATCAACCGTGCCACCGGTAAGGGTGATGGTCTTTGTCTTAATCACTGAGCCACGCGTCACCGTCACGGTCGCCGCACCAGCAACACCACCGTGGTTCAACGTCACCGCGAAGGATCCGCCGCCCGGTACTGAGCTGCCCGTGCATGCCTGCAGCACGCAGGTACCGTTGGTCGGCGCCGACAGCGTACCGAGGTCGGTCGTGACAATAATGCTGCTACCCGCGAGCGGCGTCGCACCATTGGCGTCCAGGTAGACCGTCGTCAGAACCAACGTGCCTAGCGGAGCCAGCGTGGTCGCACTACCAGCGGACGTCAGCGTGGCGGAAGCCGGAGCACCCGGTACCGCTGCCGGCGTCGTGAAGCTCACGGTGATCTGCCCCTGCAGAACCGCCGTGCCACCACCCGCGGGCACTGCCCGCAGTTGGATCGTAGCGGTACCGACTGCCGTCGGTGCCTGCAGAGTCACCGTATCGGCGGCAGCACCAATGGCGTCCTCGACCGAGGTACTGGCGGTCAGGCCATTAGCCGCGATCACCGTGCCCGTGCCAGCCTCTTGCCAGACGTTACCATCAGTCGGCGCCGGTACAGTCAGGAACTTGCCGTTGTCGGTGCTCAAGCTGAGCAAACCACCACCGGAGTTGGTAGCGGTACCGCTAGCAGTGAGCGAGATCAGCGCGGTGCTGGCCCCGTCTGCCGGGATGCTGATGGCACTTGTACTCAGCGTGATGCCCACGGTTCGCACGTTGGCCGCGACCGTCTGAACGGGATGAGCCGCGCCCGTCGCGTTCGTCAGCTGGATCGTGAAGCCGGCTGCAGCGTTGTCGGCGGGCGTTTCGTTCCTGATCCCGGCAAGGGTGAAGGTGACCACTTGTCCGGCGCCGACACCGACGTTGGCAACACAGTCAGCGTCAGCCGCGGTCAACGTGACCGTCACTACTTGACCAACGGTTGCCGCGGTTGCGGAACAGTCGGCTGCAGTCGCGTAACCGCCCCCTGTCGTGACGACGGTCGGAGCCGCCGGAAGGACGTAGCCTGCCGGGAACGTCACGGCGAACGTGTCGCCACCAGCGAGGTCGCCCATCGTGGCGACACCGTCACGGCTGGTAGCCGCGATCGTGTAGATCTCAGTGAGACCTGCGATCTGCGTTGGCGCCCCGACGCTCGTGAATACCAGGCCACCGATTTCGACGTCGAGCGCGACCGTCTGAGCGGGATGAACCCCGCCCGGCGCGTTCGTCATCACGATCGTGAAGCCGGCTGCAGCGACCTGAGCAGCCGCAACCGGGTTGGTAATTCCGGCAAGGGTGAAGGCGACCGACGCGCCGCCACCGACGTTGCCAGCACAGTCAGCGTCAGCCGCGGTCAACGTGACCGTCACTACTTGACCAACGGTTGCCGCGGTTGCGGAACAGTCGGCTGCAGTCGCGTAACCGGCCCCTGTCGCGACGACGGTCGGAGCCGCCGGAAGGACGAAGCCTGCCGGGAACGTCACGGCGAACGTGTCGCCACCAGCGGTGTCGGCGATCCCGGCGATACCGTCACGGGCGGTAGCCGTGATCGTGTAGGTCTCCGTGAGACCTGCGATCTGCTTCGGCGCCCCGACGCTGTTGAATACCAGGCCACCGATTTCAACGGCGGCTCCCGCTGCACGGTTGGCCACGTCGTGGTCGTTGTCAGCGGCGTTAACACTGACGATGAAACCGGCCGCAGCGACCGAAGCAGCCGCAGTTGGGTTGGTAATTCCTGCGATCGTCAGGTTCGCTGCGGTCGAATTGGAGTCGTCAAAGATGCAGACACCGCCCGACGTGACAGTCACAACCTGACCAACGGTTGCGCCGGTCGTGTTGGCGTCGATACAGCCAGCCCCCACCCAGCCCGCGCCGGTCAATGCCACCACCGGAACAGCCGGGATCACGAAGCCCGCCGGGAAGGTCACGATGACGGCGTCGCCGGACGCCAAGTCATCGTCGCTGCTGCCGTCCAGTGTGAACGTAACCGTCCACGTTTCAACTTTTCCTGCGATCTGCGTCGGTGCAGAAAAGACCGGGACGCCGGACGTTAGCGCACTGTTCGCCTCGGCCTTTTGGGCCGGGGCAGTGAACAGAACGGCCACCGCCATGATTGCCGCGAGGGTGACGGGGATCCCGTACCACGCGGTCTTTCGTATGAATTTCAAAATGCGTCCTCCTAAGGAAGCATGAATCTTGTTTTCGGCACCACTACTTTCGGTGTTGCTCCCTTTCCCCTCGGGGGAAGCTGACATCGCCGCTCGAGCGAGGCGCCATCAGCTCTCCCGTCTGTACGTTGGATCGGTGTCGGAGAGTGGTCAGACGGACGGAGCCGGAAGGCTCGTCTCGTTCAGAGAACAGCAACCGATCAATGAGCTCGGGTGCTGATCCCGCTCTCCACCACAACTAGATTAACGTGATCGGAACCGAAAAGGTTACCAATTACTATTCCATATATCGTTTGATCGTGACCTAAGACACAAGTGCTCCACGCAGCTTTGCCTGCTCCGCCGACTGCTCTGGCACGCGAACCCGCTGTGGCGGTGGGTTGGGATCGGTGAAGTGGCTGCCTCAGCGCTTCGCGACTACGTCGAACGCTTCCGCGGTGAGCGGGAGGGAATGCTCTTCCTTTCGTCTCTTGGCGAGGCACTGACCACCGGGAACTCGCTGCGGATCATCCTTCGCCGCATCGGCGACGCGGTGGGGGTGCAGAAGGTTCACCCTCACCGCTTTCGACACACCTTCGCGACGTGGGCGATCCAGTCGGGGGCACGTGAGATCGACGTACAGATGCTCCTCGGCCACTCCGACCTCACGATGACCCAGCGCTACGCCCGCACCTACACGTCGGAGCAGGCGATACAGGCGCACGGCGACCTCAGTCCCGTCGCGCAACTTGACGCACGATGCGACCACGGCGCTCAGCATGGAGAGATCCCGGCGGCGGACTCGGCTCCGCTGCGGAACGGCATCATCAATCGCGCCCTCGTCTGGCAGAGCGTCCGTCTTGTAGTCGACGACCACGTACCCGTCAGCGTCCTCGTAGAGCAGATCGATGAATCCCTCGACGAGCACGTTATCGACCACTGCACCGACATAGACCTTGCGCCGGTAGCGCCCGCCGTCGACGGCCGCACGCACGGTCGGCGCATCGAGCGCCAGCTGCGCTAACCGGCGGACCTCGTCAGTACGCGATCCCACACCTTCAGCGATCGCCTGCGCCCGGGCTGTCTCTTCGAGGCCCTGGCCAGTGGCGAGGTCGATCGTTTGCAGCGTGGAGTGAACGGCGCGACCGAGTCAGGAAACACCTCCCCGACGTTTGCCCGCGTCCAGAGCGGGTAGCGCTCACTCGGCTCGCTCCCAACGATCCACGGCTCCATCGCATCACCCTCCCAGCGTCACAGTGGAATTCTTCGCTATCGCTCACCTCATGGTGTGACCCGGCTCAGCCGCGCTGCGGCGAACCCGTTACGTCCCTCGCAGTCGCGGATCTAGCACGTCGCGCAGCGCGTCTCCCAGGAAGTTAAAGCCGACGACCAGGAGCACGATTGCACCACCGGCGAAGACGGTAAGTTCGGGATGCAGGTCCATCGCGCCCCGGCCTTCCTGAATCATCTTGCCCCAGGAGACGACGTTGCGAGGGCCAACACCGAGGAACGAGATTGTGGCCTCGAAGAGGATGAAGGCGCCGATCCCGATCGAGAACGCGATCAGCACAACCGAGGCGATGTTCGGCAGCACGTGACGAAGCATCAGGCGGAGATCGGACGCTCCGCTCGCGCGCGCGGCCAGGATGTAGTCCGCCTCACGGACGCCGAGGGTTGCGGAGCGAATTAACCTCGTACCAATCGGTATGCCGATCACCCCCAGTGCGATCACGGTGTTCCTGGCCGACGGCTCGGCAATCTGCACGATTAACAGCAGCAAGACCAACGCGGGGAACGCTTGCAGCGCATCGACCAGCCGCTGCACGAGCAAGTCGTACCAACCCAGATAGTAGGCGGAGGTGACCCCGATCAGCAGACCCGCCCCAACGGTCAGGAACGAGGCGCCGAGGCCGACCATCAGCGAGAGACGGCTACCGTGCACGACCCGCGCGTAGATGTCGCGCCCGAACTTATCGGTGCCGAACCAGTGGTCGCCGCTCGGCGCCATGAACTGGTCGACGATCCTCGGTGACCCGATGTTGGAATTCACCGCAAGTTCCGCCACGGACGGGTTTGATTTGAAGTTCGAGTTGGCGCGATCGAAGATCAAGTCCGGATCATGGCGACCCAACGGCCCCGCGAAGGCCGCGAGGAACATGAAGAAGACGACGATCACCAGTCCGACCGCGCCGAGCCTCTTGCGCGCCATGAAGCGCCTCAGCGCCCGACCGAACCCGTACAGCCAAACCGGGCGACGACTCTCCCGGCGGCCCGATGCCGTGACGCCGTCCAGCATCCGCTCGCTCATGCCAGCCTCACGCGGGGGTCGAGGTAGGCGTAGAAGATATCGACGACGAGATTCGTGAAGACGATCACGAAGGTGGTGAGGATCACCAGCCCCTGGAAGAGCGGGTAGTCACGAAGGAAGATCGACTGGAAGAGCAGCCGCCCCACCCCGGGCACGTTGAACATCGTCTCCAGCACGATCTGAGATGAGACGATCGTGGCGACCGTCAGCCCCATCACCGTGATCACCGGGAGCAGCGCGTTCCGCAGGGCATGACGGAGTATCACGGCGCGTTCCGTCAGGCCTTTCGCCCGCGCCGTCCGGACATAGTCCTCATGCAGCACTTCGAGCATCTGTGAGCGCAGCAGCCGCATCGTCTGTGCGGTGGAGGCGATGCCGCCGGCGAACATCGGGATCACGTACCACTTGAAGGCACCCGCAGGGTCTTGCCAGAGGTGTGGTTGCCCGGTGACATCGATATGAAACAGGTCCCAGCGTAAGACCACGATCACCGCGATCGACGCCGTCCAGAAGACGGGCGAAGCGAGGCCCAGGATCGCCACGCCTCGCAGCGCATAGTCAGGCATTTCGTCCTGTCTTACTGCGCTGATGATGCCGACGGGGATGGCGATCGAGAAGCCGAGGATGACGACCAGGAACCCGAGCTCCAGGCTGTACGGCAGCGCTCGTCCGACTTCATTCCAGACAGGACGCTTCGAGCGGAAGGAATCGCCGAGGTCGAATCGGCCGATGTCCCCCATGAAATCGACGTACTGCAGAGGGACCGACTTATCGAGCCCCAGTATCCGCTCGGCTCGCTCGATCGCTTCCGGGGTGACGGCACCGAGGTTGAGGCTGGCGAACTGCTGCGTGGCGAAGTTGCCCGGCAGCACGCGGATCGAGATGAACACCATGGTGGCCACGACCCAGAGCACCAGGATATTGAGCAGCGTACGCCGCACGATGTACTCGAACACCCACCGACTCCGTTTCGTCTCCGCCTGCGTCTGCCGCTGTGCGGTCGATTCCCGCGCGTCGACCCGAACTCTCTCCCCATGACATGAAGGCGGAGGGAGTCCGGGACACGCACGGCGTGAACGCGGGTCCTAGAGTGGTTTCAAGCTTGGTGTCGAGCGTCCCTGGAATGACGGGTCGTTCGGGTCGATCCACTGGTCGAGCGACGTGAGACTGTTCGCGAGGAAGTTCCAGCCCTCGGACTCGCCGGCGAGCGGGGGATGCATGTAATTCCAGCGCAGCGAGGGGAAGATGTAGTTGTAGCAGATGAGGCGACCGAACTGGCCGTTCTCCAGCACGAACTCCTGCACTTCCCGCAGGATGTCGAAGGCCACTTCCTTGTCCTGTTCCGCCGCCGCCGCATCGAGCTTGGCGTCGATCTTATCGGGCTCGTTGATGCCCCAGATATTCCCCGGCGAGCCGGAGTTGAACGCCCCGATCATGTCCGCCCGGGCGTCCGGGATCTCGATGTTCGGGATCCAGGCGAAGAACGGATCGAACTTCTTCTGGAACCAGCTCGGGATGATCTCACCGTACGACTTCGTAAGCCCGCGGAACTGCGTGGTGCTGAAAGCGTCATTGAACATCGACGCGATGATCTCGGGCGTGCTTGTCCAGGCGGCTCGCAGCGCCCATGTCTCCGCGACCACCCAGTCGATGTCCCCGAGAGCCGGTCCGCCTCCGGCGATCCAGAGGTCGTTCGCCTCCTTCAGCGCCGCGTCGCGGTCGAGCCCGTAGCCGGGAAGTTTTGCCAGGTCGTCCTGCGGGATCGCCCACGCTTCCTGCATCCAGGAGACGGGCCCGCTGACCTTACCCAGCCCGTTGTGCAACTGCTGGATCAGTTGCCGGCGGTCGATCGCCAGGTTGATGGCGCGCACCAGGCGGTTGTCGTCCCACGGCGGCTCGTTGGTGTTGAGGTAGACCGCGACCGTGTTCGCGACCCCCTGGAAGGTGAGGAAGGTCGAGTCTTTGTTCGCCTCGTGGATCGCAGTCGGCGTGCCCGGATCCGGGTCCGTGAAGCTGTCGACCTGCTTCTGCTCGAAGGCGATGCGGTAGGCCGTGGGGTCCTCGAACGACTGGATCCACCGCTGACCGTCCATGTACGGGCGGTCAGCGTCGTAGTACGCCTCGTTGCGCACGGCCGAGATGCGCTCACCGGGCACCCATTCAGTGAGGATGTACGGCCCGGTCCCGATCACCTTGTCAGCGGAGATCTCCACGTTGTTCGGCTCGACGGCGGTGAGCAACTCCGGTTGGCCGATCAGGTTGAACTCGTTCGCCATTCCCTCGATGAAGGTACCGTCCTGCTTGGCGAGATTCAGCCTCACCGTCCGATCGTCGACGATCTCGGCGTTCACGACCTTGCCCCAGAACGACTTGCGCCCGAAGGGCCCTTCGGAACCGTCGACCATCAGCCCGTCCCGCTGCCGCTCGATGTTGAAGACGATGTCCTCTGCCGTCAGGTCACGACCGGCGGTCGAGGCCGGGTTGGCCGCGCCCGGACCGGCAGAGTGCCACTTCACCCCGGGCCGCAGGTTCAGCACGACGGTCAGGCTGTCGGGGGTCTCCCAGCTCTCGGCCAGGTCGCCCACGAGTTCCCCGGTGTTGGGGTTCGAGAAACGCAGAATCTTCGACTGCGCCGCGCTGAGGATCGTCAGTACCGGACTGGCGACCGTCAGGTGTGAGTCCACCGTTTCGTAGACGTTGGCGGATTGCGCGACCGCCGCATTGCCGCTAACGGGTCCCGACGGGGAGGCGGCGGTCGTCGTCGCAGCAGCCGTCGCCCGCGCGGCGGCAGTCGCAGCCGACGTCGGCGTGGGACGAGCCTGCGGTGCGTCGTCGTCGCCGCTGCTGCAACCGATCAACGCCGCGCCGGCGAGGCCCGCGATGCCGAGGCCCGCGCCCCGCAACGCCGCGCGCCGCGAGATGCGATGGCCCGCCGTCTGCCAGTAGTTCCCGTGCTTTGCCATGAGAAGTCCTCTCTCGGTGTCACCGCCATGTAGCGACTCTCGGACGCCGGCGACCGCCAACGTCAACCCGCATCACCTGCCCCAATACGGCCGTGATAGGCGACTCAAACTGCGCTGTCAACGTACACCTGCTGGTGAGACTCGTGTCCAGGCTCCCTGATCCGCCTCGGGCCGGGGAGGATCAGCTCGATGCTGCCGCCCCGCCATCGGCCTCGCGTGGAGGTGCGGCCGATGCGGGCGCGGCACCGCCATCCGATCACGCTTCGGGCATGCGGCGCCGGGGGATCGTGCAACAACGGGGCGACGCGGATCCCAGGCCGACCGCGGCGAGACGCAAGCAGCAACGTGGGGGCTGGCGCCCGCCCTGTATCATCACGCCTGCCCGCCTCGCCGGCTGGTCTCTTCGGAGCCACGGTGGGGACAGGTCACGGGCAATCCTCCGCCGGTCGCTGGTCAGCACGACGCTGGCAGGGGGTTCGTGGTCTGAGATCTGACGGAGCCGCGGTCGGGCGGTCGAAGCTAGAAGGGCGCAGGGCCTTGCCCGTGTACGGCTACTTCTTCACCACTGAGACCGTTGCGGGCATAGTGACGAACGGGACCCGCGCGAGCAGCAGTCGCCTCCGCGTCGTTCTCGAGGCGTAGTGCGAAGCCGCCCTCAAGCGGCAGGCGGCCACCGCCGAGCTCGGTACGGATCTCGCCGCCCCACTGGTCGTTGTGCCCCTCGCTGGGGTCCTTCCACAGCTCCGTCAGGACCTCCGCGACCACGACACCGCCGAAGTCCAGCAACTCAGCACGGCCAGCCCACGTCGCCTCGTGCTGCACGACGGCCGCGCGGGCCGGCTCGGGAACGCGACCCGTCGTGCCCGTAGGCGCAGCTGCTCCGACTGCTGATTGCGCGCCGTTCTCGGCGCTGCGGCCGGTTACGCCCGGAGGGCGGCGCACGTCGACCAGACCTCCGTGTCGCGAAACAGCGAGATAGGGGCGGATCTGCTCGACGAGCTGATGCGCCTGCTCAGCCGGCGTTCCGGTCAGCAGCTCGTGCCGGCGGTCGCGCCCGGCTGCCTCGTGAGTGCCGGAGACGGTCGTCGCCGAGCCCGCGAAGCCGATCATCGAGGGATCGGCGTCGATGTCCTTTGCTTCCCAGATGGTGACGGGCACCTCTGCGGCCCACGCACGGCGGGTCATGTCCATGAAGCGGGGCTCGTTCGCTCTCATCTTCACCGACAGCACGGCCGGGAGCCGCGCCACCAGTACCTCGTGGCCGCCGCTCATCTCGCGGGTGGCGCGCACGCGCCAGCGACTGTCGACCAGCGCGACGTCGGTCGCGTAGGTGATCTGGGGGATGTCGAGCCATTCCGCGATTCCCGGTGGCACCTGCGCCGTCGCCCCGTCAGACGACTCCTCACCGCACATCACGAGGTCAAAGCGGCCGATCTTGCGTACGCCGCCGGCAAGCACGTAGGACGTGGCAAGCGTGTCCGCACCGCCGAAGGCACGGTCGCTCAGCAGGTAAGCCTCGTCCGCCCCCATTGCGAGCGCGACCCGCAGGCCATCCTCGAACTGAGGCGGCCCCATTGCCAGCAGCCGTACGGTGCCGCCGTAGCGGTCCTTAAGACGCAGCGCGGTCTCGAGCGCATGCATGTCCGCCGGGTTGATCAACGAACGTCCCGAGCGGTCCAGCGTCAGCGTCTCGGGGTCGACGCTCACTTCTTCAGGCCGGGGCACGACCTTCAGGCAGACGACGATCTCGGGGACGTTCATCGGTCGCCCTCCTCGTCCTGTCTCTTCATGCCCCGTACCTCCTCCACCAGCAGTGGCAAGATGTCGAAGATGTCGCCGACGGCCGAGTAGTCGGCACAGTCGAAAATCGGGGCGTCTGCGTCGGCGTTTACGGCAAGGACGGTCTCCGCCTGGTCGATGCCGACGGCGAACTGCTGAGCACCGCTCGCGCCACAGATGATCGCCAGCTTCGGATGTGTGACGTAGCCGGTCTGTCCGACCTGGCGCTCATGCGAGGCCCAACCGGCATCGACGGCCACGCGTGTCACGCCTAGCTCCGCTCCCAGCGAGGTCGCGAGCTCTTCCAGCAGGCCAAAGTCACCGCCGGTGCCCGCGCCGCCCACAACCAGCACCTCTGCGTCCGCGATCGACGTTCCGTGTTGGACTTCGCGTTCGACGACACGTACGCGTTGCGCGGACTCGTCGAGGGCTACCGGCACGTCGTCGATCACGCCTCGGCGGTCGGCGTCGGGCTCACCAGCGGCGAAGACACCGGGCCGCACGGTCGCCATCTGCGGGCGATGCCGTTCGCACTTGATCGTCGCCACGATGCCGCCGCCGAAACCAACGACTTCACCGAGCAGCAGGCCGGTTTCCTCCTCGATCGCGAGGTCGGTGCAGTCGGCCGTCAACCCGGTACGCAGCCGCACGGCGAGCCGGCCAGCGAGGTCTCGTCCGTTCGGGGTCGCGCCGAGTAGCAACAAGTCGGGCTTCGCAGTCGTGACGAACTCCGTGACGACCTGTGCGTGGGCGTCGGTCGTATACGGCTCGAGCAGCGCGTCTTGCCCCATCAGCACGCGGTCCGCGCCCAAGGCCACCGCCTGCCCCGCCGCGCCGATGGCCGAGCGGCCGAGCAGCATGCCGGTCAGCGGCGTGCGAAGCGTCCGCGAGAGCTCGTACCCTTTGCCGAGAAGCTCTCGCGAGACGCCATCGAGCTGACCGTCTTCGTGTTCGAGATAGACCCAGACGCCTCTTGCCTCGTCGGGACCGTAGAGCGACTCTGTCATCGCACCACGGCTTCCTGCGCCGGCTGTGCCCTGGCCGCCTGGTCGGCGGGCACCAGCGCCTCGGCGAGCAGTTCCGCGATGTCCATCACGCGCGTCTCGCCCGTGCCGATTACCTTCAGGCCGTCTTCGAGACAGGAGAGGCATGAGGGGCAGGCGGTGGCCAGCACCTCGGCGCCCGTCGCCTGCGCCTCGCGGGCACGGAGCACCGCGAGGCGCTCCTCGGCAGGTGTCTCTATCCACATGCGGCCGCCTCCGCCGCCGCAGCAGAGCGCCTGCTCGCGATTGTCTGCCATCTCACGTAGCTCGATGCCGTCGACGGCGGTCAGGAGCTGGCGCGGCGGCTCGTAGAGCCCGCGTCCACGACCGAGGAAACACGGGTCCTGGAAGGTGACGGCAGTCGCGCCCGATTCGGCAGCGCCGAGCAAGAGGCGGCCCTCGTCCAGCAGTTCCACCAGCAGCTGCGTGTAGTGGCGCGAGCGAAAGCCGGCGTCTCGGTGGTAGGACTCGAACATGTCGAAGCAATGCGGTGAGATTGCGACGAGTTCTGTGATGCCGGCTTCCCGGAACTGCTCCGAGTTCCTTTCGACGATCTCCGTCAGAAAGCCTTCGTTGCCCAGTGCCATGACGGACTCGCCGCAGCAGGGCTCGTCTTCCAGTACCCCGAAATCGACGTCAGCGGCCCGCAGCAGCTCGACGACCGCGCGGGCCACCTTCTGCAATCGCGCGTCGTAGGCGACGGAGCAGCCGACGTACAGCAACAGCTCGTGCTCCGGCGTGTACTGCGGCAGGTCGAGGTCGCGAGCCCACGCCCAGCGCTCGGATGGCGGACGGCCCCATGGATTGCCATCCCAGTGCACGTCCCACATCACGCTGGCCAGCCCCTCCGGTGCCTGCTGCTGGTTCCAGGCCTCGTTGCGGAGTGCACGGAACAGCTCCGGCACATCGACGCCGCGAGGGCACTGCGAAAGACACTGGCGGCAGGCGGTGCAGCGCCAGAGGTCGACCTCGCCATCCTCGATGCCGAGCTGGGCGCGGCGAACCATCTCGCGGATGCTCAACGGCTGCTCCAGCACGCTGCCCCACGGGCAGACCGCGGTGCAGGCACCACACTGGTAGCAGGCGGCGGCGAGGCCGTGGGTGACCTCGACGACGTGTTCCCACTGCTCGTCGTCGAGCACGATCGGCGTACGTTCGTCCATCTCAGACCTGCACCACCTCGCTCGCGGCGTAGTCCTGCACGACTTCGTGCATCTCGCGCAGCTTCGCGGCCAGCTCCTTGCCTTCGGAGGCGGATATCCACTGCAACTGGAACCGCTCCGGCTCCACGCCGCGCCGTCCGTATTTCCGCTGGAGGAAGTTGAAGCGCTTCTCCGTCTGCTCGTTGGCGTTGATGTAGTGACAGTCGGAGCCCTGCTCGGTGAGGCGGCAGCCCGTGATGAGCACCGCGCCCGCTCCAGCGTCAAGCGCACGTGCAACGAAGCGCTCGCTCACGCGCGCCGAGCACATCGTGCGAATGATGCGGGCGGAGGTTGGGTACTGGACCTTCTCGATGCCCGCCTGATCCGCGCCCGCGTACGAGCACCAGTTGCAGGCGAAGGTGAGCACCTTCTCCTGCGGATGCTCAGCGAGGGCGGCGTCGATCTGCGCCTCGATCTGCTCGTCGGTGAAGTACGGCATCTCGATGGCGTCGTAGTTGCAGGTGGCCGCGCAGGCGCCACAGCCCTGGCAGGCCGCCTCGATCAGGTTCAACGTGCCGGTCTTCACCTTGCCGATCAGCTCGATAGCCCCGTACGGACAGGCGGGGACGCAGATCCCGCAAACGATGCACTTGTCGAGGTCGACGCGGGCCGTGATCGGCTCCTTTTCGATCGTGTCTCGGGCGAGTAGGCCCGCCGCCTTCGCCGCGGCTGCGAGGCCCTGCGCGACACTCTCGCGCACGTCCTTCGGCCCCTGCGCCGAACCCGCGAGGTAGATGCCGGGCGAGCCCGCTTCCACCGGGCCGAGCTTCGGGTGCCGCTCCAGCAGGAAGCCGTCCTCGCTGTGCGCGACCTTCAACTGCGCCGAGACGTCTTCTTCCTGCGGCCGCAGCGCCGTGGCAAGCACCAGCAGGTCAGTCGGAATCTCAAGGTCACGGCCGAGCAGTTCGTCGTGCATGCGTACCGCGCCGTCGCGGTAGCGCAGCGCCTCTTCAGGCGGCGAGTCGGGGTCGTAGCGCAGGAACTGCACGCCCTCGCGCATCGCTGCCTCGTACAGCTCCTCGGCGTTGCGGCTGAATGTGCGGATGTCTCGATAGAGCACCCGCACGTGCCTGCCTTCGCGGCGCAGCTTTAGCGCCTGCCCAACCATCGACTCGCAGCAGTAGCGCGAGCAGCCGGCGGGTAGCCCGCCGGTGTCCTCCGTGCGGTCGCGCCGTGAGCCGACGCAGCCGACAAAGGTGACGCGGTCAGCATCGATCTCGTCCGTCTGCTCCAGGTCGAGGTTCGTCACCACCGTTGGGTCCGTGCCGTAACCGAATTCCGTCGGCCGGTAGGGGCGCGCGCCGGTCGCCATGATCACGGCGCCCGCGCGCAACTCTTCGCCAGACGAGAGCCGCGCGGAGAAGTTGCCGATGTGTCCGCCGATCACCTCGATGTCGGTGCCGGAGTGCATCTCCACCCCGGCCTGCCGGGCGGCCGCCTCACACTGCTCGATCAGCGAATGCGCGTTGAGGTCGGAAGGCGAGAGCTCGCCCAGCTCGCGGAGGAGCCCACCGAAGCGCGGGTTTCGCTCGACGAGGTGCGTCTCAAAGCCCTGCTGGGCGAGACTCGCCGCGGCACTGAGGCCCGTGACGCCACCACCGACGACGATCGCGCTCTGCACGACCGGCTGCTCGTGGACCTCAAGCGGTTCTAGGCGGCGCACCTTCTCGACGCCCATCGACACCATGTCGAGCGCCTTCGCCGTCGCCTCCTCCGGCGACTCTTTATGCACCCATGAGTCCTGGTTCCTCAGGTTCACCATGTCGAGCACGAAGGGGTTGAGCCCGGCCTTGAGACAGACGCGGCGGAAGATGCCCTCGTGCGTCTTCGGTGAGCACGCAGCGACGACGACGCGGTTGATCTGCTGCTCGCGGATCGTCTCTACGATCTGCGCCTGCGTCGTCGCGGAGCAACTGAACATTGAAGACTCCGCGTAGACGACGCCCAGCAGTCCGCGCGAGAACTCGACGACGGCGGGCACGTCGACGACGCCCGCGATGTTGTTGCCGCAGTGGCAGACGAAGACGCCGATGCGCGTCTCGTCGGTCGCCGGCAGCGGCTCGCCGCGCTCCTCCTCGGCCCACGTGTGCTCGGTGAGATGGGTGAGCGCCAGCGAGGCGGCGGCCCCGGCTTCCGCGACGCTGTCGGGAATGTCCTTCGGGCCGCTCGCGCAGCCTGCGGCGTAGACGCCGACGTGGCTCGTCGCGATCAGGCCTGCCGCAGCCTCATCCGCCCGCAGGAAGCCGTCTGTGTCGACCTCGATGCCCAGCACGGGCGCAAGGCTGTCGAGACTCGGTGGGGGCGTGACGGCGGAGGCGAGCACGACCATGTCGACATCCTGCGTGATCACTTCGCTGATGGTCGTGTCCTCGTAGCGCACGCTCAGCCCACCGACATCGTTGCCGACGATCCGCGTCGGGCGTCCGCGCACGAAGCGCGCGCCCGCTTCGCGGGTGCGGTCGTAGAAGGAGTCGAAGCCTTTGCCGTACGCGCGCACGTCCATGTAGAGCGCCGTCACGTCGGAGATGCCGTGGTCGATCGCCTGGTAGGCGTGCTTCACCGAGTACATGCAGCAGAACCGTGAGCAGTAGCTGACATAGCGCTCGTCCCGCGACCCGACACAGAGCACGAAGAGCACGCTCTCGGCGTGCCCGCCGCCGGAGGGCCGCACGATCTCGCCGCCGGTCGGGCCGGCGGAGTTCAACAGCCGCTCGAACTCCAGCGAGGTGAGGATGTCCGGGTGCGTGCCGTAGCCGAACTCCGTGAGCGGCGTCGGGTCGAGCATCTCGAACCCTGTCGCGACGATAACGGAGGCGACCTCGCGCTCCAGCGTCTGCTCGCGCGGCTGTGTGAGGTCGATGCACGAAGGCGAGCAAGCCTCAACGCAACGCTGGCAGGTAAGCAAGTTCGGCGGGTCGTTGAGGCAGTTCTCGATGTCGATCACATACGGGCCGGGCACGGCTTGCTGGAACGGTGTGTAGATCGCTTTACGCGAACCCATGCCGGAGTCGAACTCGTTGCTCAACGGGACGGGGCAGACCGGCACGCACTCATCGCAGCGCGTGCACTCGTCCATCACATAGCCGGCGCTCTGGCTAATGTGGACGTTAAACGCTCCGGCATCGCCATCGAGGCCGACGACCTCGGCGTTCGTCAGCACCTCGATGTTCGCGTTGTCGTTGATCTCCGACATCATTGGAGCTTCGATGCAGATCGAGCAGTCGAGGGTCGGGAAGTTCTTGTCGAGCGCGGCCATCTTGCCGCCGAGCGAGGCGGAACGTTCGACGAGCACGACGCGCGCGCCTGCGGCCGCGAGATCCAGCGAGGCTTGGATGCCTGCGATCCCGCCGCCGATCACCAGCACACGATCGCTCATCCCACCGCCTCCGGCTGGCGTGCGCGTTCGTAGCCGCGCTCGAAGGCCCGCAGGTTGAGCTCGATAAAGCGTTCCTTTACCTCGGTGCGGATCCCTTCCTCCATCGCCTCACGATCGACGAAGCCGGTGATGCCGGTGAGATAGCCGAGCATCACGATGTTCGCGACGATGCGGTTGCCGAGCTCTTCCCCGATGTGAGTGAACGGCGCTCCGTGCAGCTCGATTCCCGGCAAGTCGATCTCGACGAGGCCGCCGTCGATTAGCACCGTCCCACCCGGCTTCGCCGTCGAGCCGTACTTCTCGGCCGCCGCCTGCGACATCAAGACCAGCGTGTCGGCCTGATCGAAGAGCGGGTAGTCGACCGGCTCGTCGCTCACGATCACCTGTGCCGCGCAGGCGCCGCCGCGCGCCTCCGGCCCGTACGACTGCGTGAGCACGGCCTCCTGCTCGCTGTAGAGTCCGGCCGCCTTGCCGAGGATGTAGCCGGCGAGGATGATCCCCTGCCCGCCGAAGCCGGCCAGCCGCACTTCGTGGCGCATCTAACCCTCCCCGGCGGCCACGCCAAAGGCGCGGCGCTCTGTGTCGACGAAGGTGCCGAGCACGATCGGCGCGTCCGCCGTGAGGTCGATCTGGAGGTCGTCGGGCGAGGCACCGTCCTCGATCACGCAGTGGTCGCGGTAGAGCCTCATTTCGTCGATGCCCTCGCCGATGTCGTTCGACTTGCCGTAGCCGACCGGGCACGGCGCGAGGATCTCCACGAAGGTGAACCCGCGCTTCTCCAGCGCACGGTCCATCGCTTGCTGCATCTGCCGGACGTGGAGCGAGGTCCAGCGCGCGACGTAGACGGCGCCAAGCGCGATCGCGAGCTTGGGCAAGTTGAACGGGTCGTCGAAGCTCCCCATCGGCGTGGTCGTGCTGAACGAGCCGCGAGGGGTGGTCGGCCCGCCCTGCCCGCCGGTCATACCGTAGTTGAAGTTGTTCACGCAGAAGACGTTGATGTCGATGTTCCGCCGCGCCGCGTGGATGAAGTGATTGCCCCCGATCGCGAAGAGGTCACCGTCCCCGCTCATCACCGACACTTCGAGCTCCGGACGCGCCACTTTCAGGCCCGTCGCGAACGGGATCGCGCGCCCGTGCGTGGTGTGGAAGGAGTCGATGTTGAGGTAGCCCGCGACGCGGCCGGTGCAGCCGATGCCCGAGACGCAGACATGCTGGTCGACCGGCAGCTCCGAAGCCTCGATCGCCTTCGCGTACGCCTCGGTCACGGCCCCCAGTCCGCAGCCGGGACACCAGATGTGCGGCAGCCGGTCGGCGCGCAGCATCACGTCGAGGGGGTGCGATTCGACGAAGAGTTCGGTCACGATGTTGCCTCCCCAATCCCCGCGAGGATGTCCTGCGGAGTGAGCAATCGCCCGCCCGCGTGGTCCACTCTCGTCACGGGCCGCGCGGTGTAGCGCTCTGTCTCGCCGGCGATCTGGCCGAGGTTCAATTCCGCGACGACGAAGCGGTCGACGTGCTCACTGAGCCGTTTGATCAGGTCGCCCGGGAAGGGCCAGATCGTGATCGGCCTGAGCAACCCGACGCGGAGCCCGCGAGCACGTGCTTCCTTCACGGCCTGGCGCGCGGAGCGGGTGACGCAGCCGTAGGCGATCACGACCACGGACGCGTCATCGAGCATCAGCCCCTCGCAGTCGATCAGGTCTTCCGCCTGGCGCGTCACCTTCTCGTTGAGGCGCCGCACCAGCCGCTCATGGCGCTCGGGCTCGTCGGTCGGGTATCCACGCTCGTCATGGGTGAGTCCGGTGACGTGCACGCGGTAGCCGGCGCCGATATCCGGCATCGGCGGTACGAGATCTTCGCCGGCGAGGTATGGCAGGAAGCCGTTGTCCGCAGCCGACCCCGGCTTACGCCGCGCGACCCGCTCGATCGCCTCGGCGTCCGGGATCGTGACACGCTCCGTCATGTGGCCGATCACCTCGTCGGCGAGGATCACGACGGGGATGCGAAGACGATCCGCCGTGTTGAAGGCGGTGACCGTGAGGTCGAACATCTCCTGTGGTGAGGCCGGGCTATAGGCGACGATCTGGTAGTCGCCGTGCGACCCCCATCGCGCCTGCATCACGTCGGACTGCCCGACGGCTGTTGGCAGCCCCGTCGACGGCGACCCGCGCTGCACGTCGACGATCACGCAGGGCGTCTCCGTCATCACCGCGAGGCCCAGGTTCTCCATCATCAGCGTGAAGCCCGGCCCGGAGGTGGCGGTCATCGCCCGCGCGCCGCCCCATGAAGCGCCGAGCACGGCGGCGATGCTGGCCAGTTCGTCCTCCATCTGGATGAACCGGCCGCCCACCTCTGGCAGCCGCTGCGAGAGCCGCTCAGCCACCTCTGTCGACGGCGTGATCGGGTATCCGGCGAAGAACATGCAGCCTGCGGCAACCGCCCCTTCAGCACTCGCGGTGTCGCCATTCATGAAGTGGGTGCCGGTCAGCACCTGCGGTCGCGCCTCGGTGGTCATCTGGCGGTCGCCGCCGGTTCGTCCGTGTAGATCGCGAACTCGGGACAGACGAGGGTGCAGAACTGGCAGTCCGCACATTCGTCGCCCTTGCCTTCGGCGACGACGGGGTAGTGGTAGCCGCGAGAGTTGATGCCTTCGGACTGCTCAAGCACGTCCCGCGGACAGAACTCGATGCAGAAATCGCAGCCCTTGCAACGTTCCACGATCACGTAGACCTGGCCACGGGGAACGGGGAACGCGGCCGCATTCAATGGCTGGCGCTCTGAGACCTTGCGCATTCGCGCCTGCGCCCTCCTGCCGCCGCCAGGACACCGGCGCACCCTGAGACGGTGCCTCCAAATTGCCGCCATGAGGCCGCCAGACGTAGGGGCATACGTCCCCCGTTATTGTGACAAACGCCTGCGGGCTCCCATCGCCCGGCGCTGTTCGAACGGCTCGTGGCGGTGGTCGCTGACGCCTCGACAGGAAGTGGCCGGATCCGTGGATCTGCAATCCAAGGATCAAGATTGTCCGCAAGGTGGACTTCTTCCGCGCCGCACGCTGACTTGCTCCCCGCCGCAGTGTGAGTGAGTGATGCCCCAGACGGGAGGCATCACCATGCCAAGTGCAGCCACCGAACGGTTCGACACCTCATGAACGCGATCGAGGTCATCGTCGCTGGCGATGAGACGATCCGCGTCGAACCGAGCCCCCCGGCATCATGCTCACTCACGGCAGCAGCTCGCCGAAGCGATCGACGCCGTAGCCACGGAGTCGCCCGGCCCTGACTAGGACCCTTCCTCAGGCCGGCTCCTCGGTAACGAACAGGGCCGGCGAGACGCCGAGGGCCTCCGCAAGCGCGTGGATGTTGTCCAGCGAGATGTTGCGCTCGCCGCGGCCGACAGCGTCGACGGACGGTGACGAGAGGGTTGAGCGAAGGGCTTGGAAGTGCTCACAGAAGCCGGCCCCTGAGCTGCGTATTCCCTGCAGTTTCCCTGCAATTCCGAACCTGGCAGGTGATCCATTCTTTGGCCGCTCTGCTCGACCCGAAAGACGCCGTTTTCACTGCCATCTCCCTGCCACTCAACTGCCACTTTCGAATCTGGGACATCCTCAGAGCGATCCCAGACCATCTGATTCTTGATCCATCGGTCGGAGGTTCGATCCCTCTCGGGCCTACCAAGAATCCGAATACGATTCTTGGCGATACGCACAGCTTTATCGGCGCACCGAGCGATCAGATGGGGCCATGTTGGGGCAATCGCGCGAGGGATGATGCACGAAGAAGCGCCATATCCACCCGAACCGGGCTATCTGAGTCATGCGGCGCGAGCGCCAGAGAGCTACTCGCCTTCAACGGCCGATTCGAGCGAGTGGTTCCGCTTCTGGGCGTCTGACGTCAACGCCGACCACGAATTGGCCGGGGAGATGGTCCCGGGCCGAAGGGCGAGACGCCTAACAGCGGCCTCCGGGATCGATCGATGCAGGAACCGACCATGGAGTTGTGATCCAGGGCTATTGAGTTTCGGTCTCGCACTTTTTGAACGTGTCTGTCCCGGCACCTCCGGTGCAGGTGTCGGTGTTCTTGTCACCGTTGAGCGCGTCGTCGCCTTCGTCGCCAAACAGCGTGTCGTTGGCCCTGCCACCATTGAGGTCGCCGTCGCGGCCATAGATCGTGTCGTTCCCACCCTCGCCGCGCAGGTCATCCGCTCCGGACTCACCCACGATCACGTCGGCTCCGCCGCCCGCCTTGACCAGGTCACCGCCGCTGCCGGTGAGGATGCAATCGTCGCCGTTCTTGGCACTGACGGTCTGGCCAGCGGTTCCACCCAGGATCAGGTCATTCTGGTTCGTTCCGGTCAGGTCGCCAGAGCCTGTGACCAGATTGGTCAGTGTCAGTCCGGCGCACTCCGGCGGTCTGAAGTCGTTGACGACGACCGAGCCAACGAAGCGTCCGATGCTGGTCTGCGGGACGACCGTCAGAGCCGCGTGAGTCGTGAGCGTGCTGGCGCTGAGTGCGACGATAAAGGCCCCGACGAGAACGATCCGACGACCGCGGCCGCTCACAGCTCACGTCCTGTCGTGGCGTCACTGCCCATCAGCGGATCGGATCGGCGGCTAAAGACCGTGTAGGAGTACGTCACCCGGCCCTCGAAGACGAAATCACGGTCGAAGGTCTCACCCCGGACATGCACGACCGGAAGCATGCGGGCAAACGCTTCGTTCACCATCGTCGCCCGGCCGTCGCTGACCACCATCAGACCGGCACTTGAGTACTCAAAGATCACCCGGAGGCGTTGCACGCTTTCTTCGGACGCTGAGCTGACTGTCTTCGTGTCCATGTGGATCTCCAGTCACTTCCCCGTCTGGCTGGAGCTACCCACGCCAGTACCGCGGAGGTACAGTGCACCCCAGCCGAGAGTCGCGAGCATCGGAGCCGGTCGGGTCGTTCCGGTAACGAGACGCTGACAATTCTCTGACGCCCGCTGCCAGTGTCTAACGGCGTGCTCGGCGGAGCGTTCTACCTCGTCACCTTCTGAGCGGCCTGGCTCATCCGAGGCCGCGTGAGCCGGCCTTCCGTCCCGGCATCGCGACCGATCCGGCGCTCGAGTCGCGACTTCCGATGTTCTAGAGTCGAGCGCCACACTGTCTCTGTTGCCTGGTCCCACGGCGCGATCGCCTGGCTCACGGTTGCCAGCGCCCGATCGACAACACTGATGGCGAGGGACAAGTCGCGAACATGATGCTCGTAGTAGATCGCCAGCTCCACATGGGCTCTCAGCCCGCCTCGACCGCCGTTCTCCGCTAGCTCCTCCCAGAGCGGCTCAGCGAGGTTGCGATCACCGGCCCGTTTGTGCGTCACCGCGAGCCGCATGAGCACATCACGTCGGACCTCAGATTGCGGCAGCTCGTTGAGAGCCCCGGTGAGGAACTCCACCGCTCGCGGGTCGCGTCTCCGAGCCAGCAGGCGACCGACGGCGATCTCATCGAACGGTACGAGGCCGATACGGCGAACGGCGCTGTCAAGGCGCGCGACGAGCGCGCCGAGCGAGACGACGTCCTGTGCGTTGTGGTTGATGATCGGCAGCAGATGACGGGCGTCGCCCGATCTCAGGAATTGAAAGTACCACTGTGGCACCTGTGCGCCCGGCACATCCTCGTCGTGACGCGTGAGACCAAGCACGTCCGCCTCAACGACCGCGAGCCGGCAGGAGTCGAGCAGCCCGCTGTACGCCGTCCGCACCGGATGCAGCAGATCGAGCTGACGTAGCGAGTCGAAGCCGGCGCGACGACGATGCATCGTCGCCCGCTCGTCGAGCACCGGAGCGTCAAAGCGCCGGCCGTTGTAGGTCGCGAGTACCGGTCCGCTCTGCAGTTGCGAGTCTTCGAGCACAGCGTCCAGCAGCGCGCCCTCATTCGCCGGGCTGAGCGCGAGGTACTGGCGCAGCACGAAGTGCTCGCCCTCCAGCACTCCCGTCCCCACGAGGAACGCCATCGCCCCGGCACCGCCGAGGCCCGTCGTCTCGATGTCGAGGTAGAGCACATCCTCGGGCGTGACGGCCGCTAGCTCCTCTTCGGGCGCGAGCAGTTCGAGCGTCGCTCCCTGCACATCCGGAAGATGCTCGAGCGTCCTGTCACCGACATAGTCGCTCAGCGCGTATCGGACTTCTCGATAGACACATGCACCGCCCTCTGTCGCACGCGTCGCGAAGTCCGGCAGCAGGTCCTTCAGGGTCGGGACATGCTCCGCCACCGGCAGCACGGGTGGGCGGTGTTGCTCGATACACCGGATCAGCCGTCGCAGTTGGTCTCGCGTCAGCGTGAGCTTCGTGGGTGCCTCGGTGGTCAAGAGGCCGCAGCGCCGGCGACGACCGCAGTGCCTGCGCCGCTGGCCACGGCAGCCAGCGCACGCTGGACCAGCGCCTTCGTGCCGAGGCCGGGTGCAGGTGGTGGCCCCACGCAGCCGGGGCACCCCTCGACGCACTCACACCCGCTCACCAGTTCACTCGCGATCGTGACCAGCTGACCGGTGGCATCGAAGAGGTGCTGCCCGAAGCCGACGCCGCCGGGCACCGATTCCCAGAGGAAGATCGTCGGACGTTCAGTATGCGGCGACTTCACCTGCGTCGCGAGATACAGGTCTCGGGGGTCACACATCAGCAGCAGCGGCGCGACGTTCACCAGCAGTTGCCCGAGCCCCTGCAGCACTCCTTCGACATCCTGCGTCGACGCTCTCGCCGTCACGGCTTCGGGAAGTGCGAGCCAGAACGCCCCGGTGTGCATGTCGTCCTGTGGCAGGCGGATCTTGCCCCATCCAATGTTCTCGTGCGTATGCAGCTTGATCTTCTTAAAGATCGTGGCGAGGTACGTAACCGAGACCTCCCCGTGACCGTAAAGAGTTGGCTCGGTCGCACCGTCCCACTCGTCGAGCACCTTGAGGTCGACCGCCACGTTCGCGTCGGTGTAGTAGTCGACATCGACCGGGCGCACGTAGGCCTTCAGCTCCTCCCAATCGAGCACATCGACGTGGTACTGGCGGCCATCGTGCACATAGATTGCCTCGTCGTGGACCAGCACCATCGCAGCGGGTCGATCGACCTCGCCGATCACTTTCGCTGGCGGGCCCTGGTCGACAATCACCACGTTCTGCTCGGCTCCGAGTCGCAGCGAGATCTCCTGCGCCGGGTACGCCTCGCTCGACCAGTACGTGCGCTCAGGCGTGCGGTGGACGAAGTAGTCCTCCTTGAGTACGTCGAGGATCGCCTCGGTGTCTGGCCCCAGCACATCGTGCTCGTCTGGTTCGAGCGGCAGTTCGAAGACGGCACATTTAAGATGCTCCGCGGCGACGATCGGATTGTCAGGGTTGATCAGCCCGGCTTCGACACTCTCGCCGAAGAAGTACTCGGGGTGCTGCACGATGAACTGATCGAGTGGTGCGGAGCTCGCGACGATGACGGCAAGCGAGGGGTCACCCCGCCGCCCGGCGCGCCCCATCTGCTGTCGCATGCTCGCCAGCGTGCCCGGGTAGCCCGCGAGCACCGCCCCATCCAGCCCGCCGATGTCGATGCCAAGCTCGAGCGCATTGGTCGCGACGACCGTCCGGATCTCGCCGTCGCGCAGACCCGCCTCGATCGCTCGCCGCTCCTTCGGCAGGTAGCCGGAGCGGTACCCGCGTACCTCCGGGCGCTGGCCTGGCCGCGACCAGCGCTGCTCGCGCAGGTACAGCGTCAGCAGCTCGACGTTGTTGCGCGTGCGCGCGAAGACCAGCGTCTGCACGTCGGCCTCCTGCAGCCGCGCGACGATGTCGAGCGTCGAGTGCACCAGGTCTCTGCGGATGCCAAGTTCCGGGTTCACCATTGGGGGGTTGAACATCGCGATCACGCGCTCACCGTTCGGGGAGCCGTCATCGTCGACGAGGTCCGCCTCGCGGCCCGTGAGGTCACGTGCCAGCTCAGCCGGGTTCGCGATCGTGGCGGAGCAGCAGATGAAAATCGGGTCAGAGCCGTAGAAGCGGCAGATGCGCAGCAGGCGGCGGATCACGTTGGCGACATGTGAGCCGAAGACGCCTCGATAGGTGTGCAGTTCGTCGATCACGATATACCGCAGGTTCTCGAACAGTCGCACCCACTTCGTGTGGTTGGGCAGGATCGCGGTGTGCAGCATGTCGGGGTTCGTGATTACGACGTGTCCGGCGGCACGCACGGAGCGACGCGCGGCTGGCGCAGTATCTCCGTCGTAGGTGTACGTCTTGACGTCGATCTCGGCCTCGGTCACCAGCTCGTGTAGCTCGTGAAGCTGGTTTTGCGCGAGTGCCTTCGTGGGGAAGAGGTAGAGCGCGCGTGCAGACGGGTCGCGCAAGATCGACTCCAGTACCGGCACCGAGTAGCAGAGCGTCTTCCCCGACGACGTCGGCGTCACGATCACCTGGTCGCCGCGATCGAGGGCGCCCTCGATCGCCTGTGCCTGGTGTGTGTATGGCTGGTTGATGCCCCGCTTCGCGAGGGCTCCGACGATTCGACCATCGATGTCCGCCGGCCACGCTGCGTAGTGAGCCTCACGCGCGTCGAATGAACGCCACGCGACGAAGCCGTCCGACGTGGATCGGTCTTTGCGCAATGCCGTGATCGCCTGCTCCAACCCCATGCTGCCTCCGTACATACGTTCGTATACGTTATCAGCAGAACAAGTGTTCCTGTCAATGTTCGCCGGTCACGCGCCATCATTCCATCCGCGGAAGCAGCCGGAGATTGGACCTTAAATCCATCGGTCGCAGGTTCGATCCCTGCCTGTCCCGGAGCACTGATTACCTGCTCAGCCACCAGGATGGCGAGGGCATCTGCCCGTGAGACATCGACTAGCTTCACCTCGATCACGGCGCCCGGCGAGAGCGGGATCTGCTCGAGATATGTCACTGTGCCGGTGACTGTGCTCGTCGCGTAGGCAATGACGATGTCGTTCTCGCTCAGCGTCCGCATCGTAGCGACCACGGGAGCGCCCCCTCTTGGGCTGAATGAGAGCCAGCGCTGCTGGGCAACATCGAAGCGCCACACGATCCAGACCGGGAACGTCTGCTCATCGACAAATCCCTGCTTGTCCGTCGTCCCCGCCACTCCGACGGTGAAGCCACCCGGTGGGGGTGCAGCGAGGACGTGCGCCGCGCCGGTTGGCGCTTCATGCGACGGACCGTGTGCTCGCCCTGTGTGGGCCGAGAGCCCGCCGACACCGAGCGCGATCGCGATCGGTGTCGTAGACATCAGCGCCAGTCGTCGAAACGGCGTCATTTCAGATTTCGATCGAGATCCGTGCCGCGCGTGAGAAGGCTGAAAGTCTACACGCGAGCGGCGTGCGATCTGCGGCTCCGTCGTGCAGCGACTGAGTGACAGCGCCGTCCTATACTTCGATCGTCCACAGTGGATGACATTGGCGGCAACCGCAGTGAGCACGACACGAACCGAGCGCCGCGCCACAACGCTGATGGTGCTCGTGTTGATCGCGGCGCTGCTGCCGTCCCTGACCTATCTCGGGCACTGGGAACAGCTCGTCCCGCCCGATGCCGTCACGGTCCATCTCCCCCATCATCAGCCGAGTGAGTCCGACGGCAATCACGCAAACCACTGTCATGAGGGCGCGGCCGGCTGTGCCGAGCAGCCGGTGCCCTCGAGTGCCGACCTCCTGCTGGCGGGTATCGAGATCAGCCGCTTCGATCCGCCCACAGTGGCCACCCCACCGGTCCAAGAACGAGCTCCAGCGGGCCTTCAACTCTCCCCGTTGACGCCTCCGCCTCGCGCCGCGTAACACGACTCCCGACCGAGCTACGCAGATGGAGGTGTCATGAGACGCTACCTTTCGATTGTCCTGCTACTGATCGCGACGAGCGCGATACTGCTGGTCGCCTGTGATGACGACGACGCTGAGAGCCACGAAGCCACCGCCGATGTCGGAGGGATGCTCGCAGCCCTCGACATCCTGGGCAGCGCCCAGCTGCACCACATGCAAGAGATGCTGGTGCAGGAAGGCGGAGGGATTGAACCCGCCTGGCTCGGCGGCCTGCGCAATGCGCGTACGGCCGTCGCGGTCGTCGACTGGCCGGAGGGGCTGCACGAGATGGTCGCCGACTTCCTCGAGCAGTCGATGCACTTCGAGAAGGCACTGGCCGAGGACGATGTCGCACGCGCCGCCGAGACGGTGGTTCCCGCGCACGGGTCGTTCCACGTGCTCAGCGGGGCCGGGTTCACCTTCCTCGCCGAGCAGGCGGGGCTCACGGCCGGCGAGCACGGTGGTGGCGATGACGGTCACGACTAGGTGATGACGCGGCGGAGGGCGCGGTGGTTGGCGGCGGTGGTGCTTGGCATCGCCGTCGTCGCCGTCGCCGTCGTCAGCATCGCGCCTTCCCGCGTCACCGCCCACGCGAACTACGATCGCTCCGAGCCCGCGGCGGACGCAGTCGTCCGTGCGCCGACGCGAGTCGATGTCTGGTTCACGCAGGAGATGTTCAAACGCGAGGGCGAGAACACCCTCAGCGTCGTCGGGCCGAACGGAGAGCCGGTCAACGACGGTAGTTTCACGCTCGACAACGCGGACCGCACCCACCTCTTCATCGCGTTACAGGCCGGGCTCAGCCCGGGCGATTACGTCGTCTCCTGGCACACACTCTCGGCGGTCGATGGGGACACGGCCGAGGGCGAGTTCCGTTTCACGGTGGATCCGTCCGCGCCGGTCGCGACCGCGACGCCGGAAGCCGGTGCCGGCGAAGCCGCGTCCGGTCCCGCCGACGAGGCACGGGCTACGTCGATCCCCGCCGGAGCGGGTGAGGCCTCGTTCCCCTGGTGGCTCCTCCTCGCAGGGGCAGCCGTTGCGGTGAGCACCGCGCTGACCGTGCGGGCCGTGCGCGATCCTGTCGAACCCAGCGAGGTGCAGAAGTGACGCTCCGTCCGTTGGTACGCGCACTCGCTGCGTTTGCGCTGCTGGTCACTCTGCTCGGTCCGAGCGTGACGCCGGCCGAGGCGCACGCGGTGCTCGTACGCTCGCTGCCCGCCAGCCAGTCGGGATTGCTCGCGTCGCCCGGCTCAATCGACCTGTGGTTTTCGGAACCCCTTGAGGCAGAGTTCAGCCGCTTCGAACTGCTGGCGAGCGACGGCAGCTCGCTGCGGCTCGACGGGATGCGCATCGACCCCGCCGATGGCCAGCACCTCTCCGCATTTCCTCGCGAGCTCGCACCGGGCATCTACACGGTCGTCTACCGCACCCTCTCGACGCGCGACGGCCACGGGTGGAGCGGAGCGTTCACGTTCACTGTCCTGAACGTGGACGGCACGGTGCCCACCGGCACCGCATTCACACCCGACCTCGGCGAGGGCAACTCTCCGCAGGACGTCATGGGGCGCTGGTTCACGTTCGCCGCCCTCTCGCTGGTGCTCGGTGGGGCGCTGGTGCTCGCGCTCGTGTGGCGCGAGGAGCGCGCGTTCCGAGAGGCGGCGTCGGCGCTGTACCTCCGTCTCTCGCTCGCCGCGATGCCGCTGGCGATCGCCGGGTCAATCTTCCAGCTCAATGCGCAGCACGAGGCGCTGGACGGCTCGCTACGGACGCTGCTCACCGAGTCCCGCTTCGGCACGTTCTGGCTCTGGCGCGCGGGAGCCGTGGTCGCTCTGACCGCGATACTGCTCGGGCTGAGCACACGTCGCGCGCGCCGTCACCCTGCCCTGCTGACCGCGCCCCCGCTGCTCGCTTCCGGCACGTTACTCACGGTCACGATGCTCAGTCACGCCGCGGCCGCGCCGGGTCGCGCGTGGGCAATCCTCGTGGACTTCGCCCACCTCGAACTGGCCGCGGTGTGGGTCGGCGGATTGATGCTGCTCGCCTCGCTCTTCGTGCGGGCGCGACGTAGCGATCCGCCGGGTGGAGCTTCCGACGACGGTCTGCTTCGCCTCGTCGCGAGGTACTCCGTCTTCGCGGCTGCTGCGCTCTACGCGCTGGGCACAACCGGTGTGATACGCGCGATCGGTGAGCTGCCCACGATCGCTGCAGTGACCGGGACGGGCTACGGCCGCTGGTTGCTCGTGAAGCTGGTGCTGCTGCTTCCGGTGTTGCTAGTCGCGCTCTTCAACCGACGGCTGCTGGCGCGCTGGGCCGAGGGAGCGAGCGGCGCCGCGGACGCCGCTCGCAGGCTGCGGCGCATGTTGCCACTCGAGGCGGCGCTCGCAGTCGTCGTGCTGTTCGCCGTGGCCGTGCTCGGGCAGGTGCCGACGGCGAGGGGTGGCGATGTCGCCCAGACGGCGACCGCCGTCACCATCCCGTTCAACCGCATCGAGCAGGTGGGTAAGCTGAACCTGCACCTGCAGGTCACGCCTGCGCAGGTCGGGATCAACGAACTGCGCGTACACCTCTACCGTTCAGACGGGGGTGATCCGGGACGTATCGAGCAGGTGCGACTGAACCTCAACGCTACGATCGGGGCCGCGGCCGGCGACCAGCTGGATACCGAGTCGCAGGGCGACGGGGTCTTCACGGCCTCCGCAGTCTTCGCCAGTTTCTCACGGACATGGGCAGTGATCGTTGACGTCCGCCGCGAGGGCTTCGACGACACGCGGACACAGTTTAGCGTGCCGGTACAGGGCGTCGCCGCCGGCGGCGACGGCAGCGGGATCTTCGGCTCACCCGCGCCCCAGCTCGACATCAACATTGTCTGGGCGCTGCTGCTGATGATGGGGGGCGTCGGAGCGCTCGTCTCGATTCGCCGCAGCCAAACGACACGCGGACAGACGATCCGCTGGGGCGCGGTCGGCGCTGTGTTCGTCGCTGGCGCGCTCGCGGTTTCCGCCCAGCAGCACCTGCACGGGGTCACGCCGCAGACCGCTCCCAACGCCGGTGATCCCACCTCGATCGCACGCGGCGAGCCGCTGTTCACCACGAACTGCGCGACCTGCCACGGCACCGATGGTCGCGGTGACGGGCCGTCTGCCGCAGGGCTCGTCCCCCCGCCCGCGGACTTCGTGCAGCACATCCCCCTGCACTCGGATCCATCGATCTTCGCGTTCATCTCTGGCGGACTTCCCGGCACCGCCATGCCGGCGTGGAGCGAGCAGCTCACGGAGCAGCAGATCTGGGATCTCGTGAACTACCTGCAGTCCGAGTTCGGCGAGGGTACTCGCGCGCTGACCTCACCACTGCCGACAGTCGTCGCGAGCGGGACACCGACGCCGGCACCCAGCCCCGCAGCCACATCGACGGCGACGCCAACAACTACGGCGACTCCGAGCCCCTCACCCTCGCCGACGGCCTCACCCGACCCCGCCTCGACGCCGGCAACCGCAACGCCGACGCCGACGGCCGTCACGCCAGTCACGCCATCGACGGGGGTTGCAGGCACCCTCCTGATCAACATGAGCCCACCATCTGGCCCACCGGGGACGCCGGTGGCCGTGACCATCACCGGCGCTCAACCGAACGAGGCCCTGCAGGTCGCCACAGCAGGTGGTGTGCAGTTCGTGACGGCCGATGGAAACGGAAGGGCGACAGCCAGCTTCGTCGCTCCGGACTCGCCGGCCAACTCGAACGTCCTGGTTCTGGACTCCAGCTTCGAGGGCTGGCCGGCGCGGTTCACGCTCACCGGAGTCTTCGCCACGATGTCGGCGCCCGCGCCCGGCCTCGAGCTGACGAGCCCGGCGATCACGTTCACGTGGGCGGGCGCGAGCACGGATGCCCTGGAGTACGCGCTCTCCGTCGGTACCCGGCCCTTCGACAACGACATCTACGGGGCCGGTATCTCGCAGGGGCTGACCGACCGGGTGAGAGTGACCTCGCTACCAACGGATTCGTCGATGCTCTACGTGACGATCTGGACACGATTCTCGTCCGGCTGGCAGCCGGCGCAGGCGACGTACACCGCACCTCCACCGGGCAGCGTCCCGCCTCCTCCGCCGCTGACCATCACGCCGCCCACCCCGCCGGGCGGAGACCCTCCCGACATACTGACGCACGATGGGATCCACGTCTTCGCCGCGAACGTCTGCGTCGACCTCGACGCATCGCTGGACACCGCTGCTGCGGGCATCCTCGACGCTGCGTACGCGGAGGCAGAGGCCGCGGGGCGCCCCAGCGAGGCGGTTCGCATCACGCTCCACGAGGAGTGTCCTCCGATCATGCTCGCGGCCGAGGACGCGAGCGGTTCGTGACCCTTGGCTCTCGTTGATTTCGACTTCGAGTTGGGTCCCCCACCGACACAGCCCATCTTCCCTCGCGGCGTCGAACAGGGGGCTCCAGGATCCATCGATGCTGGAACCGACCACGGAGTTGTGGCCCCAGGGCTATTGAGTTTCGGTCTCGCACTTAGTGAACGTGTCTATCCCCACATCCACGGTGCAGGTGTCGGTGTTTTGTCGCCGTCGAGCGCGTCGTCGCCTTCGTCGCCAAACAGCATGTCGTTGCCCCTGCCACCATTGAGGGCGTCGCCGTCGCGGCCATAGATCGTGTCGTTCCCGCCCTCGCCGCGCAGGTCGTCCGCACCGGCCCCACCCACGATCACGTCGGCTCCGCCGCCCGACTTGACCAGGTCGCCGCCGCTGCCGGCGAGGATGCAGTCGTCGCCGTTCAACGATGGTGAGCTTGAGCGCTTCGACCCACCGGGCTCGTGTGGCTCTGCCAGATTTCAAGCCCACGAACGGGCATGAGGGGTCTCCCGGGAGGCGCGAGCGCCGATCTCGATCAACGACTCGCTAAACGGACTCCCCGTGGTCGCCTAGGTCAGGACTGCCTTCGGTAGCTCTGCCCTCTGATACCAGCGGGCGTGGCGCCCCGGGACGTGGGCCAACTCGATCGTGACGCCGTCCTCGTCCATTGCGATTGCCAGCTCGACGCGGAGCTTCCGAGCGGCGTCGGTGACTCCGCTGCCGTCGAATCCTGATGAGTCTGCGTGCACCGCCGCCACGCCCCAGGTGTGGCCGGCCGCGGCAGGTGCCGCCTTGATCGAGACAGGGGCGATGAGCTTCATCGACATCGCTGGCGCGATCGCCCTAGTCCGCCGGTTCCTGAGCAGATCCGTATGCTCCCGCCGGCTGAGTGTGGCCTCCTCTAGCTGAACGGCGACGTCAGGACGGGACAGCCCCGCCGCAGCGAACACGCCGAGCCTGGCAGATGCCTCGGGTTCGCTCAAGATGATGTATTCCTGGTCTGCCATTAGATTTCCTCCTTCTCGGCGCTTCAGGCGTTGTTGCTTGCGTCGCAGCGATCCTGGGGAGACTGGCGTCGATACGTCCCATGAACCGCGCACAGGCAAACCGGCGACCCCAATCTGACGCTTGTGCACGGCGCATACATGAGCAGAGTGTTCCACTGCGCGTCTGCGTCATCTCGTTCCTGGAACGGCTGACCAACGAACGGGGTGAGCGAATCCGCATCGCCGGAGCCGAGGCCCGCGGGCGGGTTCGTCGCGGGGCCTCCCCGTTGGTTGGCGGAGGTCCCGCGCGCGGGAGGGCAATCAGCCCGACGCGAAAGTCGCCGATGCGTGAATGCTCAACCTTCACGCTGAGCCATGGATGGCTCGCGACAGCCGCCGTCCGTCCGGTGATACGCCGTTCCTCCGCCTTCCGGCTCAGGCGCGCCACGCGAAGGGGCAGAAGCAGCGCTGGGTCGAGATCGGCGACATCGCCGTCTCAGCGCTTCTCGACCATGTCGAGCGCTTTCGCGGTGAGCGAAAAGGGGTACTCTTCCTCTGCTCCCATGGCCGGGCACTCCCGACGGGGAACTCACTCCGCATGATCCTGCATCGCATCGGCGAGGCGATCGGACTGAAGAAGATGCCCCCGCACCGCCGATGGATCCTATGCACTAAGCTGGCCTTCGTCAGCGACTGCGCCGCCGTCACGGGCAGGCGAATCGGTGGCACGGTGTGCAAAGGCTATTGAGCTGGAGGTCAATCGATGAGTGAAGCCACGAACGCGCCCTCCGGGAGCGCACCAGCCGATGTGCCGACGGACATGGAGAGCGTGTTCGAGAAGAACTGGAGCATCGCGACACGAGATACGGGCCGACTGGCGTTGTTCGCTGGCGATCAGAAGGTTGAACATCTGAATGACGACTTCGCCGGAGTCAGCAGCCTCGGGCCAATCGCTTCTGAGGATGGTGACCCAGAGCATCTGTTCAGAATCGCCTCGGGTGGAGTGATCGGAGCGTTCGCCACTCAGCTCGGACTGGTTGCAAAGTACGGCCTGGACTACGCCGACGTGCCGTACATCGTGAAGCTGAACAGCAAGACACACCTGCTGAAGGGTCCGGAGGAAGATCCTCGAAGCCTTGCCTGGGCTAGCGTTCAAGACGCGGTGCGGCTGCGCGAGCGTGGTCTGATGATCGTCGGCGTTGGTTTTACAATTTACCCAGGTAGCCGCTTCGAGAGTGAGCAGTTCGCTGAGGCCTCAAGAGCCTGTCTTGAAGCACATCGAGAAGGGTTGCTCGCGGTGGTCTGGGCGTACCCGCGAGGTCGGGCGGTGGCCGATGAGCGTGATGCACACCTGATCGCCGGAGCTGCTGGCGTCGGTGCCGCCCTGGGTGCTGATTTCTGCAAGGTCAACTACCCAGCTGATTCCGAGCCGGAGGCTTTCATCGAGTCTGTTCGCGCCGCAGGACGGACCGGGGTCATCTCGGCGGGGGGGGCGACCGTGGACGCACGATCCTTCCTCCAGGGGTTGCATGACCAACTGAACATTGCAGGCGCGAGGGGTAGTGCGACCGGGCGGAACATCCACCAGAAGCCACTGGACGAGGCGATCAGGATGACGCGCGCGATCGCAGCGATCACATACGACTCATGGAATGTTGATGACGCGCTCGACGTGTTTCACGGTCGTCGGTCGTATCCTCTCAAATGACGACCGGCCAGCAAGGGAACGCACACCGATAGAGACGCAAGAGGAGTCCACTTGAAGAATAAGCAAGGCACGACTTCGAACTCCGCGCTCCCCCTTCCTCTTGCCGGACTAGACCAGGCGCAGACGGAAATCGTCGCGGCGATCGCCAGTACCACGCTGGAGATCGCCGCGCTGCTGCGGGACGGCCTCACGGCAAGCCCTTCGACTGCAGAGGAGCAGAATCGGTTTGGTGACACGCAGACGTCGCTGGACCTCGTGACCGACGATCTCTTTCGCTCCACGCTCGAGTCACTTGAGTACGTTGGTGCGGTGGCGACGGAGGAGTCCCCGATCACTACGAGTGCGTCGGGCAGCTCCGATGCCTCTGCGTATTTGATGTTGCTTGATCCATTGGATGGCTCAAAAAACGTCGCCTCCGGCGGGCCAGTTGGATCGATCTTCGCCGTCGCTCGTCAGTCGAATGGCCAGCAGTCCGGGGCGGTCGGCGATGTTGTGGCGGCTGGCTATGCCCTTTATTCATGGGAGACGACATTCGTCGTGGCGACATCCGAAGGCGTGAGCGAGTTTAAGGCTGTGTCCGACCTGGCCGCCTACGGTCCTGGTAGCGGACTGGAGATGCCGAAAGACGGTCCGATCTACGCGGTGAATGAAGGTCACCGGGAGGATTGGTCCGACTCGACGCGGAAGTTAATCGACGAGATCCGAGCGCGTCGGTCGTTGCGCTACACCGGGTGCTTCGTCGCTGACTTCCATCGCATCCTGTTGGAGGGCGGCGTGTTCGCGTATCCGGGCACGATAGCGCGGCCGAGCGGCAAACTTCGCCTCTACTATGAGCTCATTCCGATGGCCTTCGTTGCGCGAGCCGCTGGAGGCCTGGTAGCGGATGGGTCCTGGGGCATCGACGCAGCAGGAAGCACCGATCTCGACGGAACCAGTCCGGTCCTGCTTGGCAGTGAAGAGGCCATGAAGCCGCTATTGGCTCTCCTCTCCCCGTAGTCGAAAGACAATCAGTCCACGGAGCGCGCCTGCTGTCGTAGCGCCGGACCTCGCCCGACTGAGGATCAACAAATCCGGCATTTTCGCGTCATTTTCTCAAGATTTTACAAAGGTTGACAGGTTCAGGACCTTCGTCCGGGCCTCCCGCCGAAGGGCGTGCGCGTGTAGACCAACAGTAGTCAGAAAGAGGTCTCCATGCTCAGTGTCTCGCGGCTGCTCACCGGTTCGGCAACGCAGGCTGATGCGCTCCGCTATCAGCGTCAGAGCAAGGCGTTGCCTTCCCACTTGCTGCACTACTCGGAGGACAAGAAGCCGGTCGTGGTGTGGACCTCGACGCGCCGCTGCAACCTGCACTGCGCCCACTGCTACACCGACTCCTTCGACAAGCAGTACCCGAACGAGCTGACTACCAGCGAGGCGCTGGCGATGGTCGATGACCTCGCCAGCTTCGGCTCTCCGGTGCTGCTGATCTCCGGTGGCGAACCGCTTCGCCGTCCCGACCTCGAGGTGGTCGCGGGGCACGCCGTCGACTCCGGCATGCGCGTCGTGATTTCGACCAACGGCACGCTGCTCACGCCGGAGCGAGGCGAGGTGCTCGCGAGAATCGGCGTCTCGTACGTCGGCCTGAGCATCGATGGCCGCCCGGCGACCCACGACAAATTCCGCGGCAAGCTCGGCGCCTTCGATGCGACGATGCAGGCAATCGATGCCTGTCGTGAGAACGGCATCAAGACCGGGCTTCGCTTCACCCTCACCTCCGAGAACCGCGACGACCTCGACTGGCTCTTCGACCTGATGGTCGAGCGGGAGGTGCCGCGACTCTGCGTCTACCACCTGGCCCCGACCGGCCGAGGCGCGAAAATCGGCTCGTTCACGCCGACCTCCGAGCAGACCCGCGAGTCGATCGACCTGATCTTCGACCGCACCGAGGAGCTGACGGCCGCCGGCTACGAGCCGGAGGTGCTGACCGCCGACAACCACGCCGATGCCGCCTACCTCTACATGCGTGTCGCCCGCGAACAGCCGGAGCGCGCCGACGAGGTCTGGCAACTGCTGGAGTGGAACGGCGGCAACCAGTCCGGTCAGGCGATCGCCTGCATCGACGCTGACGGCAGCGTCTACCCCGACCAATTCTGGCGCTGGCGCTCGCTCGGCAACATCCGCGAACGTCCGCTCAGCGAGATCTGGGCGGGCGATCCACCTCAGCTGCTGCGCGATCTGCGGGCGAGGCCTGAGGGGCTGCCCGACCGCTGCCAGGGCTGCACGTTCCTCCCGGTCTGCAACGGCAACTTCCGCTCGCGCGCGGAGGCAACGACCGGCGAACTGTGGGGCGACGACCCGATGTGCTACCTCACCGCCGCAGAGGTGGCCGGCGAGGTGCAACGTGCGTCCGTCTGACGCGGGTGCTCCCCCCGCTGGTCGGCCCGCGGGGCGGCCGGAGCTCTTCGCCGTCGACTTCGACGAGCGCCCGTTCACCGTCGCCTGGGAGCTGACGCGGTCCTGTGCCCTGGCCTGCACTCACTGTCGCGCAGAGGCACAGCCACAGCGCCACCCGGATGAGCTGACGACCGAGGAGACGCGGCGCGTCACCGACGAACTCGCGGAGCTGGCACCCGCTGTGCTCGTGATCACCGGCGGCGACCCGATGATGCGGCCGGACCTCTTCGAGATCGTGGAGTACGCCGTGGGGGGCGGGCTCTCCGTCTCCGTCTCGCCGACCACGACCGCGCTGACGACAAAGGACCGGCTGGCGCGCCTGCGCGACCTGGGGATCAGCATGATCCACATCAGCCTCGATGGTGCGACCGCGGAGACGCACGATCGTTTCCGAGGGTTCGACGGCACCTTCGACCGCGCGAAGCAGACGCTCGCCTACCTCCGCGAACTCGAGATCCCGATCCAGGTCGGCACGACGGTCACCCGCTCCAACGTCGCTGAGTTGCCACAGCTCGCCGAGCTGATGGAGGAGGCCGGCGTGCGCATGTGGAACCTCTTCTTCCTGGTCCCCACCGGCCGCGGTCGCGTGGAAGACATGGTCGACGTGGAGACCGCCGAGGCGACGTGGCGGTGGATGGCGGAGCTGAGCGAGCAGGCGCCATTCGCGGTGCGCACGACGGCCGCACCGCAGTTCCGTCGCACGATGATGCAGCGACGTCGAGAGCAGGCCGAAGGCGACCCGCTGCGGCTGACCGGCGCCGGCTACCAGCTTCGGGACGCGCCGGCCGGGGTACAGACGCGCGGCGTCAATGACGGCAAGGGCTTCATGTTCATCGATCATCTGGGCGGGATCTGTCCGTCCGGATTCCTCCAGATCCCGGGAGGCAACGTGCGCACGGACGAGATCGCGAACGTGTACCGCGACTCCCCCCTCTTCCGCAGCCTGCGCGACCCCTCGGCGCTCGAAGGGGTCTGTGGATCGTGTCAGCACGCCGACCTCTGCGGCGGTTCGCGCGCGCGCGCCTTCGCCCTTACCGGGTCTCACCTCGGCGATGACCCGCTATGCGCGCTGGCGAACGGCGCAGAAGCCGCTGGCTAGGCGACCACGTTCTGTTGCCGTAGCGCGTCGATCTCCTGCGCCGAGTAGCCGATGCCGCTCAGCACGTCGTCCGAGTGCGCGCCGATCGCGGGTGCGGTCGAGCGCACGGCCCCCGGCGTCTCGGAGAGCTTCGGCGCAATGCCTATCTGCCGAACTCTGCCAACGACCGGGTCTTCCACCTGGACGACCATGCCACGCGCGCGGTTGTGTTCGTCGTTGGCCGCCTCGTCCAGATCGAGCACGGGCGAGATGCAGAGGTCGATCTCGCGTAGCTCCTCGAACCACTCGTCGCGGGTCTTCTGCTTGAAGGTCATCTCGAAGTGCGCTCGAATCTCGTCGAACTTCGTCGAGTCGTACTCGAACGGCTTGAAGTCGGGTCGGCCGACGACATCGCAGAGCGCGTCCCAGAAGTACGATTCGACCGACCCGATCGAGATCCATCGACCGTCTGAGGTCTCATAGGCGTCGTAGTTCGGCGAACCGCCAGAGAGGCGCGTCTCGCCTCGTCCGGGTGGTACGGCCCCTGCCAGCACGCCACCGATCAACGGTCCGATCAGCTGCATCACACCGTCGGACATCGCGATGTCGACGTACTGGCCGCGTCCCGTCTGCTCCCGAGCGAGCAGCGCGACGGCGATCGCGAACGCGCCCGTCAGTCCGCCGCCTGCAAAGTCGGCGAGCAGGTTGTGCGGGATGGCCGGCGGCTGCCCGCTGCGACCGATCATCCCGAGCGCGCCGGCGACCGATATGTAGTTGATGTCGTGTCCGACGAGGTCGCGGTACGGCCCCGTCTGGCCGTACCCGGAGATCGAGCAGTACACGATGCGGTCGTTCAGCTTGCTCACCGTCTCGTAGTCGACGCCCAGTCGGTCGACGACCCCGGGGCGGAACCCCTCGAGCACCACATCGGCGTCGGCGCAGAGGCGGTAGAAGGCCTCGCGCCCGGCATCTTCGCGCAGGTTGAGAACGAGCGAGCGCTTGTTGCGACGCAGCGCGTTTCCCGCACGTTGACGCTCCCTCTCCTCCGGGTCGGATGCCGTCGGGCGGGTGGAGACGAACTGTGGCGGCGCTTCCACCATCAGCACGTCGGCGCCCATATCGGCCAGCAGCATGGAGCAATAGGGCCCCGGCGCCAGCCGTGAGAGATCGAGTACGCGAATATGTTCGAGAGCCAACATGGGATTCACTCCACTCCGTGGTTCGGCGTACGTGGGAGACGCAGCCTCTGACCGACCGGCGGCAGCATAGCGCACCGCAAATTCACGGACAGTGACTTGGGGCCTTTGACTCGTCGCGCCCGCAGCCTCCAGAATCGCCGCGTGACTGGGCCACTCGCCGATCTCAGTGTAATCGAAGTCTCCGGGCCCATTGGGCAGTACACCGGGCGACTACTGGCCGACCTCGGCGCAGATGTGATCAAGGTGGAGCCGCCGGAGGGCGACCCGGTGCGCCGCTGGGACCCCTTCCTGCCAACGGTCGACGCACCCGAGAACAGCCTCGATTTCTTGCTGCTAAACGCCAACAAGCGCGGGATTTGCCTCGATCTCTCCGCCTCGGACGGCCGGGAGGGGCTGAGCCGGCTGGTCGCAGCGGCAGACATCCTGATCGAGTCGTGGCGGCCGGGAGAAGCTCCCGAGGGGTTTGAGCACGAGCAGCTCTCGCGGCTTCGCCCCGACCTGATCCGCGCGTCGATCACCGGGTGGGGGCTGAGCGGCCCGCGAGCGGGTTGGGCGTACTCCGACATGATCGGGGTCGCGGCTGCAGGCGTGATGGCGCAGAGCGGCTTTCCAGGCCAACCGCCAGAGCGGTTGGGTGACGTCCAGGGCTACCGGTCCGCGGCGATCGCGGCCGCCGCCGGCATCCTGACCGCGCTGCATCACCGCGACCTGTCGGGTGAGGGCCAGCAGGTCGAGGTCTCAATGCAGGAAGCGATGTCGATCGCGCAGCAGAACGCACTGCCGACTGCGGACATCCTCGGCTTCTCGATCAAGCGACGCGGGGAGAACCCGCGTCTGGGCTTCGTGATGCCAGGCCTCGGCACGTACGAATGCGAGGACGGGCATGTCTTCGCGATGCTGGGCGGCGTCGGCTCCGGGATCGCCGGGCTCGTCGACTTCATGGAGGAGACGGACGAGGCGGGCGAATTGCGCGTCGCTCCGCTGGCTGAGTTCATCAGCGGCACGCTGGCCGCGGGCCGGATCACCGCCGTGATGCAGGACCCGGCGCAAGCGGGCGACGCGGAACCGCTGCTGGAGCAGATCGACGTGGTGGTGAGGCGCTTCATGCGCAACCACACGAAGCAGTACCTCTACGAGGAAGGGCAGCGTCGGCGTATCTCGATCGGGATGGTGAGCACGCCGGCAGACCTCTCGAAGAACCCCCAACTGGCGGCGCGTGACTGGTTCACCCGCGTCGACGACCCCGGACGAGGCGTGGAGCTGCGTTATCCCGGCCAACCGTGGCTGCTTGGGGCCTCGACAGCTTCGATCCGGCGTCCCGCTCCCCTGCTCGGCGAACACGACGCGGAGATCGAACGCGAGCTAGCCGCGGCCCCCGCACGCACAACCGCGGCCCCACCCGCCAGCAACGAGGGCAACGGGACGCGAGTGGCGCAGCGACCACTTGAGGGGCTGAAGGTACTCGACCTCTCGTGGTTCGGAGCCGGGCCGATCGCGGCGCGGGCGCTCGCCCTCGCAGGCGCGGAAGTGATCCGCGTGGAGACCGAGAAGCGCCCCGACGGGCTGCGAATCGGATCGCCACGGCCTCCCGGCGCCGAGGGCTACAACGTCTCGGGCTACTTCAACAACTTCAACAACGAGAAGCGCTCGGTGACCATCGACCTCACCACGGAGCGGGGCCACGAGCTGGGACTGGGCCTCGTCCGCTGGGCGGACATCTTCTTGACGAACATGACGAACCGCGCGATCGAGCAGATCGGGCTAACGCCGGACGTCGTGATCGAGGCGAACCCGAAGATCATTGCACTCTACCAGTCGATGCAGGGACTGGACGGCCCGCACCAGGGCTTCCTGGGCTTCGGCGCGGTGCTCTGCGCGATCGGCGGTGCATTCTACACGATGGGCTCCGAGCATCGAGCACCGACCGGCCCGGGCAGCTACCCGGACTTCTCCATCAATCCGATGCACGCGACGGTCGCGCTGCTTGCGGCGCTGCGCCACCGGCGAAACACCGGCGAGGGCCAGTTGATCGACATGTCGCAGCTGGAGTCGTCCGTGGCTGCGATGGCGATGCCGTTGTTCGCGTACGACAACGCTGGCCTCGAGCACCGTCGGGAGGGCAACCGTGTCCCGTGGGCGGCGCCGCACGGCGCGTTCCAGGTGCTGGGCGAAGACCGGTGGGTGGCGATCGCGTGTGACACGGAGCCTCGCTGGCAGGCCTTCGCAGCGGCCTGCGGGCACCCCGAGTGGGCGGACGACCCGCGATTCACGACGCTCGCGGATCGGAAGTCGAACGAGGACGCGCTGGAAGCGCTCGTCGCTGAGTGGGCGGTCACGCAGGACGAGGTCGCGGCCGTTGAGTGCCTGCAGGCGGTCGACGTGCCGGCGACGGTGGTACAGGAGGCGCTCGATGTGCTGAACGACGACCACCTGGCGGCGCGCGGCTACTTCGTCTACCCGGAACACGCCGAGGCCGGACGCCGAGCGCACGATGGGCCTGCGTGGAGTCTCTCGCGCACGCCGGTGGAGATTCGCGGGCCGTCCCCGCTGCTCGGCGAGCACACATACGAAGTCTGCTCGGAGGTACTCGGTCTCTCGTCCGACGAGATCGCCGAGTTGCTGCTGGAGAAGGTGCTCGTCTAGCCGAGCACCACGGGACGCAGAGAGGCCCCGCGGGGCTCTGAGTAAAGGAGTGCCTTCGTTGTCTGCTTTCGACGAGTTGCAGATCCTCGACTTCTCGACCGGCATCGCCGGGCCCTACGCCGGCATGTTCTTCGCCGATCACGGTGCCGATGTCGTGAAGGTGGAGCCGCCGGGCGGCGACCCGTATCGGGCTGAGCCGGGCTTCCAGACGTTCAACCGCGGCAAACGTTCCTGTGTCCTTGACCTGCGGGATGACGAGGGACGCAGCGCGGCGCTCCGCTTCGCTGGTGGCGCCGACGCGGTGATCGTCGATCTCCCGCAGGGACAGGCGCGCTCGCTGGGGATCGACTACGAGACACTGCGTTCGGCGAACCCGGCGCTCATGTACCTGGCGATGCCACCCTACGGCGAGCGCGGCCCGCTGGTTGACCGACCCGCCTCTGCGGGACTACTGCACGCGGCGAACGGAATGACCGAGGGGCAGGAGTCGTACTCCGGAGACCCGGTCAGCCTGGCGCTTCCGATCGCGGAGTACGGCACCGCGGCGCTGGGTGCGATGGCGCTCGCCGCCGCTGTGCGGGCGCGCACGCGCTGGGGCATCGGGCAGATGGTGGAGGTGTCGGGCCTCGCCGGGTCGCTGGCGCTGCAGCTGGGTGCGCAGGTCGAGTCGGAGGCGATTCCGCCGAGGGTGAAGGAGCCATCCGAGACCGGCGGCAGAGGCACCCTGCCCGCCTATCGCCTTCACCAGGGGAGCGACGGTAAGTGGTTCTACCTAGGCTGCGTCTCGGCGGAGTTCTACCACAAGCTGTTGATCGCGATTGATCGCACCGATCTGCTGGCAGACGAACGGCTGGGTGACACCCCGCTGGGCCAGAACACGCCCGAAGCGAAGGCTGTGCTCGGGCCGCTGCTCGAGTCGTTGTTCCTCACGCAGCCTCGCGACCACTGGGTCACACACTTCCGAGCGTCCGATGTCCCCGCGCAGCCGGTGCAGACACGCGACGAGTTCCTCGAGAGCGACCTGGCTCGCCGCAACCAGATGCGCGTCGCCGTACAGCACCCCCAGCTCGGCGAGATCGAGATGATGGGCGTGCCGCTGCTGCTCGAGGCGGCACCGGGCGAGGTGGGCGGCCCGGCACCACGGCTCGGCGAGCACACAAGCGAGCTGTTGGCTGGCCGCCGACCTCCGCCCACCTCCGCGCCCACGTCAGACGAGGCGCCGGGGCCGCATCTGCTCTCCGGCGTCCGCGTGCTGGACCTCACGCAGTTCCTTGCCGGGCCCATCTCGGGGCGGCATCTTGCAATGCTCGGCGCGGACGTGATCAAGGTGGAGCCTCCGCGTGGAGAACCCTTCCGAGTCTCAGGCCTCGGCTTCCTCGGGTGGAACCAGGGAAAGCGTTCGATCACGCTCGACCTGCGTACGCCCGGGGGGCGAGAAGTGGTGCAGCGCCTCGCCGCGACCGTCGATGTCGTACTCGAGAGCTTCCGGCCCGGTGTGAGCGACCGCCTGGGGGTCGACTACGAGACGTTGCGCGCCATCAATCCGCGGCTGATCTACGTGGTGCAGCCCGGCTTCGGCGACGACGAGACGATGCGCGACGTCCCGGTCTTCGACCCGCTGGTGCAGTCGCTCGCGGGCATCGTCGATGCGCAGGGTGGCGATGGTGAGCCAGTGCGCTACACGGTCGCGGTCACGGACCAAGTGCACGCGATAGTCGCCGCGTTCGCCACCTGCACGGCGCTCGCGATGCGCGAGCGAACCGAAGAAGGCCAGCTGGTGCGAACGTCGCTGCTGCGGACAGCCATGGCCTACCAGGCTGCTGAATTCACCCGCTACTCCGGTGCGACGCACCAACGAGGAGGACGCGACTTCGCCGGGCCCTCGGCGGGGCAGCGCTGGTACCGCTGCAGCGATTCCCGCGACATCTGGGTCGATGCGACGAACGGCGAGCAGCGGCTAGCGCTGATCGCCGCGACGGGCACCGACCTCGGCGTGTCCGACTGCGCGCAGCCAGCCGATGGGAGCGCTGCCGTCGCGCTCGCCGAGGCGTTCGCGAGCAGGCCGCTGGATGAGTGGATCGCCGCGCTCGATGCAGCCGGCGTCCCCTGCAACGCGATCGTGCCGCGGCACGAAGTGCTCACTCACCCCTCGACGATCGCCAACGAGCTCGTTGTGACGGAGCAGCACGGACCGTGGGGCGAGACCGTCAACGTGGGGGCGCTGATCCACGCGTCGGAGACCGGCGTGAAGATTCAACGGCGGGCACCGTTGCTCTCGGAGCACGCTCGCGAACTACTCGCAGAGCTCGGCTACGACGCCTCGTCGGTGGCCGCGCTCGCTGAGGCTGGCGTACTGCTGCTGGACCCGCCTGCGTAGCGACTCGTGGCAGGGGCGTAGAGTGCGTCGGGGAAGTACGTCGGGGCAGATAGCGAGAGAAGGACTGGCGTCGATGGCGAAGACCCGGGAAAAGATAGCGTTCGTCGGCTGCGGCTACACGAACGCGACACGCAAGCTTGAGCGCCCCGAGACAGAGCTGGCGATCGAGGCCTGCCGGATGGCGTGCGAGGACGCCGGCGTCGACCCCGCCGACGTCGATGGTATCAACCCACAGGTGCACCACTACCCCGCGCCCGACACGGCGGACATCGTAAGCGGGCTGGGGATGAAGGACGTACGCTGGCAGCGCGAGGGCGGGATGGGCATCGAGCCGTGCGGGATCGCCGCGCTGGCGATCGAGGCGGGCGAGTGCGACCAGGTCTTGATCGTCAAGATCATGAACACGATCGCCCCGGTCACGACGCCGCAGATCGACCCCGGCTCAGGCGGCGTCGCCGGCCCCACGCAGTTCGAGGTGCCCTACGGCCTCGGCTACAGCATGCAACGGGTGGGTCTCAACGCACGCGCCTACATGCACCGCTACGGCTACACCGAGGAGGACATGGGCTGGTTGCCGGTCGTTGAGCGCGAGCACGCGCTGCTCAACCCATGGGCTGTGATGAAGACGCCGATGACGATCGACGACTACATGGCCGCGCGCTACATCGCCGAGCCAGTGCGACTGTTCGACTGCGACATGCCGGTGAACGGCGCGTTCGCGATCCTGATGACCCGCGACAGCATCGCGAAGGGCCTGAAGCACCCGCCAGTCTACCTGAAGGCGTGGGCAGCGTCGCAGGTTCGCACGTTGGATCACATGGTGGCGGAACCGCTGGAGGGGATCACGCCGCTGGCAGAGGAGCTCTATCGCGACGCGGGCCTCGGCCCGAAGGAGATGGACGTCTGGTTCCCGTACGACGGCTTCAGCTTCTTCGCCTCGATGTGGATGGAGAACCTCGGCCTCGTCGGGCGTGGGGAAGCAGGCGACTACATCAAGGGCGGCGACAACATCCGCATTGGCGCGGAGCATCCGGTGAACTCCCACGGGGGGCAGCTCTCGGAGGGCCGGTTGCATGGGATGGGGCACCTGCTGGAGGCGACACAGCAGCTACGCGGGACAGCGGGCGTGCGACAGGCGAAGAACCACAATACCTCGATCATCTCCTCCGTCTTCCCCTACACCGGGGCGGCCGGAATTCTTTCCGTCAAGTAGCGCGCACCCAGCGAGGAGACCCACATGACGTCCGAGACTCCCAACGTTCAGACGCGCGAGGGCCAGGAACAGCTGAAGGAGATGGGTGTCAGGCCCGTCCCGCTGCCGGACGATATCAGCAGGCCGTACTGGGACGCCGCCCGCAAGCATGAGCTTCGCATCCAGCGGTGCCGCGCGTGCTCGGACTACCAGCACCCGCCGCAGGAACAGTGCGCGCAGTGCGGCGCCAGCGACTTCGACTGGCCGCAGCTCAGCGGGCTGGGGACTGTCTACACGTTTGTGATCGACCGTCGCCTGATGACGCCGAGTTTCGACGAACCGTACGCGGTGCTGCAGGTCACGCCGGCCGAGGCGCAGAGCGACACGGTTCGGATCACAACGAACATGCGTGAGTGCGAGCTGAGTGACATCTACTGCGGGATGCCGGTGGAAGTGATATTCGAGGACATGAGCGACGAGATCACGCTGCCTCAGTTTCGGCCCACGGCAGACGCCGAACTGAAGTCCCGGCAGTAGGATTACGCGCGGAGACTGAGGGGTGGGGGGTGATGGCAGCGACGGTCCGGCTCCTGCAACCCGGTCCCGTCGACTACTCCGCGGTATTGCGCTGGCAGCGCAATACCCACGCGCTGGTATGCAGCGGTGGCGACGAAACTGTCGCGCTGCTCCAGCATCCGCCTGTCTACACGCTGGGCCGCCGCGGCGGCCTGCAGCACGTACTGCGCAGCGCCGAGGAGCTGGCGGCGCAGGGCGCGGAGATCGTCGAAAGTGATCGCGGCGGGGATGTCACCTTCCACGGGCCAGGACAACTCGTAGTCTACCCGATCCTCGACTTGCGGGCGCGCGGGATCGCGGCCGTTGACTACGTGCGGGCGCTCGAAGCGGTCGCGATCGACGCGCTGCGCGACTGCGGGCTGCGCGGCGACCGCATCGAGGGACGGCCGGGCGTCTGGTGCGGCGACGCGAAGGTCGCCGCCGTCGGTGTTCGGGTGAAGGGCGGCGTCTCGACGCACGGCATGGCGCTGAATGTGAGCACGGATCTGTCGTGGTTCGACTCGATCGTCGCGTGTGGGATTGCCGATGCGAGCGTCGCGTCGATGGAGAGCCTGCTCGGCGTTGCCCCGATGATGGCGACGGTCGAGTCATCGATCGTCGATCGGCTGCGCGCGGAGCTCGGATTGACGCTTCGCCTCGACCGCTGCGAGCAGGAGCTGCGCTGTGCCGGCTGAGACAGTTGCGCCGCGCCCACCGTGGATCCGCACTCGCTTCCGTGCGAGTGATCGCTATCGAGGGGTGATCGAGCTGCTGCGCGCGCACGACCTGAGCAGCGTCTGCGAAGAGGCCGCCTGCCCGAACATCAGCGAGTGCTTCGGCGCCGGTACGGCGACCTTCATGATCCTCGGCGACATCTGCACGCGCGCATGCGGCTTCTGCGCGGTGACCTCTGGCCGCCCAACAGGCCTCGATCTCGGCGAAGCGGCGCGGCTGGCGGAGGCGATCGCCGCGCTAGAACTCAACTACGCCGTGATCACCTCGGTGGACCGCGACGACCTCGCTGACGGCGGGGCGGGGATGTTTGCCGCGTGCATCCGCGCGATCCGTGAACGTCGACCGGACTGCGGGGTGGAGGTGCTGATCCCCGACTTCGAGGGGAACTGGGACGCGCTGGCGACGGTGATCGAGGCCGGGCCGGCGGTGCTCAACCACAACATCGAGACAGTGCCGCGGCTCTACCCCCGGGTGCGGCCGAACGCGCGCTACGAGCGCTCGCTCGAACTGATCAGCCACGTCAGGGCACTTGGACCCTCGACAGCGACGAAGTCGGGGCTGATGGTCGGGCTCGGCGAGACATTCGAGGAGCTGGTCGAGGCGATGTCTGACCTGTACGACGCGGGATGCGAGTTGGTGACGATCGGGCAGTACCTGCGGCCGACGGCGAAGCACCTGCCCGTCGCCCGCTACTACGAGCCCTCCGAGTTCGATGCGTTGGCGGCGGCAGGTCGCGAGCTTGGCCTGATGCTCGTCGAAGCGGGGCCGCTCGTGCGCTCCTCGTACCACGCCGCGGAGCAGGCCGACGCGGCGGCAGCGCGGCGATCCGATGGCTGAGGCGAGCAACTACGACGTCGCCGTCGTCGGAGCGGGGCCGGGCGGCTATGTGGCGGCGATCCGAGCCGCACAGCTCGGGCTACGCGTTGCCCTGATCGAGCGCGAAGAGCTGGGCGGCGTCTGTCTCAACCACGGTTGCATCCCGAGCAAGACGCTGCTGCATGCCGGGGAGATCGTCGCGGCGGTGCGCAATGACGGGGAGCGGCTGGGCATCACCTTCGATGGCCTGCGCCTCGACCTCGGAGGTGCCGTCGACGCGAGTCGTGAGGTGGTGGCGAAGCTGCGCGACGGGATCGGCATCCTGCTTCGGCAGAACGGCGTCGAGCTGCTGACCGGCACGGCACAGCTCGAATCGACGACGACCCTGCGACTCGAGCCCGACGGGCAAGTAGTCGAAGCCGCGGACGTCGTACTGGCGACCGGCGCGCGCGCCGCCGCGTTCCCGGGCGTCACGCTGGACGGTGAGCGCGTCTTCACGAGCCGCGAGGCACTAGAGCTGCGGGCACCGCCCGACCCGGCCGTGATCGTTGGCGGCGGGGCGGTGGGCGTGGAGTTTGCCTACCTCTGGAATTCGTACGGCGCGCAAGTGACCGTGGTCGAGGCGATGCCGCAGCTCCTGCCCGGCGAGGACGAAGAGGCCGCCGCCGCACTCAAACGCTCGTTCGGACGTCGCGGCATCGAGGTGCGAACATCGACGCCGGTCTCGACGGTCGCCGCCGCTGGCGACGGCGCAGTCGTCACGCTGCAGTCCGGCGAGGAGCTGGCGGCGGGCGGCGTGCTGGTGGCTGCCGGCGTGGTCCCGAACAGCGATGCGCTGGGCCTCGAAGCGCTCGGTGTCGCGCTCGAACGCGGCTTTGTACAGGTGGACGGCCAGTGCCGCACCAACATCGAGGGGTTGTGGGCGATAGGCGACCTCACGGGCGAGCTGGCGCTCGCGCATGTTGCCTCGGCGCAGGCTGCCGTCGCGATCGAGACGATCGCGGGCCTCGACCCCGCGCCGCTCGACTACGCCTGGATGCCGCGCGCGGCCTACTGCCAGCCGCAGGTGGCGAGCCTGGGCCTGACGGCCGCGGTGGCGCGCGAGCGGGGGCACGAGGTGCGCATCGGTCGATTCCCATTCAGCGCGAGCGGCCGCGCCCTCGCCGCCGATGGCGGCGAGGGGTTCGTGAAGCTGGTGATCGATGCGCAGACTCAGGAGCTGCTGGGCGCGCAGATCGTCGGGCACGACGCGACAGAGCTGATCGCGCAGGCGAGTCTGGCCCGTGTGCTGGAGACGACATCCGCAGAGCTGGCGGCGACGGTGCATCCGCACCCGACGCTGTCCGAGGCAATCAAAGAGGCTGCGCAAGCGCTCGAAGGCGAGGCGATCCACTTCTACGCCCCGCGCTCGGCGACTGCGGGAGCGTAGTATGCGGGCGCACGCCCGATAGGAGGCCGGCATGACGGCTGAAGTCGATACAGAGCAACTGCTCTACATGTTCCGGACGATGGTGACGATTCGCGAGTTCGAGGAGGCCGCCGGCCGCATGGCCGAGCAGGCGAAGATCCCGGGCGCGGTCCATCTCTACGCGGGGGAAGAGGCAGTCGCCGTCGGCATCTGCTCTCACCTCGCAGCGAGCGACACGATCGCGAGCACGCACCGCGGCCACGGGCACTGCATCGCCAAGGGCGGCGACGTGAAGTTGATGCTCGCCGAGCTGCTGGGTCGAGCGACGGGCTACTGCCACGGCAAGGGCGGGTCGATGCACATCGCTGACCTCGACCTCGGCATCCTCGGTGCGAACGGCATCGTGGGCGGCGGTCCGCCGATCGCCGTCGGTGCCGCGTTCGCGGCTCGGTACAAGGGGACGGACGGCGTCTCGGTATGCTTCTCCGGCGACGGCTCAACGAACGAGGGCACCTGGCACGAGTCGTTGAACTATGCCGCCCTCTTCGACCTGCCGGTGCTGTTCGTGATCGAGAACAACCACTGGGGCGAGTTCACGCCGCAGGAGGGTCAGGGCGCGATCAGCCAACTCTCCGACCGCGCCGCCGCGTACGGGATTCCCGGCGTGACCGTCGATGGTCAGGACGTGCTCGCCGTGCATGAGGCGGCAGGCGAGGCAATCGAGCGCGCACGCTCCGGTGGCGGCCCGAGCATCCTCGAGTGCGACACCTACCGCTTCTACAACCACACCGGGCGCAGCGAGGGCGACCCACGGCCCGAAGAGGAGCGGGCGGCGTGGCGCAAGCGCGACCCGTTGACGATCATGCGCGATGTGCTGGAGCAGCGGGCGATCCTCTCCGGTGAGTCTGCGGATCGCATCACCGAGGAAGTGCAGCGCGAGATCGAAGAGGCAATCGCGTTCGCGGAGGCCGCGCCCTTCCCGGAGCCATCGGACCTGCTCACGGACGTGTACACCTAGACCGGCCGCCAGAACGACGATTCGAGGAGAACTCACAATGACAACAGCTACACCCGTGGCCACCGACCGAGAAATCAGCTACCGCGAGGCGATCAACGAGGCGATCCGCCAGGAGATGGCGGCCGATGATTCGGTGTTCGTCGCCGGCATCGACCTCGCGAAACAGGGCGATGTCTTCGGCATCACGCAGGGCGTGCTGACGGAGTTCGGGCCGAAGCGGATCATGGACACGCCGATCTCGGAGAACGCGATCACGGGGCTGGCAATCGGTGCCGCCTCGCAGGGTCTGCGGCCGGTGATCAGTCTGATGTTCATCGACTTCATCGGCGTCTGCTTCGACCAGATCATCAACCAGATGGCGAAGATGAAGTACATGTTCGGCGGCAAGGCGACGCTGCCGCTGACGGTGCTGGTGAACGCCGGCGCGGGCACGGGCATGGCTGCCCAGCACTCGCAGAGCCTAGAGGCGCTGCTGTGCCACATCCCGGGCCTGAAGGTGGTGATGCCGAGCAACGCGTACGACGCGAAGGGCCTGATGACCGCGTCGATGCACGAGGACAACCCGGTGTTCATGATCATGCACAAGCGCTGCTCGCGAATTCGCGGCCCGGTGCCGGAGGAGTCCTACGAGGTGCCACTGGGCAACGCCGCTATCGTGCGCGAGGGTGCGGACGCGACGATCGTTGCCACCGCGTACATGGTGCACGAGGCGCTCGCAGCCGCAGAGACGCTCGCCGGCGAGGGCATCGACGTCGAAATCGTGGACCCGCGCAGCCTGCAGCCGCTCGACTCCGAGACGATTCTCGGATCGGTGCGCAAGACGCATCGCGTGCTGACGGTGCATGAGGCGGTGGAGTTCGGCGGCATCGGCGCTGAGATCAACGCGCAGATTGCGGCGGAGGCGTTCGACCACCTCGACGCGCCGCCGCTTCGACTCGGCGGCCCCTTCAGCCCGGTGCCCTACAGCCCGGTGCTGGAGCAGGAGTGGATCGTGAACGCCGACCAGATCGTTGAGGCGACGCGCGGGCTGGTGCGCGGGTAAGTAATGGCGACGCCCGTACACATCCCCAAGGTCGGCATGACGATGGAGGACGGCGACCTCGTGCGCTGGCTCGTCGAGGATGGTGCGACCGTCGCGGCGGGGCAGCCGATCTTCGACATGGAGACCGAGAAGGTCGAGGTCGAAGTCGAGTCGGAAGAGGCGGGCGTACTCAAGCAGCTGGTCGCACCCGGTACGAAGCTGAAGCCGGGCGCGGTCGTCGGCTGTCTGCTCGGCGATGGCGAGTCCGATGTGCCGCAACCGATGCTCGACGAGGTCGCGCAGCAGTGGAGCGAGCAGGTCGTCAGTGACGACGACGGTACACCGACGGCAGCGCCCTCAACGCCGTCCGCGGCCACGCCATCGCCGGCAACGCCAGCGCCAACCCCGGCAGCTGCACCGAAGCGTGCCCCCGGCGAACGCGTCCTCGCGACGCCGATCGCGCGCCGTCTGGCCCGCGAGGCCGGCGTCGAGATCGCCGAGATCGCCGGCTCCGGCGCGAAGGGGCGCATTACCGAGTCCGACGTGCGCGCCCACATCGATGGCGGCGGCGGCGCGGCAGCTCCCGCGTCTGCGCCCTCGGGCGGCCCGGGCGGTTCGGTGGAGCCGTACAGCGGCCGCCGTCGCACGATCGGCGAGCGTATGCACGCGAGCCTGCGCGACACTGCGCAGCTCACGCTCTTTAGCGACTTCGACGCTGACGCCACCTCGACGATGCTGCATGGCCTCAACCGCGAGTGGCGCAGCGCCCGTATCGGGATCACGCTCACCTCCGTGGTGATGAAGGCGTGTGCGCTCGCACTGCGCGAGCACCCGAGGCTGAACTCGCGACTCGATGGCGACGAGATCGTGATCGAGGCTGAGGTGAACGTCGGGTTCGCCACGGACCTCGAAGCGGGCCTGATGGTGCCGGTCGTGCGAGCGGTCGATGCGAGCAGCCTGCAGGACGTCGCGAGCGCGGTCGCGGCGCTGGGTGAGCGTGTCGGCGAGGACAAGCTGGCGCTCGACGATGTCTCCGGCGGCACCTTCACGGTGACCTCGCTGGCGACGTTGCCGGTCGATGGCTTCACGCCGGTGCTGAACACGCCACAGACGGCGATCCTCGGCGTCGGTCGGGTGCGGGACGTCGTGCGGTTCGATGGCGGGCAGGCCGTGCGGGGGCAGGCGTCGACGCTGAGCCTGACCTTTGACCATCGCGTCGTGGACGGTGCGCCCGCTGGTCGCTTCCTCGCGCGCATCGTGGAGCTACTGGAGCGCCCTTACCTCCTGATGTGAGGCCCGCTCGCGGCGGCAACCTCAGCCAACATCCACAGGCAAGGCCTTCTCTGACGTGGGGCAACTCAACGAAGCTCGCCTGCTGAGGTAGTATCCAGCCGTCGCAGCAGCGTGAGGAGCCCGGCCATGCCACGAACCGTTGGCTACATCCAGATCGATGCTTCGCGCTGCAAGGGCTGCGAGCTCTGTGTCCCCTACTGCCCCGAGGACACGCTGGCGATGAGCAAGACGATGAGCAAGCGCGGCTACATGCTGCCGGAGATGGTGCAGGACAACTGCACCGGCTGTATGCAGTGCGCCCGTATCTGTCCGGATGTCGCGATCACGGTGTTCCGCGCGACGCGAGAGGCGCTGGAGGCGATCAATGCCTGATGTGACGGCGACGGCGGCAACGAGCGATGCGGACGCGCCCGAGTTCGCGTTCCTGAGCGCAGAGGAAGCGCTGGCGGAGACGGTGCTGCGCGCCGGCTGCAAGCTCTTCAGCGTCTATCCGATGACCCCGATCAACGAGGTCAACGAGGAGTATCTGAAGCGAGCGCCCGAGTACGATGCCATCAGCCTCACGTGCGAGAGCGAGATGGAGGGCGGCTGGTACGCGTACGGCGCGAGCAAGGCCGGGGCGCACGTGATGGTCGGCTCCACCGGCGTCGGCATCGCGCTGATGGGCGAGATGGTCTCGTACGCCGCCCGCGACGGCGTGCCGCTGGTGATCTCGCACTGGGTACGGGGCGGTCCCGGCACCGGCCCGACCGGTAGCCCGTCACAGGGCGACTACTGGCAGGCCGTGAAGGCGCCCGCCAACGGCGACTTCCGCAACATCGTCTTCGCACCTCAGGGCGTGCAGGAACTCGTCGACTTCACCTACCACGCCTTCGATGTCGCGGAGCAGATTCGCGGGCCGGTCACGGTCTACACCGACTACAGCATCGCGAAATCCACGGAGGTCGTCGCGTTGCCGCCGCGGATCAATCCCGGCCTGCGCGAGCGCGCGCTGACGGGCGAGCGAGGGCCACGCGAGCGTCCCGTGCAACGCGCGGAGATCCGCGACGAGGGTGGCGTCTCGTCCTCGTCAGAGGCCGTCCCGGAGGAGGAACGCGCCAGCCGCTTCCTCTACCTCGAAACTGCCGCGTGGGACCGCTGGGAGCGCTACAAGGTCGTCGAGCCTCAGGCGGAGAGATACCGCACCGAAGGCGCGAAGCTGAACCTGGTCGCGATCGGGACAATGGCCCGCATCGTGCGCGTCGTCGTCGATGAGCTGCGTGCGGACGGGCTGGATGTCGGCCTGATCAGGCCGCAGACGCTGTTCCCGTTCCCCGAGCAGATCCTGGTCGATGAGGCGAAGAGCAGCACAATCATGGTCGTGGAGCTGAGCGTCGGACAGATGGCCGAGGATGTGAGGCTGGCACTCGGCGAGCACCCGCTGCTCTACGCGAGGCCCGGAGGCGTCGTCCCCACGCTCGCCGAGGTGAGCGCGGAAGTCCGCGCCGAGTACAAGAAGCTGGGAGCGTCCTGATGACGACCGAACCGCGAGTCCCCGCCGGCATCAAACTCGAAGACATGGTGCCGGTCTTTGGTGGCCCGGACGCCGCCGAGGTACCCGATCAGGCGTGGTGCCCGGGCTGCGGCTACGGCATCCTCCCTCGCACCTTCAACGCGGAGTTCGACAAGCTCCCTGCGGACACTCGCATCATCGGCGTCGTGGACATCGGCTGTGTGACGCAGGTCGCGGCGCAGCTGGAGATCGAGACGACCGTCGGCGGTCACGGCCGCACGATCGCCGTCGCCACCGGCATCAAGCGCATCCTCCCGGACGCGATCGTCTGCGTCTTCATCGGCGACGGCGGCGTGGCGATGGAGGGGCTGAACGAGACGTTCCACACGGCCGCTCGAGCGGAGAACATCTCCGTCTTCATGTACAACAACGGCGTGCTCGCCGACACCGGCGGACAGCTCACGACGACCGGGTCGATCGGGATCCCCTCGAGCACCACGCCGGGCGGCCGCGAGGTCGCGCAGCACGGACACCCGATCCCGGTCGCGGAGATGCTGGCGCAGATGCCGGGCACGGGCTACGTCGCGCGCGCCTCGACGCATGACCCCGCGCACGCGTACCGCACGCAGAAGGTGATCGCGAACGCGTTGCGTTGCCAGCTGGAGGGGCGCGGCATGGCCTTCGTCGACCTGCTCACCACCTGTCCGACGAGCTGGAGCATGACCCCCGTGCAGGCGAATAAGTTCCAGGGCGAGGTGATCGTGGCGCAGAATCCCGTCGGCGACATCAAGCCGCTTGCGACGAAAGGCTAGCGCGATGGTCGGTACGAACGAGGACCAGGTGGTGCTGCTGGCGGGCATCGGTGGCCAGGGCATCCAGGTGGCCGGCAAGACGCTGGCCAACGCAGCGGTCTACGAGCGCAAGCGCGCGCTCTACTACAGCCTCTTCGATGGCGGGCAGCGCGGGGGCGTCTCGGACTGCATCGTCGCCCTCAGCGAGACCGAGATCACGACCCCGCCGCTGATCAAGCAGCCCTGCGCCTCGCTGTTCGCGATGGACCCGAACGGCCTCACCCGCTACGAGGGGATGGTGCGGTCCGGCGGCCTCGTCGTCTACAACCGTTCCGTGCGCGAGGTGCAGCGCTTCCGCTACGAAGCGGACGGCGCGACGACCACCGGCGAGACGCGTGTCGCGCGCGAGGATCTGGACGTGATCGAACTCTCCGCGACCGAGCTCTCGGCGGAGCACTTTGGCAACCCGCTGATGGCGGCGATGATCCTGCTCGGCGCGCTGATCGAGCGCACCGGCATCGTCAGTCAGGAGAGCGCGAAGCTGGCGCTGCACGACGCGATCCGGCCGGGCCGCCACCGCTTCATCCCAGTCAACGAGCAGGCGCTGGAACTGGGCGCTGAACTCGCACCGGAGCTGCTCGGCATCCCTTTGGCCTGAGACGCCGGGTCCGCCCGTTCGAGGAGATCGAGGCACTGTGACCGCGCTACGACTGCTTGAGACCTCACGCGGCATCGCCGGTGCGTTCGCCGGCCAGCTCTTCGCCGACCACGGCACGGACGTCGTGAAGGTCGAGCCGCCCGAGGGTGATGCGACACGCGAGCGAGCAAGTGGCGGGCTCTTCGCCTCGCTGAACCGCGGCAAGCGCTCCGTGAGCATCGACCTCGACAGCTCGGACGGGCGCGAGCGGCTGCGCACGCTGGTGCAGTGGTGCGACGCGGTCGTCTGCGGGCCGGAACTGGCTGCCGCGGGCATCGATGACGATCAACTGCGCGAGTGGAACCCGCGGGCGATCCGCTCGTGGGTCGTCGACTTCGGCCTCGACGGGCCGTACGCCGGCTACGAGGCGGAGTCGATCCAGTTGCTGGCGCTCGGCGGGATCATGGGTATCACCGGCACTCCGCGTCGCGAGCCGCTCTCGATTCCGGGCGACCACCCCGCGTACATCGCGGGCATCCACGCCTACACTGCGACCGCCGCCGCACTGCTGCTGCGGGAGCGCGAGGGCGGCGAGGGTCAGCGGGTGGAGACGACGCTGTTCGAGGCTGTCGCTGCGACCGCCGAGATGGCCTGCACGCTCTACAACTACACCGGCGCGGTGCGCGCCCGCTTCCACGGTCGCGTGCCATGGGGCATCCAGGGCGAGGTGCTGCCCTGCAAGGACGGGCACATCGGCGTGCATCCCGGCACCGGGACGCTGCTGGCGATCCTGATCGACCGGCCCGAACTCGTCGACGACCCGCTGTTCACCGACCCTCGCTATCGGCTGACGCACGCGGAGGACTTCTTCAACTTGCTGCGCCCGTTCCTCGCGGCACACACGCGCAAGGAGATCATTACGGCGTGCGACGAGCTCGGCGTGCCGTTCGGCGCGGTGTTGGAGGTGCCGGACCTGCTGAAGGACGAGCAGCTGATCCACCGCGAGTACTTCCTGCCGACCGCGATCGACGGTCGCGAGGTGGTTGTCCCTGGCCCCGCCTTCCGCACGTCGAATTCGGCCGCTGCTTCAGCATCGTACCCAGCGATCGGCGAACACAGCGACGAGACGTTCGAGCCTGCGGCGGGCGGCATCGGCAGCACGAGTGGCGGGCAGCCGGCGGGGAAGCCGCTAGCAGGCGTCCGCATCGTCGATGTCTCGTGGGTGTGGGCCGGACCGGCCGCCTCGCGCATCCTCGCCGACCTCGGTGCGGAGGTCGTGAAGATCGAGTCGCCTCGTCGTCCCGACACCGTGCGGGCGCTCGTACAGGACCGAAACGAGGGGCATCCGGACTACTGGGACTACGGTGGGTACTTCATCGAAAAGAACCTCGGCAAGCGTGCGATCACCCTCGATCTAAACGCACCCGAGGGCAAAGAGGTCTTCCTCCAGCTGGTGGCAGACGCCGATGTGGTGATGGAAAGTTTCCGGCCACGGGTGATGGAGCAGTTCGGGCTCGGCTACGACCAGCTCTTGGCTGTCAGCCCCGAGCTGGTGATGGTCTCGCTCTCCGGCTACGGGCAGGACGGCCCGGCCCGCAACCGCACTGCCTACGGACACGCGCTGGAGCCCGAGTCGGGGATCACCTCGACAATCGGCTACGCCGGCGAGCGGCCGATCAAGAGCGGGCTCGCGTACACCGACCCGATCTCCGGCGTACTGGCCGCCGGGGCGATCGTGCACGCGCTGCAGCAGCGCGAGAGCGGGGAACGCAAGGGGGCGCTCTACATCGACCTCGCAGAGCGCGACGCCGTGCTGCCGTTCATGGCCGAGCGGATCGTCGACTACCAGCTCAGTGGCGAGCTGGCGCCCCGGCTGGGCAACCGACACGAGCGTTTCGCTCCACAGGGCTGCTACGCGTGCGCAGGCAACGACCGCTGGGTCGCGATCACGGCGCGCGACGATGACGAATGGACCGCGCTCGCTCGGTTGGTCGGCGCGGAGCAGCTCGCGGGCCTCGATCTCCCCGCCCGGCGCGAGCGGGTCGATGAGCTGGACGCGGCGATCGGCACGTGGTGCGAGACGCGCGATCCGTTCGAGGTGATGGAGCTGCTGCAGGCGAGCGGCGTTCCAGCAGCCGTGGTGCAGAACGGGCGCGACCTCTTGCGCGACCCGCAGCTTCGAGGGCGCGACTACTTCTTCCCGGCAGACCACCCGCGCGTCGGCAAGAAGCTGTACCACCGCTTCCTCGGTGCTCGCTTCGAGACGTTCGTCGCGTCGTCGTCGTCGCCCGCCCCGTTGCTCGACGAACACACCGACGAGGTGCTGGGCGAACTGGGATACGACGCGGATCAGATCGCGAAGCTGCGGGCAGATGCCGTCAGCGGGCATCAGCTTGAGCCGTTGCAGACGCTGCGCGCCGCGCTCGCCATGGAGTGGCTGCTGGAGCAGGGCGCGATCACGGAGCTGGACCCGATCCCGGACGACCCGTGGCTGACGGCGCGGGAACCGGGGACAGCCGCCAGCGCTCGCGGATGACCTCGCAAGATGCCGAGGGCGCCGAGGGGCCGCTGATCCGCACGTTCGACGAGTTCATCGAAGCGGCCGCCGCGCACTTCAGCTACAACGAGCGCGAATCGCCGTTCCCCAGTCGCGAGGCCGGGATGCAGGGCCTCAGACGCTGGTGGGGCGAGCAGGTTGAGCTGGAGGTTGTCGGCCTCGGCTCGTACCGCTGGCACTGCCCCGGCTGCTCCAACGTCGTCGAGTCGCAGGGCGACGACGTGCATACGTGGGGCCGTACGACTACGTGCTGTGGGAGCACTGTCCGACATGCAGCGGAGAGCTGACGGGCTCAGCGACCTGACGAGCCGGAGTACGTCGGAGTAGTCCGTGCGATAGTGCCCGCACGAGCAATCGCCGACGCCCGCAGCGGCCAGAGAGGTACGACTCATGGAGTGGACCGACAATTCGGAGCAGGCTTCGTTCCGCTCGGAAGTGCGAACGTTCATCGAAGAGGAGCTACCGGAGCGGTACCGTCCCGACCGGGACGGGGCGATGGCGTGGTCGGCCGATCGGTTCTCCGATGACCCGGAGCGTAAGCAGCTCTCTGATAGCTGGGTGAAGGCGCTGGCCGCGAAGGGATGGATCGCCCCCGCGTGGCCGAAGGAGTACGGCGGCGCCGGGCTGACATCGATGGAGCAATTCATCTTCAACCACGAGATGGCCCGCGCGAGCGCGCCGCAGGTCGGCGGCCAGGAAATCTCGCAGATTGGCCCCGCGATCATCCTCCACGGCAGCGATGAGCTGAAGGCGGAGTACCTGCCGAAGATCCTCTCCGGCGAGACGAACTGGTGTCAGGGCTTCTCCGAGCCGGGCTCTGGCTCCGACCTCGCCTCGCTACAGGCGCGCGCAGAGCGCGACGGCGACGAGTACGTGCTGAACGGGCAGAAGATCTGGACATCCAACGCGCACAACGCGGAGCACATCGCGATGCTGGTGCGTACCGACCCTGAGGCGCCGAAGCACCGCGGCATCTCCTTCCTGCTGGTGGACATGAAGAGCCCCGGCGTCACGGTGCAGCCGCTGATCAACATGGCGTGGCAGCACGGGTTCAACGAGACGTTCTTCGAGGACGTGCACGTGCCTGTAGGCAACCGCGTCGGCGACGAGAATCGCGGCTGGTACGTGAGCGTGACGCTGATGGACTTCGAACGCTCGCGCATCCGTCAGGCGGTTGGTGCGCTGCGTCAGTTGCGGGACCTGATCGACTACCTCGGAACCACGGAGGGCAGCGCCCGCTCGCGCACCAGCGAGCACGACTCGCTGCGCCACGAAATCGCCGATCGGGCAATCGAGGTAGAGGTCGCGTTCAACCTCGCGTTCCGCGTCGTCTCGATGCAGGCGAAGGGCGTGGTGCCGAACTACGAGGCGTCGATGCTGCAGATGTCGATCTTCGAGACTAATCAGCGGATGGCTGGCACCGAGGCGAAGCTCTTCGGCCTGCACACGAACGTGTGGGCGGGCGAGCACGCCCCGCGCGACGGCGCGACCGCCCGTGGCTACGTCAACGCGGTCTCATCCACGATCGCCGGTGGCACGGTCGAGATTCAGCGCAACATCATCGCGACGCGCGGGCTCGGCCTACCGAGGGGCTAGGCGGGGTCGTTCTGGCGCCTCGCAGCGCCGGCGATGCGGGCGAGGGTCGAGCCTAGTGGGTGCCCTGCGCCGCCATCACAGTCGGCATGCCCTGCATCCCTCGCAACGTGTTGATCTCGCCTCGGTGGCCGTTGAAGTGGCCCATCATGTGCAGTGAGATCGCCTGCGCGACGGTCTCCGTGCCGTTGCGTGCCGGGAGTTCGCGCTCAAGGTCCTCGTCGCTCGCGCTTGCGAGGAAGTCCGCGGTGCGTGCAAAGACGGCGTCCTGGTAGGCGTTCAGTGCGTCCATATCGGTGACATGCACTTCGCGGGCGTCGTCGTCCGACATCCCGGTGCCGAAGCCATCGAACGGCAGACCGGTCTTGTCGGCCCAGTCCTGACTCCACTGGGCGTCCTGCCCGGCCACCCGACTCATGATCAGGTCCTCGATGCGGGACGTGTGCCAGAGGCACCACGCGATCGAGTGACTGCCCTGTTCGGGCACGAAGTGAAGCTGCTCGTCGGTGCCGTTGCGGGCGTCCAACAGCGCGTTGTGCGTGAATTCGAGGCTGGCCTGGATGAATGAGACTGTGCTCATCGCTCCCCCCATTCATGTTCGTCGTGGTGGTAGTTCGTCACCGCTGCGCGGCTGACCCGGCCGCATCGTACACGCTTTCGCCCGCCCTTCGCCGATGGCATCAAACACGTCGACTGCACCGATGTGCCGGAGACCCGGTAGAATCGGCTTCGCTGATGGGCGACCATGGAGAGGCGGCGAGCGCGATGGCACGGGAGATGCACCTCAACCTCTTCATTCACAGTCGCGGGCATCACGAGGCGTCCTGGCGCCACCCCGCCTCATCGTCGCTGCCGCTGACCGAGATCAGTTACTACCAGGACCTAGCACAGAAGGCGGAGGCCGGGCTCTTCGATTCGCTCTTCCTCGCCGACCAGCTGGCGATCGGCACCGATCTGAAGGACGGCGCTCGCGCGGGGCTGGAGCCGCTGACGCTGCTGTCGGCGCTGGCGGTGACTACAAGCCGGATCGGCCTGATCGGGACGGTCTCGACGACGTACTCGGAGCCCTTCAACCTGACGCGCCAGTTCGCGTCGATCGATCACATCAGCGGCGGCCGCGTCGGCTGGAACATCGTCACCTCGTGGTTGGCGCCGGCCGCTCGCAATTACGGCGATACAGATCAGGTGAGCCACGCCGAGCGCTATGAGCGCGCCGAAGAGTTCATGACGGTCGCGAAGGGGCTGTGGGACAGCTGGCCTGGCGATGCGCGGTTGGACGACCGTGCGAGCGAAGACTCGCCGCAAGCGGAGCCCATCCGCCCAATCAACCACGAGGGCACACACTATCGCGTCGCCGGGCCGCTCAACCTGCCTCGCTCTCCGCAGGGCCGGCCGGTGCTGATCCAGGCCGGCTCGTCGGACACCGGCCGCGGGTTCGCCGCGAGGCATGCGGAGGCGATCTTCACCGCGCAGCTGGAGAAGGAGACCGCGCAGGAGTTCTACGCCGACCTCAAGTCGCGGGTGATCTCGGAGGGGCGCTCCACCGACCAGGTGCTCGTGCTGCCCGGCTTCAGCCCCCTGATCGCCTCAACCGAGGCCGAGGCGCAGAAGCTCTCCGACGAGCTCAACGCGCTCGCGGATCCGGAGGTCGGGCGCAGACGGCTCTCCGGGCGCTTCGGCGGGTACGACTTCTCGCACCTGCTGCTCGACGAGCCACTCACGCCCGACGACTTCCCCGACCCGAACACCGTGGAGGCGGCGCGCAGCCGCACCGAGGTGATCGTGGGGCTGGTGCGACGTGAGGGGCTGACCATGCGCCAGTTGTTGGCTGTCCTCGCCGGCGCGCGCGGGCACTACACCTTCATCGGTACGCCGGTGCAGGTCGCCGACTTCATGGAGGACTGGTTCACTGATGGCGCGGCTGACGGCTTCAACGTGATGCCGCCACTGCTGCCCTCGATGCTCGAGGTCTTCGTCGCCGACGTGGTGCCGCTGCTCCAGCAGCGCGGACTGTTCCGCACGGCGTACGAGGGCGAGACGCTGCGGGACCACTACGGGCTGGATCCGGCGGAGAGCCAGTTCGACTAGCGGGAGTGGGCCGGGAGGCTCCGCCGTCGCCACCCCACGCTCGCCTTTAGATCACCTGTAGACGAACTCCGGGCCATCGAGGTCGATCGCGGGGATCTCGTCCTTCTCGCGCCAGTAATCCTGGGTGTGCTGCCACTCGCGCTTGGCACCTCGCTTCGGCAACAGCTCCAGGGCACGCATCAGGTAGCCGGGGTTGAAGTTCTCCGAGTCGATCCACGGCAGCAACTCCATGTCCTTGTCTTCCGGTCGCAGTGCGACGTCGACGCGGCTGACGCCCTTCTCGTCCATGTGCTGCAGCAGGCGGCAGACGAAGTCGGCGAGCAGGTCAGCACGCAGCGTCCAGCTGGCGCGGAAGTAGCCGAAGATCCAGAGCATGTTCGGGATCCCGGTGAACATCATGCCGCGATAGTTGACGGTGTCGGAGAAGACGAGCGGCTTATCGTCGATCACCACATCGATGTCGCCGAGCACGCTCATGTTGAAGCCGGTGGCGGTGACGATGATGTCGGCCTCCAGCTCCTCGCCAGACTTGAGCAGGATGCCCGCTCCGGTGAAGCGGTCGATCTCATCCGTCACCATCGACGCCTTACCAGACTTGATGCCCTCGAAGATGTCGCCGTCAGGGACGAAGGCGATGCGCTGTCGCCAGGGGCGGTAGGTCGGGGTGAAGTGCGTTTCGATGTAGAAGTCGTCACCGAGGTACGCGCGCACCCCTCCGAGCAATTCGCTCTTCACCTTCTCGGGCTCATCGAACGATCGCTGGGTGAAGATCGACTGGTCGTACAGGAGCTTCCGGCGCACGATCTCGTGGACCCACTCCTCGTCGATCTCGATCTCACGTAGTGTGTCGGCCAGGTCGTTGACGTTGCGGCCGGGGATGAAATAGGTCGGCGAGCGCTGCAGCACGGTGACGTGCTCGCAGTCTCCCGCGATCGCGGGGACCAGAGTGGCGGCCGTGGCGCCGGAGCCGATCACGACCACCTTCTTGCCGGCGTAGTCCAGGTCTTCCGGCCAAGTCTGCGGGTGCACGATCTCGCCGTGGAAGTCGTCCATGCCCTCCCACTCGGGCGTGTAGCCCTCCGAGTGGCGGTAGTAGCCCTGGCACATCCAGAGGAAGTTGGCGGTGAAGCGCTGCGTCTCGCCATCGCCATCAGTTGCTTCGACGGTCCAGAGGTTGTCGTCGCTCGACCATCGTGCGGTGGTGATGCGGTGGTTGTAGCGGATGTGCTGCGCGAGGTCGTTCTCTTCGACAACTTCACCCATGTAGTCGAGGATCTCCTGCGCGGTGGCGATCGGGGGGCCGGTCCACGGCTTGAAGCGATAGCCGAAGGTGTAGAGGTCGCTGTCGGAGCGGATGCCGGGGTAGCGGTGCATCTGCCACGTGCCGCCGAAGCTTTCGAGCGCCTCCAGCACGACGAAGCTTCTGTCCGGGCACTGCTGGGTGAGGTGGTACGCCCCACCGACGCCGGAGATGCCGGCACCGACGATCAACACGTCGAAATGTTCCACCTGCGTTGACTGTGCCGTCTCGCGTATCTCGGTTGTAGTCATGAAATCCTGCCGATCCCCTTCAGCGACGGAATATTGCCATCTGAGCGCGATACTGGCATCTGTGTACCCGATCGGACATGGCCAAACGTCCCAGACCAATGGCAGGGGTCACGAGCGGGTCGAGACTGAATCGGCGATGGCCAGTCCTTCGGCTGCGCAGCGGATGACGTTCGTCGGCGGACGCGCAGCCCCTGTTGGGATAATAATTGGGCGCGGCGAGCCGCCTCCGGTAGCGCACGCCATAAGCGAGGAGCAACAGATGCCGACGTACAAGGCGCCAGTCGCAGACCTGAAGTTCGTCCTCCACGACCTGCTTGAGCTGGGAAGCGACACAAGCGTCGCCTCGTTCGAACGCGCGACGCCGGAGGTGACGGACGCGGTGCTGGGCGAGGCGGCGAAGCTGATCGAGGAGGTGGTCGCTCCGATCAACCAGGCCGGCGACAGCGAGGGCTGCAGCTTCGAGGACGGCGCGGTGCAGATGCCGACCGGGTTCCCCGAAGCGTACGAGCAGTACTCCTCTGCGGGTTGGTGCGGGCTGACGGCCGAGCCTGAGTACGGAGGCCAGGGCCTGCCCTACTCGGTCGGGCTTGCCGTGAACGAGATGGTCTCCGCCGCCAACCTCGCGTTTGCGATCACGCCGGAGCTGACACGCGGCGCGTACGAGGCGATCTTCGCCCACGGCACGGACGACCAGCGACGGCGCTATCTGCCTCGATTGGTCTCCGGGGAGTGGACGGGGACGATGAACCTCACGGAGCCGCACGCGGGCACGGACGTCGGCCTGCAGCGGACGCGCGCTGTGCCGCGCGAGGACGGCGACGGCTATCTGATCACCGGCACCAAGATATTCATCTCCGCCGGCGAGCACGACATGAGCGAGAACATCGTCCACCTGGTACTCGCACGCATCGACGGTGCGCCGGAGGGCGTGCGCGGGGTCAGTCTCTTCCTCGTGCCGAAGTTCCGCGTCAACGCGGACGGCTCACTGGGCGAACGCAGCGGCCCGGACTGCGGCTCGATCGAGGACAAGATGGGGATCCACGGCAGTCCAACCTGCGTGATGAACTACGACGGCGCGATCGGCGAGCTGGTGGGTGAGCCACACACCGGGATGCGCCAGATGTTCACGATGATGAACGCGGCGCGCATCGGCGTCGGCGTGCAGGGATTAGGCATCGGCGAGATCGCGTACCAGAACGCCGTCGCCTATGCGCGCGAACGCCTGCAGGGACGTTCGCTCACCGGGCCGAAGCAGCCCGAGCAGGCGGCCGACCCGATCATCGTGCACCCGGACGTGCGCAGGATGCTGATGACCGCGCGGGCGTTCACGGAGGGTGCTCGCGCGCTCGCACTGTGGACGGGTATGCACGTCGACATCGCCCGCTACCACCCGGACGAGCAACAGCGACAGGAGGCCGACGACCTGGTCGCGCTGATGACGCCGATGGTGAAAGCCTATCTGACCGACACCGGGTACGAGTGCGCGAACATGGCGCTGCAGTGCTTTGGTGGGCACGGCTACATCCGCGAGATGGGGATGGAGCAGTTCGTCCGCGACGCCCGCATCACACAGATCTACGAGGGCGCGAACGGCGTTCAGGCGCTCGACCTCGTCGGGCGCAAGCTCGTCGTCGGCGAGGGGCGGTTGGTGCGAGGCTTCCTCGACCGCGTCTCCTCGTTCGTCGCGGAGCACAACACGGACGCGGCGCTGGCGGAGTTCGTGAACCCGCTGGTGGAGAGCGTTGGCGAGCTGGAGCAATCGACCGTGCTGATCATGGAGCGAGGGATGCAGGACCCAAACGCGGCGGGTGCGGCGTCCAGTGACTACCTGAAGATGTATTCGCTCGTCACCCTCGGCTACCTGTGGGCGCGGATGGCCTCCGTGGCCCGCGAGGCGCTCGCTGACGGCGAGGGCGACGCGGAACGCGTGGCGTTCATGGAGCGAAAGCTCGTCACGGCGCGCTTCTTCATGGGCCGCGTACTGCCCGAGGTGCACTCGCTGGCAGCGAAGATCGGGGCCGGCGGCGAGAGCATGATGGCGCTGGCCGCGGACGACTTCTAGTAGCACGGTAGAGCGCGCAGAGCCTCGTGACCTCGCCGCCAGTGGCAGGGCCGCCCGGGTGCTGTGGCCGTGCGCGCTTGCTCCGTCGTACTACACTCACGCAGCCGACCCTGTGGAGCGGCTGTAAGGGACGGTCTCATGCGCCAGATGTCGCTCGTTGGGTTCCTCCAGGCTCAGAACTGCACAACGATCCCCGCCGCGTGGCGCCATCCGGAGGCGCGCACCGACTCGATGTCGCCCGATTACTACCGCCACATCGGGAGCGTGCTGGAGCGGGGCAAGTTCGACCTCGGCTTCTTCGATGACCGGCTGGCGATGCCCGACATGTACCTGGGCGACCACGCGCACACGGTGGAGCACGGTATCCGCTGCGTGAAGATGGACCCGGTCGCCGTGATGATGACGATGGGGATGGCGACGACGAACCTGGGGCTAGGCGCGACGATGTCGACGACCTACTTCGAGCCCTTCGATGTCGCCCGCACGATCGCCACGGTCGACCTGATGACGGAAGGGCGCGCCGCCTGGAACGTCGTCACCTCCATCAACGACAACGAGGCCCGCAACATGGGTCGCGAGAAGCACATGGCGCACGACGAGCGCTACGACCAGGCCGATGAGTTCGTGGAGATCGTGCTCGGCCACTGGGGTAGCTGGGACGACGACGCCGTGCTCGTGGACAAAGAGAACATGGTCTTCGCCGACCCCACAAAGGTGCGGCGCATCGACTACGAGGGGCAGTACTACCGCTCGCGCGGGCCGTTCACCGTGCCTCGCTCTCCGCAGGGGCATCCGGTGGTGATCCAGGCTGGCATGAGCCCTCGTGGTCAGGCGTTCGGCGCGCGTTGGGGCGAGCTGATCTTCGCGGCATACGGCACGGTCGAGAACGGGAAGATCGAGTACCAGGAGATGAAGGACGCGGCCGCCTCCCACGGTCGCGACCCGGAGCAGATGCGGATCACCACGCTGATGTACCCGTTCGTCGCGGAGACCCGTGCGGAGGCGCTAGAGAAGAAAGCCGCCTACGACGAGTTGCCGAACGACATCGATCAACTCTCGCTGCTCTCTGAGGCGCTGAACTTCGACTTTGGCACCAAGGGCATGGACGAAGCGTTCAGCGACGAGGAGCTCGACGGGATACAGGGCATGCAGGCGATGCGCGATGGCGTGATCACCCGCTCCGGCATCAAGAACCCGACCGTGCGCGACTTCATGCGTGTGACCGGTCGCGGGCGGGTCGGCGACGGCTGGGTCGGCGGGGTGACCGACATCGTCGATCAGATGGAGGACTGGTTCACGGGCCCGGCCTGCGACGGCTTCGTGGTCGGTCCGACGCACATCCCCGGCGCGTTCGAGGACTTTGTCGACCTGGTCGTGCCGGAGCTGCAACGACGCGGGCTCTACCGCGAGGAGTACAGCGGGCCGACGCTGCGCGACCAACTGGGGCTGAAGATTCCAGCCACCGCCGGCTAGCCCGGCGCCCTTCCGACGCACGCGCGATAGCGAAATCTCGTCGCGCCTCGTGCCGTCGCCGCGCGCCGATCGGTCGTTCGCCTCGTCACAGCAGGCGGTGTTGCGGCGTAGAGTGTGCCGAGGTGCGAGCGCACCACCACGATCGATGTAGGAGAGGACAGCCACATGGGACCGCTTGAGGGCATTCGGATCATCGAGTTCGCGGGCATCGGCCCGGGACCGTTCTGCGGCATGATGCTGTCTGATATGGGGGCCGACGTGGTCCGCGTCGACCGGGCCGAACGCGTGCGCGGCGGCGACCCCGACGACCCGCCGGGCGACCTGCTGGCGCGGGGGCGTCGGTCGATCGGCCTCGATCTCAAGCAGCCAGAGGGCGTCGAGGTCGCGCTGCGACTGATCGAGGGCGCCGACGCTGCCTTCGAAGGCTTCCGGCCGGGAGTGATGGAGCGGCTGGGGCTGGGCCCGGATGTGTGCCTGGAGCGCAATCCGAAGCTGGTCTACGGGCGAATGACGGGCTGGGGGCAAGAAGGCCCCTACTCGCAGATGGCCGGGCACGACATCAACTACATCGCGCTGGCGGGCGTGCTCGCACCGATCGGGCGCGCGGGCGGACCGCCGGTGCCACCGCTGAACCTCGTCGGGGACTTCGGCGGCGGCGGGATGCTGCTGGCGCTCGGGATGGTCGCGGCGCTGCTGGAGACGAAGACGTCCGGCAAGGGCCAGGTGGTCGACGCGGCGATGGTGGACGGCGCCAGCGTGCTGGGAACCTCGCTGCACGCCGGGCTCGCCAGCGGTGGCTGGTCGCCTGAGCACGCCTCGAACATGCTCGACACGGGCTCGCCGTACTACGACGCGTATGAGACCGCCGACGGCAAGTGGGTCTCGCTGGGTTCGATCGAGCCGCAGTTTTACGCGGAGATGCTGGAGCTGACCGGGCTTGGGGCGACGCTGACCGGCGAGCAGCACAACCGCGACGCGTGGCCCGACATGAAGGCGACGGTGACGGCCTGCATCAAGACGAAGACGCGCGCCGAGTGGGAGGCCGTGCTCGAGGGCTCGGATGTCTGCTTCGCGCCGGTGCTTGAGCCGCTGGAAGCACCCGATCACCCACACGCGAAGCATCGCAACGCGTTCGTGGACATTGCGGGTGTCGTGCAGCCGGCCCCTGCGCCGCGCTTCAGCCGCACGGAGAGCGCCGTGCAGGGGCCGCCCTCGCACGCCGGCCAGCACAGCTGCGACCTGCTGAGTGAGGCGGGCTTCAGCGCCGAGGAGGCGGATGCGCTGACCTCATCAGGGGCGGTGAAGTAGAACGACGACGCGAAAGGCGGGACCGATGACGACCTCACGTGCGACAGCGCCGGTGGAGGCAACCCCCGGCGCGAGGATGCTCTACCTGATCAAGCGGCGGCCGGAGACATCGCGCGAGGAGCTGGTCGCGCACTGGTACGCCAATCACATGCCATCGGTGATCCAGCGCCAGCACGACCAGCAGGCAGCCGGAAAGAATCATGCGACCCGCTACGTCGCGACGCTTTTCGACGCGGATGCGGCCGGCGAACATCGCTGGGATGGGATCGCGCAGCTCTGGTACGCCGAGGCCCTCGCAAGCGGCGGGACGCCCCATGGCACGCCGCCGATCGATTCGTTCCAGGAGCGGGTGGAGCCGTACGTGCCGTGGGCGACGACGGAGTACGTGGTGATCGACGGCTCGGAGCACCTCTCGACGGAGCCGCTAACGCTGAATGCCCCATACCCCTCGACGCGCTCCGGCTTCGTGAAGATGACGTACCTCGTGAAGGCGCAAGAGGGCGCGGACATGGAGGCGTTCTTCGAGCACTGGCTGAACGTCCACCTGCCGAACGTCAAAGGGACGATGGAGCAGGTCGGCGGCTTCCGTTACGTGATCAGCCACAGCCTCGAGCCGCAGCTCGAGCCCTACGCGGGCATGGCGGAGCTGTACTTCCACGACGAGGCCGGGCCGGAGCGATACCGCGAGACGATCACCGACGACGGCATGGGCCAGTGGCTCGACCCCGCCGAGCTGGTCGTGATGCGCTCGACGACGGAGATGATCGGGCTGCCCTGAGGGGCGTCCGAGGGGGACAGCACGCATGAGCAACATCCGCATCAGGCAGATCTGCCTCGTCGCGCACGACCTCGACCGCGTTCAGCAGCAGCTCGACGCGGTGTTCGGCATCGAGGTCGCGCATCGTGACCCCGGCGTTGGCAACTATGGGCTGCACAACGTGCTGATCCCGGTCGGCAACCAGCTACTGGAGATCGTCGCGCCGAAGGAGGGCGAACACGAGACGCCCGGCGGCCGTTTCCTGAAACGCCGCGGCGGCGACGGCGGCTACATGGTGATCATGCAGGTGCCGAAGGCCGCCTACGCCGGATACGAGGAGCACGTGGCGAGCCTGGGAGTCCGGCTGGTCGCGGAACCCGGCAAGGGGCTGGAGCACGCCGGAGGGATGCAGCTGCACCCGAAGGACGTGCCCGGCGCGATCCCGGAGCTGCGCTGGAACGCCGACGAGGATCGGTCGGACGGGGCGTGGTGGCCGGCCGGCGACGACTGGCAACGCGCGAAGCACACCGAAATCGTCGATGGCATCTGGGCGGCGGAGCTACAGTCGGCGGACCCCGCGGCGATGGCCGCTCGCTGGGGCGAGGTGCTCGATGAGCCGGTCGCCAGCGACGCCGACGGCAACCCGATGCTGGCGCTCGATGGCTCCGACATTCGCTTCGTGCCACTGTGCGACGGGCGACCGGAGGGGCTGGGCGGGCTGGACCTCAGCGCGACCGATACCGCGACGGCGTTCGCCAATGCCGAGGCAGCGGGCTGTCGAACCAGCGACGACCTGATCACGATCGGCGGGATGCGCCTGCGTCTCGTCTGAGGCCCGGGTGGGCCCCCTAGCGCCCGGTGACTTTACGCGTGGCGTCGCGGAACCGTGCTGTCTGCTCCTCGCTGCCGCGCAGGCGGCTGTTCGCTTCCGACTCGGCGGCCGACGCCTCGGCAGAGAGGGTCGCGAGGTCGATCACGCGCTTCGATTCGCGCACGGACGACTGCGAGTGCCCTGCGATCACCTCCGCCATCTCGAGCGCCGCGGGCAGCAGCTCGGCCGGCGCGTGCAGCGAGCTGACGAGGCCGGTGGCGAGCGCCTCCTCCGCCTCGAACTTGCGCGCGGTGTAGATCCATTCTTTCGCCTTCGATGCGCCGACGAGCCTCGGCATCGTCGCGGCCGCCACGACGAGACCGTATTCCGCACCGGGCAGCCGGAAGGTCGCCGTCTCCGAGGCGAGGCGGATGTCACACCCCACAGCCAGCCGCGCCCCACCGCCGTAGCAGTAGCCGTTGATCGCGGCGATCACCGGCAGCGGCGTGCGCGAGAGCTCCGTGATGCCGCTCGTGCGCTCCTCGGGTGGTGGCAGCGGGCGCGGGTTCTCCTCGATCCCGCTCATCTCCAGCATGTCGCCGCCGGCGCAGAAGGACTTCTCCCCTGCCCCGGTCAGCACGATCACGTGCGCACCCTCCGGCTCCGCGCGCCGCACCGCGTCGCCAAGCCAGTGGTTCAGCTCCGCGTTCAGCGCGTTGTGGCGCTGCAGCCGGTTCATCGTCAGCAGCAGCACGTCGCCGCGCCGCTCCTCGATCAGGACGCTTTCGTCGGCCATCGCAGCACCTCGTCTCTCGGCGGGAATGTGAGGGAACGATAGCAGCCACTGCTCCGTGAGCGTGCGCGTCGAGTAAGCTCCAGCTTCCGTGAAGGTTTGATGACCGATGCGTTGCGCCGCCAAGAGTGACGAGCGAGGAGTTTGACGATGACCTGGATCCCCGAGATGGAAGAGTTGGAGCTCAAGCGCGAGCTGGCGAAGCGAATGGGCGGGGCCGAGGGCATCGAGCGTCAGCACGGGCAGGGCCGGCTGACGGTACGCGAGCGCATCGACCAGCTGGTCGACAGCGATTCGTTCGAGGAGGTCGGCACGCACAACGGCGCCGCCAGCTACGACGACGACGACCGGCTGGTGAGCTACCGGCCGAGTTCAACGTTGCGCGGCTTCGGCCGCATCGACGGCCGCACGGTGATCATCGAAGGCGGCGACTTCACGATTCGCGGTGGAGCTTCAGACGGCACACTGGGCGGCGGCCGGGGGCGCATCCTCAACTCGATGGTGGAGGAGATGGGCCTGCCGCTGATCCGCTTGCTCGATGCCGCGGGCGGGAGCGTGCGCAACTACGACCCGAAGACCTCGATCGGCAACGCGCCGTCGATCGTGCACCACTCGCTCGACGATGCGGGCCCACCGACGGTGGAGCTGGAACAGACGGGCGTGCCGGGCAGCTTTGATCTTCCGAGGGAATTCGATTCCTCGGGCATCGTCCCCGGCTCGCGCAACGACTTGCTGATCAATCTCGCGAAGGGGAACCTGCTGGCGCAGGCGCCGGTCGTCTCGGCGGTCCTCGGATCGGTGGCGGGCGGGCCGGCGGTGTTCGCGGGCGACTGCCACTTCAGCGTGATGACAAAGAACAGCGAGACGTTCGTCGGTGGGCCTCCCATGGTGCAGCAGGGCCTCGGCGTGACGATGACGAAGCAGGAGCTGGGCAACTACAAGATTCAGGCCGAGACCGCGGGCGTGATCCACAACGTCGCGGAGGATGAAGAGGACGCGTTCGATCAGATCCGCCAGTTCCTCTCGTACCTGCCGTCGAACGTCTGGCAGCTCCCGCCGCGCGTCGAGACGGACGACGACCCGAACCGCCGCGAGGAGGACCTGATGTCTTTCATCCCTCGCGACCGGCACCGCGTCTACGACATCTACAAGCTGATCGACCGCGTGATGGATAAGGACTCGACGTTCGAGATTTCGAGGCTCTTCGGGCGCTCGCTCGTAACGCTGCTGGCGCGCATCGATGGCTTCCCCGTCGCGGTGATCGGCAACGACTGCCGCTACTTCGGTGGGGCGATGACGCCCGACGCCTGCATCAAGTTCGAGCACTTCGTCGATCTCGCCAACACGTTCCACCTGCCGATCGTCTACTTCTGCGATGTGCCGGGATTCATGATCGGCGTCGAGTCCGAGAAGCAGGGCATCATCCGCTTCGCGAACCGCGCGATGTTCGCGGCACGCGAGGCGACGATCCCGTACATCACGATCGTCGTCCGCCGCCTCTACGGCGTCGCCGGTGGCGCTGCGAAGTCGAACGGCATGGGCATCCGCTACGCGTGGCCGTCCGGCGAGTCCGGCTCGCTTGTCGCCGAGGGCGGCGTGCAGGCGGCGTTCCGACGTGAGATCGAGGCCGCGCCCGACCCCGCCGCGCGACGCAAGGAGATCGAGGATCGCTTCATCGGCGCGGCGTCGGTGCTGCGACAGCCCGCGCTCGCCGCGCCGATGGAGGTGATCGACCCTCGGGACACGCGCCCGGCGGTGATCGACTACGTCCGCAAGACGCACGCGGCCAACGCGAAGCAGCTCGGCCCGAAGATCCGCGTCGGCATGCGTCCGTAGGCAGCGCGTCGGAACGCAGTACGTGGGAGCTCCGGGTGGAGGTCGAGAGCGATGGCACCTGAGTCACCGAGCGAAGCCGAAGTGATGTCGTGGTTCGAGACGCTCAGCAACTGGGGTCGCTGGGGCGACGACGACCTGATGGGCACGCTCAACCTGATCACGCCAGAGAAGCGGGCACAGGCCGCGGGGCTGGTGTCCGAGGGGACGCAGGTGTCGTGCGCCTGGACGATCACGTACGCGCGGGACGCCGACGCGGTCAGCCCGCCGCGCCACTTCATGCTCTCCGCCGGCGATGTCGAGGTGCCCGACGACCAGCTGGGCCGCACGAACGCGCTCGACGCGTTCCTGATCTCGCCTCACGGGTTCACGGTCACGCACCTCGATGCCCCGTCGCACACGTTCTGGCGGTCGCGCGAGGGCGAGCAGCGCACGATGTTCAACGGCGTGCCCGCCAACCGCGTGCGGGTGCGCGATGGTGCGACGGAGGGCTCGGTCGAGCTGGCGGGGGACGGGATCGTCTCGCGCGGGGTGCTGCTCGACATCCCCCGGCTGCGAGGCGCCGACTGGCTGGAGCCCGGGACGGCGATCGCGCCGGAGGAACTGGAGGCAGCGGAGGCGGCACAGGGTGTGCGCGTGGAGCCCGGCGATGTGCTCTTCATCCGCACCGGCTACCCACGGCTACGGGATGAACTCGGGCCGCAGCCGTTTGCGAGCGGGCATCCCGGGCCGGACGCTCGCTGTGTGCCGTGGGTGCGCGAGCGCGATGTCGCCCTGCTCGGCTGCGACGTGGCGAACGACGTGCGCCCGCTGGAGTTCCCGCTCATCGGCGGGCCGTTCCACGGCATCGGCATGGGGGCGATCGGGCTGTGGCTGCTGGATAACTGCAACCACGAGGCACTGGCGGAAGAATGCGCACGCCTCGAGCGGTGGGAGTTCCTGGTGACGATCGCCGCGCTCAAGCTGCAGAACGGTACCGGGTCGCCGGTGAACCCGATCGCGCTCTTCTAGCAGCGTCGTCGGGCACCTCGGACGGCTAGCGCGCGCGCAGCAGCTCCGGGATCGCCGCGACCAGCACCACGACGCTGATCGCGAGCATGATCCCCGCTGCGACCGTCGTCGCTACGACGCCGACCGCGCCGGCGATCGCACCCTGGCCGAGCATCGAGAGCGGCAACACACCGATCGAGAGCATCAGCATGCCGGTGACCCGGCCTCGCGCTTCCTCGGGGGCGAGCAGCAGGGTGAGCGTGCTCTGCATCACGCCGAATCCGGCGCTCGCGAGCCCCGATGTGACCATCAGAGCGACCGCCAGCGGCATGCTCTCGGTCAGTGCGAAGGGGATCAGCAGGAGGCCGAAGATGCCGGTCGAGAGCAGGAAGAGCTGCCCCTTGCGTGGGAAGTCGCCAAGCGAGGCGATCAGCAGCGCACCGACCAGTGCGCCGGCGCCGTGTGCGGCGACCAGCACGCCGAGTCCGGCCGCACCGACGCTCAGCACTTCGTCGGCGAACACCGGCATAAAGCCCTGCACGACGGGCCACGCAAAGAGGTTCGCCGCGATGCTGACCAGCAGTACAGCACCCAGCGCCCGACTGCTGAGCGCGAGCCGGAATCCATCTGCCAGGTCAGTCAGCACGCCCGCGCTCGCCGAACGGAAGTCCCGTCCTCGTGGTTCGGTGACGCGCCAGATCAGGTAGGCGGCCGGGACGTACCAGACTGCGGAGAACCACAGCGCGATGTCGCCGCCGGAGGTCGCGATCAGGGCCCCGGCGGCGGCCGGAGCCGCGATTCGGCTGCCCATCATCGCCGCCATGTTCAGCGCGTTCGCGCTCGAGAATTCGTCGCGCGGGACGATGTCCATCAGCAGCGTGAACCGCGTCGGCTGAAGCGGTGCCTGCGTCATGCCGATCAGGAACCCGGAGACCAGCACGTGCCAGTAGGCGATCACATCGAGGGTGGCGAGCAGCGCCGTGATCGCCCCGATCGCCAGCGCCACCAGGTTCGTGAGCATCAGTAGTCGAGGGCGGTTCGCGGCATCCGCGACCAGTCCGCCGACCGGACCGAAGAGCAACGGCGCGAAGCGTGCGGCAGCGAAGGCGGCGACCGCGAACTCTGAGCCAGTGATCTCGAACGCGAGCCATGCCAGCACCACAAGCTGGGCCCAGAAGCCACTGAAGAAGACGATGCTGCTCAGCCAGAACAGCCGGAATTGCCTGTTGTTTCGGATTGGCGCGGTCGCGAGCATCGCGCGGAGCGTACCGCGATCATGCGTGAGCGGCCGTCATGCCGCCTCGGCGGGCGTATGCTCCCCCTCAGCGGCGGACGCGGCCGGGCGACCGCGCCGAGCAGGAGGTAGCGATGCCTGTCCAGATCATCGGGATGATCGGCACGCAGGATGAGTCCCGCAGAGAGGGATCGACGGTCCACGTCTCGACCGCATCGGGAGTCTCTCCCGAGTTCACGGCGGCGTTCGCACGCGCACACGAGCAGGCGGGGTTCGACCGCGTGCTGATCGGCTACCGATCGACGACCGCAGATGGGTTTCAGGTGGCCGGCTACGCAGCCGGGCACACGAACCGGCTGCGCTACCTGATCGCGCATCGTCCGGGCTTCATGCCGCCGACTCTGGCGGCGCGCGCCGCCGCGACGCTCGATCGCTTCACGGGCGGGCGCATCGCGTTGCACATCATCAGCGGCGGCAGCGACGCCGATCAGCAGCGCGACGGCGACTACGCCGACCACGACATGCGCTACCGGCGCAGCGGCGAGTACATGGACGTGCTGCGGCACGTCTGGACCAGCGACCAGCCCTTCGACCATGCGGGCGATTTCTACCGCTGCACCGGTGCCTTCAGCGTCGTGAAGCCGGTGCAGGAGCCGCAGATACCGCTGTACTTCGGCGGCGCGTCCGCACCGGCGATTGAGGTCGGCGCGCAGTACGCCGATGTCTACGCGCTGTGGGCGAGCCGCTGGAGGGCGTCCGCGAACGCATCTCCCAGATACGATACGCGGCCACGAGGCACGGGCGGTCACCAGGCTTCCACGTCTCGCTGCGACCGATCATCGTCCCGACCGAGGACGAGGCGTGGGAGCGCGCACGCCAGATCCTGGAGCGTGTGGAAGCGGCCCGACCGGCCTCGATGGTGCTTGGCGAGGCCACGAACGAGGGCTCGCGCCGGCTGCTGGACTTCGCGGCCCGCTCGGATGTTCACGACGAGCGGCTATGGATGCCCCTGGCGGGCGCGACCGGGGCCGCCGGCAACACGACGGCGCTCGTGGGCACGCCGGAGCAGGTAGCCGACGCGCTCGCCGCCTACTACGATCTCGGCGTCGAGCACATCCTGATCCGCGGCTTCGACCCGCTGCCCGACGCGGTAGAGTTCGGCCACGAGTTGATCCCGGCGCTGCGCGAGCGGGTCGCAGCGCGCGACGCAGCCAAGGGCCAGTAACCAGAGCGGAAGGACCATCGATGTCCCTGTACATGACGAAGAGCGAGCGCGAGGCATTCCTCGCTGATGTGCGCATCGGCGTGCTTTCGATTGCCGATGGCGAGAGCGGGCCGCTCTCAGCACCGATCTGGTACCTCTACGAGCCCGGCGGCGACTTCCATGTCTCGTACGGCCGTAGCGGCCACAAGGCGAGGGTGATCGCGGAGGGGACACGCGTCAGCCTCGTGGCCCAGACGGAGACATCCCCGTACAAGTACGTCAGCGTCGAGGGTGTCGTCACCCGCGTCGGGCCGGCAGCTGAAGATAACTTCACCCTGCGGCTGGCGACTCGCTATCTGGGCGAAGAGCAGGGCCGTCAGTACGCCTCCGGTGGGAACAGCGATTCGCTCGTCGCGACCGTGCGCATCGAGCGCTGGATGACGATCGACTACTCCAAGCGTTAGCCCGCCCGCCGCGCGGAGGGCGTCTGTGCCGGTTCGCGACCGGGGACGATGCGCGCGCGTCGCACCGAGGGCTGCACGACGACGATCAGCATCGTCAGCGCGAGCACGACAAGCGCCAGCGACGGGAAGAGCGTACGCAGCGAGATCACGCCGCCGAGCGCCGCAAGTGGCAGCGTCACGAGCTGCGCCAGGCCACGGCTGACCAGCAGGATGCTCATCACCCGACCTCGCACCTCGTTGGGGACGAGATGCTGGATCAGCGCAGTCGCGGAGATGTTCGTCGCCGCCAGCGCCGCGCCCAGTCCGAAGTTGCCGATCACGGCCGTAGGCACTGTGCCACCGGCGAAGACGAGGAACGAGAGCGAGAACGCGATCGAGCCGAAGGCGATCACCAGCCCTCGGCGCTCGAACTCCGCGAAGCGGGCGAGCGTGATCGAGGCGAGGAAGGCACCGATCCCCCACGTCGCGGCGACGAGCCCAAAGTTGCGCACGGGCACGTCCACAACGGTCGTGATCCACGTCGGACCGAGGTTGGCGACTGCAGGGGTGCCGAGCCCGGTCATCACCAGCACGAGCACGATCACCCAGAAGACGGTGCGGTTACCTCGGGTGTATGCGATGCCGTCGCGCACATCGCGGACGGTCTGGCGGAGGCCGCTGGACGACCGCAGCGCCGGGCGAGCGGTGGCGGCGCTGCTCATCAGCAGCAGCGTCACGACCTGCACGACGTTCCCGATCACGCCGAAGGCGTAGGCGCCCGCGAAACCGAACGCGGCAGCGAGGAATCCCGCCGCGAACAGCGAGACCGGCATCGCTATCTGCATCCCGGCGGCGTCCAGTGAGATGCCGCCCGGTGTCAGCCGCGGCCCCAGCAGGTCCGGCACCAGCGCCTGACGTGTCGGCGCGTCGATCGCGGAGAGCCCGGCCGTGACGAAGGTGAGCGCGAAGAAGATCGTGAGCCCAAGGCCGTTCGCCGGGCTCACCAACATCACGAGCGCGATCAACAGGTTCACCGGGATCACCGCAGACTGCGTAACGATCAGCAGCCGCCGACGGTTGAAGCGGTCCGCCAGCGCCCCGCCGTAGAGGCCGAGGAGCAGCATGCCGGCACCGCGGACGGTGGCGATCGCGCCGACGAGCAGGACGCGCGAGTCGACGCTCGCGTTCGTCTGCACCCAGAAGATCTGCGAGACGAACTGCAGCGGCATCATCGCCTGCCCGGCGACGAGCCCGATGAAGAGCAGCCGGAACTCGCGCACCCGAAGCGGTGCCAGCATGCCCGACCGTGCGGGCGGCTCTTGTGCAGACATGCCGCGAGTCTAGAGCACGATCCGTCCGGGTCGCGTTCTGGCGCTCGCGTGCACCGATGCAGCGCGGACGCTGGCGGGCTAGCATGGCCGCGTCCGGCACCCTGCCGTGCCGGCGACGTGCAGAGAGCGAGGCCCGTCATGGGCGAGATTAAATCAGTGGGCGTCCTGCGTCGGCGAGAAGGGCTGACCCGCGAGGCGCTTTTCGAGCGCTGGCAGAGTGGACACGCGCCGTACGTCGCCGAGAACGGGAAGCCGGCACGCTACCGCATCACGCTCTTCGGCGAGCAGACGGACGGCTCCGAACCTCCGTATGACGGCCTTGCCGAGATGTGGTGGCGCGACGAGCAGCACTACCAGACGTGGTTCGGCGACAACACTCCTCGCGGCGGTGACGGGTTCTACGACGTTCTGGAGCCGGGTGCGGGCGGCGCCCTGAAGGCCTCCGAACATGTGATCGTCGATGGCGCGGTGACTGCGGAGAGCGAGAAGGTCGTCTACTTCGTGAAGCGCAGGGACGATGTCCCGCCGGACGACTTCTTCACGCACTGGGGCGAGCGACACGCGCCGAATGTCGGCGCCGCCGTCGAACGGACCGAGGGCTGCGAGCGGTACGCGATCACTCACGGCGACCGCGGCGTCGATGGCACCTACGACGGCCTCGCGGAGATCTGGTGGAGCAGCAGCGAAGCGAGGCAGGCCGGGCTGCAGGGCGTCGAGAATGACGGCTTCGGAGCGCTAATCGAATCAGCGAGGACGGTCGTGATCGTTGGCCGTGAACAGGTGGTCGTCGGCTAGCGGACTGTTGCGGCCTCCACGGCGGCGGTCAGCGCCTTCAGCGCCTCGTTCACGGCTGCGTGGCCGGGAACATCGCCCTTGCGGTGGCCGAGCCTGACGACGACGAGGTCATGCGAGGGGATGATGATCACTCGCTGCTCACCTGCGCCGCGCATGTAGTACATGTCGCGCGGCACGTCGTACGTCTCCGCCCCGTTGACCCAGAACTGGCCACCGTATTCCGGCTGGTCCCACGCGGGGGCGGCCGTGCCGACGAAGGTGGCGAAACCTTCTGGCAGCAGGCGTTCGCCCTCCCAGACGCCGTCCTGCGCGTAGAGCAGGCCGAGCCGCGCCCAGTTCCTCGCTGTGCCGTAGTCGAACCCGGTGAGGATGAAGTTGCCGTTGGTGTCGGTCTCCATCACCTGCTTGCGGATGCCGATGCGGTCGAAGAGCGCGCGCTGCGGCCACGTCAGGTACTGCTCGCCCTGCGCCTCGACCGTCTGGCGCACGATCGAGCCCAGCGTGAGCGGGTCGCAGTTGCGGTAGCGACCGACCGTGTTCGGCGGGTACTCGAGGTCGCGGCTCGTGCTGAACTCAAAGACATCGATCGCCTCGGCGTAGACCAGCAGGTGGTCTGCCACGCCCTCGTCCCACTGCTCGCGGGTGGTATCCATCCCCGAGAACTTCAGGCCGCTGCTCATACGCATCAGGTCGGAGATGCGAATGTCGCCGCGCGGGTCGCCGGGCTGCCGCCACGCCTCGACGGGCGCGAGGCTATCGAGGGTGAAGTGACCCTGCCCGATCAGCAGTCCGACCATCGTCGCGGTCAGGCTCTTGCCCATCGACCAGCTCTCGAGCTGCGTCTCCGGCCCGATGCCGGGCGCGTACTGCTCGGCGACGATCTGGCCTCGATGGAGCACGACGACGGCGGCGGTATGCGCGTCCGGGTCGGCGAACGCGAGCGCCGCGGCCTCCGCCATGCGCCCGCGGTCGAGGCCGTTCAAGCTGTGCGTGACGAGGTCGCCCATCGGCCAGTCGAGGTCGGCGGCGGGCGGCAGCGTGGTCTCGACCGGAACCGGCTCGAAGCTGAGCCCCGAGCCATCGAGGGGCATGATGATGCTGCCCTGATCGCCGAAGTAGCGGGCCGTCCGCGAGACGGTGCCCTGCGCCAGCAGGCGATCGGCCTCGGCGTCCCAGGCGGCCTCGAACGTCGGGTACATCTTGCGGTAGCCATCGACCAGCCGTGGGACGGTATCGGCGTCGAGCTCCATCGAGATGGTGACGGAGCGTTCCTCGCGGTCGATCGCGACCTCCATCAGCTCACACAGCGCGGTCGGCGTGGCGAAGAAGGCGCTGGTGGGCATCGCCTCTTCGGCGTCGCGCCCGGAGACCCAGATCGCGGAACAGAGCACCTTCGCCGGTGTCGAGAGGATGCGTTCGACGGGAATCGCGGCGTTCATCAGTCCACCTCCGTGCGCCGAATCTCCGACGCGGATCAGCTCCCCAGTACGGGCCGGACCAGGTACTTCCGCCCGGTCGCGCGGGCACCGTATGCTTGCACCGCATCGACGGTCAGAGCGCCGGCCAGCGAGACTTCGTGCGAGTAGCTGCTGGCGAAGGTCGTGGTGATCTCCTCGGCGACACGGTCGCGCAGCGTCGCCATCACCTCCGGGCCGACCCGCTCCTGGAACGGGCCGAGCAGGAAGCCGCCGAGGCCCCACGACATGCCGAAGTTACGGTTGAGCGTCGTGATGTTCGTGTCGAGGCCGCCATAGATGTAGACCTGCTTGTGGACGTTGGAGCCGTAGCGATTGGCGGCGGAGGCCTGCGTCGAGCGCACGATCGCCGCCTCCATCTGCGTGAGGATGTCGCTGGCCAGCCTGCCCCCTCCTGTGGCGTCGAAGGCGACGGTCGCGCCCGTCGCCGCCAGCGCGTCGGTGAGGTCATCGAGGAAGCTGTCCGCGCTCGAATCGACTACGTACGTCGCACCCTGTTCACGCAGCATCGTGACGTGCTCCGGGCGGCGCACGACGTTGACGAGGTCGACGCCGTCCGCGATGCAGGCGCGTTGCAGCATCTGGCCGAGGTTCGAGGCCGCTGCCGTGTGCACCAGTGCAGTGTGCCCATCCAACCGCATCGTCTCGATCATGCCTAGTGCCGTGAGCGGATTGACGAAGCACGATGCCCCCTCGACCGGGGTCACCCCCTCGGGCAGTACCAGACAGGCGGAGGCGGCGATCACGCGATACTGTGCGTACATTGCCCCGCCGATGATGCCGGCGGTGCGACCGATCAGCGCCTGAGCCTCGTCGCTCGCACCCGCGCCGACGACGACCCCTCCGGCCTCGTTGCCGACGGGGATCGGCTGATCGATGCGGGCGGCGAGCGCCCTCATCTGAGCCTGCGGGAGGTCCGCGGTGATCACCGGGTGATCAGCGTCGCCGGAGGCTCGCGCCGTGCTGAGGTCAGCAGGGCCGAAGAGCGCGCCCATGTCGGAGGGGTTGATCGGGGCGGCCTCGATGCGGACGACCACCTGGTCGTCGCGCGGCTCCGGGACGGGCGCATCGACGAGCGTCAGCTCAATCGTCGCATCGCTGCGTACCGTGGACTGCAATTGCAGCGCTGTTGTGGGGACATCCGACATCGTTGCTCTCCTTCGCGAGTCGCGGGTACTTCCGCGCTACCAGCGATCCCAACGCATGATCTCATCGATCGGCTTGCGCGTGACGGGGCCGAAGTTGCCCATCGGGTAGCCCACCGGCACGAGGCAGAACGGCTCGACGTTGTCCGGCAGGCCGAGCACCGCCTTCGCCGCCGCGCGGTCGGCCAGCGGCAGCGTCGTCGGGACGCCGCCGAGCCCGAGCGCACGAGCGGCGAGCAGCAGGTTCTGCACGGCGGGCCAGACGGAGCCGCCGGTACCCACGCCACCTCGGTAGGTGTCGGGCGGTTGATTCTCGAACTCAATGCAGGCGATGAAGTGGGCCGGGACGTGCTGCAGGTTCTCGGTGTGCCACTTCGAGGCGGCCTGGCGGCGCACCATCGCGGGATCGGTGGCGGGTTCCGGCGTGCCGTACGCGTTGAGTCGCGCCTCGCGGTTGAGGTCGGCGAGTTTCTGCTTCTGATCCGCGTCGCGGACGATGATCCAGCGGGTGTTCTGGTTGTTGCTGGCCGTGGGCGCCTGGTTGGCGGCCTCGATCAGCCGGCGGAGCAGTGCCTCGGGCACCTCATCCGGCTTGATTCGTCGCATCGCGCGGTTGCTGTACATGACCTCGAAGATGCCGAGTTCGTCTGCCATCGTGCGTAGCCCCCTCGCGGCTGTCTGTCTCGTGTCGAGCCGGGCCGCCGCCGAGGGCTGACCGATGCCCTCGGCGGCCAGTCCTGCGGTTGTGGGCTGTCTAGCCCTCTTCCTTCGGCGGCGGCTGGAAGCGGTTCTTCAGCAACGGCCCAAGGGTCGCCGGGAAGACATCGAACATCTCATCCGTCGTCCAGATGTTGGCGGTCGAGAAGGCGCGAGCCTCCACAACCGGCTCCGTGTAGAGCCCGACCTCGCGGCCGCGGATCATGAAGTCACGGCCGTTGACGTTCTGCGCCTCGTCCGAGGCGAGGTAGGTGATCAGCGCGCCGATCGCGCTCGGGTCGAACGCGGCCAGCCCACCGCCGGAACCGGTCGGTGCCTCACCACGTGCCTCGCGAGCCTTCGCGGCGGCCTCCATCTCCGGGGAGAGCGTGAGCCGCGTCGCCGCCGTGGGGCGGATCGCGTTACAGGTCACGCCGTAGCGGCCGAGGTCGCGAGCGACCGTGCGGGTGATGCCGACGATGCCCTCCTTGGCTGCCGAGTAGTTCGCCTGCCCTGCGTTGCCCAGACCGGAGCTGGAGCTGGTGTTGATGATTCGGCCGGAGCGCTGCTGTCGCATGATCACGGCGGCGTGCTTGATCGTGTTGAAGGTGCCGGTGAGGTGCACCGCGATCACGATGTCCCACTCCTCCTTCGTCATGTTGAAGACCATGCGGTCGCGCAGGATGCCGGCGTTGTTGACGAGGATGTCGACGCCACCGAGCTCATCGAGCGCCTGCTTGATCATCTCGCCACAGGCGTCGAAGTCGGAGACGTCCGCGTAGTTTGCGGCGGCTCGGCCGCCGGCCTTCTCAATCTCGTTCACGACCTCTTCCGCAGGAGTCTGGTCGCCACCTTCACCGGCGACCGAGCCGCCGAGGTCGTTGACGAGCACCGCTGCGCCTTCGGCAGCAAGCGCGAGCGCTTCGCCGCGCCCGATCCCACGTCCTGCGCCGGTCACGATCGCGACCTTACCGTCGAGTCTGCCTGCCATGGTTACCCCCTTGGCTGTGCGTTGTTTGCGTTGCGTTGTTCCGGCGCTTCGTGAAGGAGGCCGACGCGGGCATTCTGCCACCCTGCGAGCGATAGCGGGAGTGCCGGCGGTACCGGGCACTGACCAGCGGGGTGCGGATCAGCACCCTGAACGGCTCAAACGTGGCCTCGCCTCGTGCGTGTTTAGCCCTCGCGCGGTGCGCTGGCGTTGGCGATCAAGACGATCGTGCCGTCGTCCTTCTCGATCCACCCGAACACGGCCTCGCGCATCGGATCGTCCTCGGACGGTCCGATCGAGACGCCCTTCATGGTGATGTGGTCGTCCGGCCAGGTGGGGTTGGTGAACTTGAGATCCAGCTTGCCGCCGTTCCAGAAGGCGTTGCCGAAGTGCTGCTCCATGAGCGTGCCCATGTAGGACATCGTCAGCCGCCCGCCGACGACGACGTTGTTGAAGCCGAGCTCTTTCGAGGCGTCGAGGTCAGTGTGATAGCTGCGGCTGCCGTGGAAGTACTTGCCGCACATCTCCAGCGTGATCACGCGGTCGAACGACTCGATCGGCGTGCCCTCGGGGACATCGAACTTACGGACGCCCTCCTTCTTGCTCGGGTCGCGCAAGACGACCTCGTCGTCGCCCTGATCGAGCAGGAATGACTGGTGGTGGTGGGAGCGGATCACGATCTCGCCGTTGGTGTCTTCGAGGTCCATCACGGTGTCGACGACCGTGCGGTCGCGGCGTTTGTAGATGTCCTCGATGGTGGCGTGAGCGACGTACTTCTCACCGCGGACGAGCGGGGCGTTCAGGTCCCACACCTGGCGCATCCAGAGGTGCCCGCGATCCTGCGCGAAAGCACTCTGCCCATGGAAGTTGTCCGCGCCACCGGCGACCATCGATGGCACCGGCTCGTCGCCGCGGTCGAAGGCGGCACGGTCGAGCGCGAGTCCATCGAAGTGGTCGTCGACCATCGCGTCGGTGACGACGAATTCGCGATCGTCGAGCACCTTGCCGACGGCGGGCTCCGTGTGGGTGGTGTCAGTTGTCATCGTTCACTCCGATGCGTATGCGCGGCGATTCTCTCACTCCGTGTCCAGTCCGTCCGCCGAGGAGGCCGGCGGATCGCTCAGACGGAGCGTTCAGGAGTTGCTGATCTCGCGGAACGCGAAGGCGACGCTCTCCTCGACACGCTCGAAGCCGCGCCAGCTTCCGAAACGCTCGCTCAACGCCTCGGTCACCCCTGCGGCCGCAGTCGCTTCGTCCTGGCTTTCCGCGATCGCCTGCTTGGTGCCGGCAGCGAGGGCGTTGATGAACTGCGCAGCCTCGGCGATTGCGGGGCGTTCCCCGATCGGCCCGTGGCCGGCCATGAAGCGCTCGCAGTCGAGTTCGAGCAGGCGAGCGTCAGTTCCCACCCAGTCCTGGATGTAGCCATCCATCATGAAGGGGATGCCGCCGTCCTGGGCGACGTCGCCCGTGAACAGCAGTCGGTCGTCCGGCAGGTGGATGAAGATGTCGCCGCCGGTGTGCGCACGGCCGAGGTAACGCAGGTCGATGCGCCGGCCACCGAAGTAGAGCTGCATGGAAGTCTCGAAGGTGAGGTTGGGCGGGGTGACCTGTACGGTCTTCGCCTCCTCCGACCAGCCTTCGTTGGAGCTGACGACCTTGTCGCGCCAGGCATCGAGCTTTTCGAGGTCGAGCATCTCTGCTCGGCAGTTTTCGTGGCCGATGATCGTGGAGTCGGGGAACTCCTCGTTGCCCCAGCTGTGATCCCAGTGCGAGTGCGTGTCGATCACGTGGGTGATCGGCTTGTCGGAGAGGTGCTTCACGTCCGCGATCAGGTCGCGGGCGAAGGAGGGGACGCGCAGCGAGTCGATCACGAGCACGCCGTCGTCGCCGACGATGATGCCCGCGTTGGTCAGGCCCTCGTGCAGACGGGCGTAGACGCCGGTTGTTAGTTCGACGATCTTTGCTCCGGGGGTGACGGCTGCCATCGGTTGCTCCACTTCTGTCGCTCGCCTCGGTAGTCGGAGGTCGCGCGCTTCGCTTGCCTTGATACACCTGAGCCGACAGAGTAGCGGTCGCCCTGGGTCTCTGCGCGTCGAGAGCTGCGCAGCCGTCTCGCTCAGGGCGCACGGTACATCGGGAGGGGTGAGCACGATGCCAGCAGCACCGACAGCGGAGACGCGATACGAACCGGTCGAGGGCTGGGCGAAGATCCCGCACGGCCTGTGGATGCGGGAGGCGACCGCCGTGGCCGTCGATTCGCAGGACCGAGTGTACATCTTCAACCGCGGCAACATGCCGATGCTGGTCTTCGACGCCGATGGCAACCTGATCGACCGCTGGGGCAACGACACTCCGTACGAAGGCATGACGGAAATCGTCGATCCCTACGGCGTGCCGCGTCGCATCTGGGACGGCGTCCAGTACATCTGGCCGCACGCCGTTCGCACCGATCCGAACGACGACCTCTGGCTCGTCGATGTGCACACGCACACGATGACGAAGACCGATCGCAGCGGGAACGTGCTGATAACGATCGGGACGGGCGAGCCGTCCGAACCGCAGGGCGGGGACCCGTTCAACCGGCCAACCGACATCACGGTCTCGCCGGCGAACGGCGACATCTTCATCAGCGACGGCTACCGCAACTCCCGCATCCACCGCTACGACGCCAGCGGCAAGCACATCCTCTCGTGGGGCGAGCCCGGCTCCGATGAGGGGCAGTTCAGCCTGCCGCATAACATCTCGATGGTGGACGACGACCACGTGATCGTCGCCGACCGCGAGAACCATCGTGTGCAGGTCTTCACCGTCGATGGTGAGTTCGTGCGCACCTGGCACGTGCACCACGCCGTCGCGGTGACGCGCGGCCGAGGCGACGACAACGCTCTCTACGTCGCCGAGCAGGGTCCGCCCCCGGTGCAGTTCGGCGTACCGAACCTGGGCCACCGCGTCTCGATCTACACGCCTGAGGGCGAACTGGTGACGAGGGTCGGCGCACCGCTACCCGGCGAGGCGCCCGACCAGTTCCTGTGGCCGCACGCGATCGCGACCGACTCGCATGGCGACATCTACGTCGCCGAGGTCTCCTACGTGGAGGTGGGCAGCCGCATGACCCCGGCTCGCGAGATGGTGAGCCTGCGCAAGTGGCGGCGCGTCAGCGGCTAGGCCGCGCTCCCGAGGGCTAGGCCAGCGCGGGGATCACCTCGTCGGCGAGCCGCTGGTAGACGCCGGGGTTGTTCGGCAGGCCCTGGAAGATCACGCCGTCCACACCGATAGAGGCGTACGCGCCGAGCGACTCGATCACCCTCGCTGCGGGACCGAAGGGCAGCGCGGCACGCTCCTCATCCGTCCGTCCGGCGCCCCAGAGGTCGCGCAGACGATTGGCCTTCACCTCGTCGTCCTGTAGCCCGACGGGGAGCATCACGGTTCTAGTGATCGTGGCGGGGTCGCGGCCGATCTTCTCGCAGTGGGCTTCCAGCACCTCGATCTTGTGCTTCACCACGGCGGTTGAGCCGGAGACGTTCAGCGTGTCGCCGTAGAACGCGAGGGTGCGCAGGGTCCGCTTCTCGCCGCCGCCGCCGACCATGATCGGAATGTGCGGCTGCTGCACGCAGCCCGGCGCGAAAGGCGCTGCATCGAGGTGGTAGTACTCGCCCTTGTAGTCGACCGGGCCGTCAGCGGTGAAGAGTGCCTTGATCAGCTCGCAGGCCTCTTCGAGGCGGTCAGAGCGCTCCTTCAGCGGCGGGAAGTACCAGCCGTAGGCCTCGTGCTCGCGCACGTGCCAACCCGCGCCGATGCCGAACTCCAGTCGCCCCTCGGAGACGTGGTCGAGCGTCGCCGCCATCTTCGCGAGCAGCGCCGGGTCGCGGTAAGTGTTGCCGACGACGAGCACGCCGAGGCGCACGCGTTCGGTGATTGCGGCCATCGCGGTGAGCAGCGTCCAACCCTCGAAGTTGTCGTCGGCCTCATCGAGGAAGTCGAGCGGCGGGACGAAGTGGTCGGGTACCCAGGCGCTGTGCCATGGGCCGTCATCCATGCAGCGGGTGGTCTCGGCGACCCTCCCCCATGTGGTGGCGTTGGCGTGAAGCTGGGAGCCGATGAACATGATGCTCTCCGTCCGGTGAAGCGCGAGGTCAGCGGCAGCGTACACCCCTCGGCCTGAGCGGCCAGCGCGTAGGATGTGCGGGCTCCAGGAGGACACCGTGGCAGGGATTTCGATCGAGAGTCGAGAAGAGCTGATCTATCTCCTCTCGGAGGCCGCCGAGGTCGAGCACGGGGTGGCGTGCAGCTACCTGTTCGCGGCGTTCAGCATGAAGAGCGATGTCAGCGAGGGCGTGAGCGGGGATCAGCTCGCGGCGATCGAGCGCTGGAGAAGCGTCCTGCTCCAGGTGGCCGGTCAGGAGATGGCCCACCTGACGCTCGCCAGCAACATGCTCACCGCGATCGGTGCCGCGCCCCAGCTGCGTCGCCCGAACTTCCCCGCTGGCTCCGGCTACTACCCGGACGGCTTCGCGCTGGTCGCAACGCCGTTCAACGAGGAGACGTTGCAGCACTTCCTGTTCGTCGAACGGCCGCAGGGGATGGCGATGGACGACGGCGTCGTGTACTGCGCGCCCGGCCAGCCGCACCCCGACCCCGTCGCGCACAGCGACGTGACGGCGGAGCCACGCACGTTCGCGACCATCGGCGAGCTCTACCACGTGATCGAAGGCGGCTTCCGCCACCTCACCGACAAGCTGGGCGCGGAGAGGCTGTTCATCGGGCCACCGAAGGCGCAGGCCACGAGCCAGTACTTCGGCTTCGATGAGCTGGTGCCCGTTGCCGACCTGAACTCAGCGATCGAGGCGATCGAGACGATCGTCGAAGAGGGCGAGGGTGCCCGCGGAGACATCGAGGGGTCGCACTACGGCCGCCTTCTCGAGATCCAGGGGGAGTACCACCAGATCCTCGCCGCCGATCCTGCGTTCACGCCCGCACGGCCGGTGCTGGAGAATCCGTTCACCCGCGTCCCCAGCGACTCGCCGGACGTGAACGTGATCGACGACCCGTTCGCCGTCGAAGTCTGCGACCTCTTCGACGACTGCTACGAGGTGCTGCTGCAGATGCTCGCGCGCTTCTTCGCCCACACCGAGGAGACGCCGGCCGAGTTGAAGGCGCTGGCGGGCGTCGCCGTCGATGCGATGTTCGTGGCGATCGTGCCGCTGGGAAACATGATCACGACCCTGCCCGCGGGCCCGTCACATCCGGGGTTGAACGCCGGGCCGGGCTTCCGTTTCTTCCGCATGCTGCACACGCTGCCTCACCGCCACGCAGCGTGGCTGATTTTCATGGAGCGGCTCGCGGAACTCTCGCGATACGCCGCGGAGCTGGGCGGCCGCCCGGACGCGCCGGCCGTCCTCGCGGCCATCGCTGGCGACCTCGATGAGTTGCGCAGCAAGCTCGCCGACGCGATGGAGTCGACGGCCTAGCGAGCTTCAGTCCGCCTCGATCAGGTGCCTCGCCGGATGCTGTATCTGCTCGACGATGGCGATCGCGGCGACCGCCGCCGCGACGATCGCGAGCACGACGGGCAGCTTGGGCGTCGGCAGCGAAGAAGAGCGCCAGCGCGGCCAGCAGGCCCAGCCGAGGCAGCAGTAGCTGCTTCCCGACTCGTGCCCAAACTGCCGCGCCTCCTCCGATGAACAGCACGAGACCGGCCGCGAGCGCCACCATCCCCGCCGTCTCGAGGGGCCGATCGGGGTGCAGCACCATCTCCTCGAATCCCACGGCGATGCCGATGATGCCGCCGATCACCGGGAAGTGCAGCAAGGTGCCCGCATCGCGTGCGAGTTGGACTTCGGTCTCGTGCGGCTCTCGCTCGAGTTGGCTTTCGAACGCGCCATTGAGCCAGCCGAAGTAGCTCCACCAGAGCAGGCAGATCACGGTCACCGCGCCGATCGCGACACTCACGATCTCGGTCGTCCGCTCGGCGTTCGTCACGATCACGCCAACCACGATCAGTGACTCGTCGAGAGCGATGATCACAAAGAGTGCGTGCCGTTCCACAAAGTGGGCGGCATTCAGGGTCCAGCCCCCGCCGGAGGTCGCGATCATCGATGCGGCGATGTCCGTCACCGCAACCGCGAGCCAGATCCACGCCCGCACGTCCGGGTCGACCAGCCCGCCGATGATCACGATGACCAGGCCGGGAATCGATGCGAGTGCGAAGCGCATGACGCCCTGGAGCCGTTCGTCATTCTCGGAGGCGACGATCATCGCGATCGCCAGCCCGGAGGCGCGCACTCCGACATACGGGATCGCGAACCACAGCCCGCCGCCGTCGCCGAATGCCTCGCCAACCGAGGCGGCCATGATGAACGCGATCGCGGTCGTCACGAGGGTCATGACCTTCACCAACCCATGTTCCGTATCGGCCGGGTTGAGCGCCCACGTCCACTGCCCCCACGCCCACCAGATCATCCAGAAGATCAGCAGTGAGCGGGCCGCGCCTTCCCAGTCGAGGTGGTGGAGGGTCAGGGCCGTCACCTCGGTCAGTGCGAAGACGAAGACGAAGTCGAAGAACAGCTCGACGAACGTCGCGCTCTGCTCCCCAGGCCCGGTGAACGGCGGTCCCCACCGCCGGTGCGCCGGCTTCGCTGCCTCTCTCATGCTCGGTCCCCTAGCATACCGCTCGCTTGGGGCATGGAATGCTACCCCAGACGGCTGGTGTGGCATCGTGGAGTGAGACGGCAGCGCACTCTCGATGAGCCTCGCGCCGGTTGGGAGAGCCGAGTGACGGACTCCGCCAGCGACGCGACATTCGTGCGAGGCGGGCGGCGCTACGTCCTGCTGACGGCGACATCGATCGGTGCGCTGCTCGCCCCGCTCAACTCCACAATGATCGCGATCGCGCTGCCGGAGATCCGAGCGGACCTCGATGTCGACCACGCCTCGCTCGGCTGGCTGATCTCCTCGTACCTGATCGTGATGGCCGTCGCACAGCCGCTGGGCGGGCGGTTGGGTGACCAGATCGGGCGCAAGAGGGTGATCCGATGGGCGCTCGTGGCGTTCCTCGGATTCTCGCTCGCCTCCATGGTCGCGCCCTCGTTCTGGGTGCTGGTGCTCTTCCGCACAGGGCAGGCGATAGCGGGCGCGGCGATCATGCCGAACGGGATGGCAATGCTGCGGACGAGTTTGCCGGTCAGCGAGTTCGGCCGCTTCAACGGCCTCCATTCAGGCGTGATGAGCACGGCGGCCACCAGCGGGCCGCTGCTCGGTGCCGGAATGCTCGCCGTCGCACCATGGCAGGCGATCTTTCTGGTCAATATCCCGGTCGTGTTGCTAGCGCTGGTGCTGATCCAGACGCTCGACTACAGCGAGCAGCCGGAGGGTGGTGCGTCGATCGATTTCGCGGGCGTGGCGCTGCTCTCCTCGACGCTGGTGGCCGTCACCGTGCTGCTGAACAGCCTGCGAGGTGGGCGCGAGGCCGTGATCGCGGTGGTCGCGACGCTGGGCCTCGGCGTCGCCTTCGTCGCGACGCAGCGGTGGGCGGCGCGGCCGGGCGTGGCATGGCACCTCTTCCGTCTGCGCTCGTTCTCCGCAGCAACCATGAACGTGGCGGTGATGAACCTGGTGATGTACACGACGCTGCTCTCCGTGCCGTTCTTCATCCAGGAGTTGCAGGGAGGCGATAGCAGCCGCACCGGTCTGCTGCTGGGCGCGATGTTCGTGATGATGGCGGTCACCGCGCCGATCAGCGGTGCGCTGGCCGACCGCTTCGGTCGCCGGGTGCCCATCTTCGGAGGCTCGGCAATCGCGCTGGGCGGCGCGGCGATGCTGGTCTTCGGACTGGATGTCGACGCCTCGTTCAGCTTCCTCGCAGTCGCGCTGGCGCTCGTGGGGTTGGGTGTCGGCGGTAGTTCCGGCCCGGCGACGGCGGCGGCGATCGAGTCGGCTTCGGTCAGGGAGGCGGGCGCGGCGGCGGGGACGAACTCGATGTCTCGCTACCTCGGCAGCATCGTCGGCGCGGGTGCGCTCGCCGGGCTGCTGAACAGAGAGGCGGGCGCGGTGCCGGAGTTCGATTCGTTCCAGATCGTGATGCTGCTGGTGCTGGCGATGGCTGCAGCCGGTCTGCTCGCAGCCACGATGGTGCACCGCTTCCCACCGGCCGGGATCCGCGGCGGCCGCTAGCTCGACGATTTGCCGGGGCGCGAGCCTCGCCGACTCACCGCGGGACGAGTGGCAGTAGACCGGTGCCCTACAATGCCCGTGTTCACCGCGCTCGCATGGCAAATCGCCCGAACGAGCACCGCGATGGGGGAGTTCCAATGGTCGACTTCGCTGACACAACCGAGCAGGCAGCGTTCCGCGCCGCGGTAACCGAGTTCGTCGAGGAAAATCTGCCGCCGATCCTGATCATTCAGGCGGACGACGACCGCGACCGGGACGCGCTGCCGACCGGCGAGCGCGCGACGGCGATGGATCAGTGGCGCGAGAAGCTGGTCGAACGAGGCTGGATCGCCCCGGCCTGGCCGAAGCAGTACGGCGGCGCGGACCTCTCACCGATGGAGCAGTTCATCCTCAGCGAGACATTCGCGGAGACACGCTCGCCTCGCCTCGGCGTCCCGGATGTCGGCTCCACGATCATGGTCCATGGCACGGAAGAGCAGCAGAAGCAGTTCCTGCCGCCGATGGTCACGGGCGAGACGCGCTGGTGCCAGGGCTACTCCGAGCCGGGATCCGGCTCCGATCTCGCCTCGCTCCAGACGCGGGCGAGACGTGATGGTGACGATTTTGTGATCAACGGGCAGAAGATCTGGACCTCCGGTGCGCACACGGCAAACATGATTTTCGCGCTGGTGCGCACCGACCCGGAAGCGCCCAAGCATCGCGGCATCAGCTACCTGCTGTTCTCCATGGAGACCCCTGGCATCACCGTGCGCCCGCTGGAGCAGATGCACGGTGCCAGCGGCTTCAATGAGGTCTTCTTCGAGGACGTGCGCGTGCCCGTGAAGAACGTGGTCGGGGAGATCAACCGGGGCTGGTACGTCGGCGCGACGCACCTCGACTTCGAACGCTCCTCGATCGGCCTCGCGGTCGGTCAGGAGCTGATGCTCAACTCGTTGCGCGACTTCCTGGTGGAGGAAGAGCAGGCGGAGAGCGGGAAATCCACGATGAGCCGCAACAAGCAGGCGCGGGCCGACTTCGCCGACCGCTACATCGAGGCCAGCGTCGCGAAGACGCTCTCGCAGCGCGTGATCTCGATGCAGGCACGCGGACAGATCCCGAACTACGAGGCCTCCATGACGAAGGTCTTCTCGACCGAGTTCAGCCAGCGCATCGCGCGCACGGCGACGAAGTTGCTGGGCGCGTACGGCGGCGTGCGCGACCGCGAGGGCGACTACGCGCAGATGCGTGGGCGCTGGCCGACGATGTACCTCTCGTCGGTGTCGGCGACGATCGGCGGCGGCACCTCGGAGATTCAGCGCAACGTGATCGCCACACGAGGGCTCGGCCTGCCGCGAGGCTAGCGGGCGGCCAGCTCCTGCAGGGTCGCCGGTGGCGGGCCAGCGTCGAGCCGCTACCAGATCATCTCCGCGCACTGCTGCGGGCTGAGCACGGCCGTGTCCACTTCCAGGTCGTAGATGCCGGGGTCGTGGACGGCCTCTTGCCACCGCCGGACGGGGGCGGGTACTGGGTCGTCGTCCGTGCCTCGGACATATCCACCTTCGCGCCCCGGCTGACCGACGTTGCGACGCGCCATGATCACCTCGATCGGGCAGCGCACGCCGACGAACAGCGCCGGGAGATCCGCCAAACGCCGCGCGCAGTCGACGAGGATGCCACGCGGCTGTGAGTAGCCGTCGTGATGGCCGACATCGACGACGACGTTGAGGCCAATCCGGCTGTGGGCAGCAATCGACTCGTGCATCGCGGCGTAGAGCGCCACGACGGTTGGCTCGATGTCGGGGTTCTCTCCTCCGGGGCGGAGCCCGATGCCGGGCCGGTGGAGCTCCGGAGTGACGTGCCTGACGAAGCTATCGACGCCGAGGTTCATCCAGACGCCATCGAACGTCTCCTGAATCACCAGTGCGATGCTCGATTCCCCGGAGCGGGGAACGCAGTTCAGGATCACGATCTGCCCGGGTGCAGCCTCTGAGTCCATGTTGTCCCCTCTTGGCGAGATTCAGCATCGAGGATAGTGGGCATCGCGACCCGAGGCCGCCTACGCACCGCCACTGGTAGGCTGCGCCCTCATGAGAGCGGGAGCGCAGCTGTGACTCAAGACCAGGCAGTAGTAGTCGCCGTCCTCGCTGCCACGCTGGGCCTCTTCATCTGGGGTCGCTGGCGCTATGACGTCGTCGCGCTGATCGCGCTGCTCTCGCTGGTGCTCACGGACATCGTGCCGGGCGAGACCGCGTTCGTCGGATTCGGCCATCCGGCGGTTGTCACCGTGGCCGCCGTGCTGGTGGTGAGCCGGGGGCTGCAGAACTCCGGCATGGTCGACATGCTGGCGCGCTGGCTCTCACACGCCGGGGGGCGCCCCACGGCTCAGGTCGCTTCCAGCACCGGGCTGGTGGCGGTGCTCTCGGGGTTCATGAACAACATCGGCGCGCTGGCACTGCTGATGCCGGTCACGATCCGGGTCGCCCGCGCGGCCGGCAACCGGCCATCGATGCTGCTGATGCCGCTCGCGTTCGGCTCGCTGCTCGGCGGACTGGTGACGTTGGTGGGGACGCCGCCGAACATCGTGATCGCCAGTTTCCGTGCCCAGAGCGGCGGTGACCCGTTCCGCATGTTCGACTTCGCCCCGGTCGGGCTTGGCGTGATGGTGGCAGGGGTGGCGTTCATCTCGCTGGTCGGCTGGCGGCTGATCCCGCATCGCGATGAGCGATCGTCCGACGAGGCGCTGTTCGAGGTCGAGAACTACCTGACGGAGGTACGCGTCCCGGCCGACTCTCCGATGGTCGGCAAGATGGTGCGCGACGTCGGTGCGGCAGTCGAGGCGGACATCGTGATCGTCTCCGTGCTCCGCGACGAAGAACGCCGCCCTGCCCCATCGAGCTTCGAGCGGCTGCGGGCGGGCGACGTGCTGACGGTGGAGCTCGACACCGACGCGCTGCAGTCGCTGATCGATGCGGCGGGCCTGGAGGCCGTGGGTAGCGTCGAGCTGCCGGCCGAGCTGCTGGGCTCCGAGGAGATCGAGCTGGCCGAGGCCGTGGTGATGCCCGGCGCTCGGGTGGTCGGTCGTACGGCGTTTGGCTTGAACCTGCGCCGCCGGCACGGCATCAACCTGCTGGCCGTCGCTCGGCAGGGCTCGCAACAGCGGGCGCGGCTCGGCAACAACCCGTTGCGGGCCGGCGACGTGCTGCTGTTGCAGGGGCCGGCGGGAGCGATGGCAGGGACGCTGGCGTTCCTCGGCTGTCTGCCGCTCGCGGAGCGTGGGATCAGCTTCGGCAGGCCTCCTCGCGTGCTAGTGGCGGTGCTGATCTTTGCCAGCGCGCTGATCCTCGCTGCCGCGCTGCGGCTGATCCCGATTCAGGTGGCGATCACGGCCGCTGCACTGGTGATGGGACTGGCCGGGCTGGTCTCCGTACGCGAGGCGTACGACGCGATCGATTGGCCGGTGATCGTCTTGCTCGGGGCAATGATCCCGGTCGGGCAGGCGCTGGAACAGACGGGCGGCGCGGCGAAGATGGCCGACGTGCTGGTCAGCTCCGGGAGCGGGCTGCCGTCGTGGGCGATCCTCGCTATCGTGCTCGTCGCGGCGATGTTCCTCTCGGACGTGGTGAACAACGCGGCGGCGGCGGTCCTGATGGCACCGATCGCGATCAGCGTCGCGGAGGGGCTGGAAGTCTCGGCGGACCCGTTCCTGATGGCCGTGGCGATCGGAGCCTCGGCGGCCTTCCTCACCCCGATCGGCCACCAGTCGAACATCCTCGTGATGGGGCCGGGCGGCTACCGTTTCGGCGACTACTGGCGCATGGGACTGCCGCTGGAGGGGATCGTCGCCGCGGTCTCGGTGCCGCTGATCCTGATCTTCTGGCCGCTCTAGGCGCTGGCAGTCACCGACTAGCACCGGGCGCGTATCATCCCCGCCGAGTGGGGGGGCCACCATGACCAACGAAGCAACAGACCCGTTCCGCGACCGCGTCGCGGTGATCACCGGCGCGGCCAGCGGCATCGGTGCGGGCATCGCGCGCATGCTCGTCGAGGCTGGTTCGAGCGTCGTGCTGGCCGACATCGACGAGCCCGCGCTTGAGACGGTGGCGACCGAGCTGCGAGCAACCGAGGGCCGTGTCGCCGTCTGCCGCACCGACGTCTCGCAGGCAAGCGAACTCGAACGCCTCGCCGCGACGACGATCGAGACCTTCGGCGAGGTGCATCTGCTGGTGAATAACGCCGGGGTGATGACACGCGCGACGCTGGCGGAGTCGAGCGCCGAGGACTGGCAATGGATCTTCAACGTCAATCTGCACGGGATGATTGAGGGAGTGCGCGCCTTCCTGCCGCACCTGCGCGACGCGGCGCCATCGCACATCGTCAACACTGGTTCGATGTCCGGGCTGGCTCCGCGGGCGGACGCGAACCTGGGCGTCTACAGCGCGTCGAAGGGGGCGGTCGTCGTCTACTCGGAGCTGCTACGCGCAGAGCTGGCCGCCGAAGGCATCGGGGTCTCCGTGCTCTGCCCGGGGCCCGTATCGACGCAGATCTGGGGCGCAGAGCGCGGACGCCCTGAGCATCTGGGCGAGGGCCACGACATGGAGGAGCCCGGCCGCGCCGGTTCCGGGATGGCCGCCGACGAGGTGGGTCGCATCGTCCTCGACGGCGTGCGCGCGAACGAGGGCTTCATCTTCACGCACGAGGATTCGCGCTCGCGCATCGACCAGCGGATGGAGCGCATCGGCGGCAGCCTCGACTGGTTCGCGGCGCGCTAGGCGAGGGCGGAGCGTAGCTGCGCCTCGATCGGCGGACGTGGGCGAAGTGTGACGGCGATCACGCTGCGCTCGGCGTATCCTTCTTGCGTTCTCTACGTGCTGGCTTGCTCGTCAGAATCGGCTGGCAGCGACGGCGAGAATTTTCGCGAGCGTCCGCACAGGATGCGTACTTGGCTGGGGGAATGAATGTCTCTACGAATCAACGACACGGCACCGGACTTCACTGCGGAGTCCACTGAAGGCACGATCAATTTTCACGACTGGATCGGTGACGGCTGGGCGCTGCTCTTCTCGCACCCGAAGGACTTCACGCCGGTCTGCACGACCGAACTCGGCGCGGTTGCGGGCCTGAAGCCCGACTTCGACAAGCGCGACTGCAAGATCATCGGCATCAGCGTCGATGGCGTCAGCGACCACGAGAGCTGGTCGAAGGACATCGAGGCCTCACAGGGCAACGCGGTCAACTACCCGCTGATCGGTGACCCGAGCCTGGACGTCGTGAAGCTCTACGACATGCTGCCGGCCGACGCGGGCGACACGTCCGAGGAGCGCACCGCGGCCGACAACGCGACGGCGCGCTCGGTCTTCATCATCGGGCCGGACAAGAAGATCAAGGTCTCGCTGACCTATCCGATGACGACCGGCCGAAACTTCCACGAGATCCTGCGCATCCTCGACTCCTGCCAGCTCACGGCCACGGAGCAGGTGGCGACACCGGCCAATTGGGAGCAGGGCGACGATGTGATCATCGTCCCGTCGGTATCCAACGAGGACGCCGAAGCGAAGTACCCCGATGGCTGGGAGTCACCGCTCCCGTACATCCGGTTGGTGAAGCAGCCCTAGCGGCTCAACTTCTGGGCCGACACCTGATAGTCGAAACCTACCACGTGTCCAGGAAATGCCGCCGCCCGCGCCTCAGCGGCTCGGCGTTCGGCACCGACTTCAGCCCCTGGGTGATCCAGTGTCGCGTCTCGGCCGGGTCGATCACGTTGTCGATCTCGAAGGTGGAAGCCACGTTGAGCGCGCCTCCGCGCTCGTAGGCGCCGACTAGCAGCCGCTCATATTCGGCGGCGCGCTCTTCCACCTCCTCGATCGCGGCGAGCTGTTCGCGGTAGCCGAGCTGGACGCTCGCCTCCTGGTTCATGCCGCCGTGCTCGCTGGTGGGCCACGCGACGGTGAAGATCGCGGCGCGCGAGCTGCCCGTGAGCTGCGCCAGCGAGCCGAGCGCGTAGCCCTTGCGCAAAATCACGCTGAAGCGCGCGGTCTCCAGGTTCGCGCCGGTGACAAAGAGCCTGCTGCAGTGGCGGATCAGGCCCGTCTTCTCGACATCCGGCCCAATCATCATCCCCGGCGTATCAACCAGCGAGATGATCGGAATGTTCCACGCATCGCAGAGCTGCCAGAAGCGCGCGACCTTGTCGGAGCCCGGGCTGTCGATCGCGCCACCGATGTAGGCATTGTTGTTTGCCGTCAGGCCGAACGGTTTGCCCTCGATGCGCACGAACGCGGTGACCATGCCGATGCCGAACTCGGGCCGCAGCTCGAGCACCGAATCCTTGTCGGCCAGCCCCTCGATCAGTTCGCGGATGTCGAAGCTGCGCAGCCGGTTCTCGGGGATGATGTGGCGCAGCGTTCGCTGGTCGGCGCACTCCCAGTCGTCGATCGAGCCCTGGAAGTAGGAGAGGCACTTTTTCGAGATCGCGATCGCCTCGTCGTGGTCCTTCACGACGATGTCGACCGTCCCGGCCTCAGCGAGGTCCGAGACCGCGCCGACCTCCTCCGGCAGGAAGGCGCCCATGCCGCCGCCCTCGATCACGGCGGGGCCGCCCATCGCGATCAATGCGTCCTCCGTGGCGATGATGATGTCGGTGCAGCCGAGGATCGCGGCGTTGCCGGCGTAGCACCATCCCGCCGTGACGCCGATCATCGGCAACTTGCCACTCATCTCCCCGAGCCGTTCCCACGTCTGCACGGTGCCACCGAAGCCACGCCCGCTATCGCTATCGCCGCCCCCGGAGCGGCCACCGGCACCTTCCGCGTGGAAGATCAGCGGCAGCGAGAGTTCGTTCGCCAGTTCAAGCATGCGGTCGGTCTTGATGTGCCCGACCCCGCCCTGTGTCCCCGCGAAGACGGTGTCGTCGTAGGAGATGAACATCGTCCGTGCGCGCCCCTCGTCGAAGAGGTCGCCGTTCACCGATCCGATGCCCGCAACCAGGCCATCGGCCGGGGTCTTGCGAATCAGCTCCTCGACCGAGTAACGGCGTCGCAGCGACGCGATCGCCAGCTCGCCGTACTCGACCCAGCTGCCTTCGTCCATCAGTTGCGTGATGTTCTCTCGCACGGTGCGGCGGTTGCGGCTGTGCCGGCGTTCGACCGCCTCCGGGCGGTTCTCGTCGAGCGAGAACTGGCGGCGGTCGAAGAGCGCCTGCAACTCCGGTCGGATGTAGTCGAGGTCGACCTCGGTCGCTTCCTCCTCGATCGCATCGCCGGCGCCCATCACTTCGAGGAAGGCGAGCGGGTGGCCCTCGAAGACGGTGTCGCCCACTGAGACGGTGATCTGGCGGATCATCCCGCCACTCTCTGCGAACACGAGGTGTTCCATCTTCAGCGCGCTCATCACGAAGAGCTGCTGCCCCTCGCGCACCATCTCGCCCTCGCTGACCTGCAGCTCCGTCACCGTGCCCTGCAGCGGCGCGGGCACCGGCTGCGTGTTCGGCGGGCCGACGACGACCGGCTGTTCGGCTGAGTCGAAGCGACGGGTGCCATCACCCGAGCGGAAGTATTCGAGCGACGCCAGCGGGTCGCGTACGTCGATCTCCGCGCCAGCCTGACTCGTGCCGCCGGCCTCGTCCGCCTGCTCGCGCGGCGTCGCCAGCGTGGCGATCTCGTCCTCGACCCAGCGCGTGTGCACCGTACCAGCGAGGAAGTCGTCGTGTTCGATCACGTTCAGCAGGAACGGAATGTTCGTCTCGATGCCGCCGATCTCGAACTCCTCGAGCGCCCGCCGTGTGCGCTGGATCGCCTCCGGCAAGCCGGACGTCGAGTGCCCGATCACCTTCGCGATCAGCGAGTCGAAGTTCGGGTTGGTGGTGTAGCCCTGCCTGCCGTAGCTGTCGACGCGCACGCCCGGGCCGGCGGGCAGCTCGAACGTCGTCAGCACGCCGCCCGATGGGCGCACGCTGCCATCGGGCTCCATGCGCTCGACGTTGACGCGGGCCTGGATCGCGTAGCCGCGCGCGGCCGGCAGCGAGGGCTGGTCGAGCCCGATCTCAGCGAGCGTCTCACCGCCCGCGATGCGGAGCTGCGCCTGCACGAGGTCGACTCGGGTGACCTCCTCCGTGACGGTGTGCTCCACCTGCAGCCGCGCGTTCGCCTCGATGAAGGCGAAGCTGTCCGCTGATTCGAGATCGACGAGGAATTCGATCGTGCCGAGGCTGTGGTAGTTCGCCGCCGTGGCAACGCGCAGCGCTGCGGCCGCAATCGCATCGCGCTGCTCTGCCGTGAGGCTGGGGCTGGGTGCAATCTCGACGACCTTCTGGTGGCGGCGCTGGACGCTGCACTCACGCTCGCCGAGCTGACTGATCCCGCCCGTGGCGTCCCCGATCACCTGCACCTCGATGTGGCGAGAACGCGGGGCGAGCTGTTCCACGTAGACCTCGTCGTTGCTGAAGGCCGCGCCGGCCTCCGAACGCGCGCGTTCATACGCGGAGGCCAGTTCGCCGGCGTCAACGACGACGCGCATACCGCGGCCCCCACCCCCACCGACCGCCTTGATCACGATCGCCCCGCCCGCGCCGAGGTCGCCGAAGAACTCCTGCGCCTCGTCGAGGCTGACGGCACCCTCGCTGCCCGCCAGCACCGGGACGCCCTCCGCGGCGGCGAGTGCGCGCGCTCGCGTCTTGTCGCCGAAGAGCTCGAGCGCCTCCGCCGAAGGCCCGATGAAGTTGATTCCGGCCTCGGTGCAGGCCCGCGCGAGAGCGGCGTCCTCCGCGAGGAAGCCGTAGCCGGGGTGGATGCCGTCGCAGCCACGCTCCACGGCCGCGGCCACGATCTGCTCGATGTCCAGGTACGCTCGCGCACCCACGCCGTCCAGCGCGTGCGCCTCGTTGGCCTTGCGCACGTGCGGCGAGGGAGCGTCGTCTTCCGAGTAGACGGCGACCGTCTCGATCTCCAGCTCGGCGGCCGCTCGCAAGATTCGCACGGCGATCTCGCCACGGTTGGCGACCAGTATTTTCGAGAGTGGCATCGGACTGCTCCTCAACTCCACCACGGGGCAACTCGCATAGGATACGCGATGTGCCGAAGCGCTCATTCAGCGCCGACCGCGCGCATTCGGGACTTCGCGACATAGACTGCGGCGAATGGGGGGCAGCATGGAACAACGCACAATCGGCAACACAGACCTCGTCACCTCGACGCTGGGCTTCGGCACGTGGGAGATGAGCACGACGTCGTACGGCGAGATCGATGTCGGCGAGGCGAGCAGCGCGGTGGACGCGGCGATCGACCACGGCATCACGCTCTTCGACACCGCCGAGGTCTACGGCCCCTACCACTCCGAGGAGATCCTGGCGAAGGCGCTCGGCTCACGCCGCAACGAGGTCACGCTCGTCACGAAGGTCGGCTTCCAGTACGACGACGACGGCAAGGTGACCGGTCGCAACTCGACGTACGACCACATCATCGAGCGTGCGGAGGGCTGCCTGCGTCGCCTCGACACCGATGTGATCGACCTGCTGCTGATCCACTGGCCGGACCACAACACGCCGTTCGAGGAGACGATGCGAGGGCTAGAGCAGCTGAAGAGTGACGGCAAGATCCGCCACTACGGCGTCTCCAACTTCAACGTCGAGATGCTGGAGGAGTGCGAACGCCACGGGCATGTGGCCGCGAACCAGGTTGGCTACCACCTCTTCGACCGGCGCATGGAGGCAGAGGTGCTGCCCTACTGCCTGCCGGGCGAGACGGGGTTCATGGCCTACGGCTCGCTGGGCTTCGGGCTGCTGTCGGGCGCGTTCACGCCGGAGACGACCTTCGTCGACTGGGACTGGCGCAGCAGCGGCAAGGCCTTCGAGCTGCCGCTGTTCGAGCCCGAGCCGTTCGCGAAGGAGCTGCGCGTCGCTGAGCGACTGAAGGAGATCGCGGCGGACTACGACAAGTCGTTGCCTCAGATGGCGCTCGCGTGGGTGCTGGGCAACCCTGCCGTCTCCGTGGCGCTGGTCGGGATGCGCAACGAGAACGAGCTACGCGAGAACGTTGCTGCCGCCGACTGGCGACTGAGCGACGACGACCGAGCGGCAATCGACCGCGTCTTCGAGGACGAAGGCGTACCGACGCACGTCGACACGCCGCAGGCGATCTAGCCGCGGGTCAGCACCCGCTCACGGCTGCACGAACTGTGGGAACAGCCCGGTCGGCCGCGATCGAGAACGCGAGCGGGCCATCCCGCTCGGGCTCGAACACCACTTCGGCGATCAGCTGCGCTTGCTCACCATCGACCGCGAGCAAGCGAATCACTGAGCTCCCGATATCGTCGCTCGACACGGTCAGCGGAACGCCATCCTGCAACACGCTCGGAGCGAGGTTGATGTCGACGATTAGCTCGATCTCGCCTCCTGCCAGCGCCTCCGGGATCGTCTGTTGGAAACGCACGCCGTCTGCCGGCGCGGCGAGCCAGCCCTCCGCCAGGCTGGTCGGCTCAACGAGCCGTACGTCGCGCACAAGCGCCGCCGGCAGCTCCAGCAACGCCCAGTCAGAGGTCGTCGATAAGCGAACGCGCAGCGCCGACTCCAGGAAACTCGAGCCCCAGAAAGTTCCAGTCCGTCGTACTCCACCCACCACTGGTGGTCGCCATCATCAAAGTACTCGACGGTGACCTCGACAGGGCTCGTGGTACCTCGCAGCAGACCGTCGTCGAGCGTGAAGTAGGCGAAGCGAACGAGCGCACCGACGGGGGGCAGCTTGCGGCAACATGGTCCAGCACGCTCGGACGGGACCATGTTGCTCTCGTGGCCATTGACGTGACGGAAACCGTCCACCTCGTTGAGGGCACCGAGGACGACCGACAACGAATCGCGTTGGTCGCGCCGGCCTGCTGCGTGGGCCGTACCGGCGGTGGCGGCCCCTCGGCACCCTCGCCACCGTCGCCACCACCGAGGGAGATCATGAGCGCGAACACGACCCCGGCGACGGAGAAGAGTGCCCCGCCCGCGTACGGCGCCCATCGCTCCGGACGGTCCTTGAACTCGCCGGCGGTGACGTTGAACGGCAGCAGTCGCGTGTCACCTCGCCAGCGGCGGCGGCGCGGGCTGAGGCGTACCGCCACTGTCGCGCTCTCATTCGATGCGATGGGCACACGTTCCGGCAGCTCAAAATCGATCTCGTCGGCCGAGGCAGCGAGTCTCAGTTCGACCTGGCTCGATGCAGCGTTCTGGAACTCCAGCTCGTAGCTCTTCCTGCGAACGCCCGGCAAGAGCGCGGAGCTGACCGTGGGCTTGCCGAGGGAGATCGTGACCGCACCCGTGCTGGCGGGCGATGCACCGCTGCGCGTGATCGCCTCCGTCGGCACACTCGCCAGCGTCTCGTCGCACCGGTTGCACGCACGCTCGGCCAGCCGCTCGAGCACGCCGGCCAGTTCGGAGCCGGACTGGTAGCGGTCGGTGGGGCTCTTCGCCATGCAGCGCAGCACGACCTCGCAGATGTCGTGCTGCGGACCGGTCAGCATCTGCGCCGGCGGATCGCTGTGGCGGTGCTGCTGCAGCACGTCCAGCGCGTCGCCGGCGAAGGGGGAAAGCCGGAGAGCCTGTGGAAGAGCGAGACACCCAGCGAGTAGATGTCGGAGCGCGCGTCGGGTGTGCCGATGAACGCGCCGGTCGCCGTCAGCCCGCCGCCCCCTTCCTGCCGGACGATGCCAAAGTCCATCACCTGCGCGGAGTCGCCCGGTGCGGCGAGCATGATGTTGTCGGGCTTGATGTCGCTGTGGACGGTGCCCTTCAGCTACGCCTCTTCCAGCGATCGCGCGACCTGCGCGGCGATGCGCGGCTACCGTGCCGGCTCCATCGGCCCCGCCTCCAGCGCTTCCAGCACCGTCTCGCCCTCAACGTAGCGCATGACGAGAAAGAAGAAGACGCCCTCCGTGCCGGAGTCGAGCAGCGGAACGGTGTAGAGCGAACGCAGCAGTGAAGCGACATGGGCGTCCGACGAAGCGCTCACGGAACGCGTCGTCGGACGCCCGCGTAGCGGGCAACAGCTTGATCGCGACGCGCGAGCCGCTGCACACATCGGTCGCTTCGTAGACCGTGCCCAGGCCGCCCGCGCCGAGCTGTCGCCCGAGGCGATAGTTCGCGACGATGTCCCCGTCCGAAGGCTGCCCGGGGGGGTTGTCCCTGCGTCATTGCCGATCAGGATAGCGAAATGCAGAGGCCCCACAGCAGGGAGCCCGACAGCGACGCGAGGGCGGCCGGGGGAGGCTAGTCGAAGGCAGCGATCACGTCGTCCTCGAAGCGCTGGAAGTCCTCGGCGGTGTTCGGGATGCCCCCAATCATCACCTCATCGACCCCGCCTTCGGCGAACTCGCCAAGCCGCTGCACGATGTAGTCGGCGTTGCCGGCGACGGTATTCGGTCCGATCAGCTGGATGAACTCATCGGCGTCGGCCTGTTCGTCGCTCAGCCGCGTGGGGATCAGCAGCGTGTGGCGAATCTCGGAGGGGTCCCGTCCCACCTGCTCGCAGTGCCGGTTCAGCACGGCCACTTTCTCCCGGTAGAGCTCGACGGACATCCCCCGTCCCGCCCAGCCATCGACGTTCAGCACGTCTCCGTACATCGCGAGCGTGCGCAATGTGCGTCGCTCGCCGGTGCCGCCGATCATGATCGGGATCTGCCGGCCCTCGAATCCACCGGGCGAGAACGGCGCCTGGTCGAGCTGGTAGTACTTGCCCGCGAAGTCGACCGGTTCGTTGTTCGCCGTGAAGAGCGCGCGCAGCATCGCGGTGGCCTCCTCCAGGCGGTCGGAGCGCTCGCGCATCTCCGGGAAGGTCCAGCCGTAGGCCTCGTGTTCGCGCTTGAACCAGCCGGCGCCGATCGCGACGGTGAAGCGACCGTGCGAGATGTGGTCGATCGTGCCGGCCATCTTGGCGACCAGCGCGGGGTTGCGGTAGGTGTTTCCAAGTACGAGATGGCCGAGTTCCAGCGTCTCCGTGATCGCCGCGGCCGCCGCAATCGCGGAGTAGCCCTCATACGCGGTCAGCGGTTCATCCGTCCGAGGGGCGTTCGGGGGTACGAAGTGATCGGCGTAGTAGACGCCGTGCCAGCAACCCGCGTCCATCACTTCCAGCACGGAGCGGATGTCGTCCCACTCTGTCCGATAGCAGTTGACCTGTGCACTGAACTTCACGTCGCGCTCCTCCTACGATCGCGTCCGCCGACGGCGGGCGAGTGGAGGCATTTTAGCGCGGCGGGGGGCCCTGTGCAGGCTCGCCGCCTACGCTAACACCTCGCTGCTGATCGACAGCGAGGTGTTCGTCAACCTGCGACGGCTGCGCGGACCGTAGCCCCACCCGACTCGCAGTTGCAATCGGCGCTAGTATACTGCTTGCACCCTCTCTACAAGGGCACCCACGAGAAACGGACGTGCAGCGCGTCCTGACTCCTCCGTGCCAAATCCCGGGGCATCGAGAGTTCCGTCACCGTAGTGACCTCACAATAGGGAGAACATCCATGGCCACCGACCAACGGCGACCGCTGAGCGGCCGGGCCGCAGTCTTTGCGGTGATCCTGGCTGCGCTGTGGGGCGGAAACTCGGTCTCCGTCAAAGCCGGGCTGCGCGATGCGCCGCCGCTGAGGCTGGCGTGGATGCGCACGGTGCTCGGCGGCGCGGTCGTGCTGCTGTGGGCGCTCGCCACGAAGCAATCGCTACGGGTGGGGCGGGGCGAGTGGGTGCCGCTTACGGGCCTCGGCGTGCTCTTCGCCGCGCAGATCGTGTTCATGAACATCGGGCAGGACAAGACCACGGCAGGGCACGCCGCCGTGATCATTTCAACGTTCCCGCTCTGGACGGGCGTGATCGCTCACTTCCTCGTGCCGGGCGACCGGCTCTCGGTGGGCCGGGCTACGGGGACCGTGATCGCCTACACGGGAGTGATTGTGATCTTCTCGTCGAATCTCGGGAGCGAGACGGGCGTGGCCGGCGACCTGATGATGCTCGTCTCCGCCGCGCTGCTCGGTACGCGGGTGGTCTACCTCTCGCAGACCTCGCAGAGCATCGAGATCCACAAGCTGCTAATGGCGCAGACGGTGGTCAGCACGGTCATCTTCGTGCTGGCGAGCCTGCTGACGGAATCCGACCCGCACATCTTCACCGAACAACTCGTGGTCGCACTCTTCTACCAGGGTGTGGTGATCGCGGGCTTCGGCTTCATGGGCAACACCTGGCTGCTGCAACGCTTCCTGCCCTCGCGGGTGGCCGCGCTTCAGCTCGCGACGCCGGCGATCAGCGTCGTGTTGAGCGCGATCGTGCTCGGTGAGTCGGTCGGCACGGAGCTGGTCGCTGGCGTGGCGCTGGTGGCCTCCGGCTCGGCACTCGCCCAACGCTAACCACCCGGCGCGGCTGGCCCATGGTCCCACGACGACAGGGCGTCCGCGTATCATTCGCCGCGCGACGCGAGGGGAACGCCAATGGCAACCACGACCGAGCAGAGACAGTACGAGGCGATCGGGGGCTGGGAGCAGCTTCCAGTCGGGATGACCCTGCACGAGACGCCCGGCGTGGCGATCGATGCAGCGGATCGCGTCTACCTGATGACCCGCAACACAGACAACCCAGTGATCCTGATGGAAGCGGACGGGAGCTTCATCCGCACCTTCGGCGCCGGCGTCTTCAGCGCTCGCACCCACGCGGTCACGATCGGCCCGGACGGCATGATCTACTGCACCGACGACGGGCACTCCACGATCACGAAGTGGACGCCGGAGGGCGAGCTGCTGCTGACGATCGGCACGCCCGACGAGCCATCGGAGCGGTTCAGCGGCGAGCCGTTCAATCGCCCGACCGATGTCGCAGTCGCCTTCGACGGCAGCCTCTTCATCAGCGATGGTTACGGCAACGCTCGCGTGCACCACTACTCGCCGGGCGGTGAGCGGCTGAACTCGTGGGGCGAACCCGGCATCGACCACGGGCAGTTCATGGTGCCGCACAACATCGGGATCGACGCCGACGGGCGCCTCTACGTCGCCGACCGCGAGGCGCATCGAGTGCAGGTCTTCGACCAGGCGGGAGCGCTGCTCGATGTCTGGAACGACATTCACCGGCCCTGCGGCCTGACAGTCGGCCCGGACGGGTTGATCTACATCGGCGAGCTGAACGGCGTGGCGTTGATGCAGGGCGCGCTCGGCATCGGCCATCGCGTCGGCGTCTACGCCTCCTCGGGAGAGCTACTGGCGCGCTTCGGCGCTCCGGAGGAGGGGTCGGAGCCCGGCCAGTTCATCGCCCCGCACGGCATCGCAGTCGATTCGCACGGCGATGTCTACGTGGGCGAGGTCTCGTTCACGATCCACGGCAGCACGCTGGAACCGCCTCGCGAGCTGAAGTCGCTGAACAAGCTCCGCCGAATCGAATAGCCGCCGGAACAACCAGCACAGAATGAAGGGGATTCGCCATGCTTGAACACTTCCACGTCCCGGCCAACATCGAGGTCCGGGTCAACTCGGACGCCATGCAGGCGAGCGTCGAGGACATCCTGCGCGCGCTCGGCCTGCCGGCCGACGACGCGAAGCAATCAGCCGACGTGCTGCTCTACGCGGACATGCGCGGGATCGACTCGCACGGCGTCAGCAACATGCTGCGCTCCTACGTCGCGGGCCTGCAGGCCGGGCGCATCAACCCGAATCCGAAGTGGAGCATCGTGCGCGAGGCGGCGGCAGTCTGCACGATCGACAGTGACGGCGCGCACGGCGGCGTGATCGGCCCGGAGGCGATGCGCATTGCGATCGAGCGTGCCGACCAGTTCGGCATCGGCGCGGTGACGGTCGCCAGTGGCGGCCACTTCGGTGCCGCCGCCTATCACGCGGCGATGGCGCTGGAGCACGACATGGTCGGGGTGGCGATGACCGCGGGAGGCGTCGCGATGGCGCCGACCGGCGGGGCCACCGCCATGCTGGGGTTGAACCCGATTTCCATCGCCGCGCCCGCCCTCACCGAGCCTCCGTTCATCTTCGACGCCTCGATGAGTTCGGTTGCCGGCAACAAGATCCGGCTGGCGCAGCGGCTGGAGCGCGGCACACTGCCGGGCTGGATCGCGGGCCCCGACGGCGCGCCGATCATGGAGGACGGGGACATCCCGGACGACTTCCTGCTGCTGCCGCTGGGCGGGACGCGCGAGATCGGATCGCACAAGGGCTACGGCCTCTCGGTGATGATCGAGATCCTCACCACCGTGCTCGCCGGGCAGGGTGCCGGGCAGCAGCGTCGAGGCGGGCAGGCCCACCACTTCCTCGCCTACAAGATCGAGGCGTTCACCGACCTCGATGTCTTCAAGCAGGACATGGACGACTACCTGCGCGCGCTGCGTGAGAGCCCGACCGCACCGGGCAAGGATCGCGTCTACTACGCGGGCCTGCCGGAGCACGAGGAAGAGATTCAGCGCCGCGAGAAGGGCATCCCCTACCACCCGGAGGTAGTCGACTGGTTCGAGCAGGTCTCGAAGGAGCTCGGGATCCCGTTCCGCCTCGGCTAATCGAAGTCAGACTCGCCCCGAATTCACTGCCGCCCACCGTACGGACGCCGCCTCGCCTAAAGTGTTGACGGGCTGTACTTACATGTGCGTATGATGTTCGTGATTCGTTATCCATCACGTGATAACATGAATGTACATTTGGAGGACATCCATGTGGGAAGCAGTATTGGTCCTGTTCGTCGCCGGATTGGCAGTGTCACGACTTGCTTCGATGATCAACGAGCTAATCAGCAGCGCTCTACCGACGATCAGCGGCATGGGGTTCTCTGCTGAGCGCCTCGTCACCTGGATCGTCGCGGCAGCGTTCAGCGTCATCGCTGTCATGACGATCGAATATGACCCGCTGGACGCCATCGGCATCGCCCCAGGCGCACACGACATCTGGAACATCCTGATGATGTTCGCGGTCGTCGATGCCGCCGACATGCTCTACAGGGGCCGCATCGTTCGTCGCTAAGACTCACCAGCGAGAGGCGCTCGGCGGCTGACGGCTAGAGGACCTAAGTCGACCAGTCGCCGAGCGTGCAGCCTGCGGTTCCGACCGTGACCAGCAACTGATGCTGGTCGAAGACGGCCGTCCGTAGCTCGATCCGGCCGTCGGCGTTGTCGACGACCATACCGACGGCAGTGAGCACGCTGTCAGCGAGGATCGGGCGGATGAAGGAGACGAAGATCTCCCCGCCCGAGTACCACGCAGCGCCGAACACCTCGCGGTAGAGCTCGCACTCCATCGAGGTAGCCATCAAGCCCTGCACAATCGTGTCGGCATTGCCGGCTCGACGGGCGATGCCGATGTCCGTGTGAACGTTTGACCCCGGCCCCGAGTAGAGGTTCATCAGCCCGCGAGTGAGCTGCCGAGGCGTCCCCTCCAACATGCTGCCCACCGCCGGGAAGACGGCGGCCGCGTCCGCACCGTGCAGATCGAGGTACGCCGAGAGTGACGGCTTCGGCCGTGTCGCCTGGCGATCGGGGTTGCGGTTTCCCGGGAACAAATATGCCCGTGTGTACGAGGACGTGAAGGCCGCCTCGCCTGCCTCGGAGAGACAACTCGCCTCGGCGGTGAAGTAGCCGATCTCGTTCTTCTCGAAGACGTCGACGATCTCGCCCTCGATCGAGTAATTGGCGTCGCGTTCCAGCGGACGGTGGAAGCGGAAGGTCTGCGCTGCGTGCAGTGCGTAGCCACCACGATAGGTGCCCGCTACCAGCTTTGCGCCAACGTCCCGATCGAGCATCGTCGGCGGGACGATGTCGAGCCCGGTCGCCAGTTTGATCGAGGCGGCATGGGCCGCGAAGCCCTGGTCGCCGGTGCTGTTCAGGTATCCCCGGACTAGCTGGCCGGTGGTCGCGATGCGCGTGGGGCCGAGCCGGAGGCCGACGCCGGGTGCCGCGGGAAGTTGCGTCTCAGTCATGCTCGCCTCGTCATCTGCTGCTGCGCCTGCCTCATGTGATCGCTCCGGATGCCTTCAGCTCAGCGACTCGTGTGTCCGAGTAGCCGAGCGACCGGGCGATCATATCCGTATGTTCGCCGAGCCGAGGTGCCGGACGCACGCTCGCCCTGCGCTCGCCTTCGAACAGCCACGGAGCGTTGTGCGCTCGCAGGTCGGAGTGCTCGTCCGCGAGCGCCGGCACCCAGTAGTCCGCGGCGAGCAGGCTGGCGTCGTCTAGCAGCTCGGCGGTGGAGAGCACCTCGGTACTCTCGACGCCCCGCGAGCGCAGAAGGTTCGCCGCCTCCTCGGCGGAACGAGCAGCCGCCCAGCGGGTGGTGTGCGCTTCGAGGTCGGTCGCATCAGTGGCATCGACGGTGGCCACGACCTCGGCCAGTCGCTGCATCGCGTTCTCGTCCCGCACGTCGATCGCGATCCAATTCTGCTCGCCTGCAGACGCGTAGACGCCGGTTCCCGGGAAATCGCCGGCGCGGCGGTTGCCCTGTGCTTCGCCGGCGAGTAGCGCATCGGCAAGCCCTGCCACGAGCACCTCAAACTGGGCGATTTCGATGTGCACCGGGGCCCTCTGTTCGCGCGATTCGCGCAACGCGTTGAGCATCACGGCGGCACCGAACGTGCCCGCGAGGGGGTCGGCGAACGGGATCCCTACAGAGACGGGCTCGCCACCGCTACCGGTCAACGCGGAGAGCCCGGTGAGGTCGGCGAGCTGCGCACCATACGATCGGTGAGCACTCCACGGGCCGCCCGCCCCGAAGCCCGAGAGCGAGAGGTAGACAAAACTCCGTGCGCCGGCGAGCCGGGCGACGGTCTGGAAGTCGAGCCCGAGCCGGTCGAGCGTACCGGGCGAGAAATTGTCGATCAGCACGTCGCTGTTCGCGATCAGGTCTTTCACGGTCGCGAGCCCATCCGGGTGCTTGAGATCGACACCGATGCTGAGCTTGCTGCGATTGGTGAAGAGGTGGCTCGACGAGCGTTCGTGCTGCGGATCCTCGCCCGCGACGTACGGCGCGAGCATGCGATGCACATCGATCCGTTGCGCGCTCTCCACCCGGGTCACCGTGGCGCCGAGCATCCCGAGGTGCCGTGTCAGGAAAGGGCCTGCCCAGACCCACGAGAGGTCGCAGACGCGGAGCTCGCGCAGGGGCAGGCGTTCGCGGTCGACCTGCGCCAGGTCGAGGATCGGAGGAGCGCGATCGAGCTCCGCATCGCCCTCCCCCGCCGCAGCACGCGAAGTGATCCGAAACGGCCGGTCGAAGGGGAACGTCTCCGGAGGTGCATCGAGCAAGAAGTTCCGCGCCGCCAGTTGCTCGTTCGCCAGCACGTCGCTGGCGGTGGCCAGGTAGGCGGCGGGGATGCCGGCCGCCTGCAGCGTCGCGATCGCCTCTGCCCACGTCTGGTCACGGCACCACTCCGTCAGCCCCGCGGAAAAGAGATCGCTATTGGCAAACCTCGCTGCCGGGTCGCGCCACCACTCGCCGATCGACCACTCCGGGTCGCCTAGGACGCCTACGAGCTTCTCCCAGTGGTAGGGGTCGGGCAGCGAGATCAGGAGCTGGCCGTCCGTGCAGCGGTAGCGGCCACCCGCCTGGCGCCCGCCAAAGACACGAGCGATGTCGCGGCCTTCGATCTGTGCGAACGCCGCGGCCGAGTGCAGGGTCGCCAGCATGCATTCTTGTGCGGTCAGTGTGATTAGGCTCGGGCGTTCATCGGCTTCGAGCACCGCACAGGCGACCATCGCCGCATGGCAGCCGAGGAAGAAGGCGGGCAGCCGCCCGGCGATTAGGTAGGGGGCGCCGGTCAGACCCTCGTCGTCGCGCTCGCGCGTGATCGAGGCAAGGCCGGAGCGCATGTAGGCGATCAGCTCAGAGCACGACTGCCACGACTGGTCGCCGTCGTCGTAGCGCGTGCCCAGCAGCTCGATGTGCGTCGTCTGTGGCCCCGCGATGCCGTCCGGGGCAACGTCGGTGCCGCAGGTCACGAGGATGTCGGGGGGCCGCGCTTCGTCGCCCCGCGCTTCGTCGATGCTGATGGCGCCGTCGCTCGCAAGGACCCCGAGTTTGCGCCACGCCCTCGCGTGCTGCGCCGGGTCGCAGATCAGCCGCAGATCCCAGTGCAGCATCTTGAAGACGAGCGCCGACGCGAGGACGAGTTCGCAGTCCCCGATCAGCGTCACGGACGGGGCGCGGGGGGCTCGCTGGCGGTCAGGCATGCTGTGGCTGCGCTCCTCCGCCGGGTCATCGCCTCGACTCGATGACCCGGCGGAGGCTATCACGGGTGCCAATCGGGGATGCCCCGCGAGCAGCACCGGCGCTCGGGGCGCACAATGGGTGTATTCGGCAGGATTCACCTGCATCGACTGAACGATCTCAAGTCCGGGAGATGTGAATCGGACAGACCCGGCCTCACCAACAAGCGATACGCTGGCCGCTGATGGCCGAGGCGCGGCAACGAGGGCAGGACCACCACCATGGCTCAGGAGATATCACCGCAGAGCCTCCGGAAACTGATGGCGAGCGCCGAGGTGCAGGCCGTACTCGACGTGCGTCCCGGCAACGACTATCGTGCGGGCCAGATTTTCCACAGCACCACCGTCCCGCTGGGCGAGCTGCGCGACCGGCTCGCTGCGCTGGTTCCCGTGCGGTCGGTCACCATCGTCCTGCTGCACGCGGACGAGGAGTCGAGCAAGGCGTCGATCTCCACCGCTGAGGCGATGGGCTACACCGATGTCCGCTGGCTGGAGGGCGGATACGCCGGCTGGGTCAGCGCCGGGCTACCGGTGATCGATGGCTGGAGCGTCGTCGGCAAAGACCATGGCGAGCGGCTGCTGGTGCAGGAGCCCGTGCCGGAGATCGAGGCCAAAGAACTGGCCGCAAAACTGAAGCGTGGCGACAACGTGATCGTGCTCGACTCGCGTACGCCCGCCGAGTTCACACGCGCCTGTATCCCCGGCGGGCAGAGCGTGCCCGGCGGCGAACTGCCGCTCCAGATCACAGACATCCTCGCCAAACAGCGGACGGAGGGGGCGACAGTCGTCGTTAACTGCGCCGGGCGCACGCGCAGCATCCTCGGCGCATTCCAGTTGCAGCGCATGGGCATCCCCAACGTCGTCGCGCTACGCAACGGCACGATGGGTTGGCAGCTCGCCGGGCATCAGCTCGAGACCGGCACGCAGGCACAACGACCCGCCCGCTATTCCCCTGAGGCGATCGAGACCGCCGAGAGCGCCGCGCTGGAGATCGCGAAGCAGGACGGGGTCGACCTGATCTCCGTCGCAGACCTGCAGGCCCTGCAAGCGAACGCTACCGAACAGACGCTCTACGTCGTCGATGTACGCCTGACGCGCGAGTACGTCGTCGGTCACATTCCTGGTGCGCTCACGATCCCCGGCGGCCAACTGCCCTTCAGCGACGACCAGATCGCCGTGCGCGGCGCACGCATCGTCACCGTCTGCGATGGGCGCGCGCGATCGATCTTCGCCGCCTCGCTGTGGGCGCAGATGGGGTGGCCGGCCTCAGCGCTCGACGGTGGCGTCGGAGCATGGACCTCGGCGGGACTCCCGCTCGAGAGCGGCGGCATGGATCGCCCGTTCGGGGGCGGCACGCGAACCCCGAAGCAGATGGTCGCCTACCTCGAGTGGGAAGAGCGGCTGGGCGACAAGTGGCAGCCGTAAGAGCCGTAAATAGGGGCTCGGTAGGTAGGGCCCCGCTAGACCAGCCTCACCAGGTGTCGATGTAAGGGCGCTTCTTGCCCGTGCGCGGCGGTGTTGGCGGCAGACTGCGCAGGCCCGCGACGATCCAGCCGCGCGACTCCTCCGGGTCGATCACATCGTCGATGCCGAAGTAGATGCCGGCGTTCACCGCACGCGCTCGCTCGTATGAGCGCGCGACCATCGTCTCGTAGAGCTCGAGGCGTTCCGCCGGATCTTCGATCGCCGCAAGGTCGTCGCGGTAGCCCAGCTTCACAGAACCCTCGATGTTCATGCCCGCGAACTCCGCAGTCGGCCAGGCGACGCTAAAGAACGGCACCAGCGAGCTGGCGCCGCACATCGCCTGCACGCCCAGCCCGTAGGCCTTGCGCACGATCACGCCGAACATCGGCACGGAGAGGTTCGCGCCGGTGTTGAACATGCGCGCGCAGTGGCGGACGAGCGCGGTCGCCTCCACCTTCGGGCCGACCATCATGCCGGGGCAGTCCATCAGGCTGATCACCGGCAGGTCGAACGCATCGCAGAGCTGAAGGAAGCGCGCGCCCTTGTCTGCACCATCGCTGTCGATCGCCCCCGCGAGGTGGTGCGGGTTGTTGGCGATCAGGCCCATCGGCTTGCCCTCGACGCGCACTAACGCGGTGATGATGCCGACACCGAACTGCTCGCGGATCTCAAGCACCGAGCCGACGTCGGCCAGCGTGTCGATCACCTCCCGCATGTCGTACATGCGAGCGCGGTTCTCCGGCACGATGTGGCGCATCTTGCGCTGGTCCGGTGCCTCCCACTCGTCGACCGGCCCCTGGAAGTACGAGACGTACTGCTTCGCGACCGCGACCGCCTCTTGCTCGTCTTTGACGAGGATGTCGATCACCCCATTCGGCACCTGGAAGGACATCGGGCCGACCTCTTCGGGCGTGTACACGCCCAGGCCGCCGCCCTCGATCATCGCCGGGCCGCCCATTGCGACGGTCGAGTCCTCCGTGGCGATGATCACATCGCAGCAGGCGAGCAGCGCGGTGTTGCCCGCGAAACAGCGACCGGAGGTGACACCTACCGTCGGCACGAGCCCGCTGAGCTTCGACCACTGCGTGAAGGTGTAGGTGTCGAGGCCGACGCCACCCTCCTTGCCGGTGTCGCCGGGCCGTCCGCCACCACCTTCCGTGAAGAAGATCACCGGCAGCCGGTAGCGGCTCGCCAGGTCGAACATGCGGTCCTGCTTGTAGTGGTTGCGATTGCCCTGCGTGCCCGCGAAGACGGTGTAGTCGTAGGAGATCGCGATGCAGCGCGAACGTTCGTCGTCGAAGAGGTCGCCGTTCACGGTGCCGATGCCGGCCACTAGGCCATCGGCGGGCGTGCGCTCGCGTAGCCACTGCTCCGTACGTCGAGAGCGTTGCGCGGCGACGACGAGCGGGCCGAACTCCTTGAACGTGCCATCGTCGACCAGATCTTCGATGTTTTCGCGTGCCGTGCGCTGACCGGTCTTGCGACGTCGTTCGACCGCGTCCGGGCGGTTCTCGTCGAGCGTGTACCAGCGACGGTCGTAGAGCTCCTGGAGGTCGTCGCGAATGTGGTCGAGGTCGACCGCTTCTGCCGCTTCGATGTGCCCGCCCTCAACGTCCGCCTCTTCTACGAAGACGATCGGGTAGCCCTCGCGTACCACGTCCCCGACGGCCATCGAGACGGCGCGGACGATGCCGGTGCGGTCGGCGACGATCAGGTGCTCCATCTTCATCGCTTCGACGATCGCGAGCTGCTGCCCCTCCCACACCTCGTCGCCGACGGCCACGTCGATCGCGATGATCGTGCCCTGGATGGTTGAGGCGATGCCGGTCGAGCCGCCGGGGCCGATTAGCTCCGGCGTGGGCTCCGCAGCGACGGCTTCGGCGGTTTGCTGCGCCTTCACACCGGCATCGTGAGCGAAGAGGGCGAGCGGGTCCTTGCTGACGACCTGCGCGCCTGCGAAGCCACTGATTGCCGCCGCCTCCGCTGCGGGGGCCGCCTGCACATAGCGCGCGCGATGCGCCGTAGATGCGTCCGCCGCGAGCGTGGCGATCTCGTCGTCGACGAAGCGTGTGTGGACGCGGCCCGCCACGAAATCCTCGTGCGCGAGCAGGTTCTGGAGGAACGGGATGTTCGTCGCGACGCCCTCGATGCGGAACTCGCTCAGCGCCCTCGATGTGCGTGCGACCGCGTCTGCGAAGTTCGCCGACGGCGAGCTGCCGACCACCTTCGCGAGCAGCGAGTCGAACGAGGGGCTGGTCGTGTAGCCCGCGTAGCCGAAGCCATCCGTGCGCACGCCCGGCCCGCTCGGCGCCTCATAGACGGTGAGCGTGCCGCCGGAGGGGCGCACGGAGCCGTCCGTGCCCAGCGTCTCCATGTTCACGCGCGCCTGCACGGCGTATCCGCGTGGCTCGGCGATACGAGGGTCGTCGAGCCCCAGCTCGGCCAGCGTCGCGCCTGCGGCCAGCCGGATGCCCGACTGCACGATGTCGACGCCGGTGACCGCCTCAGTGACGGTGTGCTCCACCTGCAATCGCGCGTTGGTCTCGATGAAGGAGAACGGCTGCCCACCGTCCGTGTCGGAGACATCGACGAGGAACTCGAAAGTGCCAAGGTTGCTGTAGCCGACGCCCCCAGCGAGCCGCAGCGCGGCCTCGATGATCGCGTTGCGCAACGGCTCTGGGAGGTTTGGTGTCGGCGCGACTTCCACGACCTTCTGGTAGCGACGCTGCACGCTGCACTCGCGTTCACCGAGGTGCGTGACTGCCCCCGTTGCGTCACCGAGAATCTGCACCTCGATGTGCCGCGCGCGCTGGATCAGCTCTTCGACGTAGACCTCGCCGTTGCCGAAGGCTGCCTGCGCCTCCGAGCTGGCGCGTTCGTAGCTGGACTCCAGCTCGTCCGCGCTGGTGACGGCACGGGTGCCGCGCCCGCCGCCGCCCGCGATCGCCTTGATCATGATCGCCCCACCCGTACCGAGCGAATCGAAGAACTCGCGCGCCTCATCGACGCTGACCGAGCGGTCGATCCCGCGCAGCACGGGGACGTCTGCGGCCGCTGCCGCGATGCGGGCGCGGGCCTTGTCGCCGAACAATTCGAGCTGCTCGACCACCGGGCCGACGAAGGTGATGCCCGCCTCCGCGCAGCGACGCGCGAACTCGGCGTTCTCCGCCAGGAAGCCGTAGCCGGGGTGAATCGCCTCGCAGCCGGTTTCCTTCGCCGCCGCGATCACGCCATCGATGTCCAGATACGGCGGGACGCCGCGGCCGTCGAGCGCGTGGGCCTCGTCGGCCACTCGGGTGTGCAACGACTCGGCGTCGTCAGTCGAGTAGATAGCGACGGTGCGCAAACCCAGATCCGATGCCGCGCGAATGATCCGGATCGCGATCTCGCCACGGTTGGCGACGAGCAGGCTCGTGAAACTCATATCGACTCCTCAGCCGGTCGCCCGGCGCACTACGCAGGGATTATGCGATATCGTCCAGCGTGCCGGTGATGCCGGCTGCGACGAGCTCGTCGTACTTGCCGTCCGTGATGCCCAGTTCCTGGCGCAGCACTTCGCGACTGTGCTCGCCGACGCAGGGGGCCGGGCGAACCGGCGAGGAGGGCGCGGCGGAGAAGCGCCACGGCCGCCCGGGCAGCCAGGTCTCACCCGCCTCCGGGTGATCGACGCGGGTGAGGAAGCCGCGCTCCTGCATCGTCGGGTCGGGGCGGCTGTAGAGCTCGTAGAACGGTACGACACGCGCGACGGTGACACCCAGCGCGCCGAGCAGCGCCTCCGTCTCGGCGGCGTCGCGGGTACTGCACCAGGCAGCGATGACCTCGTCGAGTGCCGCCTCGTTCGCCTTACGGGCCGCCATCGTCGCGAAGCGCGGGTCGTCGTGCAGGGCCGGGTCGCCGATCTGCTCCGTCAGCGCGCTCCACGCCGCTTCTGTCTCGGCAGCGAGCGCGATCGACTCGCCGTCGCGTGCCTCGTAGATGTTGTGCGGGGCGACGCGTGGGTGGCGGTTGCCAGCGGGCCGCGGCACTCGCCCGGTGGCATCGTACCCGGCGATCGCATCGCCGCAGACGACGGCGACCGCCTCCATCATCGAGAGGTCGATGCGCTGCGGCTCGCCCGTGCGGTCGCGCTGGTGCAATGCGCTGACGACGGAAGCGGCGTAGAAGTAGGCGGCGATCGGGTCCGGGTAAAGGCCGCCGGTGTTCATTCCGGGGTCGCCCTCGTACCCGTGGATCGAGGAGAGCCCCGACATCGGCTCCGTCGTCGAGCCGTTGCCGGGATAGGCGCGGTACGGGCCCTCCGTGCCGTAGGCAGAGATCGAAGCGAAGACGATGCCGGGACGCTTCTCGTTCAGCGTCTCCAGCGTGACGCCCCAGTTCGCCATCACCGTGGGCCGGAAGTTCTCCGCGAGCACATCAAATCGAGGCACCAGATCCCAGAAGATCTCGCGGCCTCGCTCCTGCCGCAGGTCGAGCGTGATCCCACGCTTATTCAGATTCACGGAGTTGTAGAGACCCTGTGTGTTCAGCGGGTGCTGCCTTCGCGTCGGGTCGGCGACTGCGGCCGGAAGCCGGTTGCTGGTGCGACGCCAGACATCCGTGCGGTGCAGCGCCTCGATCTGCACGATATCGGCGCCCAGCAGCCCGAGCAGCTCCGTGCCGAAGGTGCCCGACCAGGCCTGCGCGAAGCTGAGCACACGCACCCCGCTCAGCGGCCCCTCTGCGAGTGCATCGCCAGCGCCGTGGCCAGCCTGCGAGGTGGCTACCGCATCGCCCGCCGGCACTTCGGCCTCAGGAGCCTCGGAGGCCTCGCCATCACCGAGGCCTGGCGCGGGGCGGTCGAGCTGCCACGGTGCAGGGGCGAGCTTGGCCGGCGCACCGGCGGCGCGGACGCTGCGCCCCTCGATCTCTGTCTGCACGAGGAAGTCGCGGGCGGCGAATTGCTGGTCGGCGACGATGTCGCCGATGTCCTGCACGACGCCTGAGATGCAGCGCAGACCGGAGAGCGCGTGGAAGAGGGGCCAGCGCTCCATCTCCGCGACCTTGCGCGCGACACCAGCGACGACGGCCGACATGTCCCGCGAGTGGCGACCGATGTCGGGGATCAGGTCTTCGCGATCCCCCTGCTCCGGTAGATTGAAGAGGCGCATCGCCTGCGGCCAGTTGTGCCAGTCGCCGAACCCGAAATTGATCTGCCCGTCCGCCGTCCGATAGAGCGGGCCGGGATCGCCGCGGTTGCGGCCACCGGAGGGGCCCCGGCTGGTGCCTACATCGTGATAGACGGAGGCGATCGCCCACGGGTGCACGGTCAGCGCGAACGCCTCCACCTCACTGACATCGACCACCTCGGCCTCGGCGGTTGCATCGCGGCGACGCAGCGCAGCAGCGGCGGCGATGAAGCCAGCGACGCCGCCGACGTAGCCGCTCTGTCTACCGGGCATCTGGAGCGGCGGCTCATCGCGGTAGCCGTTGATGAACGCCCAGCCCGTGCGAGCGCTGTCCGTGAGGTTATTGCCCGGCAGCGAGGCGATCGGGCCATCGAGGCCGTGCGGGGTGAGCGAGAGCTGCACCGAGTCAGCTCGCCGGTCGGCCAGCGCGCTCGCGTACGCCTCGGTGGCGGGTGCCGCGGACGTCGTGACGATCACGTCAGCGCCGGAGATCAGTTCCGCGAACGCCTCCGCGCTGTCGACGACGCGCGAGTGCTTGTTCCAGTTCGCGTAGGCGTGCAGGACGGAGCGATCGAGGCCCGGCTGGTCGTCGAGGAAGGGCGGCTCATGGCGCAGCGGGTGGCCGTCCGGCGGCTCGGCGAGCGTGACGTGCGCACCGTAGTCGCCGAAGAGGCGGGCGGCAAAGGCTCCGGAGAGCCGGTCAGAGAGATCGACGACGCGCAGGCCTTCGAAGACTCGCAGCAAGTCGCTTCCCCCTCGGATATCCGGGCAGACAGCCCTTCGGCGGAGGCATCATACGATCAGCGCCGCGGACGCCCGGACGGTGACTGGACAATCCGCGTAGAATTCCGTCCGTCACCGCAGCCGGATGACGAGGGGGATCCATGCTCAGTCCGTACCGCGTGCTCGATCTGACGAACGAACGAGGGCTGCTCTGCGGGCAGATGCTCGCCGACCTCGGCGCCGACGTGATCGCGGTCGAACCGCCGGAGGGCAATTCCGCCCGCCGGCTCGGCCCCTTTGCCGACGATGAGGCCGACCCGGAACGCTCGCTGTACTGGTGGGCGTACGCGCGCAACAAGCGCTCGATCACCCTCGACCTCACGACCGCGGAGGGGCGCGACCGGCTGCTGGAACTGGCGGCCGACGCTGACTTCTTGATCGAGTCGGACGTGCCGGGTCGCATGGCCGAGCTGGGGCTGGGCTACGACGACCTCGCCGCCGCGAACCCCTCGCTGGTGTACGTCTCGATCAGCGCCTTCGGCCAGGACGGACCAAAGGCGGGGTACGCGGAGAGCGACCTGATCGTCTCCGCGGCCGGCGGAACCGTCGCGATGGCCGGCGATGTCGACCGCGCACCGATCCGCATGAGCGTTCCGCAGGCGTACCTGCATGCCGGCGCGGAGGCAGCGGGCGCGGCACTGATCGCGCACTACGAACGCCAGCGATCCGGGCTCGGCCAGCACGTCGATGTCTCGGCGCAGCAGGCGGTGACGCAGGCGATGCAGTCGTTCGACCTCGCCGCTTCGGTTGGGGAGCAGCCGCTACAACGGGTCACGGGCGGGGTCATGCTCGGCCCGATCTTGCTGCCGTTGGTGTGGGAGGCGAAGGACGGGCACGTCTCGATCACCTTCCTCTTCGGCACACTCGCCCCCTTTGCCCAGCGACTGATGGAGTGGGTCCACGAAGACGGATTCTGCGATCAGGCCACGCGGGACAAGGACTGGGTCAATTACGTTGCATTGCTGATGAGCGGCGAGGAGTCGCCGGAGGAGTACCAGCGCGTGCTCGGTACGATCGCTGCGTTCGCCCGCTCGAAGACGAAGAACGAATTGCTCGAGGCGGCTCTCGATCAACGCCTGCTGATCGCGCCGATCAATACGATCGCGGATCTCTCGGGCAGCGAGCAGTTCGCTTCGCGCGACTTCTGGCGCGAGTACACCGACGCGAAGAGCGGCCGCGAGGTGCGCTACCCCGGCCCGTTCGCGCTGCTGGGCGAGACGCCGCTCGACTACCGTCAGCCGGCGCCCGCGATTGGCGAGCACAACGATGACGCGCTGACTCGCGAGCAACGCCCTGCAGCAGCCTCCCGTGGGAACGGGTCGGCGGGCGATGGCGCCCTCGAAGGGCTGAAGGTCCTCGACATGATGTGGGTCGTCGCCGGCCCGGCATCCACGCGGGTGCTCGCCGACTACGGCGCGACCGTCGTGCGCGTCGAATCCACGGGCAGGCCAGACACGGCACGGGGGCTGCAGCCGTTCCACAACGGCGAGGCCGGTGCAGAGGCCTCCGCGCTCTTCGGCAACATGAACGCGGGCAAGCTGGGGCTCACGCTCGATCTGACGACGGAGGAAGGCCGCGCCGTCGTCCGCGACCTTGTGCGCTGGGCGGACGTGGTGACGGAGTCCTTCTCACCGAAGGCGATGCGTGCGTGGGGACTCGACTACGACTCGCTGAAGGAGATCAACCCGAAGATCATCATGCTCAGCAGCAACCTGTTCGGGCAGGCTGGCCCGCTCTCGATGTTCGCTGGCTTCGGCACGATGGGCGCGGCGATCGCCGGTTTCAACAGCGTGATCGGCTGGCCCGATCGCGCACCGACGATGGTGGCGGCCTACAGCGACTACGTCGCGCCGCGCTTCATGGTCGCCACCGTGCTCGCCGCGCTCGACCATCACGCACGTAGCGAGCAGGGCCAGCACATCGACCTCGCGCAGGCGGAGGCATCGATGCACTTCCTCACGTCGGCGCTGCTCGACTATGAGGTGAACAACCGTCTCCAGGGCGGCGAGGCGAACAACGACCGGGAGATGGCACCACACGGCGTCTACCCGGCGATCGGCGATGAACGCTGGGTTGCGATCGCGATCGGCACCGACGCGCACTGGCAGGCGCTCTGCGAGGAGATGGGGCAGCCCGAACTCGCCTCGGACACTCGCTACGCGACCGTGGCGGCACGGCTGACGGCTCGCGAGGAGCTGGACGCGATCGTCGGCGCGTGGACGGCCGATCAGAAGATGGAGGCGGTCGAGGCCGCTCTGCAGGCGCGCGTCGTGCCGGCGCACGCGGTGCAGAACAGCGTCGAGCAGGTGGCGGATCCGCAGCTGGTGCATCGCGGCCACTTCGTCGAGTTGGAGCATTCGGTGCACGGCACGACGACCGTTGGCGGCTCGCACTTCCGGCTCTCGCGGACCCCGGCGCGCATCGAACGCTCCGCGCCGACCTTCGGCCGCGACAACTTTGAGGTGCTGAGCGAGATCCTCGACTACGACGCCGACCGCATCGCGGAACTGGCCGCCGCGTCGGTGTTGCAGTAGGCGCAGTCCCGCACGAAACCGCGCACTCCGAGGAACGGCACTGAACACAACGCGCCGGGTCGGGTAGAATCGGCTCCGGCTTAACACGTCGCGAGTTGCGACGATGCGGAATGACGACGGGGGCTCCCATGAACGGCGATCCACTGAACACGAGACTGTGTGAGGAATACGGCTGCGAGGTGCCGATCGTCGCCTTCGCGCACACCAAGGACGTGATCGCGGCCGTCACCAACGCCGGCGGCATCGGCATCCTGGGTGGCACCGGCATGACGCCGGACGAACTGAAGTCCGACATCGAGTGGATTCGCGACAAGGTGGGCGACCGCCCCTTTGGCGTCGACCTGCTGGTCCCCGCGTCCTTCGTGGAAGGCAACCAGGAAGACCTCGAGCAGATGATCACGCCGGAGCATCGCGACTTCGTCGAGGGCCTGCACAAGGACAACGACATCCCGAAGCCGAAGCCGATCGAGGCTCGCAGCGGGAACATCTCGTCGCCGAACCTGCTACAGGGCGCACGCGAGGCGCTGGACACGCTGCTTGAGCTGCGCGTGCCGATCTTCGCTTCCGGCCTCGGCAGCCCCGCGTTCATCCTCGAGGAAGCGCACGCCGTCGGGACGAAGGTCTGGGGCCTCGTCGGTCTGCCACGGCAGGCACGGCGACAGGTGGAGGCCGGCGTCGATGTGATCGTCGCTCAGGGCTATGACTCCGGCGGCCACAGCGGCACCGTGGGCACCTTCACACTGGTGCCGGAAGTGGTCGAGATGGCGGAGGGTTCGGACACCCTCGTCGTCGCGGCCGGTGGCGTCTCGAACGGCAAGCACCTCGCTGCCGCTCTCGCGATGGGCGCCGCGGGCGTCTGGACGGGCACGATCTGGCTCGCGACGCACGAGTCGGAGACGCAGATGTTCCTGAAGCAGCGCATCGTGGAGGCACAGGCAGAGGACGCCGTGCAGTCGCGTGCGACCTCCGGCAAGCCGATCCGCCAGTTGCGTTCCAACTGGTCGGACGCATGGAAGCAGCCGGACGCACCGGAGCCGCTGCAGATGCCGCTCCAGGGCATGCTCGTCGGCGAGATTCAGCGCGGCATCCGCGACGCGAAGATGGAAGACTGGATGACCACTCCGGCAGGCCAGAGTGTGGTCGGGATCCACTCGATCAAGCCCGCCGCGCAGGTCGTCTTCGACATGGCCGAGGAGGCCCAGGACCACTTCGATCAACTGGTGGGAGAGCCGGTCACGAGCTAGCTCGTGAACACGAGCGAACTCAGCACTGATGGCCGATCCCTCTTCCCAGCAGAGCCGCGTCTCCCACGATGACGCACTCGCAGGCCGTCGTGCGCAAGCCGACGTCGGCGGGGCCATCGAGGGCGGCCATGCCGGTTCGCGCGAGACGTTCGAGGGCACCCTCACCGGTCGCCGTCTGGAGCAGGGCGACCCGCCCTGGCGCTGGCTCGAACTCGGCGACCTGACCGAGAAGCCGGAAGACTTCGGCGCGGAGTTCGTCTGGGTCGACGAAGAGTATGTCTATCTGCAGGACGAGTGATCTGAGCGGAGGGGCCACATGCACATCGTGATCTGCACCAAGCAGGTGCTCGACCCGGAGGGCGTCAACGGTTACGCGCTCTGGGGCCGATTGAAGGTCGATGAGAGCGGTCGTTCGTTCGACACCGCCGGTGCTGTGCCGCAGATCATCAACGCCTACGACGAACAGGCCGCCGAGGCCGCCCTGCACATCCTCGACGATGACGAGAGCGTCCGCGTCACCGCGATCACGGCCGGCGATGCCTCCGCTGCGGACGTGCTCAAGCGCTGCGTCGCGATGGGCGTGCACTCGTCGATCCTGATCATCGACCCGGAGGCCGCCGCCGCCGACGGATTCCGCACCGCCCGGCTGCTCGCCGCGGCGATCGAGGAGCTGGGCGATGTCGACCTCGTGCTCTGCGGGCGGCAGGGCTCCGACTACGACCAGGGCACCGTCCCCGCCGTGCTGGCGGAGCTGCTGGATTCCGCGCTTGTGACGCTGGCCTCCGACGTGCGCGCCGACGGCGACGGCGTGCGCGTCACTCGTGCCCTACCGGCCGGCGAGGAGGTCGTACGCGCCTCGCTGCCTGCGGTGGTGAGCGTGAGCAACGAACTCGGCCAGCCTCGTTACCCCAGCAGCCGCAACCGCATGGCCGCGCGCCGCAACCCGCCGCTGGAGAAGCAGGCGGCCGACCTCCTGGGCGACGATGGCCCCGGCGTCGAGCTGGTCGAGCTGTTCGTGCCCGACGTGCAGGGCCACGGCGAGATGATCGAGGGCGACTCACCCGCGGCGAAGGCCCGGGCGCTATTCGCGAAGCTGACCGAGGCGGGGGTGCTCGATGCCTGATCCGGTACTCGCGCTACTCACTCAGCCGGACGCGGACGGCCTCTCGAAGGTGAACCTGGAGGCGCTCGGCGCGGCCAGTGCGCTCGCCTCGCTGCTAGACAGCGAACTCGTCTGCGCCGTGATCGGCAGCGACGTTGTGGCGGCCGCAGGCGAGGCCGCGGAGCGCGGCGCTGCCCGCGTACTGACCGTCGACGACGAAGCGTTCGCCCGCGCAGCGGGTGACGTCGCCGTCGCTGCCGCCGCCGCCGCGATCGAGGCGGCCGGCGCGAGCCACGTGGTGCTGGGCCGCGGCGCGGACGTGCTTGAGCTCCTCCCTCGGCTCGCCACCCGGCTCAGGGGTGCCTGCCTGATGGGCGTCACGGAGTTCCGCAAAGACAGCGACGATGTGTTGCTCGTGGCGACGATCTTCGGCGGCGCGGCGCGCGGTGTCTTCCGCCTGAGCGGCGCCGGCCCTCGCATCCTCAGTCCTGCACCGGCGATGGCGCCCGCCCCTGACCGCGAGGCCGGGCGAAGCGTCGACGTGGAGGCACTGGCCGTGCCAGCCGTCGCGGACCGCGTCACCGTCGAACAGCCGCCCGAGGCCGCAGAGGGCCCGCGACTGGAGGACGCGAACGTGGTCGTCAGCGGCGGGCGCGGGCTGAAGGAGAGCGATAACTACCAACTCGTGCGCGACCTCGCTGAGACGCTCGGCGGGATGGCGGGCGCGTCACGCGCGATCGTCGACGATGGTTGGGTGACGGCGGTGCAGCAGGTCGGTCTGACCGGCAAGATCGTGACGCCCGACCTCTACGTCGCGGCCGGCATCTCCGGGGCGAGCCAGCACATGGCGGGCTGCGCGAACGCGCGCGTGATCGTGGCGATCAACACCGATGAGCAGGCGCCGATCTTCAAGTACGCGCACTACGGCATCGTCGATGACGCGCTTGAGGTGATGCCGGAGCTGATCCGGCTGGCACGCGAGGCGCGGTGAGGCGACCGCCCCCCCAGCTCAGCCGCGAACACCCGGCGCTGATGGCCGATTCCGCCCGCAGCCGTCTACGTCTGATCGACCCCGCGACGCTGATCGACCCGGCCTCGCTGCGGCCGCCCGGCGGCGCGGTCTTCGACATGCACACGCACAGCTCCGACCGTTCGTTCGACTCCGGGGCACGCGCCGAGGTGCTGGCCGAACAGGCCGCGCTGCGCGGGCTCGATGGCTTCGTGCTTACGGAGCACAACTCGCTCTGGGCGGACTCCGACGTGCGCCGCCTCAGTGAAGCCTTCGAGGTGACGGTGTTGCGCGGGATGGAGCTGGGCACCGACATCGGCCACGTGCTGGTCTACGGCCTCGACCGCTACGCCCCCGAGCTGTTGCTGATCACACGCCTGCGCGAGATCGTGTGTAGCGAGGGCGCGGCGATGGTGCTGGCCCATCCGATGCGGGCACATAACGGACGCCACCCGAGCTGGTCCGATCTGCCCTACTGGTTCGAGGCGATCGAGGCGGTCAACGGCGACAACTCCGACAGCACGGACGGCTACTACATGCGACTGGCGGCTGACAACGGTGTCGCCACCGTCGGCGGCAGCGACGCCCACAGCCGCGAGGCGATCGGCCGCGTGGCGACCGCCTTCCCCGAGCCGATCACCGAGGTCGCCGACCTGGTACAACTGCTCGTCGATGGCCGCGCCGAAGCGGTGGACATGCGGCCCGTCTAGGCGCCGCAGGCGCACGTAACGATCTGGTAGCCCAGTTGTCTTAGCGAGCGAGAGCCAGCGCAATCCAGTCGAGCGCGCGAGAACGAACTCGGTCATCAGACTCCAGTTTCGGGGTGCGGGGGCGAAGCCCCCACGTTCCACGGGCGGGTGGGTGGGTTCCATCCAGAAGAGACAGCGCGGAGAAGCCGCCCGACTTAGACGATCCGTTGCTCCTGAAGCGCGGCCAAGTCGTCGGCACCGAGGCCCAGCAGCTCGCGGAAGACGTAGTCGTTGTGGCCGCCCTTGATCGGGCTGGGGCCGGAGATCTCCGCGGGGGTGCGCGTCAGCTTCCATGGCACGCCGTGATAGAGCTGGTCGATGCTGAGTTCGGCGTCCGGTCCCATGCGCACGCCCGTCGTGCGTAGCGCATCGTAGTTCGCGTCGGCGGCGAGGTCGGGCGGGCCCATCACCGGGTAGGCTGCGACACGCGCCTGCTGCAACTGCTGCGTCAGCTCGAAGGCATCGTGCTGCACCGTCCACGTCTCGATCGCGGCATCGAGTTCGTCCTGATGCGCCAGCCGTCCCTCTAACGTCGCGAAGCGTGCGTTGGCGAGGCCGCCCGGCCCATACGACGCCGCATCGCCGGAGACATGTAGCAGCGCCGCCCACTCCTCGTCATTACGCACCACGATCGAGAGCCAGCGGTCGTCGCCGGCAGCACGGTAGATGCCGTGGGGGGCGACGCCGGGGTAGCGATTCTGCTGTAGCCCGGCGACGCGACCGTTCATCTGGTAATCCATCAGCGGCTCCGCGATGCGCTGCATCGTCGCCTCGCCCTGTGCCATGTCGATGTACTGGCCACGACCTGTGCGGTCGCGATACTCCAGCGCCGCGAGCACCGCGACGAAGGCGTGACCCGCCGCGGTCGGGTCGAGGTCGGCGGTGTCCTCCCGCGGCTGCGGATCATCGAGATAGCCGAGCAGGCTCTTGATGCCGTAGAGCGCGGCCAGCGAGGGGCCGTAGGTGCGCAGGTCGCGCCACGGTCCGGGCGTGCCGCCGGTCGCCGAGAGCGAGGCCATGATCAGCCGCAGATTAACCTCGCTCAGCGCCTCGTAGCCGAGCCCGAGCGACTTCATCACGTTCGCGGAGAAGTTCTCGATCACCACGTCGCTGATGGCGATCAGCGAGTGGTAGAGCTCCCTGCCCTGTTCGCCCGCGAGGTCGATCGTGATGCCCAGCTTGCCGCGGTCGTAGTCGTGGTAGCGGCGCGGGTCGTGCGCGTCCATCTCGCTGCGGGCGGGCATGCCACCCATCACGATCCCGGATGCACGGTCTGGCGCCTCGACTTTGATCACCTCCGCGCCCGCCTCCGAGAGGCTGCGGCCGAGCAGCGGCCCCGCCCAGACGTGCCCGTGGTCGAGCACGCGCAGCCCGGCGAGCGGCGGAGGCGGCTGCTCGCTCACGACGCCACCACCCCGGTAACAACCAGCCGTGCCAGCTCCATTGCCCCGAGGCCCAGCTCCCCTACAAGCACCTCGGCGTTGTGCTCGCCGAGCAGCGGAGGTGGTCGCCGCAGCTCCCACGGGGTCTCGGAGAGGCGATACGGGGGGCCCAGCGTCTGGTATTCGCCGGCCTCCGCGTGGGTGATCGTTCGCCAGAAGTCGCGCCGCTTGAGGTGGTCGCTGTCTGCAACGACATCGAGCGAGTTGACCGGTTGGAAGGGCAGCCCGTGCTCCCGGAACAGCTCCGTCAGCTCGGCCGTCGTGCGCTCACGCATCCACGGATACCAGTTTGGGTCGATCTCGTCCGCCCATTGCCAGGCGGTCCAGCGCGCCTCCAGCCGCTCGTCAGCGGCCCACGGAGCGTCGGACTCGTCCATCAACTCGACGAAGCGCTGCCACTGGTCGTCGACCATCGTGATCACCTCGAAGTAGCCGTCTGCGGATGGCGTCACCTGCCATGGGTAGAAGGCTTCCATGTGCGTTCCGGCTCGCGAGCGCAGCTGGCCACTGAGCACGAAGCCCGGCAACGCCGAACCCGCGAGGTAGGAGCCGACCACCTCCACGATCGAGACCCAGGCGTGTTGGCCCTCGCCACTGCTGCGGCGCGCACGCAGCGCCAGCAGCGCGGCAGCCGCGCCGTGGATGCCGCCCTGGAAGTCGGCGGCGCAATAGGGGATCCAGAGCGGCGAACGGCCCGGATCGCCGATGCGCATGGAGATGCCGGAGGCCGCCGTCGCGGTCAGGGCGTGCCCCTTCCAGTCGCGATACAGCGTGTCGTAGCCAAAGACGGTGATCGATGACATCACCAGCTCCGCGTGGTCCTCCGAGAGCGTCTCGTAGTCGAGGCCGTGCGCCTCCAGTTCCGCGGGTGGCAGGTTGTGGATCACGATGTCTGCCTGTTGCGCCAGTCGACGGCAGAGCGCGGCTCCCTCAGGCTGCTCGATATCGAGCGTGACTGAGCGCTTGTTGGCGTTCAGGAAAAGGTAGAGGCCGCTGCGTTCGTCGTGCGGCTCGTCAGCCGGGAAGGGCCCATGACGACGGCTGTTGTCGCCAGCAGGTGGTTCAATTTTGATCACCTCGGCACCGAGATCGGCGAGCAGCTTCGACGCATACGCGGCGGAGATGAAGTCACCCAGTTCGAGAACCTTCAGGCCCTCAAGCGCTCGTTCCGGCATCAGCCCCCTCCGGCCAGCGAGCCGCGGAATCTGTCCCGCGACTTCATCAGCCACGCGCACTCTACCTCGCCCGGCCGTCAGTGAGCGGCTACTCCTGTCCGTCAGGAGTCAGAAATCGGTTTGTACCTCAACTATTCAGTACGGTAGATTGCTTCCGCTCGGCATGTTTGATACCAACGCTTCCGACGGGGGAACAATGACAACGAACCGATGGTTGAAGTTTGCGATTGTGGCTGTTGCCGCATTCGGACTGATCTTCATCGCATGCACCGATGATGACGACAACAGCGACTTCGGGGGCAGCGGCATTCTGCAGACCGTGCTCGACCGTGGCGAACTGAATTGTGGCGTCAAAGAGACTCAGCCGGGCTTCGGCTTCCTCTCGCCCGACGGCACCCGCTCAGGTAACGACGTCGAGTTCTGCCGCGCGGTAGCGGCTGCGGTACTCGGTAACGCCAACTCGGTCGTGTTCGTGCCCGCAAGCGCACAGGACCGCTTCGAGTTGCTCGCCGCCGGCGAGATCGACGTCCTGATCCGGACGACGACATGGACCGCCAGCCGGGACGCAGACCTGAAGGGTGACTTTGTCACCACGACGTTCTACGACGGTCAGGGCATGATGGTGAAGGCCGATTCCGGCATCAGCACCCTGGCGGATCTGTCCGGGGCGACAATCTGCGTCACCTCTGGTACGACGACCGAGGGCAACCTGGACGACGTGTTCACGGCGCAGGGCTTCTCCTACACGCCGCTCTCGTTCGAGAACGACCCGGAGATCCAGGCAGCCTTCATTGAAGGCCGCTGTGACGGCTGGACCGCCGACAAGTCCAACCTTGCCGGCCAGCGCGCGCAGTTCCCGGACAGCGCTGGTGGCTCCGCCGCCCTCACCATCCTAGGTGAAACGATGTCCAAAGAGCCGCTGGGTCCGGTTACGCCGGACGGCGACTCGCAGTGGAACGACGTCGTGCAATGGATCGTCTTCGGGATGATTCAGGCCGACGAGTTCGGCATTACGAGCGAGAACGTTGGTTCACACGTCGCCAACCCGGCGAACCGCAACGTCGCGCGTCTGCTCGGCGTCGGCTTTGACGGCAACGCGGCAGAGGACTTCGGTCTCGGCATTCCGGTCGACTTCATGCAGAAGGTGCTCCAGCAAGTGGGTAACTTCGATGAGGTCTACCAGCGCACGCTGACGCCGATCGGTCTCGGTCGCGAAGGCTCGCTCAACGCTTCATGGCTCAATGGTGGCGCGATCTTCGCCCCGCCGATGAGGTAACGAAGATCAACGACTATTGAAGATGGCCCCGGCGCGATGCCGGGGCCATCTTTGTAGCCGAGCCTTGAAGGGCGACGATCATGGCGGCTGCTGAACCGGCTCGTGGGGGGCGCTTCCTGCGCAGCCGTCGGTCGCGCTCGCTCGCGATCCAGGCCGGCTTCTCAGTGCTGCTGCTGCTGCTGCTCTGGTACGTGGTCGACCGCGCATCGCAACTTGAGCTCGACTTTGATTTCCTCAACGGCCCCGCCGGTTTCGCGATCAGTCACACATGGTTGATCGAGTTCGACAGCAGCGACAGCCGCATCGCCGCCTACCTCGTTGCCGTCACCAACACGCTGCGGCTGATCCTGGTCGGCATCCTGCTGGCGACGGTGATCGGGGTGCTGGCGGGCGTCGCGCGGCTCTCCGACAACTGGCTCGTCTCCCGCATCGCCGCGGTCTACGTCGAAGTCGTGCGCAACACGCCGCTGCTGGTGCAGATCGTCTTCTGGTACACGGCGATCTTCCTCAAGCTGCCGCGCATCGAGGATGAGCGCAGCCTCTTCGGCTTCGCGTACCTTTCCAACCGCTCGCTCGCGCTGCCGTGGCCGGAACCACGAGGCGACTTCTTCCTGCTGTGGGTGGCGGTGGTCGCGATTGCAACGGTGCCCGCCTACCTCGTACGTCGCCGGCGGGCTCGCCGCGAGGCCGCAACGGGGCAGACGACGCGGCCGAACCTTTACGCTGTCGCCGTGTTCCTCGGCGTCGGGCTCGTCGCCTACCTCGCGCTGGGGCTGCCGGTCGAAATCGGTACGCCGACGATCGTGCGGCAGGAGTTCACGCAGTCGTACGTCGGCGGGCTCTCGATCACGCCTGAGTTCGCGGCGATGCTGTTCGCGCTGGTGGCTTACACCGGCTCGTTCATCGCCGAGATCGTACGCGGGAGCATCCAGGCGCTACCGCGCGGCCAGGGCGAGGCGGCGATGGCAATCGGCCTCACCGGGTATCAGCGCACCACACTGGTGATCCTGCCGCAGGCGCTGCGTTCGATGATCCCATCGCTCACGAACGAGTATCTCAACCTCACGAAGAACTCCAGTCTGGCGGCGGCGATCGCCTACGCCGACCTCTTCCAGATCAGCGAGATCATCATCAACAAGGCCGGGCACGCGGTCGTGATGTTCATGGTCGTGATCGCGACCTACCAGATCATGAGCTTCGCGATCTCTGGCGTGATGAGTTACATCAACCGCCGCGTCCAGTTGGTGGGTAGCTGATGGTCGCCGCAGGGACCGCCCGGCGGCGCGGAGGCGCAACGAAGTGGGTGCGCAGCAACCTCTTCAGCAGCCGTGCGAACGGCGCGCTGACGATCGTGACCGTCACGCTGGCACTGGCCATCGTCTACAGCCTCGGCAACTTCGTCTTCGTCTCGGCCGAGTGGGAGAGCGTGGACGTGAACCGCCGCCTGCTCTTCCTCGCTATCTACCCGTCCGGCGAGGAGTGGCGGCTGTGGCCGCCGGTGATGCTGTTCGCCACGGTTGCCGGGCTCGGCTACGGGCTGTGGAGCCGTGCGGGCATCCGCGAGTACGTGATCGGCGCGGGTACGGCGGCCTTCGTGTTCCTGTTCCTGGTCGAAGGCAACACCGCCCTGCTCACCGCCGTCATGGTCGGCGTCGCGATCGCCAGCTACCTCGGCGGTCGCAGGGCGCGAGATTCAAGGACCGACACGAGTGCCCGTCGCGTCGCGATCGGTGGCGGCGTTGCAATCATTCCGTTCGCGCTACTGATACTGAACATCGGTGATGGGATGCGCACGACGGCGTGGGGCGGCGTGATGCTGAACCTGATGCTGGCGACAGTCGGCATCGGCGCCGGTTTCCCGCTCGGCGTGTTGCTGGCCCTCGGTCGCAGCAGTTCGCTGAAGGTGATCTCGTTCGCCTGCACCGGATTCATCGAGTTTGTGCGAGCCGGTCCGCTGATCCTCTGGCTGGCGATGGCACGCTTCGTGCTGCCGGACTTCCTGCCCTCGGTCGGCGGGCTGGACGATGTCAGCCTCGTGGTGCGGGCGATGATGGTGATGGCGGGGTTCTCGGCCGCGTACATCGCCGAGGTCGTGCGTGGCGGCCTGCAGACGATTCCACGAGGGCAGCACGAAGCCTCCGACGCGATCGGCCTGAGTACGTTCCAGTCGACGTGGTTCATCGTGCTGCCGCAGGCGCTGCGTTCCGTGATTCCCGCGCTGGTGAACCGCTTCGTCAGCCTCTGGAAAGACACCTCGTTGGTGGTCGTGCTGGGCTTCGTCGACTTGCTCGGCGCCGCACGCGCGATCCCCGCACAACCGGACTTCGTCGGTCGCCAGGCGGAGGCGCTGCTCTTCGCCGCGCTGATCTTCTGGTCCGTCTCGTTCACGATGTCGCGATTAAGCGCCCGCATCGAGCGTCAGCTCGGCGTCGGCGTACGCTAGCTCAGGAGCCCGCTATGACCTCTCAAACGCCAGGCGACATGATCGTCGTCGAGCACATCTCGAAGTGGTTCGGCGACTTCCAGGCGCTCGACGACGTCAGCACCACGGTGAAGGAGCGAGAAGTGGTCGTCGCGTTCGGCCCCTCCGGCTCCGGCAAGTCGACCTTCATTCGCACCCTCAACCGGCTGGAGGAGCACGACGAGGGCCGCATTCTGATCGACGGCATCGAGCTGACCGACGACCTGGACAACCTAGAGGCGATCCGCTCCGAGGTCGGCATGGTCTTCCAGCAGTTCAATCTCTTCCCGCACGTGACCGTGCAGCGCAACATCACGCTCGGCCCTCAGAAGGTGCGCCACCTGCCGGAGGCGGAGGCGAACGAGCTGGCGACGCAGTTGCTGGAACGCGTCGGCATTCCGGAACAGGCGGACAAGTTCCCGGCGCAGCTCTCCGGCGGCCAGCAGCAGCGCGTCGCGATCGCGCGCGCTCTCGCGATGCAGCCGAAGATCATGCTCTTCGACGAGCCCACCTCGGCGCTCGACCCGGAGATGATCAAGGAGGTGCTGGACGTGATGCGCGAGCTCGCTGAGTCCGGCATGACGATGATCGTGGTGACGCACGAGATGGGCTTCGCCCGCGAGGTCGCCGACCGCTTCCTCTTCTTCGACGACGGTCAAATCGTCGAGGAAGGCACGCCCGAGCACTTCTTCGAGAACCCGGAGGAGGAGCGCACCAAGCTCTTCCTCTCACAGATCCTCTAGCCCCCGAAGGGGGCTGCATAGCTGGTCGGCGTCCAGCACCTCAGTCCAGCGCGCCTGCCTCGGCATACTTCGCAATCTCGTCCGCGCTGAGGCCCACGACCTCAGTCAGCACGTCGTAGGTGTCGGCACCCAGTAGCGGCGCGAGCCGCGTCTGCGCCGGGTTGCGCTGCGTGTGCACCGGGTTGCGATGCACGAGGAACTCCCGTCCGACGGGGTGGTCGAGCTTTGCGAAGTGGTTCGGCCCGAGTGTGGGGTCGACGCGCACCATCTCCTCGATGTTCTGGAACGGCCCGGCCGGCACCCCCGCCTGCTGTAGCGTCTCGGCCAGCGCCTGCCTGTCGTCCCAGCCGAGGATCCAGCGCTCGATCAACGCGTCGAGATCATCCTCGTGCGCACGCCTGCCCTCGGCCGTCGCGAAATCGGGGCGTTCGAGGTCGGGGTCGCCGATCAGCGCGACGAGCGCACGCCACTGCTCGTCCGTCTGCACAACGATCGCGCACCACGACTCGTCGCCTGCGCAGCGGTAGATGTTGTGCGGCACGGCCACGCTGTCGCGGTTGCCGATGCGCTCCGCCACCTCGTCGTTCGCCGTGTAGTGGAGGATCGATGCGCCCATCATCGATGCGGTTGCCTCGTACTGGCTGAGCTCGACGAACTGGCCCTCGCCAGTCGCCTCGCTGTGGTGCAGGGCGGCCATCACGGCAATCGCGGCGTGGAAGGGGTTGGCCGAGAAGTCGGGGAAGTGGTGACCGAACGGGAGGATTTCGGTGTCGGGATGCCCGGAGACTGACTTCAGACCACCAGCACCGGCGAAGGGGTCGCCAAAACCTTTCCAGTGCGAACGCGGCCCCTCCGTCTCCATCGTCGGCATGTGCACGACGATGATCTTCGGGTTCAGATCCTTCGCGTCCTCGTAGGCCAGCCCCCAGCGCTTGAGGGCGGCCGGGGCGAGGTTGGAGCAGATCACGTCCGATTCGCGCACGATCGCGTGCAGCAGCTCCAGCCCCTCGGCGGTGTTGAGGTTGAGCGTGCAGGAGCGTTTGCCGGCGTTGACGTCGTTGAAGTAGCCACTGGCGTCGGTGTTCGAATTGGCGTCGCCCGGCAGCTCGCCGTAGAGCCGCGCCGGATTCACCCTCGCGCCATCGATGCGGGATCGCGATTCGATGCGCACGACGTCCGCGCCAAAGTCGGCGAGCAGCCGCGAGGCGAGCGGGCCGGCGACGATGAACGAGAGGTCGACGATGCGTACGCCCTCCAGCGGCAGGCCCATCACACCACTCCCGCCTTAGCGAGCTGCGCCAGCTGATCACCGTCGACACCCAGCGAGGCGAAGACCTCGCTGTTGTGTTCGCCGAGCAGCGGTGGCCGCCGCCCGATGCGCGCGTCCGCAGCGCCGAAACGCATCGGCACCGCCATGTCGGAGAAGTTGAGGCCCAGGCTCGGCTCCTCGACATCGACGAAGAAGCTGCGTTGCTGGAGGAACGGGTCACTTACCAGTTGCTCGGAATCGGTCACCGGCAACGCGTGGATGCCGCGGTCCTGGATCGCCTCCATCAGCTCCTGCCTCGGCAGGGTCGCGACCGCGCGTGCCAGGGCATCTCCGAAGTCGGGGCTGTCGATGAAGCCGAGACCCGGCGAGCGGTCGCGTAGCTCCACTAGCTCATCGCCCGCACCGAACTGTTGCATCACCTCGACGATCGCATCGGAGCGCACCCGGAAGGCGCCGATCGTCATGTAGCCGTCGCGCGCTCGGTAGAGGCCACCCGGCATGTCGAGGCCCGCACCGACCCGTTCGCGCCGGAATCCGAACTGGTGGAAGAGCGAGGCGTTGCCCATCTGCAACGTCGGCAGCGCGCAGACGCGTTCGACGGCGATGTCGACCAACTCCCCGCCGTTGCCGCGACGCGAACCGAAGAGCGCGATCAACGCGCCCAGCGCCGCCGCCAGCCCGCTCATCTCCGACCCTTGCTCCGGCCCGAAGCGCGCCGGGCGTTCGTTGCGCACACCGAAGATCTGGATCATCCCACCCATCGCCTGGCAGATCAGGTCGCTGCCCAGCCACTCGCTGCGCTCGCCTTCGAGGCCGAAGGGCGTGACGGAGACGACGACGAGCGGTGGTTCGGCCGCAGCGAGCTCTTGCAGGTCGAAGCCCCATCGCGCGAGCTGGCCGTTGTCGAAGACGGCATCGACCTCCCCGAGCAGCTTCGCCAGCAGCTCGCGTCCCCTCGGCTGGCTGGCATCGAGCGTGATGCCGCGCTTGCCAGCGTTGTAGTGCAGGAAGTAGAGACTCGGGCGCTCCCCATTCCCCGGATCGCTGCCCGTCGCTCCAGACTGGCCTCGGTAGAGCGGCTCGCGACTGCGGTGCGCCCCCCCGCCGGGCGGCTCGACGCGAATCACGTCGGCACCCATCGAGGCGAACAGGCGAGGGCCGTAGACGCCCATGCCGTCGATCAGGTCGAGCACGCGGATACCTGCCAGCGGGCCAGTCTCAGCCATCGATCCCCTTCGCACCGCACCCGTTCGAGTGGGCGGACTATAGCGCAGCGTACGCCCAGCCCGGAGTCACTGGCGCGAGAACTGCTGTAGGTTAGGCGCGCGCGGAAGCGGGCAGCATGACCAGTCAGACAGTCGAACGGTACGAGGGCACGTGGCGGCGGCTCGCCAACATCTCTGCCAGTCGCAAGGGCTCGATCCACGACGACGATGCGGCCCGAGGGATGGGATTCCGGGGCGGCTTCGTACCTGGCAGCACCGTGGGGCAGGCCGCGATGCCGGCGATCATCGCCCGCCTTGGTCCGCAGTGGATGGAGGGCGGGTGGTACAGCTTCAAGTTCGTGCGCCCGGTCTACGTCGACGAGGAGGTGCGCGAGGTCGGTGCGGAACTGCTCGCCGACGGCACACTGCCGCTGCAGGTCGAAGCTCGCGACGGTCGCCTTTGCTGCGACGGCGCGGCGGGCCTCGGCACGACTGTGCCGTGGGATGTCTCCGAGGACGGCACGCACGGAGCGGACGAGGTCTTTCCCGCGATGACGATCGGCGATGCGTTCGCCCCCGGGGAGCTACACGTCGTCGCGGAGGAGGTCGCGGCGATGATCGCCGCCGCCGGCGACCCGACGCCGTGGTACGAGAGCGAGTCGCCATGGGGCGACCCAATCATTCCGCCGGAGCGGCTGATGAACGCCGCCTTGAACCACATCCGCGGCGAGATTCTCACCGACGACAGGGTGCGCAATCCGGGGATGTGGGCGGAACACTCGATCACGATGGCGCAGCCCGTCTTCGCCGGTCGCACCTACACGCTCACCGAGCACCTGGCGGACAAGGGCCGCTCCGGGCGCACCGCCTACGTCGACTACCAGTTCGAGATCGTGGACGAAGCAGGGGCGCCGTGCGCGACGGGCCGTCACAAGATCAAGTGGATCCTGCAGTCCGAGCAGCCGGGCGATAAGGACTAAGCGGAGTCGACGCCCGGGGCTGAGCCGAGGGACATCGAGAGGACCGAGGTGCGCAGTTATCGCCCGCTGACGGGTGTCCGCGTCCTCACCTTCGAGGCGGCCGTCACACTACCCTCCGCGACGCGCGTGATGGCCGACCTGGGCGCGGATGTGGTGCAGGTGCGCCGCCCCGGTCGCGCCGTCGACAACTTCATCGCCACCTACGATGGCACGCTGATCAACAAGCAGTCGATCTTGATCGACCTGCGGATGGAGGAGGGTCGGACGCTCGCGCTGCGGCTTGCCGCGCAGGCCGATGTCGTCTGCAACAACTTCACACCCCGAGTGATGCGCGGCTTCGGGCTGGACTACGGTCGGCTACGCGCCGTGCGCGAGGATCAGATCGTGATGCAGCTCTCCGGCTACGGCGCGCCCGGGCCGTGGGCCGACTACCCCGCCTACGGGCCGAGCGTCGAGGCGGCGGGGGGTCTCAATTCGTTGATCGGCAACGAGGGTGAAGTGCCCGTGCGCATCGGCGGCGGCGTCTTCGCGGATCAGCTCGCCGGGCGCTACGCGACCGTCGCCTTACTCGCCGCCCTTGTCCATCGCCAGCAGACCGGCGAGGGTCAGTACATCGACCTCTCGATGTATGAGGGCATCGTGCACGTCCACGGGCAAGACGTGATGGCAGCCAGCGCCGCTGGGCCCGACCCCGCGCGACGCGGCAATCGCGACCCGGCGATCGCGCCGCAGGGCATCTACGCGGCGGCCGGCGCAGACGAGTGGGTCGCAATCTCTGTCGAGACCGACGAGCAGTGGCGCGCCCTCGCCGAGTGCATCGGGTTCGACGATGCGTCGCTCGACCGCGTCGAAGCGCGGCGCGAACGCCACGACGAGATCGATGAGGCGATCGCGGCGTGGGCGCGCCAGCGGTCGAAGCACGACGCGGCGGAGCTTCTCCAGTCGTGCGGCGTGATCGCCGGGCCGGTGCAGGCCCCGCGTGACCTCGCTGTCGACGCCGGCTACATCGAACGCGGCCACTTCCGCCCGATCCGGCACCGCGAGCCGATCGCGGCGGCAACGTGGCATCCGCACCTCAGCCAGCTGCCGAAGATCAACGGCGCACGTCGCGCCCCGCTCACGGAGGCCCACGCGGACGGCGCGGATAACGCGGCCGTCCTCAAAAGCTGGCTCGGTCTCGATGCCGCCGAGGTTCGTCAGTTACACGAGAGTGGCGTCACGCCGACCGGAATTCCGCTCGTCACCTCCGCGTCGGATGTGCCGCGCCGGGGCCCCTCCGACGCGGACCACGCCGCGCGCGTTGGACGGGCCCACGGACAGGACGCGCCCTAGTGCTGCGTGTGATCGAGCTCGCTGGTGGTCTCGCCTCGCAGTTCGCGACCATGGCGCTCGCGGAACTTGGCGCGGACGTGATCAAGGTCGAACCGCCGGACGGTGACCCCCTGCGCGCACGTCGCGAGGTCGCGCCGGACGACCTCAGCTTCGAGTACCTCAACCGCCGCAAGCGCAGCGTCGCGCTCGACCTCGAGAGCAGTGAGGGCCGCGCCACGCTGCTCGAACTCGTCGCCGACGCGGATGCGGTGATTGAGGATTTCGACACTGAGACGCTCCGCCGGCTGCGGCTCTCGTACCGCACAATGCGGCGCGCGCAGCCGGGCGTCGTACTCACCTCGATCAGCGGCTTCGGGCGCAGCGGGGCTCGCTCCGACTGGCGGGCGAACGACTTCGTCCTGCAGGCGATGGGCGGCGTCGTCGACGGCACCGGCTGGGGGGACCAGCCTCCGCAGCGGCTCCCCGGCAGCCCGGCCAGCTTCTCCGCCGGGTTGCAAGCTGCCGCGCTCACCTCCGGGGCAGTCTATGGAGTGCGCGCCGGCGAGGGTGGCGTACACATCGATGTCTCGATCCAGGAGGCGATGTCGACGCACTGGACACGCGAGATCGAGCGCTACATCTACCACGGCCTGGGCGTCTCGCGCGGCAATGTGGAGATGGGCCTGCAGGGCTTCCCCCACACGGTGATGGCGAACGACGGCTACCTCTACCTGCTGGCCCTGCGCGCGGAGTGGGAGCCGCTGGGTCACTTACTCGGCCTCGACGACTTCATCACGCACGAATGGAGCGACCCGCGGACGCGGCTTGAGCGCTGGGACGAGATCGCCCCGCAATTCACCGCGAACATCGCCGCCCGCAGCAAGTACGAGTGGTTCGCCGACGCCGCCGCGCAGGGCTACACGTTCGCCCCCGTCGACGACATGGCCGAGGTGCAGCAGAGCCCGCAGTTGCTCGCCCGCGACTTCTTCCGCGAAGCAAAGATCGAGGGCGAGAGCGTGACGACCCCAGGCCTGCCCTTCACCTTCGCTGCCACACCACCGCGCCCCAACGTCGTCCCCGGCGTCGGTGAACACACCGCCGGGGTGCTGGCGGAGCTGCGCGGCGGCTAACCGGTTCGACCAGCGAACCCCACGAACGGCCGCAGCGCAGGCGCGCTATGATCGCGCTCGCAGTCAGCGAGGGAGGCGACCCGGTGGGTATCGTCTACGAGAAGCGCAACCAGATCGCTTACATCACGTTCAGCAACCCCGACAAGGCGAACATCCTGGACCGGGCGACTTCGGACGAGATCTCCGAGGCGTGGATCGATGTCTGGGAGGATCGCGACATCCGCTGCGCGATCATCACCGGCGAGGGTGACCGCCATTTCTGCGGCGGGCACAACCTGGCACCGAACCCCGAAGTCTCGGTGGACGACCGTGCGTTCCTGCGAGCGCAGAAGATGTACTGGCCACTGGCTGGCACCGTCAACGGTGCAAAGACCGGCCTCGATGGCCGCATGGGCGACCACTACCCGCGCGTCTGGAAGCCGGTGATCGCGGCGGTCAACGGCTGGGCGGCAGGCGCGGGCCTCTACCTGCTGCTCGCATCGACGGACATTCGCATCGCCTCGGCGGAGAACGCGCGCTTCAAATTCGCACTGCTCACGCAGGGCTGGCTCGGCAACGGGCCGGGCGCGACGTTGCTCGCGCGCCAGCTCCGCTACGCCGACGCGATGCGCATCCTGCTCACGGACGAGCCCATCGATGCGGAGGAGGCGCTGCGCATCGGACTCGTCAATGAGGTCGTGCCGCACGTCGACCTGATGGATCGCGCCGAACAGATCGCGGAGCAGATCAAGTCGATGCCCCCGATCGCGGTGCGCATGATGAAGGAGTTCCTGATCCGCTTCGGTGACGCGCCGACCGACATGGCGTGGCAGGTCCAGAACTTGATGAACACGCTGCTGATCCAGACGACCGCCGACGGCGCCGAGGGCACGGCCGCCTTCAACGAGAAGCGTCCACCGAACTTCACCGGCGCAATCCGACGCCCGGGCGAGCCTTTCCCCGAGCCGACCGAGGAGCACTGGCAACGACTGAACGAGATCTACCGCTCAGGTGGCTACTAAGGCGGCATGGCCGCTCGCAAACGCGGCGAACCCTCCGAGTGAGTGACAGGCTCCGACGGGGCGAAGCACCGAGTGTGCAAAACGGGCCACGCACTTGCGATCGCCGGCACACAAGGGCGTTACAGTGAAGCTATGGAAAACTCACGTTCGATCGGAATCGGAACTGCCCTCGGAATTGTCGTGGGGGCGGTGCTGTTCGCGGTGACTGATTATCCCGCCTGAATCGCCTTCGGGACCGTGTTCGGGGCGGCGTTCGGCGCCGGCGCACCCCGACTCATGGAGCAGCTCGGCAACGACTAGAGGACAGCGGAGAGCAGCGACCGACTACTCCAGCGCCCCGGCCGCGTGTAGCGTCGCCAGCTCTTCGTCGCCGAGCCCCAGCACGTCTCGCAGCACCGCGTCAGTGTCCGTGCCGAGTCCCGGTGCGGGCCGCGGCAGCGGAAGCTCGAGGTCCGCGAGTTGCCACGGCAGCCCCGGCAACGGTCGCTCGACGCCCTCGACGTCCGCGCCGAGGCGGTAGAAGCCCCGCTCTTGCAGGTGCGGGCTCGCGAAGAGGTCCAGCGAGGAGTTCGACGGCGCAGCGGGCACGCCCGCGTGCTGTAGCTCCAGCCACGCCTCGTCGGCATCACGTCCCGCGGCCCAACCACCGATCGCCGCATCGACCTCCTCCGCGCGAGCCTGCCGGGCATCGAACGCCCAAGATGTATCGAGGCCGCCGACCACCGAGCAGAGCGTGTGCCACTGCTCGTCTGTCGTGACGGCAACGGCGAGCCAGCTGTCGTCGCCGGCGCAGCGGTAGACGCCGTGGGGCGAGAAACGGGGGTCGCCGTTGCCTGCCCGCTCGTGGAGGCGGCCGCTCAACTGGTAGTCGAGCAGCGGCCCCGGCATCGTCCAGAGCAGCGCCTCCACCATCGAAAAGTCGATGCGCCGTCCTCGCCCGCTGCTGCGCCGCTCGCGAAGGGCCGCGACGGCCGCCGAGGCCATCAGCATCCCGCACATCGGGTCGAGCCACGCCATGCCGATGGCGGCGGGGCGGCCGGGGTAGCCGTTCATCCCTGCGAAGCCGGTGAAGCACTGCAACAACGTTCCGTACGCCACCCGATCGGCCTGCGGGCCAGTGCCTCCCATGCCCGACGCGGAGATGAGCACGAGGTCGGGGCGCAGCCCGAAGAGCACGTCATCGCCGAGGCCCAGCCGCCCCATCACGCCGGTCGCGAAGTTCTCGACCACGACATCGCTCTGCTCGACCAGCCGTCGCGCGATCGCGACCGCCTCCGGCGATCGCAGGTTGAGCGAGATGCCCTGCTTGCCCTGCCCGAGCACGGAGTGCAGCTCCGAGGCTCGGCCGGGGTCCGGCCGCCCGCCCGATTCGACCTTGATCACCTCCGCGCCCATGGCGGCGAGGTAGCGCGTGCAGGTCGGCCCCGCAATCACCCAGCTGAAGTCGAGCACTCGCACCCCCGCGAGCGGACCCTCGGCAGCGTTCTCGGGAGTCGGGGTAGCTGTCGACCGATCGCGCCACGCCACGTCCGGCGACGGCGGGTCAGCCTGTTCAGTGATTCCCTCGGCACCGAAGCCGAAGGGCAAACCCGGTGCGAGTACCTCGGTGCCATCGACGGTGAGCGAGCGGAACGATTGCCGATGCTCGAGCTGCGGCGATTCGAGCAGGTCGGCGGGGGTGCTGAGCGGGAAGCACGGCACGTGGGCGCCCTGCCCGGCCTCGAAGATCTCGGCTTTGGTGTGCTGACTGCTCCACTGCGACATCAGCGCGTGCAGCTCGCCCCAGCGCGCCACCTTTACCTCGCGGTCGTCGACCTGGCCTTCTCGCGCCCACTCCGGGTCGCCCATCACGCCGACCCACGCCTTCCACTGGTGAGCCTCGCGGGGCGAGATCGCGATCTGGCCGTCGCTGGTCGGCAGGATGGTGACGATCGTGCTGCCGAAGCCGGCGCGCTTACGGCTCTCCGGTGTCTCGTCGTACGCGGGATGGGCGAGGTCGCGGATCGCCATGCAGGCCAGCGCCTCCTGCACGGAGACATCGATCAACTGGCCCTCGCCGGTTCCCTCACTGCCGTAGAGCGCGTGCATCGCGGCGCAGGTAGCGGTGACGCCCGCGATGAACTGCGACTGCTCGCCCGCCGCACGCACAGGCGGCTCTTTTTCCGGGTCGGCGACCGGGCCGATCAGCAGCTTTGCGATACCGCTGCCGTGGAAGCCGATCAGGTCACTGCCCGCGAAGTCGCGATACGGCCCGCTGAGCCCGAACGGCGTGACCGCCACGACCACCGCAGCGGGCGCTGCGCGCCGCAGTGCATCGAGGTCGAAACCACCGAGGCCCGCCTCCCCCTCGCCCGAGGCGACCACCACGAGGTCGGCCTCGCCGGCCAGCCGCGCGATCGTGTCTGCATCGCCCTCGGTGAGTCGTTTGCCCAAGCTGAGCGCCGCGTCGACCGGCGTCGAGAGCGCGTCGGCGACGCGCACGACGTCCGCACCGAGGCCCGCGAAGACGTTGCCGCAGACTGCCGCAGCGAGCCCACGACCGAGCTCCAGCACACGCAGCCCGTCGAGCATCTGCGCTCCACTCTGCGCCTCGGCCTGGGGCCCCGCCGCCTCCGAGGTCATCGAGCTAGCCCTGTTCGCGCTTCGCGACGTTGAAGATCGTGGTGTGGCGGACGCGTGCCAGTCGCGTCCCGTCCTCGCCGGTGATCAGCCCGTCGGCGGCGATGTACTGGTGGCCCTTGCGCTCGAAGACCTCGACGCCGCGCCCGGCGATCGTCACCGTCTGCCCAGCGTAAGCGGGTGCGAGGTGCTGGATGTGGCTCTTCGCGTGGATCGATGGCGCGTACTCGAACGTGTGGTGCATGTACGGCGACATGCGGGCGGCGATCCAGCCGGGGTGAATGCGCGGCCGATCGCCGTGGAAGAGCGGATGCTCGTCCGCCACCTGCTCGGTCGCGTAGCTCCGTGCCTGCTCGGCGCTGATCTCCACCGCCTGCGGGCGCAGGTCCATGCCGACTGGCGCGTTGTCGAGCGTGAGCTGAGGCAGCGAGTCCGGCCTCGGCTCCGGCTCCAGCCGCTGCGGCGTCAGCATCTCGCCGAGCCACGGCGCATCACCGGGGCCCGCGAGGCCGACGAGGCAGCTCTTCCCATCCTGGTTCGTCATGTCGAGCGCGAAGCTGCCGTCGGGCTGCTCCGTCAGTCGGACGGTCATCTCGTCGCCGGGGAACGTCGGCCGTCGGAAGCTCACCTCGCACCAGCCGTGGTCGAGCCAGCCGTCGCCCAGCGCCTCCATGATCGCGGGCGCGGCCCAGCCGTAGACGGTGACGCCACCGACAAGCGCTGCCCGGTAACCGTACTCCGCCCCGCCGGAGGTTGAATGGATCGGGTTCCCGAGGCGTGGTGCGTCCGGGTCCTCCATGAACGCCGTGATCCGTCGTTCTGCCACTCGAGGTTCGGCCGTCATGCTCGCCTCCGTTTTCGCACCTCGTTGATCTGAGGGCGCGGCACAGCATAGTCGACCCTCGCCGGCGGCCGCGCCGCTCGAACGTCTCGGGCGAAATGTGCCAGACTCGCGCGGGCGCGCACAGCGAGCGTCGCGCCGCACGAAGGGAAGCACGATGCCGGGGACAGTCCTCTACGAGCGCGAAGGCCACATCGCCACGATCACCTACAACCGTCCGGAGGTGCTGAATGCCATCGACGGGGAACTGCGCGAAGACCTCAATGCCGCGTGGGTGCAGTTCCGCGACGACGAAAAGGCGTGGGTCGGGATCGTCACCGGCTCCGGTCGCGCCTTCTCCGCGGGCGCCGACCTGCGGGGCGGGGGCGCGCCGCCCAGCGGCACCTTCTGGGAAGTCCCGAGCCTCAGCTCGCTCGAGAGCGGCCTCGAGGTCTGGAAGCCGGTGATCGCGGCGGTCAACGGCTACTGCCTCGGATTCGCCCTCACCCTGGTCGCCGCCTGCGACTTCGTGATCGCCAGCGACCAAGCGCAGTTCGGCTTCCCGGAGGTGACGCTGGGCATCCCGACGATCCAGGGCGCGATCCGCATGCCGAAGCGCGTCGGCTGGCAGAACGCGATGGAGCTGCTACTGCTCGGCGAGCGCGTCGATGCGGACCGCGCGAAGGAGATGGGGCTGGTCTGGAAGGTCGTCCCCCACGACGAGCTGATGGCCGAGGCGAAGACGCTGGCGGAACGTCTGCTCAAGCCCGCCCCCCTCGCGATCCGCGCCACCAAGGAGGTCGCCTCGCGCGGCCAGGAGGTCCCCTTCATGGAGGCGATCCGCTTCGGCGAGACGATGCGGCGCGTCGCCGGAGCCACCGAGGACGCAACGGAGGGCCGCACCGCCCGCGCCGAGGGCCGCGAACCAGACTGGCAGGCGCGCTAGGGCCCCAAGGGGCTCGTACGGGCTGGATGGGGCGGGGCCGGTCGAAGGGTGACCCCGGCCGTTCGCGCGCCGGAGTCCGGTCCTCGCCCGCTACCTTCGTGAGAGATGGACCCACCCACCCACCCGTACTTTCGGGGGCGGAGCCCCCACGAATCCGAGGGCGGGTGGGCGGGCTTTATTCAAGAGGGTTCACTGGCCGTCGCTCTGGCGAGTAGCAGAACTGCAGCCCCTCGGAGGGGAACAACGCGCTAGACTGCGCCACGCGAATGAAAGGCACCGCCATGACCTACGAAAACATCACGCTCGAACTGGACGACCGGCTGGCCACCATCACGCTCAACCGGCCCGAAAAGCTGAACGCGCTCTCCAACGACCTGCGAGGCGAACTGTTCGACGCCCTCAAGGAGGCCGAGGCCAACCGCGACATCGGCGTGATCATCATCGAGGGCGCGGGCCGGGCCTTCAGCTCCGGCTACGACCTCGCCCCCTCGCCCGCCGATGAAAACCCCTACGTCCACCCTCGCTCGGGGATGCCGGATGTCGGTACCACGCACCCGAACCACTACGACTGGTCGCGCCACGTGCTGCTGGCGAACTGGACGATCTGGGAACTCTCGAAGCCGGTGATCGCCAAGATCCACGGCTACTGCCTGGCTGGAGGCACGGAGCTCGCCTCCTTCTGCGACTTCCGCATCGTCGCCAACGACACCAAGGTCGGTTACCCGCCGGTGCGAGCGATGGGCACGATGGACATCATGTGGGCGCCGTGGCACATGCCGATGACGAAGGCCCGCGAGTTCGCCTACGTGGGCGACTCCTTCAGCGGGCAGGACATGGCCGACCTCGGCTGGGCGACCTACGCGGTGGAGCCCGACCAGCTCGACAGCTTCACGGAGGAGTTCGCACGGCGCATGGCGCACATCGACAACGACATGCTGGCGTATTCCAAGCGGTCCGTGAACCGCCAGTACGAGATGATGGGCATCCGCAACGGCCTGATGTCCGGCACCGATGTCGAGGCGATGAGCAAGCACCGCCCGGCCGCCAGCGAGTGGGGCAAGCACGTACGCGAGGAAGGCCTGAAAGCCGCGCTCGAATGGCGCGATGGCCCCTTCCGTGACTTCCGCGGCGCGTACGACTCAGCACCGAAGCAACGCGCCCTCGCGGGCGACGACAGCGACGGCAAGGCTACGACCCCGGACGGCTCGTAGCGCTAGGCGGCGAGGCCGCGCGAAGCAGGGGCATCCTTCGACACGCTCAGGACGAGCGGCTTGATCCCGGCGACAAGCCCGTGTAACTACGCGGGCTTCATGTAGTCACGCGGCAGCCGTCGAGATGCGTCGACCGGCGCGGGCGGTTCCGCTAGTGGCGGCTCTGGCTGTTCCGCTAGTACAGGCTCGGGCGGCGCAGCGGGTTTTTCGACTACCGGCTCGGGCGGAGCGGGTGGCTCCTCGGCTACCGGCTCGGGCGACGCGGGTGGCTCCTCCGCTACTGGATCGGGCTCGGGCTCGACGACCGGCGACAGCGGAGCTGCTGCGACCGCGACCGGCGACAGGGCCGGGGCTGCCTCGATGCCCTCGTCTCGGCTCGCCGCTTCGCGCTGCTGCATCTGCCGGATCATGTCGGCGGGCGAGACGGTGCGGAGTGGAATCTCCGGGATCAGGGCCGTGATCAGCACACCAATCGCGACGACGATCGCGCCGAGCAGGAAAACGAAGGCGATCGCATCCGCGAGCGGCGTCTGGATCGCCAGCAGGATCTGATCGAATGGCGGCGCGCCCAGCGTGTTCGTCGCCTCGTAAACCTCGCGCACGCGGGCGACGCCCTGCTCGTTGAGGAAGGAGTCGGCGTTGGCGGCGATCACCGGCGCATTCGCAGCCACCTCCGCGACCCCTTCGCGGAAACGGTTGAGCATCAGGCCGGTGAAGATCGCGACGCCCAGCGTGCCGCCGACGGAGCGGAAGAACTGCACGCTTGAAGTGGCGACGCCGATGAACTGCATCGGCAGTGAGTTCTGCACGGCGACCGAGAAGACGGGGAACGTCGCCCCCATGCCGAGGCCGACGATCACCATGTTGCGCACGATCACAACCTCGGTCGTCGTGCGGTCGATCAGGGCGAAGAGACCCAGCCCAACCGCCACCAGCGCCATGCCGAGCACGGCCTGGATGCGATAGCGGCCCGTCCTCGTGATCAGCAGCCCGGCCGCGGCTGAGCTGACGACGATGCCCAGCGACATCGGCGCGGTGAGCGAGCCGGAGTTCGTCGCCGCGACACCTCGGACGCCCTGCAGGAACAGCGGGACCATCGTGATCGCGCCGAACATGCCGGCGCCGGTCAACGTCGTCGCGACCGCGGCCACGGTGAATGTGCGGTTCTTGAAGAGGTGCGGCGGCAGCATCGGGTCGGGCGCGCTCAGCTCGGCCAGGATGAAGAGCACGCCCATCACGCCAGCGACGCCGAAGAGCAAGAGCAGCTCGGCAGAGTCCCACGCGTAGCGGTTGCCGCCCCAGACCAGCGCCAGCAGCAACGGCACCATCATGTTCGCCAGCAGCACCGCGCCGATCATGTCGATCTTTGGCTTCGCCGTGCTCGTCCGCATGAACGGCACGACCACGAGAATCACGAGGAAGGCGAGCGCGATGATCGGGAGGTTTATGTAGAAGATCCAGCGCCACGAAATCGATTCCGTGAGCGCGCCACCGACGACCGGGCCGATCACCGAGGCCAGCCCAAAGGTCCCGGAGATCAGGCCCGTGACTTTCCCCCGCTCCAGCGGTGAGTAGAGGTCAGCGACGACAGCAAAGGTCGTCGTCATGATCACGCCACCGCCGACGCCCTGGATGCCACGCATCAGCGCCAGTTGCTCCATCGACTGCGCCGCGCCAGCGCCGAGCGAGCTGACGAAGAAGATCAGCAGGCCGGCGAGGAAGAGCGGCTTGCGCCCGAACTGGTCGCCGAGCTTGCCTGCGATCGGCACCGCGAGCGTGGACGTCAGCATGTAGGAGGTGAAGACCCATGGCAGCAGGTGCAGCCCACCGAGGTCAGCGACGATGCTCGGGATCGCCGTCGAGACCACCGTCTGGTCCAGCGCGGCGACGAAGAGAGCGATCATCGAGCCGATGACGACGACGATCCGCGACTTCGATCCGATCGCCATCTGTGCGGCGGGGGGCGATCTCGTTGCTGCCCCGGACGCTGACTCCGCCACTACGCGTCGGCCGGGGCGCAGGCACGCATCACGGCGCGCACGGAGTCGAGGCCAGGGCGTGCGGCGACGACGCGCACGAGCGCGACATCGAGGCCCTTTGCCAGCTTCAGAAAGTGCTCTCGCGCGCCATCAAGCGTGCCGTAATAGCCGACGCCGAGCAGCATGTCGTCGGAGGCCGCGTTCGCGACCTCATCCGGCGAGGCGCCACCCTCGCGTAGCTTGTCGAGCTGCGCCAACTCATCGGCGAAACCCATGCTCTCGAAGTGCGGACGGTAGGCGATCGGCGGGCTGCCGGGCGTCGGTGGCGGGCCCATCGCGTAGCCGGTCGTGGCTCGCGCCAGCCCGCGACGCGCGACCTCGATGTCGTCATCGACGCAGATGCGGATGTACTCCGTCAGCGGCACGGAACCGGGCTCGCGGCCGCCTCGCTTCGAGCCCTCGTCGACGAGCGTGCGGGCCGCCGCGATCTGCGCGGGCGTACACCAGTTGAGGCAAATGCCGTCCGAGAGTTCCCCGCCCAGTTCGAGCATGCGAGGGCCGAGCGCGCCCAGGTAGACCGGCGTGCGTGGGGGCGGGTCGATGCCCAGCTTCTGGGCGCGCACCGTCAGCGCTTCGCCCTCGTAGTCCATCGCCTCGCCCGCCAGCAGGCCGCGGATCGTGGTCAGGTAGTCGCGCATCACGGCCAGCGAGGACTTCGTGCGGATGCCCATCGCCTTGCGGAACGCGGGGTTGTAGATGCCGCCGGTGCCGATGCCCAGGATGAAGCGCCCGCCCGTCTGCGCGCCCAGCGTGCCGGCGCTCATCGCGAAGCCCATCGGCGTGCGGTAGGCGACTGGCGAGACGGAGATGCCGGTCGTCAGCCCCTCCGGGACCACCTCGCGGCTCGCCTGCCAGCGGGTGGCGCAGAGCTGGAAGGAGTCGAGGCCGGAGCCCTCCGGCGTCCAGAGGTGCGTGTAGCCAAGCTCCGCCGCCTCCCGCGCCAGCGTCGCCTGATCGTCGAACATCATGCCAAGCGTGAAGTCGAGGCCAAGGCCGACTTCCTGAGGTGGGGCTGCCATGGGAAGGATCCTGTCGAGCAGCGCGGGGCGCGTGCTGCGTGCCGACCGATGCTGAGGGGTCAGGGGGTCTGCGATCAATCCGTCCGGTGATCGCAGGAGCCGACGAGGGCGCGATCAGCCGCCCAGCGGGATCGCCGTGCGCACCCGCCGGGTGCCGTCTTCGTCGCTCTCCAGCACCGCCACCTCCCGCACCGCGGTGCTGATCGGCAGCTGAGGATGGACGCCGGCGGCGACTTCCTCTGCGACCGCCTCGAAACCGCCTTCTCGCGAGGCGTCGACGATCGTGAGGTGTGGGATCACGTTGTCCTCGTGGATCCCGCCGTAGGGCGGGTAGTCCGGGAAGACCTCGTAGAGCCGATGCATCAGTGCCAGCAGCGGGCCGTCGTCATCGGGCTGCAGGTAGAGCACCGCCGTGAAGCGCCCCGCGTCGAGAAGGTGACATCGAACGACGGCTGGCTGAGCAGCACGTCGCGCAGCTCGGGCTCGTCGTCCTCGGTCAGCGGCGCATCGAACCAGGGGAAGGGCAGCGTGACGTGGGCCGGCACGCCGAACGCGGCCGAGCTATCGTAGCGGTCGCGCCAGCGCCCGACGACCGGCTCCGCCTCCGGTACGAGCAGGACAATCGCCGACTCACCACTCACCGCGACGCCTCCCTGCGAGTGCGCCGCAATCCTAGGCCCGCGCCCTCAGCTTGTCGCCTCGGCGAGCCGCCGTTCGAGGTAGCGGCGCTCGACCGCGTTCGTACAGAGGTCGATCGCGCGGCGGTAGGCGTCTGCCGCTTCGTCGTGTCGCACGGCGCGTCGCAGCAGATCGGCACGCGCGGCGGGGAGCAGGTAGTAGGAGGTCAGCACCTCGCTCTCCTCGATCGCGTCGAGCAGGCGCAATCCGGCCGCTGTCCTGCGCGTACTCGTCACCGCGTCACCCGAGACGCGAGCACAGCGCCTTGCCGAGGCGGACGGGATCAGCGAGGGCGACGCACGCAAGCAAATCGATGACTCCGACAGCGCACGCAACGACTACTTCCGTCGCTTCTACGATGTCAGCCAGGAGCTTCCGACCCTCTACGACCTCGTCGTCACGACCGACAGCCTGAGCATCCAAGGCGCGGCCGACGTCGTGGTCGCTGCCGCGCAGGCATGACCCGCGCGGCCCGCACGCACACAGTCAGGCACACCCGCGGATGAGCGTCCGCATCGGCTTCGGCTTCGCCAACTTCCCGTTCTCCGGCCCTCGCAACTTCTGGCGCTGGGTCGAGATGCTGGAGGAAGGCGGCGTCGATTCGCTCTGGCAGACGGACCGCCTGATCTCGTCGCAGCCGATCCTCGAGCCGATGGCCACGATGGCCGCGCTCGCGGGTGGCACCGACCGCCTAAAGTTCGGCATGAACGTGGTCGTGATCCCGTTCCGTGACCCGCTGGTGATCGCCAAGCAGTGCGCGACGATCGATGTGCTCAGCAACGGCCGCCTGCTGCCTGCCTTTGGCGTCGGCCGTGAGGTCGCGCCGGAGTGGCGGGCCAGCGGCAAGGATCCGGCCCGTCGTGGCGCGAAGGCGGTCGAGGCGCGGGAGATCCTGACGCGGCTCTGGAACGAGGGGCACGTAACGTTCGAGGGCGAGCACTACCAGTTCGAGGATGCGACGATCTCGCCGCGCCCGATCCAGCAGCCGTTGCCGATCTGGATCGGCGGCAGCAGCAAGGCTGCGATCCGTCGCACCGCCCGACTGGGCAGCGGCTGGCTCAGCGGCGTGCAGAGCCCGACACAGGTCGCCCCCGTGGTGGCCGCGATCCGCGAGGCCTCCGCCGAGGCTGGGCGGCCGATCGACGACGACCACTACGGCGCCGGCTTCGCCTACCGCTTCGGCGACTGGGACGACCCGATAGTGCAGCGCACGGCCGCCGGCCTCTCCGGTGTCGCCGACGCAGGCGACCCTCGCGACTACATCGCCGTCGGCGACGCCGCAGCGATCCTCAAGCGCATCGAGGAGTACAAGGCCGCCGGCATCTCGAAGTTCGTGCTGCACCCGCTCACCGGGAGCGAGGATGAGGTGATGGACCAGACGCAGCGTCTGATTGAGACGGTGCTCCCGGCCGTCCACGGCTAAGGAGCTACGCGCCCTCGTCCGGGGGCTGCCAGCGCACGATCACACCATCCGCCTGCAGCGCGTCCAGTTCCGCCTGCGAGAGGCCGAGCTGCCCGAGCACCGTGGCGGTGTCGGCGCCGAGCGTCGGCGCGGCGTGCGGCGAGGCGCTGCTCGACTCGCTCATCTCCACCGGGGAGCGTGCGGTGCGGATCGTGCCCAGCGTCGGGTGCTCGTACTCCGGGATCAGGTCGTTCGCGACCACGTGCGGGTCGTCGTACAACTCCTCCGTGAGGTTGAACGGAGCGGCCGGCACGCCCGCCGAGTCGAGCAGCTCCAGCCACTCGGCCGAGGTGCGCTCGCGGAAACCCGTCTCCATCGCGTCCTTCACGGCCGTCACGTGCTCGACGGTCGCCGCGCTGGGGTCGTAGACGGGGCCCTCGATCGAAGGGTCATCGACGCCGACAGCGTCGCGCAGCGCACGTCGCAGGCGGTTGTTCAGGCAGGCGACGGCCAGCAGCCCGTCTTGCGTCGGGTAGACGCGGTAGTAGTTCTGCAGCATCGGTCGGCCGACGGCGCGCTGGCGCAGTGCAGCGATCTCCTCGTACGTCGCACCGTCCGCCCTCGCGTTCTCGACCAGCGCGAGGAAGGCGGCACGCTCCGTGACATCGTGTTGCTCCACCTGTGAGAGCGGGCGGTACTGCACGGAGAGCGCGGAGGCGAAGAGGCTGGTCGCGATCGACTGGCCGCGGCCCGTCTCCTGGCGCCGGTAGAGCGCACTGACGACCGCGAAGGCCGTGTACATGCCGCTCACAAGATCGGAGGGGGCGAAGGTGCGGACGCCGGTGGGCGCGCCATCGGTGATGCGCCCTTCGTACGCCATCACCCCAGCAGAGGCCTGCGAGAGCAGGTCGAAGCCACCGCGATGGCTGTACGGCCCGCTGTGGCCAAAGGCCGTGATGTCGGCGTAGACGATCTGCGGGTTCACGCCTCGCAGCGTCTCGTAGTCGAGCCCCAGCTGCTCCGCGACGCCCGGCCGGTAGTTGAGGACGACCGCATCAGCGGTCGCGACGAGGCGATGCGCGAGATCGCGGCCACGTTCGTCCCAGACGTTGAGCACGACGCTGCGCTTGCCGCGATTGAGGCCCAGGAAGGGTCGGCTCTCGTCCGGTGCGACCGGGCCCTGGTGCCGCCAGTGGTCGCCAGTTGGCGGCTCCACCTTGAGCACTTCTGCACCCATGTCCGCGAGCATCATGGTGCCGTACGGCCCGGCGATGTATTCCGTGAAGTCGACGATGCGCACGCCGTCCAGCGCCCCGGGTGGGAAGTCCCCGCTGCTACCAGCCTCGCTGCTCATCGGCTCGCCCCTTTGCGCACTTCAGGCTGCGATTCAACACCCGCTGCGCCGCGCGCGCTATTATCAGCGCGATGTCGGAGCAGCAGACCACCGCCGCAGAAGAACCTGTCGAGGCCGCACGCCAGGGCCTGTGGCCCTCGGTTGCGCTGACGGCAGGGATCACGGCCGTCACGTGGGCCGCGATCGCCTTCATCTTCATCCTCGGCTACATCGGCTTCGCCGTCTTCGGCGACATTGGCTCCGGCGCACGCGGGCTCGCGATCTGGGCCGTGCTCTGGATCGCGATGTGGGCCGTGTTCACGCTCGCGCTCGGCGGCGGGTTGGTGGCCGCGTTCCGCGCGTGGAAGGCACTCTACCCGCTGTTCCAGCCGCGATCGAGGCCAGTGCGCCCCAGCACCGCGATGGCGGCGGCCGACCCCCTGGACGACGTGAAGCGCATGGCGGTCGAGGAGGCCGAGACGCTGCTGCGACGGGGCAACGAGTAGGGCGCGAGCGCACCTGCTCACGACCACGCACCACGACAGCACGCCGGATAGGGAGCATCGATGCACGTCGCCGTGACGGGCTCCAGCGGGCTGATCGGCTCCGCGTTGGTCGCCCACCTCAAGGCGAGCGGGCACGATCCGCTGCCGATGATCCGGGGACCTCGCGACCAGGCCGCATCACTCTGGAACCCGGCCGAGCAGTGGGTACGCGAGGGCGCGCTCGATGGCGTCGATGCCGTCGTCCACCTCGCGGGCGCGGGCATCGCGGGCCGGCGCTGGTCGGACGATCGCAAGCGCGAGCTGACCGAGAGTCGCATCGCCGGTACGCGCCTGTTCGTCGAACACCTCCGCGCGCTGCCGTCCCCGCCTCGCGTGCTGATCAGCGCGTCAGCGGTCGGCTACTACGGGAGCCGCGGCGACGAGACGCTGACGGAAGATTCTGACGGCGGCGAGGGATTTCTCGCCGACCTCTGCGCGGCGTGGGAGGGGGAGTCGAGACGTGCGCAGGCGTTCGGTGTGCGTGCGGTGCAGATTCGCACGGCGGGCAGCGTGCTCGACCGCAACGGTGGGACGCTGGCGAAGATGATGCTGCCGTTCAAGCTCGGCCTCGGCGGCCGGCTTGCCAGCGGGCGTCAGTGGTTCACGTGGATCACGCTCGAGGACGAGGTGCGCGCGATCGAGCATCTGCTGCACTCCGAGTCGATCTCCGGCCCGGTCAACCTGACGGCGCCGGAGCCGGTGACCAACGCCGACTTCACACGCGCGTTCGCCCGTCAGCTTGGCCGTCCGGCGTTTCTGCCCGTCCCGGCCTTCGCGCTGCGTCTGCTGTTCGGCCAGCTCGCGGATGAGGCGATCCTGGCCAGCGGGCGGGTCGTGCCGGAGCGGCTGGTCGCATCGGGCTTCGAATACGCACACCGCGACCTCGATGCGGGCCTCGCGGCGGCGCTCGGCGACGGCCAGGCGATTCGCGGCGCCTGAGCGCTCGTCCGCGATTCGTCAGGCTTCGAGAGCGGTGCGGCCGCCAGTTTCTGTCGATGATTTCTGACGTGACTGCACTAATCGACGGCCGCTATCCATCGCTCGACGAAATGGCCGCCAAGATCACCGACCTGCGGCCGATGCCGGCCGTGGGTGCGCGCGTGCTTGAGCTGACGGATGGTGACAGCTTCTCCGCGCACGACCTCTCGCAGGCACTCAGCTCGGATCAGGCACTGACGGCGAAGCTGCTGCGTCTGGCCAACTCCGCCTAGTACAACTACCCATGTCGCATCTCCACCGTCCGCGACGCCGTGGTCCTGCTGGGCTTCCGCGCGGTGCGCTCGGCGACGCTCGCCTCATGCGTGATCGGCACGATGGAGGGCACCCACGAGCTCGACCCGGACGAGTTCTGGCGCTTCTCGATCATCGTCGGCGCGTTCGCGGAGATCCTGGCGCGCGAGCAGAACAGCTACCCACCCGACGAGGCGTTTGCCGGCGGCCTGCTGCACACGGTCGGGGTGCGCGCGCTCGACCAGTATCGCCCGGAGATGCTGCGCGAGACGCTGCACGATGTCCAGCTCGCCCTGCTCGGCTTCACAGACGCTCAGCTTGGTGGCGCGCTGACGCTGCACTGGAACTTCCCGGAGTCACTGGTCGCAGCCGTCGAGGGCTATTCGCTCGACGACCCCGACCTGCCGGGCATCCCGGATCTGACGGCACACGTCGTCAGCGCACGCGCCTTCACGCTCTCGCTCGGGATCAGCGGCGGACTGGGCTCGACTGGGCCCAGTCCGCCGCCTGCCGCGTGGATGCGCCCCGGTGTCACTGCGGAGCTCGCGCGGGCCGGCGGAGTTGAGGGAGTGATCGAACGGGCGAACGCGTTCGTCGAGGCGACGGTGACCTAGCGACGGTCGCCCGGCGAAGGGTGGCTCGCTACTCGAGCACGGCGGCGAGCGCCGCCTCGACCTCCGCAAGCGACATGATGCCTTCGAACTTCGCACTCACGCGGCCATCGCCGTCGACGATGAAGACCCACGGCTCCGTCGTCAGGCCCCACTCTGCCATCACCGGGAGCCCTACCAATCGCCCCGCGTCGCGCGCCTCTGCGAGGTCAAACGGCTCGATGTGGATGAACGCGGCCTCACTGCCGTAGCGGTCGAGCAGCGGACGCACGATACCGTCGATCACCGGGCCGCAGAACCGTGATTGGCAGAACGCCGACGTCGCAAACGCGACGAGCATCGGCCGCCCGGCATCGAGGGCCGCTGCGACGGTCTGGTCGTGCATCTCCGGTACCGGCGGCAGTGAGCTGTCGATTTCCTCGACCGCATCGACATCCGCGAGCACCCGCTGCACGCTGCGAGGAATCGCATCGCCGATCATCGGCTCCGGCGTACGCTCCTGCACGACGAAGCGAAGGCGGGTGGCGACGCGGTCGCCATCGAGGTCGATCGTCACCTCAGCGCCCCAATCGCCGCTGCGCGTGAAGCCGACATTCGCGACGAACAGCGCGACGGTCGCGCCCGAGTGGTCGTGCAGCGTGCCATCGTCGTGTTCGTGGACGGCACCCAGCTCGAGCGCGACCCGTGTCAGGGCGCGCTCACTCACGAACGTGCCCTCGTCACCATCGAGAGTAAAGAGCCGCACGTCCGCGGTCACCTCTGAGAGCAACGCGCCCTCGCGGTCGAAGAACCCGAAGGCGATGCGGTTCGCGCCGACGCCGAGCCGCGATGAGTTCACGAACAGCGGAATCCCGGCCGAGTCCTGCGCCGGCGCGATCGCCTGCGCCGACCAGGACGTGTCCGACGGCGGGGCGTCGCTCTCCCCTCCGCAGGCCGCTACGAGCAGGGCCAGGGTCGCGATCAGCAGGGCGAATCGTGATCGCAGGCGTGCGCCATTCACGGTGGTGTCTCCATCCTCTGATGGGAGGCATTCTGTGGCGGGAGGCCGTGCCCTCGGTCGAGGGGTAACCAGCATCCCCCGCTCCCCCACACCCCGCAAGCTCAGGCCTCGAGCCTCGCTGGAGGCGCTGGGGCGGCCGCTCCCTCGGCGGGGGCGCGGGTGACGAGGTACACGCCCGCGATGATCAGCGCGAGGCCGGGCACGGCAGCGATGGCGATGCCCTCGCTGAGCACCAGCCAGCCCCAGAACAACGCGGCGACCGGCGCCAGGTAGGTGACAAGCGCGGCGTGGGTGGCGGAGACCGTGGCTACCAGCCAGAAGTAGATGGGGACGGCCACGCCGGAGGAGAGCAGCGCCAGTCCGAGCGTCGCGAGCTGCACCCGCGAGGAGAGATCGACCAGCGGAGGTGCGAACTCAAACGTAAACAGCAGCGGTGTCACCAGCACGAAGGCGGCGACCCCCTGGCCGGCGGACAGCACAATCGGGTCGATGCCAAGCATCCGTCGCCGCGTCCAAACCGCCCCGGCCGCGTAGCTGGCGGAGGCGAGCACGACCGCGAGCTGCCCCTGCGTGCTGCTCTTCGCGATGTCCAGCAGGTCTGGCCCGATCACCACCACGACACCTGCGAAGCCGAGCGCGATCCCGGCCGTGCGCAATCGGGTCATGGGCTCATCGACAAGCGCGATATGCGCCAACGGCACGACGAAGAGCGGCATCGCGGCGTTGAGGATCGCGGCCAGCGAGGAGTCGATACGCTCCTCGCCCCACGGGATCAGCATGAACGGGATCGCGCTCGAGAAGGCGCCAAGCACCAGCAGGTCGCCCAGTCGTTTCACGCTGAGCGAACGCAGCCGTGGTGCGGCGACGATCAGCAGCAACAGGCTGCCCCCGCCGAGCCGCAGCCAGGCCACCGCCACGGGGCCTATCTCCTCCAGCATCACCTTGATGAACATGAACGACGCGCCCCAGATCAGGGAGAGCACGAGCAGTCCGATCAGCTGTGGCGCGCGCAATTCGTGCTCTCCCGCCGGGGTCGACGCGCAAGGTGAGGATTGAGGGTAGAGCGGGGCGGCGCGAAGCGCTGTCCGCTACCCGACGCTACAACTCGGCTCGCATGTACGCGCTGGCCAGCGCGTCCGCGTATTCGTTCCAGAGCGAGCCGTTGTGTGCGCGAATCCACAGGATCCGTGCCTGCGGGCGTTCAAGCGCCAGTGCGTAGGCCCGCTGCACGAGTTCCAGGTTCGCGACGGGGCCCGCCTTGCGCTGCCAGCCGCGCGCCGCCCAGCCCTTCGCCCACTTCGTGATCGTGTTCACGACGAGCTGGCTGTCGGAGTAGATATCGACCGCCTCGTCCGCGTCGATCATCGAGAGCCCCTCGATGATCGCGACCAGCTCCATGCGGTTGTTCGTCGTGTCCGGGTCATCACCGTAGCGTTGGTCGATGATCTCGCCGTCGCGCACGTGGACGACACCCCAGCCACCGGGGCCGGGATTGCCGAGCGTCGATCCGTCGGTGAAGACACCACTCGTCGGACCGCCGCTGTAGCGGCGCAGCACCTCGGCAGCGGTCATCGTCGCGCTCATTGGTCGCTCCCGCTACCAGCACTCACGCCAGCATCTGGCGGCGGCGGCGGCGGCGGCGGACTGAATTGTCGGCGGTCATCGGCGGTCGCTCCGGCTCTCGGTTACTCGGCGCTGACGCCGTTGTACAACATGACCGGGTCGCCGACGAAGACATCACTCTCGAGGTTGGCGACCACGACCACCGGACGGTCGGAGATCACCAGCGCGCTCCCGACCCAGCCATCGGGCAGTCGCCACTCCTCCCACTGGCGGAAGGTCTGCTGCCCCTCGACCACGACGGAGGGCGTCACCAGGTTGCCGACGAAGTGCTTCGAGAAGTAGATCACGCGCACATGCGCGGTCGAGCCGTCGAAGGTGAGCACGCGGAACCAGGAGTTCCAGCCCTTCGCACCGCCCCACGGCCCAAAGTTCTTGTTCAGTACCGGTAGCAGGACGCTATGCGAGGCCTCTTCCACGGTGAAGCCGCGATAGTCCGCCAGCGCCCCATCCGGCGAGATCCGCTGCACGACGACCGCGATCGGCTCCACGGCCTGAATGCGCACCGTGCCGAAGAAGACGTCAGGCAGGCGCTCGCCATCGGGCAGACACCCACCCGCCCCGCCCAGCCGCTGATCGCACGTCAGCGAGGACGAGACGACCACGGTGTGTTCGATCTCCAGTCGGTCGCCGTCCGCGTTCACACCATCGAAGAGCAACGTCACCTCGTTCGGTGCCGCGGGTTCATCGTTCATGATGCGGAAGCGCGTACTCCAGCTGCTCTGGCCCTCGCTCGCACCGTTGTCCACCAGCGGTAGGACGACGACCCGGCTCAGCTCCAGCGCGTCCATCGCACGGTAGGTGGCGAGCCCTGGACCATCGCGGTCGCGACTGTCGACGATCACCGCCGGCTTCTGCTCCGACGCCGCGGTCGCCTCCCCGGTGGCATAAGTGCGGATGACGGCCGAGCCATCGAAGCCCGCCGGCGCGGGCAGGTCGTGTTCGTCTCGCACCAGCGTCGCGCGCGGCTCAAGTCGCTGGCCACCGTTCGGGCAGCCCGCCGTCGGGCCGGGCGGGTCGACCGCCACCGGCGTGAGCACGCCTTCGGGATAGTAGCTCGTCTCCACGCACATCGCGGTCTCGTCACTCGCGTTCTCAATCGAGACTCGTGAGACACTGCCGGCCGTGTTCTGCACCAGCGGTGCGTAGTGCACGGCCGTCCCGGCCCCGAGCCGCAACGAGTCACCAGAGATGCGGAAGAGGCCGTCCTCGAACGCGTCGCGTGCCAGCAGCGAGGCGAATGGCTGATCGACGGTCACGTAGGCGGACCCGCGGTAGCCTGCGGGTAGGTCCTCCAGCCCCTGCTGGAAGAACGACCAGCCGTTACCCGGGGCCAGTTTTCCGCAGCCATCGAAGAGCGGACAGACGTCGGTCGTGACAGCGTTGCCATCGATGTCATAGAAGACGATCTCGATCTCGGCAGCGTGGACACCCAAGTTCTGGATGCGGATCCAAGAGTTCTCCTCGCCGAGGTCGACGGTGTCGGCCGCCACGCTCGACCCGCCTGCGGCAACCAACGCCAGCACGGCGGCGAAGAGCAGTGGGCGTGCCCATCTGCGAAGGCGCGTCCGAAGGCGCAGTCGGATTTGCGTTCGGACACGCGACCACGACGGGCGGGCGAAGTGTTCTTGTTCAGGTTGCGCGGACGCTGGCAATGCCGGGCGCCGCCGATCTACCCCACCGAACATCGATCATACGGTATCCCGGGTGACGATCGAATCTCCGCCATCTCGACCCGCACCAGCCTCAATGCTACGATCCCGCCCGGTTCCGGCTTCGTTCGGGGTGTAGCTCAGCATGGCAGAGCGCTGCGTTCGGGACGCAGAGGTCCGCAGTTCAAATCTGCGCACCCCGACCACCTCCTCACACCGCAATCCAGTCCAGCCTCGACTGCCCGGCATATCCACAGCCGGAGTTGGAAAGGAAACCTTTCGGGCGGGCGTGGCGTTCTCACAGTGAACGAACAGCCTCTTCGTGGCCGGGAACCGGCGTCCCCGCCACGACAGATCAGCTCCCTATGAGCAGGAGCAGACGGTGGTCCAGACGGAGCAGCTGAAGCGACCGCAACGCGTCGAAGAGGCGATTGAACACGCCCTCGCCAGCCGCTGGGACGCCGCCGCCAAGGCCAACCGCGCACTACTCAAAGAAGAGCCGGAGGACGTCGAGACCGCGAACCGCCTCGGTAAGGCGCTGACGGAGCTGGAGGACTACGCGGGGGCGATCAAGGCCTACGCGCAGGCACTGAGCGCCGACCCGACGAACATGATCGCTCGCAAGAACCTCGACCGCCTACACGACCTGCGAGGCGAGTCGAAGCCGAAGCAGGGCAAGCCGAAGAAGGGCCCCGCCGCCGCGAAGCCAGCCACCGACGTCCGCACCCACTCGCTGGTTGAGGAGTCGGGGAAGTCTGCCGAGTTCGAGCTGCTGGAGCCAAACGCCGCCGCGCTCAAGCCGCTGACCGCCGGTGCCGCCGCCGCGGTGCGACCCGTCGATGACGGAGTGGAGATCACTACTCCCGGCGGCGATGTGCTCGGCACGATCGATCGCCGGGCAGCCACGCGCCTGAAGCGAATGATCGAGGACGGCAACGAGTACGTGGTCGTGATCCGGCACATCGCGAAGGGCGAGGCGACCGTCCACATCCGCGAGTCGCACACCGACCCCTCGCTTGTCGGACAGGCCTCGTTCATCGCCCCGCCGAAGAAGGCAAAGAAGCGCGGGTCCACCCGCGGCTACACCCGCTCGTCCGTGGTCGTGGCGCATGAGCCCGATGAACCCGACCCAGACGACGACGACAACGACGGTCAAGACAGCGCCAGCTCCTCCGGCTCCGGCACGCAGGCAGACGAGATGGAAGCGCGCGGCTTCACCGAAACCCGCAACGAGGACTACGAGGACTAGCCCCCACCGCATCCGCCCCAGCGTCGAAGCCCTGAAGACCCTCCAGCTACGCGACCCCCGAAGGGGCTACCATGCGGCCATGGCCCGCAGACCTCGCATCCTCGTCACCCGCGCCGAAGCGATCGCCAACGAACGCTGGGAGGACTACGGCGACGCGGTCGAGCATGCAGGCGCGGAGCCGATGACCGGGGACTTCGAGGCGTGGAAGTCCGGCGAGTCCACGCCCGCACACGACGGGCTGATGCTCACCGCCGGCTTCGACATTGACCCCGCACGCTACGGCGAATCACCCAGCGACCGAGTCCGGGAGGTCGACGCCCGCCGCGACGAGTGGGAGATCGAGCTCGTCGAGGCGGCCCGGGATGTGGGTCGTCCGATCCTCGCGATCTGCCGCGGCCACCAGGTGCTGAACGTCGCCTGCGGCGGGTCGCTGCTCCAGCACCTCGAAGAGCGCGAGCCGCACCGGGCCCGCCGGGGCGCAGACGGCGAGGCGATCGACTCCGGGTGGCACGAGATCTCGGTCACGGCGGGCACCGCGCTGGCGCGAGCGATCGACCTCGACGGCGGCGGCAGCGTGCGGGTGAACTCCCGCCACCACCAGGCCGTCACCAGCGACCGTGTCGCGGAGGGGTTGGTCGTCGCGGCGACGACGGCGGACGGGGTCGTCGAGAGTCTCGTCGATCCCTCGCAGCCGTGGACCGTCTCGGTCCAGTGGCACCCGGAGATGGCTGAGATGGGCGATGCGTTCGACGGGCTCTGGCAGGCGTTCGTGAGCGCCTGCCAGCAGCATGCCGATAGTGTCGGAGCGTGACGAGCGCTCCCGAGTCGGCCGCCGAGCCGGACTTCCTCTACTTCGGCTACGGCTCGAACCTCGATGTGGAGCGCCTGCACGAGAACTGCCCGTCGGCGCGACTGATGCTGACAGCGCGGCTGGCCGCCCACCGCCTCGCGTTCACACGCAACAGCGAGATTCGGTGGCACGGCGGGGTCGCCGACATCCTCGCCGAGCCGGGCAGCGAGGTCTGGGGCGCCGTGTGGGCGATCGACGGCGAGCACTCGCACGCGCTCGACCGGCAGGAAAGGCTGTTCAGAACCCCGCCGGGCTACGAGCGTTACGGCGTCACAGTCACCTCGGCAGACGGCGAGCAGATCGGCTGCCGCTCCTATCGCGTCGTCGCTCCCGACCCGCGGGGCTTCGCGCCATCGCCCGCGTACAAGGAGACGATATTGCGTGGCGCTCGGGCGCTGGCACTGCCCGATCACTACATCGCCGCGCTCGAAGCGATCGAGCACAACGGCGACGAGGACCGCAGCCCGGCGTAGCGGCCGCAGGACCGAGCGGATCGCGGCGCAGGATGGTCCGCGCGGCGGCGGTCGGAACGCTCGTTCAAAGCTGCGCAGACTGGTAGAATCCGGGGTACTGAGACCCCTCCTCTCCTCAGCGGTGGCCGCGGCTACCAGACTCGTCACACCCCTCTCTCGGAAGGCGTACGCGCTTGGTTCAAGACAGCTCACCCGTCCAGCTGACCCGCATCGAAGACGAGATGCGCGATTCGTATCTCGATTACGCGATGTCGGTGATCGTCTCGCGCGCCCTGCCGGATGTCCGCGACGGGCTGAAGCCGGTGCAGCGCCGCATCCTCTTTGGCGCGCAGGAACTGGGGATGAGCCCCAACGCCTCCTTCAAGAAATCCGCTCGGCTGATCGGCGACGTGATGGGCAAGTACCACCCTCACGGCGACGGCGCGTTGTACGACGCGCTGGTGCGGCTAGGCCAGGACTTCTCGCTGCGCTACCCGCTGATCACGCCGCAGGGCAACTTCGGCTCCGTCGATGGCGACCCACCCGCGCAGATGCGCTACACCGAGGCCAAACTCTCCCCGATCGCGATGGAGCTGCTCGCCGACCTCGACCGCAACACCGTCGACTTCGAGCCGAATTTCGACGACTCGATGAACCAGCCGGTGGTGCTGCCGTCACGCATCCCCAACCTGCTGCTCAACGGCGCCAGCGGCATCGCCGTCGGCATGGCGACGAACATCCCGCCGCACAACCTCGTCGAGGTGGTCGATGCGATCTCGATGGTGCTCGACAACCCCGACTGCACCGTGGACGACCTGATGACGGTGATCCACGGGCCCGACTTCCCGACCGCCGCCACGATCTTCAACCGCGACCAGATCCGTCAGGCCTTCGCCACCGGGCGCGGCAAGATCACGATGCGCGCCGTGATCGAGCGTGAGGAGACCGAGACCGGCCGCCAGCGCCTGATCGTCAAAGAACTGCCGTACCAGGTGAACAAGGCGACGCTGCTCGAACGCATCGCCAACATGGTCCGCAGCAAGCGCATCGAGGGCATCTCCGACCTGCGCGATGAGTCAGACCGCGACGGCATGCGCATGGTGATCGAGCTGGGACGCAACGCCTCCTATCTGGCGGTGCGCTCCAACCTCTACCGCCACACTGCGCTGCAATCGACCTTCGCCGTGAACTACCTCGCGCTGATGGACGGGCAGCCGCGGGTGATCACGCTGAAGGAGACGATCCAGGCGTTCATCGATCACCGCCGCGATGTGATTACGCGTCGCAGCACCTTCGACCTCGAAAAGGCGCAGGAACGCGCCCACATCCTCGAAGGCCTGCTCAAGGCGATGGAGGACATGGACCGTGTGATCGCGCTGATCCGCGCCGCCGACTCGGCGGATGCGGCGAAGACGTCGCTGATGGCGGTCCCGCTCAGCCTCTCCGACCGCCAGGCGCAGGCCGTGCTCGACATGCAGCTGCGCCGCCTCGCGCGGTTGGAGCGCGAGGCGATCGAGACCGAGCACGCGAAACTGACGGAGTTGATCGAGGAGCTTCAGGACATCCTGGGCAACCCGGGTCGCATCGACACACTGATCAAGGAGGACGGCGACGATCTGAAGGAGAAGTACGGCGACGCACGCCGCACCCAGATCTTCGCGCAGCCCGTCGAGGACATCTCCGACGAGGATCTGATCGCGCACCAGGAAGTGGTCGTCACGATCTCCGCGACCCAAAACTACATCAAGCGCGTCCCGCTGGAGACTTACCGCACGCAGGGTCGTGGTGGGCGCGGCGTCACCGGCATGAAGACCCGCGAGGAGGAGGCGGTCGGCCACCTGATCGTCTGCGACACACACGACTCGCTGCTGCTCTTCACGCAGACAGGCAAGGTCTATTCGATCAAGGGCTATGAGGTGCCTGAGGGGTCGCGGCAGGCTCGCGGCATCCCGGTGGTCAACCTGGTGGACATGGACGCCACCGACCGAGTCACCGCCGTGGTGGTGGTGAAGGACTTCTCACGCGACTCGCTGCTGCTCAGCACCGCCAACGGACAGGTGAAGCGCACCCCGCTCGACCAGTTCGAATCCGTGCGCCGCGCCGGTCTGATTGCGATGCGGCTCGACTCCGGCGACCAGTTCCTCACTGCACGCGCCGCGAGCGACGACGACGATGTGATCATCATCTCCAGCGACGGGCGGGCGATGCGCTTTGGCGTCGGCACGCTGCGCGTCGCATCACGCTCCTCCGGAGGCGTGCGCGGCATGAAGCTGCGCGACAAGGCGCAGGTGATCGCGCTGATCGTCGCTGGCGATGGTGATGACCTGCTCGTCGTCACGGAGCACGGCGCGGGCAAGCGCACGCCGATGGACCAGTACCCGCGCAAGGGCCGCGGCGGGCAGGGCATGCTCACGTTCCGCATCAGCGACCGCACCGGACCGCTGGCCGTCGCCCGCGCCGTACGCACCGACCAGGAGGTGATCCTCGTCTCGCGTGACGGCATCGTGATGCGCACGCGCGCAGAGCAGATCAGCCGCCAGGGGCGCACGACGCAGGGCGTCAGCGTGATGAACCTTGGCGACGACGACGCCGTCGCCTCGATCGCGCAGATCGAGATGGGCGATGAGACCGAGGAAGCGGACGCCGAGGAAGCCACCAGCTCCGAGGACGAGTAGCGGCTCGCGATGACCGTCGGGCCCGCCTCTCCTGCGCTCGTCACCGGCGCGGCCGGGTTCTTCGGCTCACACCTCGTCGCGCGGCTCGCGCGTGACGGCTGCGCGGTCTCCGGCATCGACATCGCGCCGGATCAGCGCGCGCAGCCCGACGGTGTGCGGGTCGTCGCGGCCGACGTGCGCGACTCAGATGCGCTCCGGCGCGTGATCGCGGACCTGCGACCGGCGGTCGTGTATCACCTCGCTGCGCAGGCCTCCGTCACCGTCTCAATGCGCGACCCGGCGCACGATATCGACGTAAACGTGCTGGGCTCCGTGCGCGTCGCGCAGGCCGCGATCGAGGGCGGTGTGCAGCGCCTCGTCTTCGTCTCCACCGGCGGCGCCCTCTACGGCGAGCCGGATCAGGTGCCCGTGACGGAGGCGGCCACGCCCGCCCCGCTCTCGGTGTACGGCGTCTCCAAGCTGGCGGCAGAACGCTACCTGACGGTGCTGGCGGCCGACGCGCAGATCGACCTCTCGATCGTACGGCCCGCGAACATCTACGGCCCCGGCCAGGATCCGCTGGGCGAGGCGGGGGTGGTCGCGATCTTCGCGGCGAAGATGCTGCGCGATGAACCGGTCACGATCTTCGGAGACGGCAGCCAGCAGAGGGACTACCTCTACGTTGACGACGCGGTGGACGCCACCGTGCTCGCAGCGGTCAGCGAACCAGCCGCCTGCCTGATCGGCACTGCGACGGGCACCAGCACGCTCGATGTCTATCAACTGGTGGCGCGTTTCGCTGGCTACGAGCGTGAACCGAAGTACGAGGCGGAGCGACCGGGCGACATCCAGCGCATCGCGCTCGCCTCGGAGCGAGCAAAGCGACTGTGGGGCTGGGAGGCCAGCACAAGCCTCGAAGATGGCTTCGCGGCGACAGTCGACTGGTTCCGCGCGAACCCTCGCAATGAGTAGCAGCGGCGAGCCCCGGCGAAGCGCCGTTCACCCCCCAGACTGCGGCCCTATGGCAAGATTGGGGCCCATGGCACCGCAGCGAGCAGCACCCCCCGCGTCGAATGGCGCACACGAGTGAGCGCACTCGACGATCCCGCGATCTACGAGCGCGTAGACCGGTCCAACCTGCGAGACATGATCGAGCGAGCACACGAGCAGGCGCGCGACGGCTGGGATAGCGGCGTGGCGTGGGATCTGGCGGGCCTCGAACGCCCCGCCCGCGTCGTCGTCGCCGGCATGGGCGGGTCGGCGATCGGCGCGGACATGGTCGCCACCGTCGCCTCGCACAGCTCGACCGTGCCGGTGCATGTGATCCGCGGCTACGAGCTGCCAAAGACGGACGACGCCACGCTGGTCGTCGCCTGCTCGTTCTCGGGCAACACATCCGAGACGCTCTCCGCCTTCCGCAAGGCGAGTAAGCAGGGGCGCCCGTGCATCGCGATCACCGGTGGTGGCGCGCTCTCCGAGTTCGCCGAGAGTGCCGGGCACCCGCAATTCCACTACGACTGGGACGGCCCGCCGCGCACCGCCTTTGGCTACGGGCTCTTCCCGCTGCTCGCGATCCTCAAGCGGCTCGGCGTGATCGACATCGCCGACGCGGAAGTCGAGCGCGCGATCGTCGCGATCGAGGCTGGCCGGGCGGCATGGAACAGCGGGGTCCCGACCGCATCGAACGAGGCCAAGCAGATCGCCACGGAGATTACCGGCCGCACAGTTGTCGTGATCGGCGCGGATTTCCTGGACGCCGCCGCTGGCCGCTGGGCGGGCCAGTTAAACGAGAACGCCAAGCAGTGGGCCTTCCACGGCAGTCTGCCGGAGGCCAGCCACAATCTGGTGGAGAGCATCGCCAGCCCGGCACCCGGCGTCGAACCGCCGTGCGCGCTGCTGCTCGATTCACCCCTCGCCCACCCGCGCACGCGCCTGCAACTACGAGGCACCGGTGAGTTGTTCGAGGGCGCCGAGGTGCCGCACACGCAGGTCGTCGCGGAGGGCGAGAGCGTGCTCGAGACGCTCGTGTGGGCCTCCTACCTCGCCGACTGGGTCTCGTACTACGTGGCGATGCTGCGAGACGTCGATCCGATGACTACCCACAACATCGGCACCCTGCGCAGCATCCCCGTCGAATAGCCGCCGGCCGCCGGCTGGGGCTGGTTTGTGCGCTTTCGGTTTTCCGCCTCTCGACTTAGCTCCGCGAAGCGACGAGCAGCGAGAGCGAAGCCGGAAGTCGAGCCCAGCACCCTCATCCCGCTCAACTCCGCCTCCGCCTCCAGCTCCACCGACGGTCGCGAAGCGACCGAGGGGTGCGGGGGCGAAGCCCTCGCGAATCCAAGGGCGGGTGGAGGGGCGCCATCCAGAAAACACAGCGCGACGAAGCCGCGGCCCAATTCCCCTCGCCGCTCGGCAACAGCGAACGATCTAGACTGAGATACCCCTCTTCGCAGGCAGGAACGGACCAGCGCCGCATGCAGACCGAAGGCACGGCGACGCGATCCGGACCCGCCGCCGTGCTGCTCCGACTCGCGAGGCGGGCGGCGACGCGCGAGACCGCTGCGGTCGCCGCCCTGAGCCTGATGCCGGCCCTGCTGTACCTCCCGTTCCTCAACGAACCGCTGTTCGGCGACCGGCGCGCCATCGAAGCGCACGACGCCGTAGATCCCGCACATCGCGCTTCGCGCGCCCCTCGTTACTGAACAAGCACGATACGCGGTCGGACGGGAGCAGCCCGGGCGTTGCCGCTAGTGCGCCCCGCGCATCGAGAGCACCGTGAGCGGCGTGCGCGCGAGGATCGCGAGGTCGTGGCCGAGCGAACGCTCTCGGATGTAGCGCAGATCCATCACCACCCAGCGATCCCACGGAATGTCGCTGCGGCCACTCACCTGCCACGTACAGGTCAGCCCCGGGTTCACGACGAGCCGTTCGGCTTCCGCGTCGGTGTAGCGCGCGACCTCGTCCGGCAGCGGCGGGCGCGGGCCGACGAGGCTCATCTGCCCGGCCAGTACGTTCACGAACTGCGGGAGCTCATCGAGGGAGAGCCATCGCAGCAGCCGCCTGAAGAGCAGGCGCCGAGGGTCGTTCGGGGCCTTGAAGGCCGGGCCATCGACGACGTTCAGCGCACCGAGGTCGTCAGCGGCGCGGTCGGCGTGCGCGTGCATCGTGCGCAGCTTCAGCATCGGAAACTCCACGCCGAGCAGCCCAACGCGACGCTGCACGTAGAACGGGTTACCTGGCGATTCGAGGAAGATCAGCAGCGCCGAGAGCAGCGCGACCGGAGCCGAGGCGATCAGCAGCAGCGACGCCAGCACGATGTCGAGCGCGCGCTTTGTGACGTTGTACAGCGCGTGTGGATCGGAACGCGGAGCGCCACGGTCAGGCGCAGCGCGCTCAATGTCTCGCCTCTGCTGTTCTCTCGGACAACCACACGGCCTCCAGCCCTCCACCTAGCCTAACGAGTCGCCGCCGCTCGCGTGACACGGGCGATTCCCTAGTCTCCCCACACTGTCAGCTCAGAAGCAGCGCGCAGCGGTGTCCGTGGACGCCAGCTACACTCGATATCGTGACTGAACTCCACTTCGGCGAATTCGAACTGATCGACCGCATCGTTGCCCGGCTGGGTGATGCGGCGGCCACCGAGATCCTCATCCCGCCGGGCGACGATTCCGCCGCGTGGGCGACCAGCGAGGGTGTCACTGTGGCCTCGATCGATGCGGCCGTGGAGGGCAGCCATTGGCACGCGGGCAGCCCGCTGGACGTCGCCGGCTGGCGCGCCATCGCGGGCGCGATCTCCGACATCGCCGCGATGGGTGCGGAGGTGCAGCAACTGCTCGTCGCCACCGTGATCGGCGCGGATGTGACGGTCGAGGCGCTCGATGCGCTGATCCACGGTATGGCGGATGCCTGCCGCTGCCACGGCACACGTATCGCCGGAGGCGACATCGTGCGCGGCCCGCAGATCGCGATCACCGTGACCGTGATCGGCCACTCGCCACACGCCGACCGCCTGCTGCGTCGGGACGCGGCGAGGCCCGGCGACGCGATCGCGGTCTCCGGCACGCCGGGTGCCTCCGCGGGCGGCTTCGCGCTGCTCGGCACGGAGCGCGAGGACGATGCCGCAGTGGCCTCCCTGCTCACGGCGCACCGCCGCCCCGTCGCGCGGCTCGCACTCGGCCGTGCGGCCGTCGATGCGCGCATTCGCAGCGCGATCGACATCTCGGACGGACTGTTGCAGGATCTCGGCCACATCGCCGAGCGCTCCGGCGTGGGCATCGAAATCGACCTCGCCTCGCTGCCACTGGATCCGGCTGCGATCGAGACGTTCGGCGAGCAGGAGGCGCGCGATATGGCGCTGGGTGGTGGCGAGGACTACGAGCTAGCGCTCGCCGGCCCCGCCGACGCGCTCGCGACCCTCGCCGCCGAGGATGTCCCCGTCACCGTGGTCGGCCGCGTCGTCGCCGAGCACGTCGGCGAGGCGTGGGCGATCGCCGAGGATGGCACCCGCTACGAGCCCCCCACCGCGGGCTGGGACCAGCTCCGCTCCAACGACTCGAACGACGCGCGATGACGATCGCCAACCGCCTCGCGACGACCTCCACGGGTGTCGCGCGCACACGCGCGCTCGGGCGGCGGTTGGCCAAGCTGCTGCGCGCGGGAGACATCGCGCTGCTGCAGGGACCACTCGGTGCCGGCAAGACCGCGTTCGCGCAGGGTGTCGGCGCCGGGCTGAAGGTCGAGGGGCAGGTCACCAGCCCCACCTTCGTGCTGATGGCGCGGCATGACGGCGGTTCGCTGCCGCTCTTCCACGCCGACCTCTACCGCCTGACCGCGAGCGAGGAGGTCGCGGAACTCGAGTTGGCCGAACAGGCGGCTGAGGGGGTGCTCCTCGTCGAATGGCCCGAACTCGGCCTCGATGCCCTGCCGAACGAGCATCTTCTGGTCGCGATCGAGCCGGTTGAGGACGCACCAGACGAGCGCCGCATCACTTTCGTCGCCAACGGCGAGCGCTATCAACGGGTGCTGGATGGGCTGGCCGGGCGTGTCTGAGCGCACCCCGCCCGAAGTGGCTCCTGCCCTGGCCATCGACAGTGCCTCGCCCGAGGCCGGGGTCGCGGTGTTGCGTGGCGACGAGCTAGTCGCCGAGCGCCAGTGGACGCTGGAGACGACGTTCTCGCTGGAGCTGCTCGCTGCGATCGACGGGGTGCTGGCCGACGCGGGCGTGACGAAGGACGAGTTGGCCGCGATCGTGGTTGCTGTCGGGCCCGGCGGCTACAGCGGACTGCGCACCGGCGTCGCGACAGCACAGGGGCTCGCGCTGGCCCTCGATCTCCCGCTCGCCGGGGTGTCGCGGCTGGAGGCGCAGGCCTACCCGCACCTCGCGCCCGACCGCCCGGTGATCGCCGTGCACGACCCCGGCCGAGGCCAGATCGCCTGGGCTGCCTACGCGCAGGGTCGCCCGGCGCCCGAGGTGGTGGTCGCTGCTCGCATCGACAGCGCGGAGCGGTGCGTCGCGCTCGCGCCGCCAGGCGCGCTGTGGTGCGGCGAGCTGACAGACGAGCTCCGCGCCGCGCTCGATGCCGCACTGGCAGCCGCCGGTCGCGCTGCCGAGGCCGAGCCACCGGCCGACAACTCTCGACGCGCCGCCGACCTCGTACGGCTCGCCCGGCTGCACGACGCCTACGGCGACCCCGCGGAGGTGGACGTCGTCTACCTGCGCCCGCCGAACATCACCAAACCCCGCGCGGAAGCGAAGCCCTGACGCTATCGCTCGTCCGAAATACACTGCCACCGGCACGCAGCCCACGGAGGCACCAATGGAACGCACTCTCATCCTCGTCAAGCCGGATGCCGTACAGCGCGGACTGGCCGGCGAGGTCATCAGCCGCTTCGAACGTCGCGGCCTGCGCATCGTCGGGCTGCGCCTGCTGCACGTCGATGAGGCGCTCGCTCGCCGCCATTACGAGGAGCACGAGGGCAAGCCGTTCTTCGATGGGCTCGTCGCCTTCATCACCAGCTCACCGCTGATCGCCGCCGTGCTCGAAGGCCCGAACGTGATCGCCGCCGCCCGCCAGAGCATGGGCGCGACCGACCCCAAGCAGGCGGCCCCCGGCACGATCCGAGGCGACTTCGGCATCGACCTCGGCCTCAACCTCGTCCATGGCTCCGACAGCCCGGAGAGCGCCGAGCGCGAGATCGGGCTCTTCTTCGAGGGTCTACCGCTGCTCGAATGGGAGCGCGACAGCGAGCGCTGGAGCTTCGAAGACGAGTAGAAGGCACAGCCGCGGCGCAAGCCGCGTCTACTTCAGCCCCTACTGGATGCGCACGACCTCGCGAGCGCTGCTCCACAACCCTTCGAGGTTGTAGTACGCACGCCGCTCCAGCGAGAACAGGTGCACGATCAGCTCGCCGACGTCGAAGAGCATCCAGCCCGACTCGACCGTGCCCTCCTCCTGCGCCTTCACACCAGGCGCGACGCGGGCGAGCTCCTTGCTCAGGGCGTCGATCAGCGCGCGCATCTGCCGCACGTTGTCGATCGTCGCCACGACGAAGTAGCCGGTGAAGGCATCGATCACCGTGAGATCGAGCAGCACGACGTCAGCGGCCTGCCCATCTGCCAGCACATCGACCACGTATTGCGCGAGTTCTTGACCTCGCAGCGCGCCCTCCTCGGTACGACCGGCGGCGGCTCACACGGCCGGTCGGCAGGCGAAGTATATCAACGCGCTCGGTTACAGCCGGCAGAGAGGTGGACTCGATCACGTACACCACGGCCGCTCTACAATGAGCGCATGACCGGAAGCTCTTCCGCCTCGCCTGCCACGCCAACCCGCGTGCTCGTCGCCATGTCGGGCGGCGTCGACTCCGCCGTCGCGGCCGCGCTGCTGCACGAGCAGGACTACGACGTGATTGGCGTGACGCTGCGGCTCTACACCGAGCCGGACGAGAGCGTGCTGCGCTCCCGTCGCGCATGCTGTGGCATCGAGGACATCGCAGACGCGCGCGCCGCCGCCCAGCGCATCGGTATCCCGCACTACGTGCTGAACATGGAGCAGCAGTTCGAGCGCGACGTGATCGGGTACTTCGTCGACGAGTACGCGGCCGGTCGCACTCCCAACCCCTGCCTGGCCTGCAACCAGCACGTGAAGTTCTCCACCCTGCTCGACCGCACCGTCGCAATGGGCTGCGAGATGTTGGCCACCGGCCACTACGCCCGCATCGAGCGCGACGGCGAGGCTGCCGAGGGGGACAACACGGCGCGCCTACTCGCCGCGATCGACGAGCAGAAGGACCAGTCCTACGTCCTCTACATGCTGGACCAGCAGGCGCTGGCGCGGACGCTCTTCCCGCTGGGCGCGATCGATAAGAGCGAGACGCGGCGCATGGCCGCGGGCCTCGGACTGGCGGTGGCCGACAAGCCGGACTCCGCCGACATCTGCTTCGTCCCCGGCGGCGACTACCGGTCGCTGTTGCGCGACCGCGGCGTCGACGACCGCCCTGGCGAGATCGTGAACGTCGAGGGCGCGACCGTCGGCAGCCACGACGGCGTAGCGGGCTACACCGTCGGCCAGCGCCGCGGCCTTGGCCTCGGCGGCGGGCAGCGGCGCTTCGTGACGGGCATCGACGCGGACGCAAACCGCGTGATCGTCGGCGGGGAGCATAACCTCATGCGCGACAGCCTCCGGGCCTCCGACTCACACTGGGTCGGGGCACCTCCGCAGCTCGGCGAGCCCCTCTCTGCGCGCATCCGCCACCACGCCGAACCGGTCCCCGCGCGGGTGAGCGCGATCGACGGCTCCAGCTTCGAGCTCCAGTTCGAGACGCCCGTACGCGCCGTCGCTCCCGGTCAGGCGGCTGTGCTCTATCGGGGCGGCGAGGTTGTGGGCGGTGGCACGATCGAACCAGCCGCCTCCCTGACTACTGACCCGGCCATCGCGAGCGCCGCGACGGCGGACCGCGTTTGAGGCGCACATGCGCGACCGGTACGATGTTTGCGACGCGATCGTCAGCTGACGGTGCTCGCGACACGACGGCAGGTTGCTGATGCGGTACGCGGTCCTCGGATTCTTCGTCTTCGCGACGCTGATCGCGATCGGTATCGCCGCCTACATCCAGTTCGACTTCACGCTCGCAGAGATCCGCGATGTGGTGATCGTCATCTTCGGCCTGCTCGCCGTTCTGCTCCTGATCATCATGGTCGTGACCCTGCTGGCACTGCTGGTCGCGGTCCGACTGGCCACCAGCGCGCTAGGCGAGCTGCGACGCGAGAGGGTTCAGCCCGCGCTCGATAACCTGCGTGCCAGCGCGAAAAACGTACGAGGTGCGACGGAGTTCATGGCCGACTCCGCCGTCCATCCGGTGATCCGCGCCGTCTCGGTCACGCGCGGCATCCGACGTGGCATCGGGCTCGTGACCGGCATCGGCCGGAAGCGCGAGTGAAGGTCCTTACGCTCCTCAGATTCGCCACCGGCGCTGCAGCAGGTTTCGCCGGCGCGCGCACGCTGATCTCACGCGAACAACTCCCGCAGGAGATCCCGTCCACCGTCCGTGAGCCGCTGGAACGGGCAAGCGCGAAGCTGCGTGCCGCACGCACCGGCGCTACCAGTGTCCTCGTAGAGGTGGAACGCGCTCGCGCCGCCGCCGAGCAGGAACTGACTGTCGACTACCTCCAGCGGCAGGGCCGCGCGGAGCCGTCCGATGAGGCGACAGACGAGCCCGAAGCACTCGAGGCCTGAGCCCGGCAGACCTCGCTGCTTCGCCTTCTAATACCTGCCACACCCCTTCGTCCTGGCCGATCGAGCGGCCGGATCGGCCGGAACGGGGAGGCGTCAGGGCAATCCCCGACCCTCGCCACTGTCTCACCCCGCGACCCCTCCCTATACTTCACGACGGAGGGGTGTCCGAGTGGTTTAAGGTGCCGCTCTCGAAAAGCGGTAGACGAAAGTCTCGTGGGTTCGAATCCCACCCCCTCCGCCATCGCAAGACACCCAGCTATTCGGAGAGGTGCCGGAGTGGCTTATCGGGCTCGCCTGGAAAGCGTGTAGAGGGGTCAAACCCTCTCGTGGGTTCGAATCCCACCCTCTCCGCCACTCAACCCATCAATCGCGCGACGTCCCATCGAGCACCGCCACCAGGGCGCGTTCCAGTTCGCCGCGCGTCACGAAGGCCTCGAAACGCGCCGCCACGAGACCGTCCGCGCCGACGATGAATGTCCACTCGTCGCTCTCGATGCCCCACTGCTCGAGGATCGGCGTGCGTACGGCGTTGTCCAGGTCGCCTTTGATCTCGTGCGGGTTCTCGTAGAGATCGATGTGCGTGAAGTCCACGCGGTCGCCGTAGAGCAACGCCAGCTCCACGACCACCTCCACCTGCGGTCCGCAGAGCGCATTCGTGCAGAACGCCGGGCTGGCGAAAACGACCACCAGCGGCCGGTCGGCCGCCAGCGAGGCCGCGATGCTGCGCTGGTAGAGCGCGGGGTCCGGCTCATGCCCCGTCGTCAGCTCGGCCAGCGTGACGACATCGGCCTGCGTGCGGCTCTCCGTCCGCGGGGCCGGGTCGCCGACGGCCGGGGCGAGTGTCTGCTCCGCCACCGGGAAGGCGAACGCGACCGTCGCCGCGGTGCCATCCGGCTGCGGGAGCAGGACGTCCAGTTCCCACGTCCCGGCGCGGTCGAATGAGAGCTCCGTGCTGAAGATCCCGCGCACGCCGAATGGGAACTCATAAAAGATCGCGCGCGCCTCCTCCACCGGCCCCTCGCGTACGCCCTCGTCACCGTCCGGCCGGAAGTACGAAGCCACTCGCACGATCGGCAGACGCACGAGGCCGTTCTCATCGCTCAGCGCGAAGGCGACGCGGTGCCGCCCGACGCCGAGGTCCGGCGTGCCGAGCACCGTGCGGATGCCGGTCGCCTCGTCGGTGTACTGCGGGTACGCGGCGAGGAAGGGGTCGACCGCGCCCTCGCTGCCCGCCGTGGCGACACCCCGGTCGTCGAGCGGGTTCGTCGGCGGCGGCGCGGTCGAGGAGCTGCAGGCGACGGCCAGTGAGGCGACGAGGGCAGCGAGCGGAGCAATCCAGCGCATGGCCACGGCTGCCTACGGCCCTTCGGTGTAGACACCGAACGTGAAGGCGAAGACGCCGAAGCCGTCCGAGTTCGAACGCAGCTTAGATTCATGTTCGCCGGCGGCCGGCAGCTCCACGATCGCGTAGAGCCGGGCCTGATCTGCCCGGAAGAAGCTGTTGGCGTCCGAGTCGAAGAGGATGTCCGCGCCGGCCTCGTCGATCTTCAGCGGGCGTCCGTCGATCTCGACGCGCACATCGAAGGCCTCGCCCGGGGGATCGAGTACCACATTCACGCTGCTCGCCTCGAAGGTCAGCGCGAGATAGTCCTCGAAACCCACCGTGACGCGGTCATGAACGATCGCCTCCGCCGCCTTCAGCCACTGGCCCTTGAGGTACCAGCGTCCGTTCACGTGCTCCACGTCATCGCGATAGAGGAAGGAGCGGTCGGGGCCGTCGTAGTACTCGATCTGCCCCGCGTAGACACCGGACTGCGTGTAGTTGCGCTCGTAGCCCCCGTACAACTCGCGCGTCGACCGCACGGCCGCCGGGTCGCGCTGCTGGCGATCGACGGTGCCGAGCGCGATACCGCTCAGATCCCAGCCGGCCTCCGTCAGCACCAATCGGATTTCCTGCTCTGTCGTCACGTAGTCGCCCTCGCCGAAGTGTTGATAGCGCAGGCGGCCATCGACGCCGATCAGGTACTTAGCCGGCCAGAAGCGGTTGTTGAACGCTCGCCAGGTGTCGAAATCGTTGTCTTGCACGACCGCGTAGTCGAGGCCGTGTTCAGCCATCGCGGCGACGACGTTGTCGCGATTCTTCTCGAAGTCGAACTCCAGTGTGTGGACGCCGATGATCGTGAGCCCGCGATCGGCGTACTTCTCGTGCCACTCACGGACAAACGGGAGTGTGCGAATGCAGTTCACGCAGGTGTAGGTCCAGAAGTCGATCAGCACGACCCGGCGCTCTGCGATCAGCCCGGCGATCGTCAGCGGTTCGCTGTTGATCCAGCTCCCGCGGGGCACCAGCTCCCGCCACGGCTCGCCTGCCGCGCCTCCGCTCGCCACCACCGTTGAGGCGGCGCCCGCATCGCTCTCCGTCGCCGCCGATGGCTGCGCGTCCGAGCAGGCGACGACCAGCAACGCGGCGATCGAGAGGGCGAGGACGGCGAGCCGGGACATGATCCCAACGTAGCAGCGGCGCGTGCGTAACGTGTTAGAGGACGCTTAATGGTGGCCACGACGCAGTGCGGCGGCTAGATGCGCTCCGCACGAACAACCGTGCGGTCGAAGTAGCTCTTGGTATTGAAGTCGAACTTGCCGCCGCAGGTGTAGAGCGTGATGCTATCGACGGCGACCTCGCTGCTGAAGATCTCCGCCCATTCGTTGCTCGTGGCGGGAATCTGGCGCCGCCAGACAACCGCGTAACGCAGCGTCTGCCCATCGACTTCGACCTCGATCACATCGCCGGGCGACAGCAGGTCAACAGCGAAGAAGACGCCGCGCCCGCGGAACTGGGAGTCGGCATATGCCACGTACGCCGCGTAGTCGACATGGCCGGAGAAGATCGCGTTCTTGCCCTCACCCGGCCGCCCACCGAGCGTTCCCCACTCGCTGAGGTCATACCAGACGACATCGGCGGGGCCGGTCGGGTTCGTCATCACGGTCGACCCGCTCCCGACCGTGCGAGAGCCAACGGGCGCATCGACGCCGATCGAGGGGATGCGGAACCGTCCGTAGGTGGAGGCCGGGGGGTCGCCGTGCAGCGCGGCCAGATCGGCGATCGACCGGATCGTCTCAGGCACCGCGTCGGGCGTCGGCGAAGGGGTTGGCGTTGCGGTCTCGGTCGGGGTAGCGGTCGGTGACGGCGTTGGCGGCGGCGAGGGTGTGGGCGTCGGTGACGGCGTTGCGGTCGCAGCGACGATCGAGACTGGCGAGGGCGCTGGCTCGCTGCCTGCCCCGGCAAGCGCAACCGCTCCGACCAGGACGCCAACCGCGACGCCCAGCACGCCCAGCGAAGTGACGCGTACAGGTGTGCGGAGGCTGAGCCACCAGTCAAAAGCCCGCCGCCAAGAGGTGATGCGATTCCGCATGCTTGATCAGGCTACCGGTTCTGCCCGTCAATGGGAAAAGCAGGTGTACGTCGCCGCCGCGCCGCAGCCCTCGGCCGGGCCTCTCGCACGGCCTGTCAGGCAGCGGTAAGGAAGCCCTCCGGTCGGCGTCAAGTCGACAACAGATGAATGCACGATCCGACGAGGCGGCGGGCCGAACGCGGTCACGGGGCCGGATTTCGAATGGAGCGCGAAGCTGTCACGGGATTGCGCGTTAACCCCACGGCCCGTTCCTCGTTATGACTATTGCGGTGGAACTTGGTGAGAGGCGTTTTTCGACAGATCCCAACATGCGGCTATACTCACGTGTAGCGGCGGCCGGAGCTTCGATTGGCCAATCACCTACCTTCTCGGGACGACCCACTCAGGGAAAGCCCAAAACAGGATCTCCCCTCGGAGAACGTCTCATCGCAGACGGTTCCTTCGCGAGCCTTGCCTCTGAACGCGGAACGCAACCTTGTGGAGCGTGCCTCGGCCGGAGAACAGAAAGCGATGGGCGACCTCTACGACGCTTACCTCACGCGCGTATACAGATTCTGCCTGGCGCGGGTAAGCAACGAAGCGGACGCCGAAGACTTGGCGGAAGAGATCTTCCTCAAGGTCATTGGAGCGATCAGTGGGTTCGAGTGGCGACCGATCGGCAAGCCGGAAGACGGGCGCAGCCCCTTTGCTGCGTGGCTCTTCCGCATTGCCCGCAACCACGTCGTCTCATTCCATCGCAAGGCTGCAACGCGTGGACCGTCATCGGAACTCTTCGATTCGATCCGCGATGAACGTCGCGGTCCTCAGGAGCTAACAGAGACCAAGATCACGATCGAGGAGGTGTTCGAGACCGTCCGGGAACTCCCAGAAGCACAGCGCGAGGTGATCCTCCTCCGCTTCGCCGCCGGCCTGACCGTCGCGGAGACAGCGGAAGCGCTGGGCAAGCAGCAGACCAACGTCAAGGTGCTGCAGCACAAGGGAGTCCAGAAGCTCAAGAAGCTGCTGGTCGAGAATCCCGAACTGGCCGAACCAAAGCTGGTCGCCGAACTGGGACGCAGGACGACGACATGAGCGAGCAGATGGACGAGAAGGGGCAAGACGAGAGCGTGCAAAACGAGACTGTCAGCGACGGCATCATGAGTGAACTCCACCGCGAGGAGGAGTTTGCCGCCGAGCGATTCGCTTCCGCGATGAAGTCCGCCGAACGCGGCCACCCGCTGGATCAGCGCGACCTCGAAGACCCCGACCTGGCGCCGATGGTGCGCACCGCTGGCCTGCTCCACAGCACGTGGAACTCGGTCACCCCCGACCTCGACTACTTCTCCCGCACCCGCTCCACCATCCTCGCGGCAATGCCGCAGCCGACCGAAGAGCCGGCCACCCCGATCTCGCTGATTGACCGTCTGTGGCGATCGCCGGCCTTTGCGCCGATCGCGTCCGCGGCCGCAGCCGGAATGGCAGCGGTGTTCATCACCTTGCAGTTCGTCGGCGGTGGCGCGGCCACCGTCGCCCCGCTGGCCGCGGATGTCGTACCGGCGTCCAGCACCGAGTCAACGCCGAGCGTAGCCGCCATCCAGTTCCCGCCAGGGATCGCCCCCGACGGGCCGCCCCACATCGCCTCGCTCAATGCACAGCCGCACGAGAACGTGCTCGCTGAGTCCGACCCCATGCTGAACATCACCAAGGCGCTCGACCGTCTCGTCACGAACATCGGCGTGCTCGGCCTGCGCGCACAGCTGCGCGCACCAATCAGCGCTGGACTGCTGCACTCGATCTCGGAAGACCTCGCCGGCGTCACCGAGCGCGTCAATGAGGAACCAGAGTCGGTCGAGCGAGCAGACGTGATCGTCTTCTCGCAGCAGGCTGTCGATGGTGTGACGATCATGAAGGAGCTGCTGGTCGAGGGTGAGGTCAGCGGCGCCCTGGCGGCCGCACGAATCACGGCCGAACTCGGACGTTCGACGGCCGCACTCTACTTCTTCAACAACCCACCGAGGTAGTTCCCCAGCCTCGACCACGGACCTGACTACGGGACGATCGCAGTACCGACGGCGAGCGCGTCCGCGAGCGGTGCGGCCAGCTGCGCGAACAACACGTCGCCGTTTCTCGCAACCTCAAAGCTGTTGACGAAGGTCGGCGCCCCAACGACGTAGACATCCCATCGCTGCTCATCCACATCGAACCGGAACCAGGTCGTGGGCTCCAGCTGACCCGTCAGCAAATGCGCGAAGCGCAACGGGTAGCCGTCCGGTCCGACGTACACGACCGACGCGATCCCGCCGGCCGACGGTAGTGCACCGATCACCCGCGCCTCGTCCGCTCCCGCCGGCAGCAGCAGCCCTAGCCCGGCGAGCGAACCGGCGTTCGCGAGCTGCACCGTCAACATCTCGCTTCCCCTGTCCGACGACACGTCCGCACGCAGCAGCAGTTGCTGACGTATCTGCGTCGCGCTCGCGGTGGGGAGCGCCTCGATTACGAGCGCGACGACACCCGCTGCATGAGGCGCGGCTGCCGAGGTACCCACGAAGCTCTCCCCGCCCTGCAGCGTGCCGAGCACACTCGTCGGCGAGGACAGCTCCGGCTTCGCTCGCCCGTCCGTCGTCGGCCCGCGCGACGAGAACGCAGAGAGCTCAAACGGGCTGAAGATCGAGACCGCGCCCACGGTGACCACGCCGGGGTGATCCGCGGGCTGGGAGAGCGAACCGCCGGCGACGAACGTATCAAGTGGGTTGTCACGCCCCGGCGAGCCGATGAAGAGCAGGTCGAGGTCCCGCTGCTGGTCGTCCGACGCCCGGATCAGCCGCACGGAGTAGGTTCCACTCTCCGTCGCCAGCACCTGCAGCCCCTCGACCGGGTCGCCTGCGCAGTTCTGGATGCCGCGCGACGCCCGGATCAGTGAGCCACTGGGGCCGAACAGTTCCAGGTCGTAGTCGGAGCAGGCCGCGCCCCACTCGTCATTCCAGCGCAGCGAGACGATGATCAAGTCACCGGCTTCATACTCGCGGCCGTTCTGCGAGCTGCCGGAGTCGAACTCATGCACCGAGTCGCTGTCGCTGTCCGTGAACGCCCCGGACCAGTGTTGCCGCGCCCAGTTGCCGGCCGCGACAGCCCAGGTCGCGCCGCTGGCTACACCGCGCGAGACAATCTGGTCGACCGGCCCGGTGCCGTCGCCGGGGCCGTTATGGATGAAGCCCAGCGAAAACGAGACGACGTCGAGGCGTTGCTCGACGACGAAGTCGACGACCGCCGAGAGTTCCGTCACCGTCCCGAAACTCAGCAGGTAGATCTCCGCGCGCGGCGCCACGCGGTGCACGATCTCCGCAGCGCGCATGCCGTGGTCGATGCCACCCTCGATCACTCCGTCGGCGCGAAAGGAGCGGACGATCAGTCGTTGCGGCAGCGTCGTGCCCAGACTCGCCTGATACCCCTCGAAGCCGGTGTCGATCACGGCGACCCGCACACCGTGTCCCGTGAACCCGGCCTGCCTCCAGCGCGTCGCGCCGATCAGATCGACTGCGGTCGGGAGCTGAAATGGGATCGCCGTCGCCGCCTGCTCGACGCGCAGCATCGAGTGCGCTGCGGCGACCTCCAAGAGTCGCCCGCTCGGCACGAGCGCCTGCACGCGGTCGTGCGAGCGCACCTCGATCACCGCGCCGAGCCGCTCGAGGAAGTCCGCGACTACAGACGGATCAACGAGGGTGGTGACCTCCACCCGCTCGTATGACGCATCGCCGTCTGGTGCGACGGCATCCGTGTCACGCTCCGCCGGGCCAGCCGGCGCGGGCACAGCAGCGAGGGCCGGGGCGAGCCCGTCGCCCGGGCGCGAGACGAGCAGCAGAGTGAGCAACGCGATCAGTGGCAGTGCGTATCGGGGCACGGTCGGGATTTGCCTCCGTGAGGCGATCCAGCGCCATGCCCAGTTCGTCGCTGTGCTCGGCCGGCCGCCGGCGTGGATTGTACCTCAGCGATGTTGCGCGTCAGCGGCCGCTGATCAACAAGATGCTGCGAGGCGGCGGAGTCGGCTCACGCCTCGCGTGCAGCAGGCGACGCAACAGCGGTACTCTGGCGCGGCTGGAGGAGCGTCGGATGAGCTGGCTGCGTACGAAGATGGGCAAGAGCGCCTCTACGGGAAACGTCCCCGACGCGGCGACGTGCGACCACGAGGCACTCTCACCTCGATGGCGGGACGCGGCGGCGCTCAGTGAGTCGGGGCAACCGATCGGCTATGTCTGCCACCGCTGCCACGCCGAGTTCCTGCCCTACGCCGTGCGCGACGGCTGGCTGATCGAGACTCGCTAACCCGACACTCGCGACGGCGGCTCCCGCTCGGACGATGCGGCAGACGACCGTATACTCACATCATGACGACAAGCCGACGCGAAGAGGGTCTGATCCGACCGGCGCCTGCCAGCGTTGAGCACCGTGCGGTGACCTCGGCGGCGCGACTACTGCTCGGCTCACCGGTCGTGCTCGTCACCACCAGCCTGCGTGGCAAGCACAACGTGATGCCGCTGGCGTGGTGCGCTCCGCTCTCAAGCGATCCTCCGTTGATCGGCATCGCGATCGAGCAGTCCCGACACACCGCCGAGGTGATCAGTCAGTCGGAGGAGTTCGCGCTCAACTTCCCCAGCCGCCGGCTGCTGCACCACGTGCAGTACCTGGGTGGGCTGACGGGCGCCGATGTCGACAAGTTCGAGGCGACCCAGCTCGAGACGTTCAGCCCCACCCACATCACCGCCCCGCTGATCGAAGGCTGCGTCGCGTGGGTGGAGTGCGAGGTGCAGCAGGTGCTACCGGTCGGCGACCACCTGCTCTTCGTCGGGCTACCCGTGACGCTGCAGGTCGAACCGGCCTCGTTCGACGATGGCTGGACAACCGTGGGCCCCGAGGAGCTGCGACCGCTGCACTTCCTGGGCGGCAACCAGTACTCGACCCTCAGCGGCCTGCTGGAGGCCCGACCGCCGAGCGGCAGCGACGCCCCCGAGGCCGTGCTGGCGGAGCGCGTCGAGGAGGAGCTGGAGCTCACCCGCGAGGCGCAGGAACGCCGCGAGGAGCTGATGGGCGAGCTGGAGCGCGAGGTGGACAAGGGCAACGTGATCGACATCGCGCACGTCTCGCTCGATGAGTTGCCCGACCTCGAACAGCCGCCGCGCATCGTCGTTCCTGAGCGCGAGGACGAGTAGGGCTCGGGCGCGCGAATACGAACTCGTGCGAAATCGGCTACTGAGGTTGAGCGGTACGGCCCGGCAGGGTCGCTAGGCGCTCGTCGCCTCTTCGACCTCGGCGAGCTCCTCGGCCGGCTCGGGCGGGGTGAAGGCCACCGGGGCCGTCGGCCCAGCTCCGCGCAGCCGCTCGTCCGCGAGATCGCTCGCCGCGACCGCCGCAGCGATGTGCTCGTCGTCGTTGCGGAGCGAGTCGCCCATGTGGTGCAACAGGTCGCCGACCACGCCGGGGTGGGCGCTGCCGTCCTGCACCAGCTCGGCCAGTTCGGCCTCTCGGCCGGAGAGGAATGAGCGCAGGGTCGTGAACGACTCTGAACGCATCGCGTCCAACATCCGCATCATCACCCTGCGCTGGGCGGCCAGGTTCTGCTCAAACGCATCGATATCGACATCGAAGCGTGAGAGCGCGACCTCGATCGTCTCGCGCTGGTCGTCGCCAAAGCCGAGGAACGGGGCGCTCGCATCGTCGATGCGCTGGCGCGTCTCGTCGATGCGAGCGCGCTGCTGGGCGAGGGATGTCTGGAACTGCCCGGCAACGAATTCCGACTCGTCACCCGAGAGCTGCTGCTCCAGCGATTGCAGGTTCGCTTCTTCACTCGCTGGGTACTGGCTGAGCGGCTCCTACTGGTCGTCGAGGTTGACCAGCATGCTCGCCATCGTCTGATCCTGATCCGTGAGCAGCTCGAGGATCGGAGAGATTTCCTCATCGACCTGTGAGCGCATCTCGTCCAGGAGTTCGGTCTGTGCGCTGAAGTACTGGACCGAGCGCTGAATGCGCTGGGAGTTCGTGTGTTGCGACGCATCGTCTGCGGTCTCAGGCAGTAGGGGTTCGCTGTCGCTCCGCGAGCGAGAACCAAAGCGCATGAAGACCTCCAGATCGGCCATAATCGGTCGCCGATTAACCCAAGCATCGGCAGATTGCGCTGCAAGTGAGGGTTTCGCGTGACGGAGGCGTGAACGCTGCAGCACGGTCACCGCCAGCAGGCCCGCCAGCAAGGCAGCCGCCGAGAGTTGCACCTCGAGTCTTTGCCAGCGCACACCAGACGCCGAGATCAAGCGAGGCCCCGGCACGGGCGCTGGCGACTGCACAGCCTCGAGGTTGAGCGCGATCGGTGGCGCGAGCGCGTCCGGCACGGAGAGCGACTGGTCGAGTGTGCCCGATTCGCCCGGCGCGGCGAGCGGAGGCGGGAGCGGCCGGTCGAACTGCTCCGCAAAGACGCCGTAGGCAACGCCTGCGAGATCGTGAATCGCAGTGTATGAGTCGACGATATCGTCGTCCCAGCGCGTGAGCAGGACAGTCACGTAGTCGCCGCCGGGAGCGAAGACGATGCCCGCGTCGTGCAGGTACTTGGCGACCAGTCCGGTTTTGTGGGCGACGGTCGTGCCCTCAGCCAGCGAGAGCGGGATCAGGTCGTTGATCTGCTGGTCCGCTAGCAACGCCAGCATCTCGCTGCTGGCCGCCGGGCTGACGATGTCGCCGCGGTACAACGCGCGGAACACCTCGGCGATGTCAGCAGGCGTGGTGACGTACGCGCCTGACAGCGTCGTGTCTCTCAGGCCGAGCCTCGACGGAACCCGATCCACGGCGTCCGGTTGCAGTCGGTCATAGAGCGCCAACGCAGAGGCGTTCTGGGAGAAGGTGATCATGAGACGCAGCGCCTCGGCAGCCGGCAGCTCGATCGGCTGGGTCTGGCGCAAGCTGATCGGGTCGTCGATCCAGTGCTGCTCCTCGATCGTGATCTGCTCGTCGAGCGAGAAGCTGCCCGCGGCGATCTGCTGGTAAGCCTCCGCCAGCACGAAGAGCTTGTAGAGCGAGGCGGTACGGAAGCTCTCGCTCGCGTTGCCCGTGCAGCTCGTGTCGTCTTCGAGGTCGAGGATGACGAAGCCGACGTAGGCGCCGGACTCGATCGCTTGCTGCTGAATCGATGAGCAGAGCTGCGCCAGCGGGTGCTGGCTTTCTGCGCGCGCGCTAGAAAGCGTCGCTGCCGACATAACGGCAACGATCGTCAGTGTGATCACGAGCCCCGGCATGCGACGCACAGCAACCCCTGTTCCGGCTGCGCAGCTTCCTCCTATTATTCGAGAGTTAGGGGCGGCCGGTCAATCACGATCTGTATCCCGGACAGGCGGACGGACCGACGGAAAGCCGCCTGACACTGCCCGACCGAGACGTCAGTTGACACCACGCCGAGCCGAGGCAATCCTGAACTCGTACCGATCCGCGCTTCTCGGGCCGTAGGTCCGCTGCGGCCAGAATCGGGATGCGATACGATTCAGCGTGAGCGTTCCGGTCGGCTCAGAAGTAGCCCGCACCGGCCCGTATTGCCGAAACAGGAGCCTTCTATGGACTGGTCAGACTCTGCCGAACAGGCCATTTTCCGCGACGACGTGCGCAGCTTCATCAAGACTCGTCTGCCTGCCCGCTATCAGAGCGCGGCCGACGGCGCATCGAATGACGCCGAGGAGCTGGTGGGCGGCTGGCAGGCCGACCGCAAGTCCGACGACGACGGACGACGCGGCACCGCGCAGGAGTGGGCGGACGCGCTGGCCGAGAAGGGCTGGATCGCCCCGCACTGGCCGGAGGAGTACGGCGGCGCCGGGCTCTCCGTGATGGAGCAGTTTATCTACAACCAGGAGATGTCAGAGGCGGGCGCGCCGTCCGTCGGCGGCATGGGCGTCTCGCTGCTCGGCCCGACGCTGATCGTGCACGGCAACGAGGAGCAGAAGAAGGAGCACCTCTCACGCGTGCTCTCCGGCGAGGTCGCCTGGGCACAGGGCTACTCCGAGCCCGGCTCCGGCTCAGACCTCGCGAGCCTCGCTACGCGAGCGACGCGCGATGGCGATGACTACGTGATCAACGGCCAGAAGATCTGGACCTCCGGCGCGCAGTTCGCCGACTGGCTGTTCGCGCTCGTGCGTACCGACGCTGACGCGCCGAAGCACCGCGGCATCTCCTTCCTGATGATGGACATCAACACCCCGGGCATCACCGTGCAGCCACTGACCGACATGGGTTGGAACGAGCCCTTCAACGAGACGTTCTTCGAGGACGTGCGCGTCCCTGCCAAGAACCTCGTGGGCGAAGAGAACCGCGGCTGGTACATCGGCATGACGCTGCTGGACTTCGAGCGCTCCGGCATCGGTGGGGCGATCGGCTACCGCCGCAACCTCAAGCAGCTCCACGAGTACATGGACACGGATGAGGGTCAGGGGCAGGTGCGTAACGACTTCTCCACGGCCTCGCGGCTGGAGATCGCCGACCGCCACGTGGAGATCGAGATCCTCTTCAACTTCGCATTCCGCATCGTCTCGATGCAGAACGTCGGAGAGATGCCCAACTACGAGGCGTCGATGAACAAGCTCTTCGGCTCCGAGATTCACCAGCGCACCGCGCGCACGGGGATGAAGGCGTTCGGCCTCTACGGCAACCTCTGGGAGAGTCAGGACGGGCCGGTCGGGGCGTACTTCACGAAGGATTACATCGGCTCGATCCCGCACACCATCTTCTCGGGCAGCTCCGAGATTCAACGCAACGTGATCGCCACACGCGGGCTCGGCCTGCCGAGGGGCTAGTCACTCGCCGCGAACAAGAGAAGAGGCCTCCGTCGGGAGGCCTCTTCTGTACCCTCCGTACACCGCATCTCTCGCATCGGAGCAGCAATCATGCGCATCGCCACCGGCCTCGCAGGCAATCACCCGGGCGACTGGGAAGGCGCCGCGACCTTCGCCGCGGAGGCAGAGCGGCTGGGCGTCGCCTCCGTCAGCAGCGCGGAGGCGTGGGGTAGCGACGCGATCACGCCGCTGGCCTTCATCGCGGCGCGTACGGCCTCGATCGGTCTGATGACGGGGATCATGCAGGTCGGTGCGCGCACGCCGGCGATGGTGGCGATGACCGCGGCCGGGATGCAGAGCGTCTCCGACGGTCGCTTCATCCTCGGCCTGGGCACGAGCGGCCCGCAGGTGATCGAGGGCTGGCATGGCGTCCCCTTCGACCGCCCCCTTCAGCGCACCCGCGAGTTGATCGAGGTGGTGAGGCTGGCCGGTAGTGGCGAGCGGTTGGAGTACCACGGGCAGGTCATCGAGCTGCCGCTACCGGGCGGACAGGGCAGAGCGATCCGCTCCACGGCAGGCGAGTTCGAGGTGCCGATCTACCTCGCTGCGCTCGGTCCGCGGAACCTTGAGCTGACCGGCGAGCTCTGCGATGGCTGGATCGGCACCTCCTTCATCCCTGAGACGGCGGATGTCTTCTTCGACCGCATCCGCACCGGCGCGGAGCGGGCGGGCCGCGCGCTGGACGACATCGACCTGCAGGTGCCGGTCACCGTGGAGTTCGGCGAAGACGTGGACGAGGTCGCGAAGCGGCACGCGCGTGGCTACGCCTTCACGTTCGGCGCGATGGGCTCGCGCACCGACAACTTCTACCTCAACGCCCTCGCACGGCAGGGCTACGCGGACGAGGGTCGCGAGATCCAGCGCCTCTGGCTCGACGGCAAGCGCGAGGAGGCGGCGGATCGGGTACCCGTAGAACTCGCACACAAGACGAACCTGCTGGGTACCGACGACCTGATCCTCGACCGCCTGCGCGTCTACCGGGACGCGGGCGTGAACACGCTGCGAGCCGGCGTACGAGGCGAGTCGGTCGCGGAGCGCATCGCCAACCTCGGACGGCTGATCGACCTCGTCGCGACCGTCGACGCGGAGCGCTAGGCGGTCCGCGCGAGGATGAAGATCGGCACCTCGCGGCCGCCGACGCGGTCGAGGTACTTGTCGTAACCGGGGTAGATGCGGACGGCCTGCGGCCAGATCTGGTCGCGCTCCTCGGCGGTCGCGGCACGCACGGTGACGTCGTACCACTCACCCCTCACTCGCACGCTCGCCCGGGGCTGTTTGCGCAGGTTCTAGTACCAGCCGGGGTGCTTCGTGGTGCCGAAGCGGGTGCCGATCACGACCACGTCGTCGTCGTGGCGCACGTAGAGTAGCGGCACGGTGAGCTGCTTGCCGCTGCGCGCGCCGGTGGTCGCCAGCTGGAGTGTCGAGATGCCGAAGGTCATGCCGACGTGCCCTCGTGTGAGCCACATCAGCGGACGGTCGATGTGGTGCAGGGTCGGCCGAAAGAGCGCCGCGCCGAGCCTCGATGCGGCGGACATGTCGAGCGGCTTGCGCCACCACGGGTGTGCGGGGTTGCTACTGCTCATCGCTGCCTCGCTCTCGCGTCGGAGGTGCTGTCCGGTGATGCTATCAGCCCAGTGCTCACCGGCGATCGCGTATCGGAGACCCCATGCCCAGTCCCATTGTCTCCTTCCAGATTTCAAGCGCCGATCCCGAGGCCTCGCAGGCGTTCTACGACGAACTGTTCGACTGGGACTTCGGCGAGGCTGGCCCGGACGGCGGCATCTCGATCGACCCTCAAGGTCCGGCGGACTTCGACGCCAAAGGCTCGCTCACGGCAGCGCGAGGTGATGCCAGCCCGGGGGTCACGCTGTTCGTCCGGGTCTCGGACCTCCCGAAGACATTCGAACGTGCAGAGTCGCTGGAGGCGGAGGTGATTGTCCCGATTACGCAGATCGACGGTGGAGCGCACCTCGCCATCATTCGCGCGCCGGACGGGATGGTTCTGGGCATCATCCAAGCCTAGCGCCGGGCTACCCCGGAGCGACCTACAGCAGGTCGGAGTCGGTGACCACCTCGACGAGTGCCGGACCGTCGTGTGCGAAGGCCCGTTCGACGGCTGCATCGAGGTCGGCCCGTTCGGTGACGCGAATGCCCAGCGCACCGTCATTGAGCAGGACGTGCGTGATGTTCATGCCGTACTTCACGGCCGTCGTCAGCTCGCCGAGGTACTGGCCGAAGCCACCGTCGCCCGTGACGGCGATCGTCGGACGGTCGGGCGCGGGCGCCCACGCGCCCATCGCAGCGGGGTAGCCGAAGCCGATCGAGCCGAGGTAGCCCGGCATCAGCACCGACTGGTCGCCACTGCTCTCAAAGTAGCGACCGAAGGAATAGGTGTTGTTGCCGACATCGACGGCGATCACGGCGTCCTGCGGAGCGTGGCGCGTGAGCGCGGCGAAGATGCTGGCGGCGTTCACCCCGCGGCCGCGGTCGTCCTCTGCCCGTCGCGCCTTCTCGGCCCGCCAGATCTGCCAGCGCTGGGCGACATCCGCGCGCTGATCGACGGCCGCGACAGTTCCGAGCGCCGCCGCGATCTGCTCGCACGCCGCACCCACGCCTGCGAGCACGGGGACGGTCACGGCATGGGACTTCTCGATCGCCATCGGGTCGAAGTCGACCGGGATGATCGGTTTGTACTCCGCGATCCCGGTGTAGTCCGAGAACGACGCACCGAGCACGATCAGTAGGTCGGCTTCGTTCATCAGCCAGCTCGCGACGAGTGTGCCGCTGCGTCCCAGTACTCCGGCTGCAAGCTCGTGGTTGTCCGCAACTAGGCCCTTTGCCTTGAAAATCGTCGCGATCGGCGCGCCGAGCTGTTCCGCGAGCGCGGTCAGGTGCGGGATGTGGAATCGCGCCCCGTAGCCGGCGATGATCATCGGCCGCTTCGCCTGCTCAATCGGCTTCGTCGCTCGCTCGACCGCCTCGTCGGGTGCCGGACATCGAGGTCCGGCACCCGCCCCGCCGACGAGCCGGGGTTCTCGTCGCCGACCGGCAGGGTCTGGACGTCGTTGGGAAAGATCAGGAGCGTGACGTCACGCTCCATCGTCGCGTGCTTCGGCGCGAGGCTCATCAGCTCCGCGTGCTGGCTATCGGGCAGTACCGTCTGACTCACCGCGAGACGGAGCCGCAGGCGGCGGCAAGGTCGCCCTCCTGGAACATCCCCGGCCCGACAACCTGTGTGTCGATCTGGCCGGTCAGCGCCAGCACGGGCGCGCGGTCCATCTTCGCGTCCCGGAGGCCGGTCAGCAGGTTCGTCGCGCCCGGCCCGGCGATGCCGAAACATGCGGCGGGACGGCCGGTCAGCTTCGCGAAAGCGGAGGCCGCGAATGCCGCTGCGCCCTCATGGCATACGCCGATGTAGGTGAGCGCCCCCGCCTCCTCCTGCCGCCAGAACGCGTCAGCGAGCCCGAGGTTGGAGTGCCCGACCATGCCGAAGACGTGGGTCACACCCCAGTTCACCATCGTCTGCACCATCACGTCAGAGACGGTGTCCAGGTGGGGCGCCGCCGCCGCCGGTAGCCCGCGAAGAGCGCGTCCTCGCGAAGCTCGATTGCGACGGCGATGGCGCAGTCGGCGAAGCCAGCGGGGGGGGGGTCAGCGGATCGTAGTCGTAGCCGTGCCACGGGCAGCGCAGCCACCCACGCTCGATCGACCGTCGCGACCCGCCCCTCGGGGAGATCCTTCGCGTCGAGCACGCGGTGCCACACGAGTTGCTGTTCGGTCACGCCCGCCCCCTACCGATGGAAGCATCGCTGATCACGGTCGCCTCATGCGTGCCCAAGCGCACGTCATCCGCAGCCTCACAGGTTGTCGCATCGTGGTGCACGAGCCATTCTGCTCCCAATTCGCGCGCCTAACCGCTACCTCTCTCCCGTTCCAAGCGCTACCCGGTTCGACCGCCCCTTGACCGTCGAGTCTGGCCCGGCCAATAATCGCCCGGCTGAGTTGCGGCGATTCAGCATGTTTCCTGCGCCCTCGCGGGCGTTCCCGTCGCGCTGATTCAGAACGAACCGACCGGCGGACCCTGCTACAGCTGGGCCCGTCAGGCGAGAGGAGCCCACTGTGGATCTTGGCCTGAGCGAGCAGCAAGAACTGCTCAAGGACGCAGCCCGAGATTTCCTAGAGAACGAGTGTCCCGAGACGCTGGTTCGCGAGATGGAAGAGGATAAGCAGGGCTATTCGCCCGAGCTCTGGGGCAAGATGGCTGAGCAAGGCTGGCAGGGCCTGTTGATCCCGGAGGAGTACGGCGGCGCCGGCTTCGACTTCCTCGACCTCTGCGTGCTGCTCGAAGAGTTCGGCCGCGCGCTGGTTCCCGGCCCGTACATGTCAACCGTGCTCGGTGGCGCAGTGCCGCTGATCGAGGCGGGCTCCGACGACCAGAAGTCCGAGTTCCTTCCGCGCATCGCCACCGGCGACCTGATTTTCACGCTGGCTCTCACCGAGCCGTCCGCCCGTTTCGACGAGGAAGGCGTGCAGTGTGAGGCGTCTATCTCCGGCGATGAGGTGACCTTCAACGGCACCAAGCTTTTCGTCTCGGACGCGAACGTGGCCGACTACATGATCGTCGCTGGCCGCAGCTCCGCAGGCGTCACGCTGGGCATCGTCCCGACGGACCAGGCCGGCGTAGAGGTGACGCAGCTCGTCACGATCGCGCGCGACAAGCAGTGCGAGGTCAAGCTCAACGGCGCGACCGGCCAGCTGCTTGGCACGGACGGCGGCGGCTGGGCCTCGCTCGGCCCGGTGCTGCAACGCTACACCGTCGGTGAGTGCGCCTACCTCGTGGGCCTCTCGCAGATGGACTTCGAGATTTCAGTGGACTACGCCAAGGAGCGCGTGCAGTTCGGTCGCCCGATCGGTTCGTTCCAGGCAATCCAGCACAAGTGCGCGGACATGGTGACGGACGTCGATGGCTCCCGCTTCATCATGTACAAGGCCGCGTGGTCGGTGAACTCCGGTCAGGACGACGCCCAGCTGGACGTGAACATGGCGAAGGCGTGGTGCTCAGAGGCGACCCGTCGCGTGGTGGCCCACGGGCAGCAGATCCACGGCGGTATCGGCTTCACGAAGGACTACAAGGTGCAGCTCTACTTCCGCCGCCAGAAGCGTGCGGAGCTGGCATTCGGCGACGCCGATCACCACCGCGAGCTGGTTGCGCAGCAGCTGGGCATCTAGCCTCGCCGCTTTCGCTACAAGACTGACTGAAGAGGCCGCCCGATGGGCGGCCTCTTCTTCTGTTCGCCGGTGGGGCGTCGGCGCAGGGTCGTGGGCGTCGAGGCCATTGAACCAGTGGGGTAGAACCCACCCGCGGGCGAAGCGGGCCGTCCGAGGGGCAACGGGCCGGCGTCATCCTTCGCCGACGCTCCGGCCTCGTCGTTACTTTGCCGGGGCGCGCTCGGCGGCGGCGAGCAGGCGCTGGTGCAGCCGTTCCCGCTCCGGCGCGAAGTGGCTTGGCGCGAGCACGTCGAAGTCGACCTCCGCGAGGCGGGTGAGCGAGTGGATCGAGGCCGCGCGGTCGTCGTAGATGTAGGGGGCGACCAGCTCTCCCTGCCGCGTCACCTGCACGCTATCGCCGCTCAGCAGCACACCTCGCTCTGGGATCAGCAGCGCGACGTGGCCCGCGGTGTGGCCCGGCGTATGCACCACAGCGATCTCATCGAGCGCGCCCGTGGCAGGCACGCGGTCACTGTCGTGCAGCTCGATGTCGACGTGCGCCTTCGGGGCCAGCAGCCGGCCAATCGTCTGGCCGAAGATGAAGCGCAGCGGTTGCGGCAGCGGCACCGTCGAGCAATGCGCCGAGGTCAACGAGCTTCGCTGCGTCAATCTCGGGAGCGCCCAGCGGCCTGCCCGCAGTCTCGATTGCGTAACGGCGCAGGGTGTCGTCGATCAGCGACTGCGCGCGACTGGCCGCTCGGGTCGCTCGCTCGGCTGCCTCCCTCGCCTCCGACGAGATCGGGCCGAAGGCCTCCTCTGTCAGCAGCTCGAGGTAGGCATGCACGGTCACGAGCGGTGAGCGCAGGTCGTGCGCGACGGCGGTGACGTCCGCCGGGCCACGGTCAGTCGGCCGGCTGGGTGTGCCCGCGGTGCGTACTCGGGCCAGCCGAGCGGGTCGCAGCAGCAGGTACGCCGGCACCAGCGGCGCCCGCCACTCCGATCAGCGCGGCACTGACGATCGCCGGGCCACCGCCCATGCGCAGCGGTACCAGTACGGACGCGGCCAACGCAGCGACTGCGATCACGCTGAGCAGCGCCGTCGTGAACTCGATCAGCCCGAGCAACCTGGGTGAACGGTCGCGCATCACATGTCCCGTCGGCTTGCCCGCACCTGAGGCCAGAACCCACGCTACCCCGCGGCTCGCGCTCTCATCGGTAAACTCCCTGATGCGCTCGCCCTCGTCCCCTGATCGGCGTGCGCTGTTCAGCAAGCAGGCGGGACCCAGTGGTGTCGACGACGGATCACGGAGCGCTGCGGACGCGCATGACCCCGGGACTGCCCGCTGGGCTGGTCGAGCACATCGACCGCGTCGTCACGCTCGTGGGGCAGCTCGCGGTCGCGCACGACCTCGATGACGACGCGAGCGCGCGGCTGCTGCTCACTGCACAGGGGCACGACGTGCTGCGCGCGCTCGACGACGCCGAGCTACTGAGGCGGGCCGAGGCGCAGGCGATCGAGGTCGATCCCGTGGAGCGTGCCGAGCCGGTGCTGCTGCACGGCCCGCTGGGTGCGACCGAGCTCTGCGACCGCTTCGCCGTCTGCGATCCGTGGGTCGAGCACGCGATCCGCTGGCACACGACCGGTCACCCGGACTTCGACCGCGATGCCTGGCTCTTCTTCCTCGCAGACAAGCTCGAACCGTGGAAGGTCGAGCACCGGCCCGAGCTGGCACCGCTGCTCGATGCAGCGTGGGAGGCACCGGAGCGCACGGCGCTCGAATACCTCGCACTCAACCTCGAACACGGCGCACGCCTCGGCTGGCAGCCGCACCCGATGGCACTGCCGACCGCCGAGGCACTGCGCGGACGGGGCTTCGCGCGGCTCTAGGGCGCCGGGGGCAGGCGTGACCGGCTGGCATCAGATTTCGGTGATCGAGGAGCTGGCGACGGCCGGTAGCGGGGCGGCGAGGGCGTGATCGTCGCGGGGGCCGGCCGATGACCCCCTTCTCCGTGGCGCTGGAACGAGGCGATTACGAGCTGGCCGCGCTGCGCTTGTTGCTGGGCGTCGTACATGCGCTCGACCGCCTGCAGGCGACCGGCGAGGCGACCGAACGGCTGCTGGCGACGCTGGGCGACCGCCTGCGTCGGGTCTGGTGCGTGCGCCGCGTGAGCGTGGATGCGACCGGCCTCGGTAGCCCGATCGCCGACCCGCTGGCCGCGCGATTGCCTCGAGGCGTGGTCGAGCCGCTGGTCTTCAGCGCCGAGCGGAAATCGCGGCTGGGCTTCGCGCTGCTGGCCGCCGTGCTCACCGGGCGGTTGCGGCTTTACGGCCTCGACGGTTCGGCGGAGGCGACGCAGTGCCTGCGCCAGCTCAAACTCACCCGCGTCGCATGCCGCGACGCCCGCACGATGCAATTCGATGTCGATCCTGCGGAGGGGCACAACGACTACCTGATCAGCCTGGCGCTCTGCGTGGATGCCGCATCACGCGGCGCGACCGTACGGCGCGCGGCCGAGTGCCGGCGGAGGCGGTCGCAAGACCGCGCTAGCGGTGACAGCCGCCTCGATCGCGCCGCGCCAGCCGCGCGAGGACGCCCTGCCGGAGCTGATGCTGCAGGTCGGGTGCCACCGCGACGACGGTTGCGACCTGATCGCCGCCTGCCTGACGTGCCCGCTACCGCGCTGCCGCTACGACGTCGCCGGCGGCGCACGCACGATGCTGAACGAGGTGCGCGACGACGAGATTCGCCGACTGCGACTCGATGGCGGCGTCGCCGTCGATGAGATCGCACGCCGCTTCCGCCTCTCGCGTCGCACGGTCTTCCGTGTGCTGCAACGGGGCACGCGGCCGGTCGAAATGACGAGGAACGGAGCGAGGCCATGACCAACGCAACAACGAACCACGCTGCAAACGGGGCGGCACGGGCTACCGGCGAGGGGGCCGCCAGCGAGGTGGTCGCACCCCTGCAGCTCGACGGCATCGACCGTGAGCGGCGGCGGCGATACCGCGAGCACCTGGACTGGTACGAGGGCAAGCGCGGGGCACCGCCGGTGCGTGGGCGCGACCGTGCGCTGAACTTCAACTACGCTCGCGCGGTGGTCGAGAAGGGCGCCGCGTACCTGGTCACCGATCACCGCCCGACGGTGGTGATGCCGGATGGCGACGCGGACGCTCGCCGCCGGGCGAACGCAGCGCAGCAGGCGCTTGCTGAGGTCTGGGACGCGAACGACCTGCCGCGGCTCGACCTCGAGACGGAGGTCGACACTGCGGTGCTCGGCGACGGGGCATAGAAAGTGGTCTGGGACGACCGCGCACAGCAGGTGTGGGTGACGGCGCCGGACGTGGAGGGGCTGTTCGCGTGGTGGGCGGGCGACGATGTGCGTCGGCTCTGGCGCGTCGCTTCGCGCTACGAACTGCCCGCGGAACAGATCGCACTGCGCCTCGGCCGCGCGCCCCGCACGATCGCCGGACATAGGGTGCGGTCCTCGGAGGTCGTCGAGGTGTGGACGGATGCGCGCTTCGAGCTGTGGGTCGACGGCGAGCTCGCGGAGGCGCGCCCGAACCCCTACGCGACGATCCAATTCGTGATCTTCCCCAACCTGCCGCGGCCGAAGCAGTTCTGGGGCATCTCTGACATCGAGCCGTTGCGCGAGTCGCCGACGGAGCTGAACCGCGCGCTGACGTAGCTCAGCCGCATCCTGGAACTCTCCGGCAACCCGATCGCGGTGCTGGAGCACTTGGAGGAGGCCCGCGACATCGCCGTGCAGCCCGGTGCGGTGTGGGAACCGCCGGAGCAGGCGTGCGCCTATCTGCTCGACCTGTTGCAGGGCGGTGGCGTGCGCCTGCACGTCGATTACGCCGACCTCGTCTACCGCACGCTGCACGACCTCTCGGAGATCCCGCGCGTCGCGTTCGGCGATGGCGGCGGCGACCGCTCCAGCGTCGCGTTGCAACTGGAGCTCGACCCGTTGCTGCGCCGGGTCGCTCGCAAGCGGCTGACGCGGACGGGGGCGCTGCGACGCCGCGACGCCGCGACGCCGCGACGCGCTGATCTTGAACGTGATCGCCCCTCACAGCGGGCAGAATTTCGACGGCGTGCGCAGCGATATCAGCTGGGGGCCGGTGTTTTCTCGTGATCCGGCGACGCTGATCCCCGGCGTCGACGCTTGACGGACCCGTCGCCGCCCCGGAGATCGCTCCCGGGGCCACGAACTCGGCTGCGAAGCTAGCCCGCGGCAAGAATCAGGGAGTGCGATCCTTTACCCAAACGCAAAAATCGCTCTACACTGTTTTTCTGCTCGATCTAGCTCGATTTGGCAGCCTCTGGAAGGCGCGGGATGACCGGCCGCAATATGCCAATTCACCTTCGGCTGCTGGGCCACGCCTGGCCGTACCGATGGCTTCTCTTGCTCACACTGGCCGCGACCGCCGCAACAACCGCGATGCAGGTCGCGACGCCGCAGCTACTGAAGTTCGCCGTCGACACCGGCTTCGACATCACGAACACGTACAATGAGAGCGGCGAAATCATCGACAGCGTCGTCGATGGCAACATGGGCACGCTCGCCCTGGTCTCGGTTCTGCTGCTGGCCGCAGCGGCGCTTCGCGGCGTCTTCACCTACGGCCAGTCGTATCTGGGCGAGAAGATGGGACAGTCGATCGCGTACGACTTCCGGAACCAGATCTTCGACCACCTGCAGCACCTCTCCTACGCCTATCACGACAACTCTGAAATCGGCCAGATTATGTCGCGCGCGACGCAGGACGTCGAAGGGGTGCGCATGTTCGTGGGTATGGCGGTGGTGCGCCTGCTTTCGATTGTGGCGCTGGTCGGCGTCTCGGCGGCCTTCATGCTCTCGCTGAACGTGAAGGTGGCGCTGGTCGCGCTGGCCTTCATGCCAGTGATCGCGATCCAGTCCGGCGCAGTCTCGCTCTGGATGCGACCGATGTGGTTGAAGGTGCAGGACCTGCACGGCCAGATTTCGACGGTGCTGCAGGAGAACCTCACCGGCATGCGCGTGGTGAAGGCCTTCTCACGCGAAGAGCACGAGCAGGAGAAGTTCGACAAGAAGGCGCAGGAACTCTTCGATGTCTCATTCCGCACCACACTGGTCCAGGCTTGGAACAACCCGACCATGCTCTCGCTGTGGTTGCTCTCGATGGGCCTCGTCTTCTGGGTCGGCGCGCGCGAAATCAACGCCGGCAACATGACGCCGGGCGACATGGTCGCCTTCCAGGTCTATCTCACGCTGCTCCAGATGCCGGTGCGCATGCTCGGTTTCATCGTCAACATGTTCGCTCGCGCGCACTCCGCGGGTGAGCGCATCTTCGAAATCCTCGACGCCGAGTCCGCGGTGGTGGACGCGCCCGGCGCGAAGCCGATCGACGTGACCCGCGGCGAGGTCGAGTTCGACGACGTCTCGTTCGGCTACGACGCCGCCACATCTGTGCTCCAGGACGTCACAATCCACGCTCAACCCGGCGAGATGATCGCGCTGCTGGGTCCGACGGGCTCCGGCAAGTCCACTGTCGTCAACCTGCTGCCCCGCTTCTACGACGTGACCACGGGCGCGGTGCGAATCGATGGCCAGGACGTCCGCGACGCCACCATCGACTCACTACGCGAAGCGATCGGCATCGTGCAGCAGGATGTCTTCCTCTTCCCCGCGACGATTCGCGACAACATCCGCTACGGCCACCCGGAGGCGACCGACGAGGAAGTGGAGGTGGCCGCGAAGGCCGCGCGCATCCACGACTTCATCGAGTCCATGCCGGACAAGTACGAGACCTGGGTCGGGGAGCGCGGTTCGACACTCTCCGGTGGGCAGCGTCAGCGCGTGGCGATCGCACGCACGATCCTGCTCAACCCGCGCGTGCTCGTCTTCGACGACTCGACCTCCTCCGTGGACATGCGCACGGAGTTCCTGATCCAGGAAGCGCTGAACAACCTGATGGAGGGTCGCACGACCTTCGTGATCGCCCAGCGCCTGCGCACGGTGCAGCAGGCCGACCAGATCATCGTGCTGCACGACGGCATGATCGTGGAGCGCGGCAAGCACGATGTGCTGCTTGAGGCCGGCGGCCTCTACCGCGAGATCTACGACCTCGAGCTGCGTGACCAAGAAGAGGCGCGAGCTGCTGTGGAGCCTTCGTAATGGGCATGTGGCACGGCGGCACGAGCGCAGCCGGGTGGGGCGGACGCGGAAGCTGGGACAGCGTCGGCCGTGGTGGCCGAGGACGCGCAGACGGCTGGGACTACGAGGAGCTGGGCAACCTCTACGACTGGGCGCTGATGAAGCGGCTACTGCCGTACCTCGCCCCGTACAAGGGTCGGGTGGCGCTGGTACTGATCGCGATGGTCGGCACCGCGCTCGCGCAGTACTCGCAGCCGTTCATCATCGGCAAGGGCCTCGAGACAGCGATCCGCAGCAACGACCTCGGCGCGCTCAACACGGTCGGCATCACACTCGTCGGGCTGGCGATCTTCGCGTGGATCACGCAGGTCGTCGTACAGCTACTGAGTGGGTGGATCGCTCAGAAGCTGCTCTACCACCTACGGAACGACGTCTTCGCGCACATGCAGAAACTCTCGCTGAGCTTCTACGACGCCGAAGAGGTCGGCCGCGTGATGTCGCGCCTGACCTCTGACGTGACGGTGATGCAGGAGCTGCTGACCTCCGGCATGTTGAACGTGCTCACGGACATCGCCGGGCTGGTGATCGTCGTAGCCTTCATGTTCCTGCTCGATGCGCAACTCGCCGTCGTCTCGCTCTCGACCGTCCCGATCCTCGTGCTGTTCATGGCTATCTGGCAGCGCTACGCGCAGCGCGCGTTCATCCGGGTGCGCCTGGCGATCGCGCAGGTGAACTCCAACATCAACCAGAACGTTTCCGGCATCCGCGTCGTGCAGTCGATGCGGCGTGAAGATGTGAACCTGAAGGAATTCGGGCAGCTGAACGAAGAGAACCGCCAGTCGAATCTCTACGCAATGCGGCTGCAGGCTTCCGTGATGCCAATGGTGGAGATCCTCTCCACGATTTCCACGGTGCTGGTGGTCGTCTTCATCGGCATCCGACTCTTCAACGGCACACTCGACCCCTCCTCCGCGGCTGCCTTCGCCCTCGCATTCGTGCTCTTCATCCAGCGGTTCTTCACCCCGATCCGCGACATCGTGCTGCAGTACACGATGCTCCAGCGCGCGATGGCCGGCGCCCACCGTGTCTTCGAGGTGCTGGACACCAAGCCCGAGATCGTCGACGCCGAAGACCCGATCGAGCTCGGCGACGTCGAAGGCCGCGTCGATTTCAACCACGTCAACTTTGAGTACCTGACAGATGTGCCGGTGCTGCGCGACTTCGACCTGCACGTCGCCCCGGGCGAAACGGTGGCGCTGGTCGGTCACACCGGCGCCGGTAAGACCTCCGTCACCGCACTGATCAACCGCTCATACGAGATCCAGGGCGGTACGATCGAGATCGATGGCAAGGACCTGACGAAGCTGGTCCGCAAGTCGCTGACGCGCCGCATGAGTGTCGTGCTCCAAGAGCCGTACCTCTTCTCCGGCCCGATTGCCGAGAACATTCGCTACGGCCGACTCGACGCCACCCGCGAAGAGATCGAGCAGGTGGCCGAGGCCGTCGGCGCTTCCGAGTTCATCGAACGCCTGCCGGATGGCTACGACGCTGAGCTGAAGGAGGGTGGCAAGAACCTCTCCATCGGCCAGCGGCAGTTGATTGCCTTCGCTCGCGCCGTCGTCGCTGAGCCGCGGATCATCATCCTCGACGAGGCGACGGCACACGTGGACACGCAGACGGAGCGCATCATTCAACGTGCGCTCAAGGTCGTGCTGGCGAATCGCACATCGTTCGTGATCGCGCACCGCCTCTCGACGATCCGCGACGCCGACCGCATCGTGATGATGCGCAACGGCGAGATCGTGGAGATCGGCACCCACGACGAGTTGATGGCGAACGAGGATGTCTACGCGGACTTCTACCGCATGACCTTCACCTCGCACGGCGATGTCGCGGACGAGGTCATGTTCGACCCGACCGCCACGACCTAGACAATCTTCGCAGCCCTCGCACGCCTGTACCCTCGGCTTGCCGCACCCGCATCGGAGGGGCCATGACCAGCGACGCCGAACGTGACCGCCTGCTTGCGCTGATCGCAGCTGTCGGCGTCGCCTACTGGCAGACGCTCGGCATCACGGTCGAGTCGGCCGAGGTCGGAGTGGTGCACCTACGCCTGCCGATGTCGCCCGCGCTGGGCACCCGACGGCCAGAGGTGATGCACGGCGGAGCGATCGCCTCGCTGATCGATGCGGCCGCTGGTGCATCGACGGCGACGTTGCGCCGCGAGGACGATGCGACATGGACCGGGCAGGCGACGCTCGACCTCAACGCGACCTTCCTCGCCGCGGCGACCAGCGACGTGATCGCGGAAGGCACCGTGCTGCGCAGCAGCCGCGCTCTTTCATTCGTCTCCGTAGATGTGCGCGACGAGGAAGGCACGCTGGTCGCGACCGGGCGCGCGACCTACACGATCATCCGCAAGCGGTAGCTCACGCCGCCCCGACAACAGCCTCGACTTCGACCTCGATCAGGTGCTCGGGCAGCATCAGGCGCGCCACCTGCACCATCCTCATCGCGGGGCGCGCACTGCCGAGGGGGTCGCGTAGCACCTCGGCCACGGCCTCCCACTGCTCGATGTCGGTGACGTAGGTGCGCGCAACGGCGACCTCCGCCAACGACGCGCCGGCCTCCGTCAGTGCCACCTCGATGGTGTCGAGCGCGAGGCCGGTCTGCGAGGTGACGTCAGGCGGGACAGTGCCGTTCGGCGAGGTGCCGGTCGTCCCTGCGACCCAGGTGTGGTCGCCGACGCGCACAGCGCGCGAGTAGCCGACGCGATCCTCCCACGGCCCGCCGGAGGAGACACGCTGACGAGCGGGCATCACGCCTCGGAGTCGTCGCTGAACATGTGGCCCTGCGCGGAGGCGGCATCCACCGGCGGATCGATGCCCAGATGTTCGTACGCGCTTGGCATCACGATGCGGCCGCGTGGCGTGCGCTGGAGGAAGCCGAGCTTCAGCAGGTATGGCTCGTAGACATCCATGATCGTGTCGGCCTCCTCGGAGATCGCAGCCGCGACGGTCTCCAGCCCGACCGGGCCGCCGCCGAAGCGCTCGATCACCGCGCGCAGCAGCTCGCGGTCCATCGCATCGAGCCCCAGCTCATCGGTCTGCAGCCGCCTGAGCGCGCCGTCAGCGAGGTCGCGCGTGACGGTGCCATCGCCCTCCACTTCCGCGAAGTCGCGGACGCGGCGCAGCAGTCGGTTGGCGATGCGCGCGGTGCCGCGAGCACGCTTGGCGACCTCCATCACGCCGTCCTCGTCGATCTGACAGCCGAGCACCGCAGCCGAGCGGCGCACGATCTGCGCCAGCGCGGCGGTGTCGTAGAAGTCGAGGCGGAAGGCGGAGCCGAAGCGGTCGCGTAGCGGCTGGGAGACGAGCGCGAAGCGGGTGGTCGCACCGACAAGCGTGAAGCGGTTCAGCTTCAGTCGCACGTCGCGCGCCTTCGGCCCTTTGCCGAGAATGATGTCGACGGAGAAGTCCTCCATCGCCGGGTAGAGCACCTCCTCGGCCGCAACCGGCAGCCGATGGATCTCGTCGATGAAGAGCACGTCGCCGGTCTGCAGGCTCGTCAGCAGCGAAGCGAGGTCGCCCGAGCGCTCGATCGCCGGGCCACTGGTGATGCGGATCGAGACGCCCATCTCCGACGCCACGATCATCGCCAGCGTCGTCTTGCCGAGGCCGGGCGGACCGTGGAAGAGCACATGATCCAGCGGCTCTCCGCGCTGCAACGCCGCCTTGATCGCAATGCCCAGGTTCTCCTTGACCGTCTCCTGACCGAAGTACTGGTCGAAGCGCCGCGGGCGCAGCCCTTCGGCGAGCGCCTCCGCCTGCGCGTCGTCGTCGGTCTGGGTGGGCGTCAGGGGGCCGTCGCGCTCGTCCGTCACCGCGCCTCCTCGGTACCTCGCCGTCGCAGTATACCGAACGAACGTTCGGGTAGCGAGCGAGGCCCCCTGAGCCCACTCGGCAGCCCGCTCGCTACGGCTTCGTCACGCCCACGACGAGCGCGTCGAGCGGGTTGCCGTCCGCGCCGAAGAGCGGGACGCCCGCGATCTCCCCGACCACCATCTGCGCCGCGGTGATCGAGGCGGAGACGGGCGTGCCGGCTACGGTGCCCGTCTGCGAGCCCGCATAACGTAGCGTCGCCGAGTGCGTGCCCGCGTCGAAGGCGATGATCTCCGCGCGATCGATCACAGCACGGCCTGCAACTCGGTCAGGCGAGCAAACTCGGCTGCCTCCGTCGCCCACGCCGTCGCGGCGGCCTGTTCCGCGTCGCGCAGCCTGCGACGCGCCTCGCGTTCCGCCACCCGGCGCACCGCCACCGGCAGGCCAGCATCGGCTGCAAGCTCGCTCAGCTCCGCCGGGGTTAGCACCATAGACCGTCACTCCCCTTCCGACGCAAGACCACACTGCCCGCGCCGCACAAGCAGGGAAGGTAGACGAACGACCAGCGAGGTCAGAGGGCCGAATGGCGCTCGCGCACTACCCGCTCGCGGCGGGCTGCTCCACGACCGCGAAGCGCAGGCTGGCGACATCACGACCATCGATCGCGATGTGGATCGCGTAGTCGCCATAGCGAGGGAAGGTGAGGCCGTTGAGCGCGACGATCACGCGCGCCGAGGCGGCGGCAGCGCCCTGCGGCACCGCAAACGTCACCTGCGAATCGATCGGCGGCATCACGTTGCCACCGTCTGCATCGACGACGCGGATGGCGAGCGTCTTCGGCCCCACCTCTGCGACGGAGTAGCGCACCTGGGTGACGGCGGCCAGCGCCGGCATGGAGACCGGCACCTCTGCGGCAATCAGCGTGTCGATGCCGATGCCGAGCGCGTACAGCTTCCCGCCACCCTCCTGTGCGGTATCAGCCAGAAACGCAAAGTCGACGTCCACGCTCGCCTCCGCCGCGCACGATACGCCGCCCCGCCGCACACACCAACAGGGGCCCCGCGACGGAGGGGCCCCTGTTCTTCCCGCCGCCGGTCGTGCCGGGTTAGACGGCTCGCGCCCGCTCTTCGAGGCCCGCGACGATCTTCTTCGCCGTCGACATGCCCGCTGTCGTCCGGCCGCTACGGGCGGGCGCGCCGGCGGGGAAGCCGCTGCTCGTCTGCTTCTCGCCGGTCAGCCGCTCTCGGATCTGCGCCACCCCACGACGCGCCGCGTCCAGCGAGCCATCGACCTCATCCAGCGTCTCGCCGGCCACCAGCTCCGGCGGAAGACCGGACTCGGCTGCCAGTGCATTGCCGCCGTCGCCGAGCGCGGCTTCCAGTTCGGAGTCGAGCTGTTGTTCGAACGGCTCCTACGTCACGTCGATCTTCCCGTGTTCGCTGCTAGTTTCGAGTACATACAGCGCGAGAATAGAACATTTATTTCTATTGTCGAGCAGCCGATGGCGCTCGCATCCTGCTCTCCGGGCGGTACGCTGCGGGCGTGGCGATCACCGAGCGCACCCGCATCCTCCTGCGCGAAATGGTCCGCGTCGATCTGCGGCGCGTGCGTCGCATCGAGCGTGCCGCCTACGAGGATGCGTGGCCACGCACGACCTTCGAGGGCGAACTGCGCAACCGTCTCGCCCAGTACGTCGTCGCCATCGAGCGCCCGCAGCAGAGCGACCCGCCGCCGCCCCTCGGCCGCCTCGCGGCGATCAGGCAGCGGCTGGGGATCGGCGGGCCGGTCGACGACCTCGTCGGCTACTTCGGCGCGTGGTTCACCGCCGACCAGCTGCACCTCGTCACGCTCGCTGTTGCGCCCGGCCACCAAGGGCGGGGCATCGGCCAGCGACTGCTGATCGACTGCCTCACGCTCGCATCGGACGCCGAGCTGCGCACCGTCGCGCTCGAGGTCCGTGCCAGCAACGAGCGCGCGATCGAACTGTACGAGCGATACGGCCTCACCCACGCCGGACGGGTGCCGAAGTACTACGCGAACAACGGCGAAGACGCGCTCGTCATGATCACGCCCGACTACGAACCCACGGAGTTCGCCGCCCACATCGACGGCCTGCGCGCGGAGCACCGATCGAGATACGGCGAGATGTTCGAGTAGGGCTCGGGAGCCCTCCATATCCAGCTCTGTTTCTACAGAAAAGGGTGCGGGGCGGAGCCCCACGTTCTAAGGGCAGGTGGGCGGGTCCCATCCAGAAGACACAGCGCGCGAAGCGCGTCCGAACTCCGGCTGCCCCGCGCCTCCCTCACCGGCCACGCCAGCCACCTGCCGAGGCCCGCGCACCCGCAGCAGATAGACCGCAATCCCCGACAGCGGGAACAGCGCGCAGAGCGCGAAGCCGACCGAATACGACGTCACCTCGATCAGCAGCCCCAGCAGCACGCCGCCCAGCACCGCGCCGACATCCCACGCCATCGTGTACGTCGCCATGCCCGCGCCCAGCGACTCCGGCGGTGTGCGGTCGACCACGATTGCCACCACCGTCACCTGCACCGCCGCGAAACAGACGCCATAGAGCACCGCCACCGCGAGAAACACCCCCTGCGACTGCGCCAACGAGAGCACGAGCATCACCGCCACCCCCATCGCCAGCGATGGCAGCACCACCTGCCCTCGCCCGATGCGGTCGGAGAGCGCCCCGGAGAGCGAACGCGCACCGAGCAGCGAGAACCCGTAGACCGAGTAAAAGAGACCAACGTTGCCGAAGTCGCGTTCCAGCGCGAAGGCTGGGAGGAACGCCTGCACCGCCCCGAACGTCGTCGTCATCGCAAGGAAGACGATCGACGGCGCGAGCCCACTGCGAGAGATCCACTCGCGCCGCCGCCATGGCGTCGAGACGGCGGACGGGCGCTCTCGCTCCACGATGAACATCCCGAAGAGGCCGGCCATCAACGACGCGCCCGCCCCCACCATAAAGACGAACTCGAACGACGTCAGCCCCGTCAACGCCACCGCCATCGTCGCCGCGTAGAGCTGCGCGACTGCATTCGCCGACTGATAGACGCCAACGCCCAGCCCTCGGCTGCGCTCCGGCAACATCGCCGTCACCATCGCCAGCAGCGAGGTGGTGAAGATGCCCATCGCTACGCCATGCAGCAGCCGGAATCCCAACACCACCCACGGATCCGGGCTCAGCGCATAGCCGACAAACGTCAGCACCGTCGCTGCCGCACCCACGCGCAGCCAGCGCTGCCGCCCGCCGCCATCGACCAGCACCCCGGCCAGCGGCCGCGCGGCCATTCCGGAGAGCCCCAGCCCGCCGACCACCAGCCCGATCAGCCAGTCCGACTCGCCTTCCAGCACGCGCGGAATCTGCACCAGCGAGATGAAGTACGAGACGAAGTAGAAGTGGACCGCACCGAGTGCGAGATAGAAGTAGAGGTCTGCGAATCCGCGGCTGCGCGAGGGCGATGTCACGCGGACGGCGAGGCTACTCGGCCGCGCCTTCCTCGGCGTCATCCGCCTCGGCGGCGGGGTCATGGATGTAGAGCAAGAAGCGCTCGTCGCGCTCCACCAGCAGCACCGTCATGCCCCCGGCCTCCTGCTCGCGCACGAAGTTGGAGAGCACGGGCCCTCGGCCAGCGATCAGCACCGTCTGCGACGCGTAGGCAAACCGACGACCATCAACGTCCACGTAGAACGGCGGCACCTCGACGAACTTGTTCCAGTTCAGGACGAAGAGATCGACGCCATCTTCGGACAACACCGTCATGTCGTCGAAGGTGACCTCAACCTCTGTCGAGGCGGATCCGGTCGTGCTTCCCACCATCATGCCACCACCATCACGCAGTCTCCGGGATGCGCGCGAGATCATACGTCGAGGCTCGACGAGCGGCCACCCACCGGGCACCAGACACGAAGGCCCGCCCGCGATGTTCGACTGATCGCACGCTGCGGGCTACCGGTGCCCGGCACCTCGGATCTTCGGCTCGGGCGAGCGGTTGTTGTTCGTCGTCACGAAGTCGCGTAGCAGCGCTTCCTCGACCCCGGCAGTCCCATCGATCGCGAGCACGCGCCCCCACGAGACCGCATAGATCGGCAGCCCATTCTGCGGCCGTGGCGAGAGAATCACGTCCCGCCGGCGGTCATTCGCAATCTCTTCAAGCGTCGCGAGCATCTCGGCCGTGACGAGTTCGGGGTTGTAGCTGATCCAGACCATCCCGTGCTCCAGCGAGTGCACCGCGTTGCCATCGTTCACCGGGAAGTCGTAGATGCCGTACGGCGCAGGCCCGCAGTGGTTGCCGAAGCTCGGCGGGACGCACTCCGGACCGCCGAAGTGGGGCCCGATCGCTGGCGGCTCGCCCGGACGGCCGACCATGTCGGCCGCGTTCGTCGTGTGCGCCTCCTGCGAGACGCCGGCGGGCACATCGCGCGCGTCCCCTAGCAGCGGGGAGGTCGATGCGAGCGGGTTCTGGATGATCAGGTAGATGATGATCAGCACCGTGCCACCGACGGCGCCGATCGTGAGGAAGCCACCGAACGAGTCGATGGTCTCGCGGATGCCCGTGATCATGCTCTGGCCGGGTGGGGCGCTCTCCACCACCTCCTGCAGCGCTGGTGGCCGTGAGTCCGCCTGCGCCTCGCGCTCGCGACGGCGTTGCTGTCGACGCCGCCGCCGGTTCGAATCCTGTGACACTGGACCTCCTGGCAGCGAGTGTGGGAGCGCGCCCATTATCTCGCGGCCTCCGCCTCAGGCAACTCCGGGCCTGCTCACGCGTTCACTGATCCGTACGCACTGCGCTGTATCAAACGCTGGATTTGGAACGGAGGCTCACGCCGTGTCGCAAACAGACTCGTCAGCCGCCGTCCCCGGATTCTCCGCGACGCGCACGATCCGGCTGCTCTACGGCTATCACGCCACCTCGCAGCTCCAGCCGCACCTCGCCCTCTGGATCGTCTACCTGCTCGACTTCCGAGGGCTGACACTCACCGAGGTCGGCATCATGGAGGGCTTCTTCTGGGGCGTCAGCCTGCTGATGGAGCTCCCGACCGGGGCCTTCTCCGACCGCTTCGGCCGCCGCCTGACCGCGATCCTCGCCTCGCTGGTCGAAGCCTTCGGCATCGTCGCCTTCGCCCTCGCCGGCAGCTTCGAGGCGCTGCTCTTCGCCTACGTCTTCTGGTCCGGTGGCATCGCCTTCCGCAGCGGCAACAGCGACGCGATGCTCTACGACGCGCTGCGCAGCGAAGGCCGCTCGGCGCAGTTCTCGAGGTTCCAGGGCCGCACAGAAGCGATCGGGACGATCTCGATCATGGCCGGGGGCGTCGTCGGTGCCGTGCTCGCCGCCGCGACCAACCTCCAGTTGCCGATCATCCTCGGTGCGATCCCCAGCGTCGCCTCCGCGATCGTCGCGCTCTGGATACGCGAGCCGCCCCGTCACGCACCGCGTAGAGCGCTCTCGTACCTGGGCACGCTGTCCGAGGCGATACAGGCGCTGAGGCGCGACGCCGCTGTGCGCTTCATCATCCTCGTTCGCGTCTTGATGGCGACCTCATTCGTCACCGAGTTCATGCTGCTGCAGCCGTTTCTGCTCAGACACGATGTGCAACTGGCGCTGTTCGGGCTCTTCCTCGTTCCGACCAGGCTGCTGGGCGCGGGCGCGGCGGTGATCGGATGGCGCGTCCCGCAGCTGCTAGGCGGCCTTCGACGGGCGGTCGGTGTCAGCCTGCTGGCGGTCGTCGTCGGGCTGGCATTGCTCGGCATCGTCGACCACATCGCGGCCTATGCCGGCTTCGTGCTCATGCAGGTGGCCGTCTACGGGATCAGCCCCTCCGTCAGTGCGTACATCAACGACCGCACCGACCCTGGCGTGCGAGCGACGGTGCTCTCCGTTGATCCGCTGGGCGTGGCATTCGTCTTCGCCCTCAGCGGCGTCTTCGCGGGCGTCGTCGGCGACAGCTCGCTGCACCTGGCGTTCGGCAGCTTCGCCGCCGGCATCTTCGTGCTCGCCGGGGCGTTCTACCTGCTCTGGCTGCATGCCGATCGCTGCTCCGAGAGCGACTCGCCAGCCTAGCTGCTGACCGTCACCTCGCTGCGCGCGCCTTCGCGGGTAAAGGTGTAGTCGCCGTCCTCGTCAGCATCGACGACCACGCAGTCGCCTTCGTCGAACTCGCCGCCGAGTACCCGCTTCGCGAGTTCGTTCTCGATCCGCCGCTCGATGATCCGCCGCATCGGCCGCGCGCCGAAGTAGGGGTCGTAGCCCTACTTCAGCAACGCCCCGCGGGCGGCGTCGGTGACGTGGAAGTCGACCTGCCGTTCGGAGAGCCGCTCCCGCACCTCATCGAAGATCAGGTCCGCGATCTGCGCGATCTCGGCCTCCGTCAGCGGCTCGAAGACGATGATGTCGTCAAGCCGGTTGAGGAACTCCGGTCGGAAGGTCTTCTTTAGTCCCTCCTCCACGCGCTTGCGCAGCTGCTCGCGCTCCGACTCATCGCTCGTGCGTACGAAGCCGAGTGGGCCCTGCCGTTCGCCGCTGCCGATGTTCGAGGTGAGGATCACCACGGTGTTGCGGAAATCGACGTGGCGGCCGTGGGCGTCGGTTAGCCGGCCGTCGTCCATGATCTGGAGCAGCGTGTTGAAGACGTCCGGATGCGCCTTCTCGATCTCATCGAAGAGCACAACCTGGTATGGGCGCCTGCGGACGGCCTCCGTCAGCTCGCCCGCCTGGTCGTAGCCCACGTACCCGGGCGGCGCGCCCATCAGCCGCGAGACGGTGTGCTTCTCGCCGTACTCCGACATGTCGAGGCGCAGCACCGCGTCTTCGTCGTCGAAGAGGTACTCCGCCAGCGCCTTCGCGAGGTAGGTCTTGCCGACGCCGGTCGGCCCGACGAAGACGAAGGAGCCGATCGGCCGCTTCGGATCGCCGAGACCACTGCGAGCACGTCGGATCGCATCGGAGAGCGTCTCGATCGCGGCGTCCTGCCCGATCACCCGCGCGTGCAGCGCCTCTTCCATCTTCAACAGACGTTCGCCTTCGCCCTTCAGCATGCGGTCCACGGGGATGCCGGTGATCTGCGCGATCAGCGCGGCGATGTCCGCCTCCGTGACGTCCTCTGTCACGCCGTGTTCCGCGCGCCACGCCGACTCGCGGCCGCTGTACTCGGTCTGTATCGCCCGCACTTCCTGCTTCACGCGCGCCGCTTCCTCGAAGTCCTCGCGTGCTGCGGCGGAGTCGATACGTGCGGAAGCTTCCCGCAGCCGCCCGCGCAGGTCGACGAGCTCCGGCGTGAGCGATTCCGACTCGATCACGTGCCGCGAGGCGGCCTCATCGATCAGGTCGATCGCCTTGTCGGGCAGTTGCCGCTCCGTCAGGTAGCGGGCGCTCAGCCGCGCCGCCGCATCCAGCGCCTCATCGGTGATGCTCAGGCCGTGGTGCTCCTCATAGCGAGGCCGCAGCCCGCGCAGGATCGCCACGGTGTCGTCGACGCTCGGCTCGTCGACGTAGACCGGCGAGAAGCGTCGCTCGAGCGCCGGATCCGCCTCGATGTGCTTGCGGTATTCGTCCAGCGTCGTCGCGCCGATCACGTGCACTTCGCCGCGTGCGAGCGCGGGCTTCATCAGGTTGGAGGCGTCGATCGCGCCTTCCGCACCGCCCGCACCGACGACCTGGTGCAGCTCGTCGATGAACAGAATCACCTCGCCGGCCGACTCCCGCACCTCGCGCATCACGGCCTGCAAGCGCTCCTCGAACTCGCCTCGAAACTTCGACCCGGCGACGAGCGCGCCCATGTCGAGCGAGATCACCCGCTTGTCGCGCAGTCGCTCCGGCACGTCGTTGTCCGCGACGCGCTGTGCGAGGCCCTCGATGATCGCCGTCTTGCCGACGCCCGCCTCGCCGATCACCACGGGGTTGTTCTTCGTGCGCCGGTTCAGCACCTGCATCACGCGTGCGATCTCGACATCCCGCCCGATCGTCGGGTCGAGCTTGCCCGCGCGCCCCAGATCGGTCAGGTCCTGCCCGAAGCGTTCGAGCGACTGGTACTGCGACTCCGCCGTCGGCGAGTAGACGCGCGCGCTGCCGCGGATCTCCCGCAGCGCCGTGTAGATGCGTTCCTTCGTGATCTCGAAATCGGTGAGGATCTTCGCGGACTCGCCCTCGCGATCATCAGCGATCGCGATCAGCAGGTGTTCGACACCGACAAACTCGTCCTTCAGCCGTTCCGCCTCGGCGTTCGCACCCTCGAGCATGCGCACGATGCGAGGGGTGGTGTAGATCTGCACCACGTCGTAGCCGAGCTTGGGCGACTCCTGCAGGTGGTTCGCGATGCGGGTGGAGAGCGCTTCAACATCCACGCCCATTCCGGTCAGCACTTCACGCGCCAACCCGTCCTTGAGTTGCACGAGCGCGAGGAAGACGTGTTCGACGTCCCACTGCGAATGCCGCTGGTCGCGAACGACCTGCTGCGACTGCTGCAGCACCGTCTGCGCCTGATCCGTAAACCGGTCGTTTCTCATCATGGTCGTTCACCCCCGCCAAGGGTCTGTCTCGTGCAGTGCTTGACTCGTTCGATCGTCCGGCTTCTCGCTCCGGAAGCGACCCGCGTCCTAATCACCGCGAGCCTCGCCCTCGACGGCCGGGCTGCGGCGCAGCTGCTCCACCATTGCGCGCGTCTCCGCGAGCTCTTGCTGGAGCTCCTCGATCTGCTGCTTCATGTTCAGAATCGTCTGGGCGGCGCCGACGTTCACCCCGAGCTGCTTCATCAGCAACAGCACATGCTGAATGTGCTCAACGTCGCGCGTCGAGTAGAGCCGCGTGTTGCCCGGTGACCGAGCGGGACGGACAAGGCCGATGCGTTCGTACGAGCGCAACGTCTGCTGGTGGACGCCGATCATGCGTGAGACAACGGAGATCGCGAAGACCGGTTCGTCTTGCGGAATATTCGTCATGTGGTCTCCTCCGGTCCTGCATCCGCTGCACTCGCCCGTAACTGCTCAAAGAGCGCGCGCTGCGCCTCCGTAACGGGCTCCGGCAGCATCAGTTCCACGCGCACGTGCAGGTCGCCGTAGCCGCCGCTGCGACGCGGCATGCCCTGCCCGGCCAGGCGAAACACCTCGCCGCTCTGCGTCCCCGCGGGGATGCGCAATGCCAGCGCCTTGCCCTTCATCGAGGGTACCCGCACCTCCGAGCCAAGCGCCGCATCAGCGACATCGACTGCGACATCGGTATGCAGATCGTCGGCACGCCGCTCGAACGTCGCATGCGGGCGCAGATACACCTTCAGAAAGAGGTCACCGGAGGGGCCACCGTTCGAACCGCTCCCACCGCGGCCGGCGACGCGGATGCGGGTGGCGTCCGTGACGCCAGCGGGGATCGTCACCTCGATGCGGCGCACCGGCGCGGCCTTGCCACTGCCCCGGCAGGCATGGCAGATCGCGCCCGCCAGTTCGCCCACGCCGGAGCAGATGCGGCAGACCTCGTTGCCCTCACGCACTTCGATAGTGCGGGTCGTGCCGCGGTACGCCTCGTCCAGCGTGGCACGCACCTCGTGCTCGACGTCTTCGCCTCGCTGGCGGCCGGCCGCGCGACGCAGCAGCGAGTCGAAGATTCCGCCAGCCCCCCCGCGACCGCCTTGCTGCCCGCCCCCGCCGAAGACGTCACCGAGGTCGCCGAAGTCGAACCCGCCACGCCCGCCGGTCGGGCCACCCTGCCGGCGCATCTGCTCGATCTGGTCGGCGTGCTGCCACTGGTCGCCGTAGCGGTCATAGCGCTTGCGGTTGTCCTTGTCGGAGAGCACCTCGTAGGCGGCGTTGATCGCCTTGAACCGCTCCTCGGCCTCGGCATTACCCGGGTTCACATCGGGGTGGTACTGGCGGGCCAGCCGTCGGTATGAGGAGCGCAGCTCCTTCTCGGACGCATCGCGCCCGACTTCGAGTACGTTATAGAAATCTTGTGCCATGCAGAGAGTATAGCATCCTGCTCGTGTATCGAGAGCTTTATCTTAGTACTATCGACTCATATTTTATTGACATTATCATTACATATTCAGTACAGTGTGTGAGGCAGACAGCGGATTCAGCAGTATCAGGTCACCCGCCGTCTCAGGCACACGGCCTACACCACCCAACCGACCACGAGAGGAAATACCAGTGGCATTGATCGTTCGACGCAACCAGAGGCCCGGCCGCGAATTCGGTTCGCTCCGTCGCGCCATGGACCGCTTCTTCGACGACTCGTTCTTCACGGCGCGAGCCGGTCGGGGCAGCCGAGCGACAGACTACTCGACGCTCCCGATCGACATCTCAGAGCGCGACGGCGATTTCGTCGTCCGCGCCTCAGTACCGGGCTTCGCCAAGGGCGAGCTCGAGGTGCAAGTCAACGACGGCGTACTCTCCATCGACGCCTCGCACGGCGAGGAGACTGCGGACGGCGAGTCAGACGAGCACTACTACCGCCGCGAGCTTCGCTCCGGCACGCTCAGCCGCCGCATCACCCTCCCTCGCAAGGTGCGTGACGCGGAGGTCGACGCGGAGCTCGTCGATGGCGTGCTGACGCTGACCATCCCCACCCCGGAAGAGGCCAAGCCGAAGCAGATCGAGATCAAGACCAGCGAGTAGGGCACGAGCCCAGACAACAGACCACACCGCACCCCTCGCGGTACAAGAGAAGAGCCCCGGCAATCGCCGGGGCTCTTCCGTATCCAGCGGGATCTGCCGCTAGCTCTTGACCACGATCCGCTTCGCGCCGTTCAGGCTCAGCCCACCGAGGCGAGCGCGCGAGGACTCCATCGTGGAGAGCAGCGCCAGCGCCTTGCGTGTGTCGGAGGCGACCCTGGCGGGCTCGCCCATGCGGAAGCGGTACTTCGAACACCAGTACGTGAACGCCTGCCACTCAGACAGACTCATGCGCTCCCCGGCCGGCGCTTCGATCTCGGCGCCGTACATCCCGATCAGCTCCTCGTAGGGCCGGCCGTAGACGCGCTCGTAGGCCTCGACATCTGCCAGCGCGCCGTTCGATCCGCTGAGCGCGCCGGCTTTGTTGAGGGCGTTCTCGGCGGTCAGCAGCAGCGCCTCTTCGACGATCACGCCGTACTGGAAATTGAGGTGCGCGCGATGCTTCTCGACGCCCAGCGCGCGGGCAAACTCGTCGTCGTCGGCACCCTCCGGCATCACACCGAAGAGCAGCAGGCGTTCCGCTTCGTCCTTCGGGATCAGCTTGCCGGCGCTCTCGATCAGGCGCTGCGCGAGTCGCAACCAGTCGAAGGCCTCACCCGCGATCAGGTAGACCCAGCGAGTGCGGTCCACCATCTCCTCGGCGACGGCCCAGCGCCCGATCACCTCCAGCATCGCCGGGTACCACGGCTCGTCATCGGCCAGCGCGGCATGGAAAGACGCGAGGCCCTCCTCCGAGCCCAGCGGCCCGGTCGGAAGCGCCCTTGCCCTCGTCGCACGCGGTTTCGAGGACGCCGTCGCGCGCTTGCGCGACCCGGAAGGGGCCCGCTTCACGGGTTTGGCTTTGGGGGAGCGCGCAAAAGCCATCAAGACATCATAAGCGCGGTACCCCCCAACGGGAGAGCCCGGAAGCCGGAGCGCTACGCAAGCAGCGTGCGATCGAGGTCCGCCAGAATCGCCGCCACCGTCTGCTCAGCAGTCTGCGAGGAGCTATCAATCCACAGCCCCTGCCCAGTAAGTTGCTCACGCAGCACGCCATCGAGGTGACTGAAGTCAGGAGCGACCTTCTCACACTGCTCGTTGCGGTCGGCGGCCACCTCCGCGCTCGGCGCGAGCACGACGAGCCGCAGCCGTCCGCCTGCGAGGTAGCCCGTGTAGGCATCGAGGTGGTGCTGCATCACGATCACGCCATCGAGGATCGGCAGGAACCCTGCCTCCGAGAAGGAGCGAGCAAGCAGGCACTGGTTGCGGATCGCCAGCTCGAACTGTCGCTCGGCCTCGCCCTCGAGTTCCCGCCCCTCGGGCCACGCGATGCCGTTGACGACTAACCGCCGCAGCACATCGCCCTCGACATACGCGGCGCGTTCGAAGTTCTCGGCGAGCAACCGGGCGACGGTCGACTTCCCCGCGCCGGGGATGCCGGTGATCAGCCAGATCTCAGAAACCTCATTCATGGGGCCGGCTCAACTTCCAGGCTTCCAACTGCTCTGCCCAACCGGCGCAGGGGCGAAGCCCTTAAGCAGCCGCTCCGTGGCAACGCTTGTACTTCTTCCCGGAGCCGCACGGGCAGGCCTCGTTGCGACCGACCTTCTTCACCGTCCGCTGCCGGGTCGCCGGGGGCGCCGTCGCGGTGGCCGCGCCGCCATCGGCACCGACGCCGCCAGCGGCTGACTCCTCGCCGGGACCGCTCTCATGCACGTTCACCGGCGCGACAGCCTTCGCACGCAGTCGAGGCGTCGCGACCGGCCGCGCGTGGAAAATCTGGCGCACGACCATCGATCGGATGTTCTCCAGCAGCTGACCCCACATGTCGTGGGCTTCCCGCTTGTACGCGACCAGCGGGTCGGTCTGCGCGTACGCACGGAGGCCGATGCCTTGCCGCATCTCGTTCATCGCGGTGAGGTGCTGCACCCAGAGCGAATCGATCGTGGAGAGCAGGATGTAGCGCTCGATCTGGCGCTGCGTCTCCTCGCCTGTGCTCTCTTCCATGCTGTCGTAGCGTCGCTCGGCGAGTGTGATCAGCGCGTCCGAGGCCTCGTCGCCGCTCATCACCTCGAACTCGTCGATCGGCAGATCACCGCTGACCGGCATGATCGCGTCGACCGCCTTGCCGAACGCAGCGACGTCGTGGTCCTGGCCGAGGTGCAGGGCGATGTTCGCCTCCAGCTCCTCCTCGATCATCGTCTGCACGGTGTCGCGCATCTCGTCGCCATCGAGCACGCGGTCGCGCTCCTTGTAGATCACGTCGCGGTGGGTGTTCATCACGTCGTCGTACTCGACCACGTTCTTGCGGATGTCGAAGTTGTAGGCCTCCACCTTGCCCTGCGCCGTCTCGATGGCGCGGGTCACCATCTTCGACTCCAGCGCCTCGTCTTCCATGCCCAGCTTCTCCATCATCCCGGGCAACCACTCCGGCGCGAACCGCCGCATCAGGTCGTCCTCGAAGGAGACGAAGAAGCGCGATGAGCCGGGGTCGCCCTGGCGGCCAGAGCGACCGCGAAGCTGGTTGTCAATGCGCCGCGACTCGTGGCGCTCCGTGCCGATCACGTGCAGCCCACCAGCGTCCGCCACGCCCTCACCGAGTTTGATGTCGGTGCCGCGGCCCGCCATGTTCGTCGCGATCGTGATCGCACCCGGCTGACCGGCGCGGGCGATGATCGACGCCTCCCGCGTGTGCTGCTTCGCGTTCAGCACGTCATGATCGACGCGCCGCTGATCCAGTAGCTCCGAGAGATGCTCCGAGGTCTCGATCGCCACGGTGCCGACGAGCACCGGACGCCCGTCCTCGTGCTTCGTGACGATGTCTTCGATCACCGCTGCGAACTTCGCGCTCTGGTTGCGGTAGACGAGGTCCGACATGTCGTCGCGCGCGATCCCGACGTTGGTCGGGATCACCACCACCTCAAGCTCGTAGATCTCGTTCAGCTCCTCCGCCTCGGTCACGGCGGTACCGGTCATTCCGGCCAGCTTCTCGTACATGCGGAAGAAGTTCTGGAGCGTGATCGTCGCGTACGTCACGGACTCGTTCTGAATCTTCACGCCCTCCTTGGCCTCGACCGCCTGGTGCAGGCCATCGGACCAGCGGCGCCCCTCCATCAGGCGGCCGGTGAAGTCGTCGACGATCACGACGTTGCCGTCGTTCACGACGTAGTCGCGGTCGCGCTGGTAGATGATCTCGGCCTTCAGGGCCGCCTCCATGTAGCGCGTGAGCTGGAAGTTCTCCAGCGAGAAGATGTTCTCGACGCCGAGCCCCTCCTCGAGCACCCCGATGCCGTCCTCCGTGAGGTGTACCGAGCGGGTGCGCTCATCCACCGTGTAGTCGCGCTCGCGCTGCAGCCGAGGCACGAGCCGGGCGAAGCGCGGGTAGATCGCCGTGTCCTGCTGCGAGGGGCCGGAGATGATCAGCGGCGTGCGGGCCTCGTCGATCAGCACGCTGTCGGCCTCATCGACGATCGCGTAATGGCGTGACCGCTGCACGCGCAGCTCCGGGGCCTGCGCCATGTTGTCGCGCAGATAGTCGAACCCGAACTCGTTGTTCGTGCCGTAGGTGACGTCCGCCGCATACGCCTCCGCGCGTGAGACAGGGATCAGATGCTCCATCCCGCGCTGCTCCGACGCTTCCTCCTCGGCGTAGGAGTACGCCTGGTCGTGCTGCAGCACGCCGACCGTGAGGTCGAGCCGGGCGAGCGCCTCCGCGTACCATTGCGCGTCGCGGGCAGCGAGGTAGTCGTTGACCGTGACCACGTGCGCGCCCTCGCCATCGAGCGCGTTCAGGTACAGGGCCAGCGTGGAGACCAGCGTCTTGCCCTCGCCGGTCGCCATCTCCGCGATCATGCCGCGATGCAGCGCGATCGCACCGAGCACCTGCACGTCATACGCCCGCTCGCCGGTGACGCGGGCGATGCCCGTGCGGGCTACGGCGAAGGCCTCCGGCAGCAGGTCGTCCAGCGTCTCGCCGGCCGCGAGGCGGTCGCGGAACAGCCTGGTCTGCGCTCGCAGCTCGTCGTCGCTGAGCGCCTCGAACCGGTCCGCCTGCGCGTTCACCAGCTCGACGATTTCGCGTAGGGGCTTGAGCGCGCGGTCGTTCGGGTTCCCGAACACCTTGCGGAAGACTCCGACCACGGCTACCAGCCAATCAACGGTGGGGGTGCACTAATTATTGTACGGGAGCGTGGAACGGGCACACCGCCGGGGGCCTGGCCCCCTCATGCCCTAGCCGAAGAGGGCGCTGACCGATCCGCCTGTGTGGATGCGGTGCATCGCGTCGCCGAAGAGCGGGGCGAGCGAGATCACCTCCGTCGGCACCGTGGAGAACGCGTCCGCTGCGACCGGCACCGTGTCCGTGTAGACCAGTCCCGCGATCTCCTTGGTGTCGAGCCGCTCGAAGGCCGGGCCGCGGAAGTACCCGTGGATGCAGGCGAGGTAGACGGAACGCGCGCCCTGCTGCTTCAGCATCTCGATCGCCACCTGCATCGTGCCGCCGGTGAGAATTTCGTCGTCGTAGAGGATCGTGTCGCGCCCGCGCACGTCAGGGCCGACGATCGTCGTCGCCGAAGCGCGCTCGTCGTTGCCCTCGCGTCGCTTGTCCACGAATGCGACGTCGCCGTCCAGCTTGGCTGCAAGGTTGCTCGACTCCTTCGCTCGCCCCGCGTCGGGGGCGACGATGATCGGGTTGTCGAGCTTCAGCGAGAGCGAGAGGAAGTACTCGGCGATCAGCGGCATCGCGTGCAGCTCATCCACGGGGACGTTGAAGAAGCCCTGGATCTGCCCGGCATGCAGATTCGCGGTCAGCACACGGTCGGCACCGGCGACCTCGATGAAGTTCGCCAGCAGACGGGCCGTGATCGAGATGTGCGGCTGGTCCTTTTTGTCGGAGCGGCCGTATGCAAAATAGGGGATCACGGCGGTTATGCGGCCGGCGGAGGCCCGCTTCGCCGCGTCGATCATGATCAGCAACTCCATGATCGCGGTGTTCACGTCACCGATCAGCGGCTGCACGATGAAGACATCGCGTTCGCGCATGTTCTGGAGGAACCGGACGAAGGTGTTCTCGTTCGAGAACTGGAAGACCTCAGCCTCACCGAGCGGCAGTTCGAGGTGCTTGCAGATCGCCTCAGCCAGCGCCGGGTGGGCGTTACCGGTGAAGACCGCCATCTCCTGCACCACGAATACTCCCTGGGCCTCGCGAGAGGTAGCAGTCACTCGGTCGCCGCATCTGCGATGGTACCACCGGCGCCAGTCTGACCCGAGTGGGGGGGCGACACCCCCTCACACGCGAAGCGCACAGCGTCTACAATGTGTCCCCGCGCCGACCCTGCCGATGATGGCGAGAGCGGCGACGCGCACAGTCGGAGGTTCCCATGGACTGGAAATTCACACCCGAAGAAGAGGCATTCCGCGCGGAGATGCAGGCCTTCCTCGCGGAAGCGCTACCCGCCGACTGGAAGGACTCCAGCTTCAAGCTGCCCGCCGACGCCACAGAGCGCGACGACCTGGCCGCCTCCGTCACCCGCAAGCTCGCGGAAAAGGACTGGCTCGCGATGGCGTGGCCGAAGGAGAGCGGCGGGCTGGACGCCAGCCACATGCAGCAGATGATCTATAACGAGGAAGCCGCCTACAACGCGATGCCCGGCGGCGGCGGCATGGGCGTAGCCTGGGTCGGCCCCGCGATCATGCTCTACGGCACGGACGAGCAGAAGGAGTACTTCCTCCCCCGGATCACCAACGCCGACGACATCTGGTGCACCCTCTACTCCGAGCCGACTGCTGGCTCCGACCTCGCCGCGCTTCAGACGCGCGCGATCCGCGACGGCGACGAGTACGTGCTCAACGGCCAGAAGATCTGGACCAGCGGTGGGCACACCGCGAACATGGGCTGGCTCGCCGCCCGCACCGACCCCGCCGCCCCCAAGCACCGCGGCATCTCCACCTTCGTGATCCCGATGGACGCGCCCGGCATCACGGTCCGGCCGCTCGTCAACCTCGCCAACGAGCACAGCTTCAACGAGGTCTTCTTCGAGGACGTGCGCATCCCCGCCGAGAACCTCGTCGGGCAAGAGAACCGCGGCTGGTACCAAGTCGCGACCGCGCTCGACTTCGAGCGCTCCGGCGTCGGCGCCTACGCGGGCGGCAAGCGCAACGTCGAGCGCCTCGTCGAGTTGGCGAAGCGCGACCCGAGCCTGATCGTTGACCGCCAGCAGGTGCGATACGAACTCGCCGACCGCTGGCTGGAGATCGAAGTGGGCTTCAACATCGCCTATCGCATCCCGTGGATGCAGTCGCAGGGCATGGTGCCGAACGCCGAGGCGTCGATCTCCAAGCTCTACGGCTCGGAGTTGAGCCAGCGCATCGCCGGCACCGGCATCAAGATGCTGGGCCTGGCAGGCAACCTGACCTCCGACACCGACGGGACGGCACTGGGCGGCGGGATCGCCCGCTCCTACCTCGGCAGCGTCTCAAGCACGATCGCAGCCGGCACCTCCGAGGTGCAGCGCAACATCATCGCGCAGCGCGGGCTCGGCCTGCCGAGGGGCTAGCCGCCCTCGACGACGATGCGGCACGGACGCGCGGCCCTCGCTCTCGCGGTGGCGGTGCGGTTCGCCACCGCGAGAGCGAGGGCCGCTTTCCTCTGGCCGAGCAGCTCACGCACGTTCGACCTCGCCCCGGGCACTGTCACGAGCTACAACCTCCATGACGGCGTACCCGTAGTTTCGCTCGACGGAAGCCTAGTCTCGAACCGGGTCTTTCACATCGTCCGTCTGCCGGACGGCGAGATCAGAGCGCTCTCATCGAAGGATCCGCACCTCGGCTGTGCCGTGCCATGGCGACCAGATTTCGAATTCGTGAACGAGACCGGCTTCTTTCGCGACCCCTGCCACCTTGAGACGTTCGACATGGCGGGCGACCGCGTCTATGGCCCCGCAACTCGCGGACTCGACCGCTTCGCGGTGACGATCGAGAACGACCGCGTCGTCGTCGATCTCAGCGACATGACGCTCGGATCTCGCAGCCCTGCGCCGCCGCTCTCCGGCGCGACTGCGACACCACAGGCAACCGCACCTGCGGCGACCGCGACGACCGAGCCGTTCCCGCCGGCGATTGCGCCCGACGGGCGAACGCCGGACGCCGCGCTGAACACGCTGATCGAGGGCTTGCTCTCTGACGACGCGGGCACTCTCGAAGGGCGCTTCGCGGATGTCGAGGCAAGCGACTCCGGCGGCGAAGTGACAGAGAATCGCGCCGTCCCCACGAGCGAGTGGACGGCGCACCTCGCAGGTGCGCAACGCTCGCTCTACACCGTCACCACGGGGCACCCTCGGGCGAGCCCGCCGCGCGACGTTGATGTGATGCTCTCCGTCAGCATCGATGGCAAGCGCGAGGGCTGGCGCTTCAGCATCGACAGTTGCCAGTTGATCAGAGTCGTGATGCTCGACCGGCCCTCGGCCGTGGGAGTCGCGAAGTCCTTCGAGCGCTTCATCGTGCTGTCACCGCTGGAGGATCTCGCGCAGCCGACGCCCGGCTACAAGCTGCGGGCTGTACGTCCTCGGACAGGCGACGCGGACGTCGACCAGCTCCTCGCTTCACTCTGGGCGCGCGATCGCCGTGGTGCGTGGGGGGGGGGTACCTGCCGACCGCGAGCCACCTGCTGGTCGTCGTACGCGAGCCCTCGCCGTACGACTTCGAGTTGATGGGCCTGCTTGAAGCCGACGGGAGCATCGTGGGCCTGCTCACCAGCTGTGTGAGCCTGCCACCGCGTGCCCTCCTCGTTGCCCGCCACCCGGCGGTGTCGAGGCCCTCGACGTCGACCGCCGCTCGGGGCTCGACCCGTTCGACGGCGTGCTGGATGCGATGGCAGCGACCGCCCACGCTGCATTGCTCAGCTTGATCGACTTCACGGAGATCGGCTGCGTGACCGAGCAGGACCGGATCGGGGCACCGCCGCTGTGCCGGCCTGACGAGGCCGACGGGACGCTGCTCGACGTGCTGCCGCACGGTAGTTGCGAGGGCAGGTACGCACGCCGCGGCGAGCTCGACTGGGTGTTCGACATGCTGCTCGGCCTCGACTGGCGGCTCTACGGGGTAGTCGACAACGGGGAACCGGCCCCCGACGCGAGCCTGTTCGGAAGTGGCCCCGTCTGGATGGTGCTCGCCTCCGAAGATCGCGCGGTCAGCCTGAACGTCACGGAGGATGGGATCGCCAGCATGCGGACGGGCTGCGGCCTGCAATCAGCCGAAGCGATGCTGCTGAACGCAGGCGGCAGCAACCGGGCCTTCCTGCTCCAGCCGCCAGAGACGCCCCGGGCGCAGGGACTGCCAAAGCGTGATGGTGGGGAGGCGGCTACGACCCGCCCAGCTCGGCGATCGCCAGCCTGAGGTGCATGTCCTCGACGAACGGTGCGTCCTGCGCCTCGCGTAGTGCGTTGGCGCGCTTCAGCACCTCAGCACGCGACATGCCCTCGGGCGGCTCAGTCGTCCATGCGGTCAGCAGGATCAGCAGGCCGTTGCCGTCTTCCATGAAGACCAGCCGCTCGTAGCCGCGCCGGATCTCCTCGCTGGCGTGCGCGCCGGAGCCGGAGAGTTCGAAGAAGGCGCTGTCCATCACATCGCCTGAGACCTGCAGCGTGAGGTACTGCATTGACCCGACGCCCAGGCTCGCCTCCGCCAGCTTCAGGTTCGGGTCGATCGGACCGATCAGCATTACGTAGCTGTCGTTGCCCGCGTGCAGCAGCGTCTGCACCGATTCCGGGTCATCGCGGTTCGGCTCCGTGTAGAGCCGTTCCATGCCGAGTTTGCTCACGAAGAAGTCGACCGACTCCTCCACGTTGCGAACGATGATCGCGGGATAGCCGAGGCCGTTGAGCTGCACCTATCCTCCTCGCCCTCGCATCTGTCGAAGGGCGAGCCTACGCCCTGCGCGAGCCGCACGAAAGACGGTGAGCGGCCGGCGATCCCGCAAACGGGACAGAGTGCGTAGAATCCGCGCCACCGACTCGAACCCTGCGGAGGACTGTCATGCCCGTTGTACTCGTCCACGGAAACCCCGAGACCGATGCGATCTGGGACGAGCTGCGCACACACCTCGGTCGCGACGACGTGATAGCGCTCTCCCCTCCCGGCTTCGGCGCGCCGGTGCCCGATGGCTTCGGCGGGACCAGCGACGACTATCTCGCGTGGCTGGTCAGCGAGGTCGAGGCGATCGAGGGGCCGGTCGATCTGATCGGCCACGACTGGGGCGGTGGCCACGTCGCACGGCTCGCCAGCGAGCGCCCCGACCTGATCCGCTCGTGGGCGACCGACATCGCCGGGTGCTTCGACCCGGACTACGTCTGGCACGACATGGCGCAGGCGTGGCAGACGCCGGAGGTCGGCGAACAGGCGGTCGCTCAAATGGCCGCCGCTCCCCTCGAAGCCCGTAGCGCGCAGTTCGAGAGCCTGGGCATGAGCGCCGGCGTCGCCCGCCGCGTCGCGGAGGCCAGCAACGAGGAGATGGGGCGCAACATCCTCGCCCTCTATCGCTCCGCCGCCCAGCCCGCGATGGCGGAGCTGGGCAAGGACTTCCCGAAGGCGGCGGCGAAGCCGGGCCTCGTGATCATCCCGACGGAGGACGGCTTCACCGGCGGTGAGGCGATGGCCCGCCGCTCCGCCGAGCGAGCGAGCGCGCAGGTGGCGGTGCTCGATGGGCTCGGCCACTGGTGGATGTGCGAAGACCCGAAGCGTGGCGCCGAGGTGATCAGCAACTTCCTCGACTCGCTCGACTGAGCAGTGCGGCGATGGCCGACCGGGCGACGCCCGAGCAACAGTCTCAGCAGTAGTCCAAACAGCACTTTACGGCGCGCCTCTACCGCCTCGGCACCGACTTCTGCGTCGATGTGCCCGCGGAGGTGAGCGCGGTCCTCGGCGGCGGCAAATACATCGCGGCCACGGGTACGGCCGGCACGCAACCGCTGCGCACGAGGCTGGTACCGAGAGGTGGCGGCGAACCTCGGCTCTTCCTCAACGGCGCGATCCGGCGTGCGGCCGGCCTCGGCGAGGGCGATGAGGTCACCGTCACGCTCACGCCCAACGACGACCGCCGCGAGCCTCCGTTGCCCGACGACCTCGCCGCCGCGCTCGCGGAGTATCGAGGCGCGGGCGAGACGTTCGAGGGCCTCAGCACCACGATGCGCACGGAGATGCTCACCTGGCTCGCCGCGACGCGGGCGACACGCATCGAGCGAATCGTCACAGAGATGCACGACCGCGCGTGGTAGTCGCGCGATTGACCTGCCATCCGTCGCCGCCTACGATCGCCACGATGTCACACGCACCGGCAACGGACAACGTAGTAGTACCCACAGGCGGCTAGTCCTTCCCTCGAAGGGCCGGTCGCCTGACGCCCCGCAGTGCGGGGCTTTTTCGTGCCACCGACCCACGTAGAGACACAGATTGAGACGGCGATGAGGGCAACACCCGACGCAGCGGCCCGCGAGATGGCGACGGCCTACGACCCTTCCGCGGTCGAGCAGCAGCTCTATGCGTGGTGGGAGGGGCAGGGCTTCTTCCGCCCCTCGGGCGAGGGCGAGCCGTTCACGATCGTCATGCCGCCGCCCAACCTCACCGGTGAGCTACACGTCGGCTCCGCGATGTTCGTCACCGTCGAGGACATCCTGATCCGCTGGCATCGCATGCTGGGCCACGACACGCTCTGGCAGCCCGGCGTCGACCACGCCGCGATCGCCGTCAACGCGATCGTCGAGGGCCTGATCGCGAAAGAGGGGCTCAGCCGCCACGACCTCGGCCGCGAGCAGTTCCTCGAACGCGTCTGGGAGTTCGTCGGTCGCTCGCGCCATTACATCTCGCAGCAATTCCGCCGCCTCGGTGCCTCGGCCGACTGGGAGCGCGAGGTCTTCACGATGGACGAGGGGCCGCAGCTGGCGGTCCGCACGACCTTCAAGAACCTCTACGACGACGGCTTGATTTACCGCGGCGAGTACCTGATCAACTGGTGCCCGGCCTGCGAGACCGCGATCTCCGACCTGGAAGTCGAACACGAGGACGAGGACGGTTCCTTCTGGCACGTCCGCTATCCCATCGTCGATGAGCAGGGTGAGCCGACCGACCAGCAGATCGTGATCGCGACCACGAGGCCGGAGACGATCCCGGCCGACACCGCGATCGCCGTCCACCCGGAGGACGACCGCTACCGCGGTCTGATCGGCCGCCACGTGCAGGTGCCGACGACCGGCCGCACGGTGCCCGTGATCGCCGACGAGGCGGTCTCGATCGAGGGTGGCTCCGGCGTGCTGAAGGTGACGCCGGGTCACGACCCGGTGGACTTCGAGATCGGTCAGCGCCACGATCTGCCGATCCTCAGCATCATCGCTACCGACGGCACGATGAACGACGAGGCGGGCGCGTACACCGGCCTCGACCGCTTCGTCGCGCGCGAGAAGATCGTGGAGGACATCGCGGAACAGGGGCTGCTCGAACGCATCGAGCCCTACACCCACCCCGTCGGGCACTGCCAGCGTTCGGGCGACATCGTCGAGCCGTTGGTCTCGGAGCAGTGGTTCGTGCGCATGGAGCCGCTCGCGAAGCGCGGCATCGAGGCGGTGGAGCAGGGCGACCTGCACTTCGTCCCGCAACGCTTCGAGCGCACCTATATGCAGTGGCTGGAGAACATCCGCGACTGGTGCATCTCCCGCCAGATCTGGTGGGGCCACCGCATCCCCGCCTGGTACTGCGAGGACTGCGAAGAGGTCACCGTCGCAACCGACGACCCCACCGAGTGCGCGTCATGTGGCAGCGCAAAGCTGCGACAGGACGAAGACACGCTGGACACCTGGTTCTCGTCCGGCCTCTGGCCACACTCCACGCTCGGCTGGCCCAAAGAGACGCCGGAGTTCGATCGCTACTACTCGACACAGGTGATGGAGACCGGCTACGACATCATCTTCTTCTGGGTCGCGCGCATGGTGATGCTCTCGCTCTATAACACGGACAAGGTGCCGTTCGAGACCGTCTATCTCCACGGAATGGTGCGCGCCGCCGATGGTCAGAAGATGTCGAAGTCGAAGGGCAACGTGACCGATCCGATCGAGGCGATCGACGAGTTTGGCACCGACGCCCTGCGCTACACGCTCGTCGCCGGCTCATCGCCGGGCAACGACCAGCGCATCTCCGACCAGCGGTTGGATGCCAGCCGCAACTTCGCGAACAAGCTCTGGAACGCCTCGCGCTTCGTGCTCAGCTCTGTCGAGGACGGCGACGACCTCGCTGCCCCGACCGCCGAGGGGCTGACCACTGTCGAGGACCGCTGGATCCTCTCACGCACCGAACGCCTCGTTGCCGACTACGACGACTTGATGGGCCGCTTCGAGCTGGCTGCCGCGGCCGGACGGGTGCGCGACTTCTTCTGGGACGAATACGCGGACTGGTACATCGAGTTGGCGAAGGTGCGGCTGCGCGCCGGCGACCGCACCCCGATCCCCGTGCTGCTGCACGTCGTCGACCGCGTGCTGCGGCTGCTACACCCGGTGATGCCGTACGTCACGGAGGAGATCTGGCAGCGGCTGACCGCGGTGCGCCCCGACCCGGACGACGCACCGGCGCTGATCGTCGCCCCGTTCCCCCGCGCCGACGCGAGCTTCGAGGACGCCGAGGCCGAACGCGAGCTGGACGCGGTGCAGGACTTCGTGCGGGCGATCCGCAACATCCGCGCGGAGAAGAACGTCGACGCGGGGCACTGGGCGGAGGCCTACATCGTCGGCGACTCAGCGGCGGAGAGCGCCCGCGCGACGGCCGACGCAATCGAGGCGATGGCCCGCGCCCGCCCACTGCACATCGTCGACAGCGCCGACGACGCTCCCTCGGACGGTGCGGTCACGTCAGTCTTGCCGGTCGGCCGCGTCGTCTTGCCGATGGCCGGGCTCTTCGACGCCGACGCGGAGCGCGAGCGGCTGGGCAAGCAGATCGAGGAGGCGAAGGCCGACGTCGAGCGCATCGGCAAGAAGCTCGGCAACAGGCAGTTCGTCTCGCGCGCTCCGGACAACGTCGTACAGACCGAACGCGACCGCCTCGCCACTGCGGAGGGCCGCCTCGCCGGTCTGGAGCAGAGCCTGACGGAGATAGGCTAGGCGACCGTGCTCTTCAAGCGCAGCTTCCACGCCGGATTACGCGATGGCTCGACCACCCTCACCTTCCGACGCTGGAAACGACCGCAGATGAAGGTCGGCGGCCACTACCACTTCAGCGGCGACGACGCGCTGGAGATGACCACTCTCGATCGGGTGGCGGCGAAGGCGATCTCCGACGGCGATGCACGGCGGTCAGGCTTCGCCGATGCCTCCGCGCTGCTCGCCGAGCTGGCGCGAGCCGGCGGCGAGGCGCCAAGCCCCTCGGACGAAGTCTTTCGCGTCGAGTTTCACCATGTGCGGGAGACCGACGACCGAAACGCCCTTGCCGCCAGCGACGAGTTGACCGCCGCCGACCGCGACGGCATCGCACTGCGGCTCGCGCGCATGGACGGCCGCAGCAAGCGAGGGCCGTGGACGGAACAAACGCTGGCGCTGATCCGCAAATCGCCTCGCTGCGCTGCGTCCCGGCTCGCACCGCAGCTCGATATGGAGACCGCGCCGTTCAAGGTCAACGTGCGCAAGCTAAAGTCGATGGGGCTGACGATCAGTCACGCCCTCGGCACGAGCTCTCGCCTCGTGGCCTCGCGTACGTGGCGTTGCGAGGGTCCTGACGGGGGTGTGAACGGGCGGGCGCGACCCGTTCTCGTTGACACTGTGATAGGCCACTGCTAGGTTCGCAATGCTCTACGGCGACCGGGATTTCTAGCGGGAGGACGCCGAACTTGGACGCACTGTTCGGCAACTACCTCGCCGTCCTGATCGCCAGCATCGTGGGCTTCATTATGGTGATCTCCGCCGTGCTTGGTTCGCGTCTGCTGGCACCCTTCTCTCGGGAGAGCCAGAAGGGCACGACGTACGAGTGTGGGATGCTGCCGATCCGCCGCTCCTCCACCAACGTGGGGATGCGCTTCTACCTCTACGCAATCCTGTTCATCATCTTTGACGTGGAGGCCGTCTTCATCTTTCCGTGGGCGCTCTCGTTCGTCGACATCACGCCGACGGGGATGGCGTACTGGGAGATGGTCGGCTTCATCGGCATCCTCGGTGCCGGCCTCGCGTACGCATGGAAGAAGGGGGCGCTGCAATGGCGGTAGGGCCCACCGGCACGACGCAGATGACCGAGACGCCCGCGTCCGCGACGACGCCGAGTGTCACACCCTCGCCGTTGCCGCTCGTCCCCTTCGAGCACCCCGCCGAGGCGCCGCGCCTGACTCCGGTCACGCCGAACACCGGCAGCGCGCTCTACAAGACCGCGCTCCCCGGCGTGATGCAGGTCCCGCTCGACCTCGTACTCGCCGCCTCCCGCAAGTCCTCGCTCTGGCCGATGACCTTCGGCCTCGCGTGCTGCGCGATCGAGATGATCGCCACCTACATGTCGCACTACGACCTCGACCGCTTCGGCATCGTGCCGTGGCCCTCGCCTCGTCAGTCGGACGTGATGATCGTGGCCGGCACGGTGACCAAGAAGATGGCCCCTTCCGTGAAGCTGCTCTACGAGCAGATGCCGAACCCCAAGTGGGTGATTTCGATGGGTGCCTGCGCCACCAACGGCGGCCCGTACACGCGCTACGACCGCGTGCTTCAGGGCGTCGACCAGATCATCCCCGTCGATGTCTACGTGCCCGGCTGTCCGCCGCGGCCTGAGGCGCTGATCGACGGCTTCATCGCCCTCCAGGAACTAATCATGGAGGAGCGGAAGGCCACCGGCGCATGACGAACGACGCCAACGGAGACGACTCCGCCACCGCGGCAGCCGAGCGCGACGCGGCTCTTGCCGCGACGAACTGGGCCGAGGTTGATCGCGCCCTCTCTGGAATCAACGCGTCCGCCGAGCCCGGTGCCGCCGACCTGCTGGTCACGATCCGGCGGGATCAGGTGATTCGCGCACTGCACGTGCTCAAGGCCGACGAGGAGTTGAGCTTCGACTACCTCCGCGACCTCACCGCCGTCGACTACGAGGACGATGGCATCGAGGTCGTCTACCACCTCTACTCCACTGCCAAAAAGCACAACGTCACGATCAAGACGGTGCTGCCGAACGACGATCTGACTCTCGACACGGCCACCACCGTCTGGAAGGCGGCGAACTGGCTGGAGCGCGAAACGGCAGAGATGTTCGGCGTGCGCTTCGCCGGTCACCCCGACCCTCGCACGCTACTGATGCCGGAAGACATGACCGATACCTTCCCCCTGCGCAAGGACCACCCGCTCGCGGAGGTCGAAGCGCTGCAGGGCGAAGGCATGGCCTACGCGGTGGAGGACGCATGACCACCGAAGCAACCTCAGAGGTGACCCCCGAGATGACGCACGAGCGCGAATACGAGACTCAAGACATCATGCTCAACATGGGGCCGCAGCACCCCTCTACGCACGGCGTCTTCCGCATGGTGCTGACGATCGACGGCGAAGTCGTCCGCGATGTCGTCCCCTACGTCGGCTATCTGCACCGAGGCGCGGAGAAGCTCTGCGAGACGATGGACTACCGCCAGGGCATCGGCTTCATGGACCGCACCGAGTATCTGGCGAGCTTCAACGCCGAACTCTCCTACGTGCAGGCGATCGAGACGCTCGGTGGCTTCGAGGTACCCGACCGCGCGCAGTGGATTCGCATGACCCTCTGCGAGCTGAACCGCATCTCCAGCCATTTCATGTTCGCCGGTGCCTTCGGAACGGATGTCGGCATCTTCGCCACCGCCTTCACCTACGCCTTCCGTCAGCGCGAGCCGATCCATGACCTTTTCGAGGAGATCACCGGCGACCGCATGATGTACGCCTACTTCCGCCCCGGCGGCCTCGCCTGGGAAGTGACCGACAACTTCGTCGAGCGCGTCCACGAAGTGCTGGCCGAAGTCCGCCAGGGCATCAGCGACATGGACGGCCTGCTCACCGAGAATGAGATCTTCACCGCCCGTACCAAGAACATCGGCGTGATTTCCGGCGCCGAGGCGATCGAGTGGGGCATGAGCGGCCCGTCGCTGCGCGCCTCCGGCGTGCCAATGGACATCCGCAAGGACGAGCCCTACCTGAAGTACGACGAGATCGACTTCGATGTCGTCACCGGCGAGAACGGCGATGTCTTCGACCGCTACCGGTGCCGGATCGACGAGATGCGGCAGTCGATCCGCATCATCGAGCAGTGCCTCAAGCGGCTCGAGGACGGCCCGATCCTGCCCGACCGCATGCCCCGCCTGCTGCGGCTGCCGGAGGGCGAGGTCTACGCCCGCACCGAGGCGCCGCGAGGCGAGTACGGCATCTACCTGGTGAGCAAGGGTGGCAACCGCCCGCACCGCCTGAAGATTCGCAGCGCATGCCTCTCCAACCTGCAGGCACTGCGCGACATGGTGATCGGCAGCTACGTCGCCGACGCCGTGATCATCCTCGGCTCCATCGACATCGTCCTCGGAGAGGTCGACCGATGAACCACGACCTCTTCGGGTTCGAGATCAACATGTGGTTCGACGCCGCCGCACGGATGGGCCTGATCACCGGCCTAATGACCGTGGTCGTCATGGGGCTGATCTACCTGGAACGGAAGGTCACCGCACGTTTCCAGATGCGACTGGGCCCGACACGCACCGGGCCGATGGGCATGCTGCAGTCACTTGCCGACGCGTTGAAGCTTGTCGGCAAGGAGGATCTGCGGCCGGCCAACGCAGACCCGTGGGTCTTTGAGCTGGCCGTCTACTTCGTCTTCATCCCGATCTTCATGATGTTCGTCGCCATCCCATTCGCCTTCGGCTGGGAAGTGCGCGTGCTTGAGCTCGGGCTCTTCTACGTGATTGCGATCTCGTCGGTCAACCTCGTCGGCTGGGTGATGGCCGGATGGGGCTCGGACAATCGCTACGCGATGCTCGGTGCGCTGCGCGCCACCGCACAGGCGATCTCCTACGAGATTCCGCTCGTGCTCTCGCTGATCGCGGTGGCGATGGTCGCGAACTCGTTGAACATCTCAGAGATCATCGCCGGGCAGGGCCGCGTCCCGCTGATCGTCTGGCAGCCGCTGGCCTTCGCGATCTTCTTCATCGCGGTACTGGCCGAACTGAACCGCACGCCCTTCGACATCGCGCTCGGCGAGTCTGAGACCGCCGGCGGGCCGCACATCGAATACAGCGGCATCCGCTGGTCGATATTCTTCCTGGCGGAGTACGCGGCGCTCTTCCTGTTCGCGCTGATCGGCTCCGCGATCTTCCTCGGTGGGTGGGCCTGGCCGCTGGGGAGCGGGGCCTACGAACTGAACCTGCTCGGCTTCCTCGACTGGGCCGGGATCGATGCGGTCAACATCACACTCGGAACGTGGTGGGGCATCGCGCTGACGGCGACAAAGACGATGCTGCTGATTCTCGCCATCTTCTGGGTGCGTGTGACGCTGCCGCGGCTGCGCATCGACCAGCTGATGTCCTTCTCGTGGAAGGTGCTGATGCCGCTGGCCTTCGCACAGATCCTGGTGAACGGCCTGATCCTCGTCTACGAGTGGCATGACATCTTCCTGCTGCTGACCAGTGGTGCGGGCGTCGTGGTGCTGTACTTCGTCATCGAACGAGGCGTGCGCAGGCCGCGCCCGCAACCGGCTGCGTTGTCCGTGGCCGCCGAGGGGGAGGCCGTCGCATGAGGGGGATTCTGAAGAGCCTGTTGACCACCGGCTCCACCTTCCTGCGCAAGCCGGTCACCCGGGAGTACCCGGAGAGTCACCGCGAGATCCCGCAGCGCGACCGCGCCTTCCCGCTGCTGCTCTGGGACCGCGAGGTGGACGAGCCCTTCTGCACCGGCTGCCACGCCTGCGAGCGTGCGTGCCCGGTGGAGTGCATGACGGTGCTGATGAAGGACAACCCGAATCACACCTCACAGGGGGGAACCTCAAGCCGTCGAAAGATCATCGACAAGTTCTGGATCGACTACGGACGTTGCATGCGATGCAACATCTGTGTGGAGGTCTGCAACTTCGACGCGATCGCGATGAACAACACCTGGCAGGGTCATGAGATTTCCGTGCACGACCGCGGTGATCTGGTGATGGACCTGCCGCAGTTGCTGGCCCAGCACCATCAGGGCGCGATCGACGAGTGGGTGCCCCAGTAGGGGCGACCCTCCACGAACTCTGACCCGCCGCTCGACACCGAGCAGCAGTTCAGGTAGTTATTCCTGAGATGCTGAACCGTCTCCCGCTTCCGCCCCAACTCGACCGCACGATCACCATCGGCGGCACGTTGGCGATCCTCGCGGCCCTGCCCGTGCTGGTGGTGCTGGTCGTACTGCTGATCGTCGATGAGATCACGGCGCCGGAACTGGTCTTCTGGGCCGTCTCCGCGCTGATCGTCACGGCCGCCCTGGGCGCCGTGTTGCTGAAGAACCTCGTCCACGCCGCGCTGAGCCTGGTGGCCGCGCTGCTGGGCATCGCCGGCATCTACCTGCTGCTCGGTTCGGAGTTCCTCGCACTCGTCCAGCTGCTCGTCTACGGCGGTGGCGTCACGATCCTGCTGCTCTTTGGTGTGATGCTCACCCGAGCGGTCGATGACCCGGTGATCGCAGACGGATCGCAGAAGCCCTTCGCCTTCGGCATCGCACTACTGATCGGCGGCATCTTCGTCGGCTCAGTGGTCGACGCGAACTGGCGCTACACGGAGGCGGCCGCGCTCGGCATTCGCGACCTCGGCGAGCGGCTCTTCCGCGACTTCGGCATCCCCTTCGAGATCGCCTCGCTCGTGCTACTCGTCGCCCTCGTTGGCGCAATCGTGACCGCCCGCAACGATGCTCCGGAGAAGCCCGCTGAGGCCGCCGAGGAGGCCACATAGTGATCCCGATGGAGAACTTCCTGATGCTCGCCGCCGTGCTCTTCGCGATCGGCTTCTACGGCGTGCTCGCGCGGCGTAGCGCGATTCAGATTCTGATCGCCATCGAGCTGATGCTCGCGGCCGTCTCGATCAACCTCGTCACCTTCGCCGCCTACCTCGACCAGACGCAGTTCACCGGCATCGTCTTCGCGATCTTCGTGATTACGGTCGGCGCTGCGGAGGTCGGGCTCGCGCTCGGCATCGTGCTGCGTATCTTCCGCGAACGCCAAACGGTGAATGTCGATGAAGCGAGCGAACTGAAGTGGTAGCGGGAATCGGCATGGAACACGCGTGGCTGCTACCAGCGATCCCGATCGCGGTCTTCGTCGTAATCGCACTCTTCAAGCGGCTGCTGCCGCACGATGGCGACTGGCTCGTGATCCTCGGCATGGCCTCGGTCGTCGTGCTTGCCGCGCTGATCATCTACGACTTCCAGAACGGCGGAGTCTCCACCTACAGCTTCGACTGGGCGACGATCGGTGGCAGCTTCTTCGTGATCGAGTTCTCGACGTACGTCGACTCGATCACGGTCGTAATGCTCGCCGCCATCACCATCGTCACGTTGATGGTGATGGTCTATTCCGTCGGCTACATGGCCGGCGACGCGCGGTACGGCTGGTACTTCGCGGTGCTCTCGTTCTTCGCGGCGGCGATGCTGATGCTCGTCATCTCCGGCAACCTGGTGCTGCTCTACCTCGCATGGGAGGGCGTCGGCCTGGCCTCGTACCTGCTGATTGGCTTCTGGTGGGAGAAGCAGTCGGCCGCCGAGGCTGCGAAGAAGGCGTTCATCACCACGCGTGTCGGCGATGTCGGTCTGCTGATCGCGATCATCCTGCTCTGGCGCGGGGCCGGCACCTTCGACATCCAGCAGATCATCGCCTTCGCCACCTCCGGCGGCTTCGACGAGAAGTACCTCACGATCACGATGCTCTTCCTCTTCGCGGGCGCGGCAGGCAAATCGGCGCAGTTCCCGCTCCACGTCTGGCTGCCCGACGCAATGGAGGGCCCCACTCCCGTCAGCGCGCTGATCCACGCTGCGACGATGGTCGTGGCCGGCGTCTACCTGGTCGCCCGCATGATGCCCGTCTTCGACGAAGTGTTGATCGCCCGCGATGTCGTGCTCTACATCGGCCTGTTGACGGCCGTGATGGCAGCGACGATGGGGCTGGTCACGAGCGACATCAAACGCGTGCTCGCGTATTCGACGGTCTCGCAGCTCGGCTTCATGTTCGTGGCGCTGGGCCTCGGCGCGGTGACGGCGGCGATGTTCCACCTGCTCACCCACGCCTTCTTCAAGTCGCTGCTCTTCCTCGGCTCCGGCTCGGTGATTCACGCCACCGACGAGCAGGACGTCGAGCAGCTGGGTGGCCTGCATCGTAAGATGCCGATCACTACCATCACCTTCACGATCGGCGCGCTCGCGCTCGCCGGCATCTTCCCGCTGGCAGGCTTCTGGTCTAAGGACGAGATTCTGATCGCCGCCGAGGGTGGCGCTCCGGCGTTCGCCTACATCGTGCTCGCCGCCACCGCGATGCTCACCGCTGTCTACTCCACGCGGCTGGTGCTGCTGACCTTCTTCGGCGAGCCGAAGAACCGACGTGCACACGACCACGCGCACGAGTCGCCGCCGGTGATGACGCTGCCGCTACTGCTACTCGCCGGGCTCGCGGTGGTCGCCGGCTTCCTCGCCCTCGACGGTATCGGGTCCGCGCTCGGATTCCACGGCGGCATCGGCGAGATCGTTTTCAGCGGCGAACACGGGCACGCATACGAGCTGATGGAGACGATCGCCATCGGCGCCACAATCTCCTCGCTGATCGGCATCGCGCTGGGCTTCGTCTACTGGTGGGGCACCGCCGCGAGGGCCGAGCGAGCGCGCCAGTGGGCGCCCGAGCTGCACCAGCTGGCCGTCAACCGCTACTACATCGACCACCTCTACGAGGCGACCGTCAACCGCGTCGTAGTGGGGCTGGCGAGCATCGTCGCCTGGTTCGACAAGAAGGTCGTGAACGAGACCGGCGTCGACGGCAGCGCACAGAGCCTCGGCTACCTCGGACTGCGGCTGAAGTTCCTGCAGACGGGCCGAATCCCGAACTACGCGCTGGCTATGGCGGTTGGCATGATTGCCATCGCGCTCGTCGCCTTCGGCGGGAACTAGCGAGAGGGTGCGATGACACCAGACGACGGCTACGTCCTGCTCGCACTGTTCCTGGTGCCGCTGGCAAGCGCGCTGCTGCTGATGGTCGTCCCGTCACGCGAACGTGGCGCGATCATCAGTCTCACCGGCGTCTCCAGCCTCGTGATGTTCGCGCTCTCGCTCTACGTCTTCGTCCGCTACGACTTCGAGGCGACCTCCCAGTTCCAGGGCGTGCGTGCGTGGGATTGGATCGAAAACGCCGGGCTGCTCGGCCCGAACGCGATTCAGCTCAAGGTCGGGGTCGACGGCATCGCCGCCGTGATGGTGCTGCTGACCGGCACCGTGATCCTGGCCGGCACGTGGGTCTCCTGGAAGATCGACTACCGGCTGAAGGATTTCTTCATCCTGCTCTACATCCTCGTCGCGGGCGTCTTCGGCACCTTCGTGATGATCGACCTCTTCGTCTGGTTCTTCTTCTACGAGCTGGCGCTGCTGCCCATGTACCTGCTGATCGCCGTCTGGGGTTCAACACGCCGGGAATACGGCGCGATGAAGCTGATGATGATGCTGCTGGCGGGATCGATCCTGATCTTCACCGGCATCTTCGGCATCGTCTCCGCTACAGGTATCGGCAGCTTCGACATGGAGCTGCTCATCGACGACGCCGCGGGCATCGACCGCAACACCCAGTTGCTGCTGTTCCCGCTGGTCGCGATCGGCTGCGGCACGCTGGCCGGCCTCTTCCCGTTCCATCCGTGGTCGCCCGACGGCCACGCCGCCGCACCGACGGCAGTCTCCATGCTGCACGCAGGCGTGCTGATGAAGCTGGGTGCCTTCGGCGTGATCCGGCTCGGCTTCCAGATGCTGCCGGAGGGTGCTGAGTTCTGGGCTCCGGGCCTGATCGTGCTGGGCATCAGCGGAGCACTCTATGGGGCGATCTCGGCGCTGCGCCAGGACGACCTGAAGCTGATGACCGGATTCTCATCCGTCTCCCACATGGGCTACGTCTTCGTCGGACTGGGCACGATGAACGTGATCGGGATGAGCGGGGCCGTGCTCCAGATGTTCGCCCACGGAGTGATGACCGCCCTCTTCTTCCTGCTGATCGGTGGGATGTACGACCAGGCGCACAACCGCGACATCTCGAACTTCTCCGGCATGGCGCGCGTGATGCCGATCTGGGCGATCTTCTTCGTGATTGCCGGTCTCGCCTCTTTCGGACTGCCCGGGCTCTCCGGCTTCATCGCGGAGGTGCACATCTTCATCGGCGCCTTCCGCGCCTACCCCGTCGTCGGTGGGCTCGCCGTACTGACCGCCGCGATCACGGCAACCTACCTGTTGCGCATGTTCGCCACCGCCTTCTTCGGCGAGGTCAACGAGCGCTGGACGGGTCTGAAGGACATCACAATCGCAGAACGCGCAGCCGCCACGTTGCTGGTAGCCGCGATTCTGCTGCTCGGGCTGTGGCCCTCGTGGTGGGTTGACCGCGTCTCGGCGACGATCGCCGCGACCATTCCCGGGGTGACACTGTGAGCGACCTGAACTTCGAGTACTCGCTACTGATCCCGGAGTTCATCCTCGCGGGCACGGCGATTGTCGTGCTCTTCGTCGACCTCTTCCGCAAGAAGCTCGGCGTCAGCCGCAGGATGGTGCCGGGCATCGCCGCGCTGGGTGCGATCGCGGCCGGAGTCGCGGCGCTGTTCTACATCGACGGCGTGAAGTCGTTCGCCGACGTGATCGCGGTCGATAACTACACGACCTTCTTCCGCGTGCTCTTCACGCTCGTGCTGCTCACGGTGATCGTCAGCGGCTACGAGTACGTCGAGAAGCACATCAGCAACCCCGGCGAGTTCTATGCGCTGCTGCTGCTCTCCACGATCGGCGCCATCTACATGGCCGCCGCCCGTGAGCTGCTGACGGCGTACATCTCGATCGAGCTGCTCTCCTTCTCGCTCTACGTCGCCGTCACGCTGGCGAAGAACGACCCGCGTTCCGCCGAGGCCGGGCTGAAGTACGTGCTGCTGGGCGGGGTCGCCTCCGCGATGCTGCTCTACGGCATGAGCCTGATCTACGGCACCGCCGGCTCGACCTCCTACGACGCGATCGCCACCGCCTTCGCAGGCGGCACGGCCGACTTCTCGCTCGCCCTGCTGCTGGGCCTCACGCTGCTGATCGCCGGACTCGGTTTCAAGGCCTCCGCGGTTCCATTCCACATGTGGACACCCGACGCCTACGAGGGCGCTCCGCTGCCGATCACGGCATACCTCTCAGCCACCTCGAAGGCTGCGACCTTCGCGCTGCTGCTGCGCCTCTTCGCCGGGCCGCTGTTGCCGGTGATCGACGACTGGCAGTGGATCATGGCCGCGCTGGCGACGATGACGATGGTCGGCGGAAACCTGATCGCGCTCCAGCAGACCAACATCAAGCGGCTGCTCGCCTACTCCTCGATCGGGCAGGTCGGGTACATGCTGATGGCGATCACGACGATCTCGGACGCCTCCGCCTCTGCCCTGCTCGTACACATGGCGGGCTACCTGATCACCAACCTCACCGTCTTCGCCGCCGTGATCGCGTTCCACAACCGCACCGGCAAGGAAGAGCTGGACGACTTCCGAGGGCTGGCCGAGACCAACCCCTACCTCGCGATGGTGCTCGCCGCCGGCATGTTCTCCCTCGCAGGCATGCCGCTGCTCGCGGGCTTCGTGACCAAGTTCATCCTCTTCCAGGCCGCGGCATCCGGCGGATTCCTCTGGCTCACGACCGTGGCGATGATTGCCAGCACCATCTCGCTCTACTACTACCTGCAGGTGATTCGCCGCATGTACCTCCAGGAGCCTGCGGAGGGTGAAGGCGCCCGCTGGCGGCTCTCACCGGCCGGCTACGTCGCCACCGGTGTGCTGGCACTCGCAATGGTCTTCGTCGGCGTGTACGCGGGGCCGCTCTTCACCATCGCGGACCGCGCCGCCGCGGTGCTCGCGCTGACGTAGCACGCCAGGCGCGCAGCTGACCGGACACAAAGAGACCGGGCCTCACGGCCCGGTCTCTTCTTCTCTGCGCTCTGGCGTCGAAGCTACTTCTTCGGCAGCGCCACCGTCGCGGTGCCCGGCGTCGTCTGTTTGCCGTCCGCCTGCGCGACGCCCACATCGAGGTCGATCAGGCCCTCGCCGTCCTCTTCATACTTCTTCGTCACCGTGCCCCACACCTTCAGCGGCTCACGCGCCGGGTCCATGCCCCGGTAGGAGACGCCCCAGTTGACGATGCGGCCATCGCTGCCGATCCACTCATCGAGCAGGCGGCCGATCAGCATCCCCTTCAGCGCGCCGTGCACGATGATGTCCGGGAGCTGGTTGTTCTTCGCGAAGCTGTCGTCGTAGTGAATCTGGTAGAAGTCGCCGGAGGCCGCGGCCCACACGACGAGCCGCTGCGAGCTCATCTCCTCGTTCTCGAGCGCGATCTCGGCGCCCTCTTCGATATCGTCCCAGTACGTCTGGTCAGCCATCGTCGTTTCCTTCCCGGTTAGTAGGAGATGCCGGTGCCGCGCGTCTTCGCGACGACTTCACCGTCCTGGTTCGTGTACACGGTCTCAGTCGATCGCACAATCATGCGCTTGTAGGCGCGGCTCGGCATCAGCTCGATGCTGGTGGCGCTGCTGACGCTGGTCAGCACATCGCCGGCGTAGATCTGGGCGACGGGCTCAACCTCAGTGCCACCGTTCAGGCCGTTCGGGAACAGCGGGTCGCGCCCACCTCCACCACCACCGCCTGCGGCGTTCGGGTTGAATACGGGCCGGCCGGTGTAGCCGGGAGGGGCCGGCAGCGCGCGATGGCCCTGCTTCTTCGCCTCTGCCTCATCAAAATAGATCGGGTTTGTGTAACCGACCGCCCGGGCAAAGAGCCGAATATCCGTCGATGTCACTTCCGAGCTGGATGGGTTGCCCGGCTTGCCGACGGCTTCCTGCATCTCTTTGACGCGGGCCTTCTCCTCGTCGGTAGCCTGAATGTCCTGTTGGTCAGCCAATATGTACCTCCTTCGCGCGCACTCCCCGTGGAGTCGCCGCGGCAGCATACCCCAACAGCGAGGGGGGCGGCACCGCGATCGAAGCTGAGATGCCGCAAACGCGGCGTGTGTGACAATGCCCCTCGCCTGCTCGGCACGCGCACCAGCCTGCGACGGAGCGTCCGATGTCCCTACCGGCAGACCCGACCGCTCCCCCGACTCCCGCACCCGATGTCGACCTCAGCGGGCATGTCGCGATCGTCACCGGGGCGAACCACGGCATCGGCGCGGCTACGGCGAAGGCGCTCGCCGGCGCAGGCGCGAGCGTGCTGATCAGCTTCCTGCGGGTCGACGATGAGCCCGACCCCGGCATCCCCCAGCGCTACCGCACCAACCGCGCCTCAACCGCCGACGACGTGGTGCAAGCGGTCGAGGCGACCGGCGGATCTGCGTCCGCGGTCGAGGCCGATCTCGCCGACTCAGACTCGATTCCGCGCCTGTTCGACTCCGCCGAGGCCGCGTTCGGGGCGGTCGACATCCTCATCAACAACGCCACGAGCTGGCTCGCCGATACCTTCACCGCGCAGACGTCCGACCACATGGGGCGCAACCTGCAGCGAGTCTCGGCTGAGACGTTCGACGAACAGTTCGCAGTCGATGGGCGCGGGGCGGCGCTGATGACCTCCGAGTTCGCTGCGCGGCACCTCCAGCGCGATGGCGAGTGGGGGCGCATCATCGCCCTCACCTCGGGCGGTCCGGAGGGCTTCCCCGGCGAGGTCACGTACGGGGCGGCGAAGGCAGCGCTCCAGAACTACACGATGTCCGCGGCCTTCGAACTCGCCTCGCATGGCGTCACGGCGAACGTGGTTTATCCGCCCGTGACCGACACCGGCTGGGTCACCGACGCCGTGCGCGAGACGGTGGAACGGCGACCCGACCTGATCCACATCGTCGAACCGGAGGAAGTGGCGAACGTGATCCTCTACCTGGTCTCCGACCTCGCCCGCTACATCACGGCGAACGTGATCCACCTGCGCTAAGCGGCCGTCGAACCGATGCAACCGGCGAACGCCGGCTAGAGCACGCTCAGGTAGCGGTCTAGTTCGAACTGAGTGATCTGGGAGCGGTACTCCGCCCACTCCTGCCGCTTGTTCGCGAGCAGCGATTCCACGACCTGCTCGCCGAACACCTCAAGCGCAAACTGCGAGGCTCCGAAGGCATCGACGGCCTCACCTAGCGAGTTCGGCAAGCGTCGCACTCCTCGCTGCTCGAGCGTCTCGGCAGAGAACTCACGCACATCACGCTCGACCGCAGTCACGAGCGGGATCTCCTGCTCGATGCCATCGAGGCCCGCCGAGAGCACCGCCGCCAGCACCAGGTACGGGTTGCAGGCCGCATCCGGCACGCGGTACTCGACCCGCGTGGAGAGCTCCGCCCCGGCCTTGTGTTCCGGCACCCGCAGCAGATCGGCGTGGTTCTTCGGCGACCACGTCGCGTAGGTCGGCGCCTCGAACCCCGGCACCAGCCGCTTGTATGAGTTCACCCACTGGTTCGTCACCAGCATCAGATCGGGCGCGTGCGCGAGCAGCCCCGCCATGTAGTGTCGAGCGACTGTCGAGAGCCGCAGCTCATCGGTATCGTCGAAAAACGCATTCGCCTCGCCTCGGAAGAGCGAGAGCTGCAGATGCATGCCGGAACCGTTCTCGCCGCCCAACGGCTTCGGCATGAAAGTCGCGTACACCCCGTGCTGGAGTGCGACCTCCTTCACGACCAGGCGGTAGGTCATGATCGAATCCGCCATCGTCAGCGCATCGGTATGGCGGAGGTCGATCTCGTGCTGACTCGGCGCGGCTTCGTGGTGACTGAGCGCGACGGGGATGCCCATCTCCTCCAGCGTCAGCACCGTCTCGCGCCGCAGGTCGGTGCCACCATCGAGCGGGGTGAGGTCAAAGTAGCCGCCGTCGTCCAGCACCTCCGTGCCTTGCTGGTCGCGGAAGTAGAAGAACTCGATCTCCGGCGAGATGTAGAACGTGTAGCCGGCGCGGGCGGCGCGGGCGAGCGTGCGCTTCAGCACTGCGCGAGGGTCACCGGCAAAGGGCTCCCCGCTGGGCTCCAGCACGTCGCAGAACATCCTCGCGACAGCCTGCTCGCGAGGACGCCACGGCAGCAGATGGAACGTCGTCGGGTCCGGCGCCAGCACCATGTCGGTCTCGTCCGACCGTGCGAAGCCGGCGATCGAGGAGCCGTCGAACGAGATGCCGTCATCGAGCGCGTGCTCGAGCTCCTCGACGGTGATCGCAACCGACTTCAGCAGCCCAAGAATATCGGTGAACCATAGCCGGATGAATTTGACGTCGTTATCACGGCACGCCTGAACGACGTGCTGACGAGAGCCGCTGTCCTGCTGACCGTTCATGCCCCGGATCGTAGTCGCGGGAGGTTACGGTCGTGTTTCCGGGTCAGTCGACCGTCCGACAATTGCCTGTCCCCACCTATCACGTGAGGCAGCTTGGGTGGCTGTAGTCCAGACGAGAGAGACATCGCGCGGCCGCTGTCCTGCATTCGTTGAGCGGAAAGATTAGGTTTGCACACTATCCACAGTGTCTACTGAAGTTGACAGCTAAGCCGCCTGCGCCCTATCCCTCCACAATGAATACACCGCTGACCGCGCGTTGTGCCCGATGCGAGCACTTTCGGTACGACCACCCGGGCGCGAGCGCGTGCGCGGCTCTCGAAGGTGACTGCCCCTGCCCTCAGTTCTTAGAAGCGCGGCCGGCTGACAGCGGCGAAGAAGCCACGCCATCAGACGACAGTGAGGACGAGCCGGCCTGATATAGAGCGACCTCACCGTCCCGCACATTTTCGCGCGATGTAATCCCCGTCATGTCAGTGACGTCCTCTGCCCGTGAAACTGGGGAGGCTCCTGCGACGGCGGCGCGCCCAACGCGCGCCCTTGCAGGGCGCAACGACCGACCGACAACGAAGGCGCAACGCCGTGCCGAGTATCGAGCAACGGATCAGCATCGACGCCCCGACCGATCGCGTCTGGAGCGCCCTGAGCGACTTCGGCGGCATCGACCGCTGGTCGCCGGTGATCAACCACTCAGCGAGCGTCGACGGTACCGAACGTGGTGTCGGCCCCGAACGTGCCTGCAAGGTGAAGGGGCTCTTCCCGGACGTCGTCAAACGCACCATGGAGTGGGACGAGGGCCACGGCTACAGCTTCGAGATCGAAGGCGCGCCGATGCTCAGGAAGGCGCTCTCCACCTGGTCGATCGAGGCGACAGGTGACTCCACGATCGTCACGGCACGGCTGGAGTACCAGACAAGCATGGGCCCGATCGGCGCGCTGATGGGCGCGACAATCATGAAGCGCATGATGAACGGAAACCTCCGCGAGAGCCTGGCCGGGCTCAAGCACCACGTCGAGACCGGCGACCTGATCACGGACCGCGTGCCCGCGAAGCAGGCCAGGGGAGCTAGCCCGCACCAACGCCGGACAAGAACAGAGGCCCCGGGTGACCGGGGCCTCTGTTCAACGTGCTCGGCGAGCCTAGTCGTTGAAGTAGAGCTCGAATTCGTACGGCGTCGGCCGCTGGCCCTGCTCCGCGACCTCGTTCCGCTTGAACCTCATCCACGCATCCAGAATGTCCTGCGTGAAGACATCGCCCTGTAGCAGGAAGTCGTGGTCGGCCTCCAGCGCGTCGAGCGCAGCTTCGAGCGAACCCGGTACAGTCGGGATGCCTACGGCCTCGTCGGCCGGGATCTCGTAGATGTTGCGATCCATCGGGTCGCCCGGGTCGACCTCGTTCTGGATGCCATCGAGGCCGGCCATCAGCATCGCCGAGAAGGCCAGGTACGGGTTCGCCGTCGGGTCCGGCGGCCGGAACTCGATGCGCTTGTCCGACGCCTCGTTGGCCAGCCCGCGTCGGTAGGTCGAGATGCGCACGGCCGCTGAGCGGTTGCGCATCGAGTAGACGAGGTTGACCGGCGCCTCGAAGCCCGGCACCAGCCGCTTGTATGAGTTCGTCGTCGGCGCAGCGAACGCCAGCACCGCCGCGGCGTGCTTGAGGATGCCGCCGGTGTACCACCTCGCCATCTGCGAAAGCCCGGCGTAGCCGTTGCTGTCGTAGAAGAGCGGCGTCTCGCCGTTCCACAGCGACTGATGGACGTGCATGCCGCTGCCGTTGTCCGCGAAGACCGGCTTCGGCATGAAGGTCGCAACCTTGCCGGCCTGTCGGGCGATGTTCCGGACGAGGTACTTGTACCACTGCAGCTTGTCCGCCTGGTCGAGCATCGTCGCCTTGCCGATGCCGATCTCCTGCTGGCTCGGCGCCACCTCGTGGTGGTCGACGAACGTCTCGATGTCGACGGCGTGCATGGCCTGCACCATCTCGGCGCGGAGGTCAGCGGTGTCGTCGAACGGCGGCAGCGGGGCGTAGCCCTCCTTCGCCGGGATCTTGTAGCCAAGATTGCGGTTCAGTTCGTCCTCGCGGCCGCTGTTCAGGTGCGATTCCGCCGAGTCGATGTAGTAGAAGGCCTGGTTGCCGCCCTGCTGGTAGAGCACTTCATCGAAGATGAAGAACTCCGCCTCCGGCCCGAAGTACGCGAGGTCGGCGATGCCGGTCGACGCGAGGTACTCTTCCGCCTTGCGAGCGACGTTGCGCGGGTCACGGGTGTAGCGCTCGCGCGTGATCGGGTCCATCACCGAGCAGATCATCGCAACGGTCGATGCCGCGGGGATCGGGTCGATGCGGGCGCTCTCGATGTCTGGCATCAGCAACATGTCGGATTCGTGGATCTCCTGGAAGCCTCGCAGGCTGGAGCCGTCGAACCCACTGCCGTTCTCAAACAGGTCTTCCTTGACCTGATCCGGTGACACCGTGAAGTGCTGCCACCGGCCCAGCAGGTCGCTCACCCGGAGGTCGACGCGGGTCACGCCGTTGCCTTCGATTAGCTTCAGCAGCTCTTGCACCGTCATCAGGTACCTCCCCTGTCGGCCGCGCTCGCTCCGGAGCCGCGGCACATCCGCTCTTGGACATCGCACACCATGATCGGTCTCACGGCCCCTAGACCGTACCGATGCGCCGTTTCTCGTGGATTACCCCGCTGTTACGAGCATGTTTCACCGCCCCCGACGGCACCTGCCGTCGAATTGGGGCCAGCATCAAATACCACACGCAGCGCCATCAGGCCACTGTCGATGCGACCGCCGCGCCCGGCCCGTTACTCGTGCCGCGCGCGAGTAGGGAGGTCGACGAAGCGGTAGCCGACGTTACGCACCGTCTCGATGAACTGCTCGTGACGCTCGATCTTCGCGCGGATGCGGCGCACATGGACATCGACCGTGCGCGAGCCTCCGTAGTAGTCGTAGCCCCACACCTGGTTGAGCAGCGCCTCACGGGTGAACGGCTTGCCGGGGTTGCTGGCCAGGAAGCGCAGCAGTTCGTACTCCTTGTAGGTGAGGTCGACGACCTCCGCGTCCACCGTCACGGTGTAGCGTTCCACGTCGATCGCCAGCGAGCCGCGGCGCAGCACGGTACCGTCGTCGGCGCCGGCGTGCAGCCAGAGCACGCGGCCGACGCGCGCGCGCAGCTCGTCCTCATCCAGCGGCGGCAGGATCACGTCATCGACGGCGACGCCGGGGCCGACGAGCGCCAGTTGTTGCGGGGCGGCGATTGCGATCACCGCCAGCCCGTCTCGCACGTGCTGATCGCGCTGCAGCGCTGCCAGTCCACCCGCCGTGAGCCCGATGCCGAGGTCGAGCAGCAGCAGCGTTGGCTTCCACTCGCGAGCCGCCAGCAGCCCGCGCTCCACCGTCAGCTCGGTGCGCACGGCGTGGGCATCCAGCCGCAGCGCGGACTCGGCTGCAGCGGCGTGCGCAGTGCTATCGGAGATCAGCAGTATTCGTTGCATCACAGCCGAGTGTAGACAACCGGGAGTAGGGAGAAACCCTTATGTACCAAAGACTTGCGTCAGAAACGCTACCCTTCGAGCCCCGCGCGTTGATAAGATGCTCTGCGCGGCGGAGGACCTCGATGCGACTCGTCGAGACATCTGATCTCACGAAAACTTTTCAGAACCGGTACATCGCGTTGAACGCGCTGGATCTGAACGTGGAAAAAGGGATGGTCTTCGGCCTCGTCGGTCCGAACGGGGCGGGCAAGTCGACCACCTTCCGCTTGCTGCTCGGCCTGCAGCGTCCGACGGCCGGGTCCGTGCGCGTCTTCGGCGAGAAAATGACGGCGGAGCGCGCCGACCTGCGGCGTCGCATCGGCTACCTGCCGACGAACCCGAACTTTCCGCGCAACCTCACACCGATCCAATACCTGCAGTTCGTCGGCTCGATCTCCGGGATGTCTGGCGAGCAGACGCACATCCAGCTCGCACGGCTGCTGCAGGCCGTCGACCTCACCGGTGCCGCCTCTCAACGCATCGAAGGCTTCTCAGACGGCATGCGCACCCGGCTGGGCATCGCCGCCGCGCTGCTCAACGACCCGGAGCTGTTGATCCTCGATGAGCCAACCTCGGGCCTCGACCCGTCCGGCCGTAAGCAGACGATCGAACTGATCCGCGAGCTCTCGGGCCTCGACCGCACGATCATCATCGCGACGCACATCCTCGGCGATGTCGAACGCGTCTGTACGGACGTCGGCATCATCTCGCAGGGTCGGCTGATCTACACCGGGCCGATGACGGAGATGCGGCGGCTCGCGCGCCAAGGAACAATCTCCGTGGAGATCGAGGGCAACACCACCGCCTTCGAGGGCCAGATCCCGACGCTGGACGAGATCGGCTCGATCCAGTTGGAGCGACTGGGCGCGGAGTTCCGCATCACCTTCCTGGGCACGGAAGCGCTGCCGATCTACATCACCCGCGTGCTGGAACTTGTCGATCGCACCGGCGTCGAACTGCTGCACATCAACACCGGCGCCGACGAGATCGAAGAGGCCTTCCTCACCCGGCTCGAGGAGGACCGCACACGCGGTTTCCTGCGCGCCGCGGCGTGGGCCGCAGCCCAGACCGTCGCCGGAACCCGCAGGGGCGGAAGCAGCGTACCAGCACCCGACTTCGTTGAAGAGCCGGAGGTAGTAGATGCAGGCGTTCCTGGCGATCCTGCGCTATGACGTTGATCAGCTAGCCCGCTCCTGGCTCGTCCGAAGCTGGGTCGCCCTGCTGGCGATACCGGCCTTCTTCCTCGTCGTCGTCGCAGCGAACGAGGAGGAGCTCGCCTCCGAGACACTGGCGGCGTACACAGCCGCGGTCTACGCGCCGTTCTCGGCTATTGCCGTGGGCGTGCTCGCCGTGGGTGCCGTCAGCGGTGAGGCGGGGATCATCGTCGACTCGATCCTCTCCAAGTCCGTCACCCGCACGGAGTACATCGCCGCCAAGATCGCGGCCCGGCTGGGCGTCACGCTGGCGATTTACGTCGTCGTGATGGTGCCATTCAGCTACATGATCATGCGCTACGCAGTTGCCGACGCGACGGTCGCGGGAGTGGTGACGGGGCTGCTGATGGTGGCCTCGCTGCTCGTCTTCCTCACGACGCTGGGGATCACCCTCTCCACGATCATTCAGAACGTGCTCTTCGCCGTGCTGTTGCTGGTCGTCGGTGTGCTGATATCCGGCGTGGTCCTGCAGTTCATGGGCCTGGAATGGATGAGCACGACAGCCGTGATCAGCGACCTCCCGCGCACCTTCCGTGGCGAGACCCCGGCATCGGATCAGGTGCGGGTGTTGATCGTCTTCATGAGCCTCTCGGGGCTCGCCGTGCTCGCCTCGATCTGGCACTTCCGCTACAAGGACCTCTAGCCAGCACCTGCGCCCGGCGAGCTTCGTGCAAGGTCACGGGTAACCCCGGCTTGGTCCTGCGCGTTGAGATAAGAGGATAGTTTCGCATCCGTCTCCCCAGCCCGCCCTATGGGTGAGCCGGAGTCCACCCGACGATTCCGATCAGGCGTACGATCTTCTTAGTGCGGCTGGCATCCCCTGGAGCAAGCGGTGAACGACGAAGAAGTCTTCGATATCACAATCGTCGGCGCGGGGCCCACGGGGCTCTTCACGGCGTTCTACGCCGGTCTGCGGGACATGAAGACGAAGGTGCTCGAGGCGCTTCCCGAGCCGGGCGGCCAGCTGGCCGTGCTCTACCCCGAAAAGATGATCTACGACGTCCCCGGCCACCCGAAAATCCAGGCCAAGGACCTCGTCGCCCTGCTCATGGAGCAGTGTGCCCTCTTCCAGCCGGAGTTCGTCTACGAGCAGCGCATCGACGACCTGCGACGCGTCGAGATCGAGGGCGAGGCCGTCTGGCAGATGGAGAACGGTACCGGCCGTCACCTCAGCCGCACGGTCGTGGTCAGCGGCGGCATCGGCGCGTTCGTGCCCAACAGGATCGAGGCGATCGCCGAGAATGAAAACAGCGGCATCCACTACTTCGTGAAGGACAAGCGACCCTTCAGGGGCAAGCGCATCCTGATCGTCGGCGGCGGCGACACGGCCGTCGACTGGTGCCTCAACCTCCGCGACTGGGCGAGCGAGATCACGCTGATCCACCGGCGCGACGGCTTCCGAGCACACGAGGCGAGCCTGGCCGAATTGCACGCCAGCCCGATCCCCGTGAAGACGTTCTGGGAGCTGGAGACCGTGACCGGCAACGGCCAGGTGCAGCGGGCGACGATTCGCAACAACCAGAGCGGCGAGACCGCGGATCTGGATGTCGATGCGATCCTCGTGAACATCGGCTTCAAGGCCGCGCTCGGCCCGATCAAGGAGTGGGGTATCGAGCTCGCCGACACGCGCCACATCCGCGTCAACGGGATGATGGAGACGAACCTGCCCGGCGTTTACGCTGCGGGCGACATCGCCGCTGTCGACGGCAGCGAGCCGCTGAACCTGATCGTCACCGGCTTCGGCCAGGCCGCGATCGCCGCCAATGCTGCCCGCCAGCACGTCGATCCATCGGCCCGGCTCTTCCCAGGCCACTCCAGCGAGCTGCGCCTCTAGCCTCGGCTGCCACGCCCCGGCACCGCGCACCGCCTCGCTACCACGATCGCGCCTCGTCGGGGCCCGTCCGCGCGTGCTAGCGTTCGCGCACGAGCGATGCGGAGGAGTGACCGATGAGCGAGATGTACCACGATGGCCACCGCGACCTGCATCAGCGGTTCGACACCACGCGCCTCGCTGACTTCTTCGAGGACCTCGCTGAGGACTCGATCAACGATGACCGCTGCCAGTTCATCGAGGCGCGCGACATGTTCTTTCTCTCGACCGTCGACCCGAACGGTCGGCCCAACTGCTCCTACAAGGGTGGCGCGCCGGGCTTCGTGCGCGTGATCGACGAGCACACGATCGCGTTCCCCAGTTACGACGGCAACGGCATGTATCTATCAATGGGCAACATCGCCGAGACCGCCGAGGTCGGCCTGCTCTTCATCGATTTCGAGGAGCAGCAGCGCTTGCGGCTCAACGGCACTGCAACCATCGATCTCGACGACGAGCTGCTGGCTGAGTACCCGGAGGCGCAGTTCATCGTGCGCGTGCGGGCGCGCGAGGTCTTTGCCAACTGCCCTCGCTACATCCACAAGCTGCAGCTGGTGGAACGGTCGATCTTCGCCCCGACCGCGGAGCAGGAGACGCCTGTCGCGGCGTGGAAGGCGGGTATGGTCGAACGCGGCGCTGCCGACAACCTGCCGCACGACGACCGCGCGCACGACACCACCCGCGAGGCACGCGGCCGCTAGGGAGCGAACTCCCCGACCCAGCGGTCTGGCGATGTGGCCTCGGCCTGTCGTTTCGCGGCGCCCAGCGAGCCCTCGAGCCGCACTACGCCCGCGTCGGGAGATGTGTCCGGCCTCAGCGCCCCGTCGAGGAACGCGAGCGCGACATCGTAACGAGGCTCAAGCGTGTTGCCCCCGTGATTCGCACCCCAGATCAGGTAGTACTGGTGGAGGATGTCGTGGTCCCACAACACACGATGCAAAATCTCTGTGCCCTCGTGCAGGTTGAAGAAGTCTTCGTCGCCGACCTCGATGAAGATCGCCATCCCGAAGTCGCGAATCGCCGCGTCGTTAACCAGCACCAGCGAGGTGGGATGGGTGCGCGACCAGTAGTCCTCGTCGCCCGGCCCGCCGTAAACGCTCTCCACCAGCGCGTCACCGCGCCACCAGCGATCACGCGAGCGCAGCTCGGAGAAGTCCGTCAGCGTGTCGAGCGCCGGCTCCATCGCCACGACGACGCAGAATCGCTCAGGCTCATTGAAGGCCAGTCGCAGCGCGCCGGCACCACCCATCGAGAGGCCAAAGAGCGCGATCCCGTCCTCGCTCACGTTGAATCGGGCCGTCAGGTGATCGATGAAGGGGCCAGAGATGAAGGACTGCCGGCACTGCGAGCCATCGACATAGTCCATGTAGATGGAGCGTCCCGCGCTGAGCGTCGCGACGACCATCGGCGGCAGCGCGTCGGACGCCCAGAGCTGCTCCAGCCGCTCTTGCCAGCGCACGAGGAAGTCCCGGCTGTCGCCGCCACCGTGCAGCAGCAGCATCGGCGGCAGCGGCTCGCCGGTCGGGTCATAGCCCGGCGGGATGAGCGTGCTCTCGATGCTGTCGAGCATTGGCCCCGCTACGGTCGCGGAGGTGGCGGTCGCCGTCGCTGCGGCCGCCGTCGGCTGCGTCCCCGCCACCGTGGTCGCCGCAGTGGGCGCCGATGCAGCAGCGTCCGGTGCGTCCTCCGCCGTACACCCGGTCAGGATCAAGGCGACCGTCGCCAGTGCGACAGCGATTCGGAGAATCATGGTGTGGGGATCATCGACGGTCAGAGGGCGCGCCCACAGCCCTCGAATCGATTGCGCACGTGCTATCGTGTCGCGCCAGAGCAGGGGGGCACCATGGGCAGACTCAACAACAAGGTAGCGATCATCACGGGCGGCGCATCGGGCATGGGCGCGGCCGCGGCGCGCGCCTTCGTGCGCGAGGGCGCGCAGGCGCGAAGGTCGCGATCGTCGACGTACCGGCGCTGGTACGCGCCGCGATCCACCGCTAGGGCAAGCTGGACGTCGTCTACAACAACGCCGGCGGCGGGCGCCGGCCTCCGGCCGTCGCCCAGTGGCCAGGAAGCCGGCATCAGCGGACGCACGCACGAGATGACGGAACAGGCCTGGGACGACACGGTGAACCTGAACCTGAGGGCCGTCTGGCTGGGAATGAAGTACGCCCTGCCCCGCCTGATCGACAACGGCGGCGGCTCGATCGTCACCACGGCCTCGGTCTCCGCCTACATGGGGATGCCCGGCCAGGCCGCCTACGGTGCGGGGAAGGGCGCGGTCGTGCAGCTCACCCGCATCGTCGCGGTGGAGTAAGCGGAGCAGGGGATTCGCGCGAACTGCGTCGCGCCCGGTGCGATGCTGACGCCGCTGCTCTACGACTTCCCGGGCCGCGAACGAGACCGCGAACAGCTGGAAGAGAACCTGCGCCGGACGCAGCCGATCCCGCGCGCCGCGCAGCCGGAGGACATCGCGGAAGCGGCGCTCTGGCTCGCCAGCGACGACTCCTCGTACGTCACCGGGCAGACGATCGTGGTCGACGGCGGTTGGATGGCCTCCGCCTGGCAACCGGGCGGCATCGGCGGAACGCGCCAGTAGAGGTGCCCGACGGGCCTCACGCGGCGTAGGTTCTCTGCCTACCTGAGCGACTCGTCGACGATGATCAGCGGCGACGTCTGGCCCTGTCGCTGGCCGGAGCCCTGGCGCGGTCGCACGTTGATCGGTCCCGACGGCGGCGGCGGTGCCTGCTGGGCCACTTGCTGCCGCAGGTAGTGCTCAACCAGGCAGCAGGACGGCGCATCGACCTCTGTCCCGCGATGCCACATCGAGGCGAACGAGCGTGGCGCTCCGACGATCTGGTGACAGTATTCGCAGGCGGCAAGCGGCGCGCCTTCGCCAACAGATGCGCTCATCTCCGTCGCCTCCCGAATTCACGCGTCGAGCACCTACGCTATCACGCTGCCGATTGGCGATCCCCCCACCGAGGGCTGCTAGCATCCGCCGATGGAGACGGCCACGATCATCGCCATCCTCTGTCTCGCCGCGCTGGTGCACGGGACGCTCGGCTTCGGCACCGGGCTGGTGGCGATGCCCCTGCTCACGCTCCTCCTCGGCGTGCGCGACGCGACGGCGCTCGTCGCCTTCGTAATCCTGAGCACGACTGTCGTGGTCTTCGCACAGGGCTGGCGGTCGCTGCGCTGGCGCTCGTCGCTGAGACTGACCGTTGGCGCGGCCCTCGGCATCCCGCTCGGCATCCTCGTGCTCACACAGGCCCCGGCCAACGTGGTGCAGCGAGGTCTCGGCGTCTCGCTGATCGTGATCGGTCTCTACAGCCTCGTCGCACCGCGCCTGGTCGAGTTGCACCACCCGTGGTGGGCCTACGCGTCAGGGTTCGCCAGCGGGCTGCTTGGCGGGGCATACAACACGAACGCGCCGCCGGTCGTGCTCTACGGAGCACTGCGACGCTGGCCTCCCCCGGTCTTCCGCGCCACGCTGCAGGCGTATTTTGTCCCCACGGCGGCGCTGATCTGGGCGGGCCACGGCCTCACCGGCCTCTGGAGTCGTGAGATCTTCGGCTGGTACGTGCTCTACCTGCCGTTCGGTGTCGCGGTGCTCTGGGTCGGTCAGCGGCTCAGCGGCTTGTTGCCGGAGCGTTCGTTCGACCGCCTGCTCTACGCCGTGATCATCGTGCTGGGCGTCACGCTACTGATCTGAGCAGCTAGGAAGAGCGGCCTCGATCAGTTACTGGCCTGCGACAGACTGCTCCCAGTCATCGATCACCTCCTGCGAGACAGTGATCACTTCGACCGTGACCTCGCCGATTTTCCCGAAGCCGCACCCACCCGGCTCCCGGTCAAACGCAAGCACGCCGGTGAGCGAGACGACCTGACCCGCGTGCCAGTGGTCGAAGTCGCATGCGTCCGGACCGGCCTGATGGAATTGCGAGGTCGGGAATGCTTCAAAGTTGATGACGATGACCTCGACGAAGACGAGGACTTCGTCACCGTCACGGCCGGTGGTGTCGGTTTCATCGTCTTCGGAATCGCAGCAGGCACCATCGTCCAGCGGTTGCTGGGCAAGCGCGGCCGCAGCCTCCGTCTGCCCGATCAGGCTGGGCATGCTCGCCATCAACTCTTCGATCGAGACGAGCAGGCTAGCGGCCCGCGCAGAGAGTTGCTCATGGCTGGCGACCCGTACAGCGGCGTTCTTCGCGGTCTCAATCACTCTCGGTCCATCCCGCTCGACAGCGGCAGCGGCCTCCCTCGCAGTTGCGAGCGCCGCATTCGCAGCGGCGGGGTCGCAGGCCTCCGCCGCCCGCTTGGCCTCCCGCAGAGCGATGCGCGCACCAGTCTGCTCCTCCTGCAGCGGCGCGAGAGCGTCTTCCGCGTCGTTCACCCCGAGTTCGGGACGCAGTCGCAAGCGACAAGCAGCAGGGCGGCCAGCAGCGCAGCAACGACGACGAGAGGGGCGGAAGCCGCGGGCGCGAAGCGGTCGGGTGAAGGAGAAGTCTGAATTACGGCTCAGCCTGCCGATCGCCGCAGGATCTGTCGAGCGCACAAACCCGCGGGTGCGACCCCGGTCGGGGCCCCGGCTTCGCCCCGATTGAGCCTGGTCACCCCTCCGCTATACTCGATATTCGCATTGGCCGGTGTAGCTCAGCGGTAGAGCAGCTGTTTCGTAAACAGCAGGTCGAGGGTTCGATTCCCCCCGCCGGCTCCAGCCCTCCATCACCTCCGCAACAAATGAAGACGTGGTCGTCCCATGAGCAAACTGCGCCAACGTATCCGCGACACCGCGCGTCACCGTCGCGCAGCCATGGGCTTCGCGCCCGGTGCGGACGCTGGAGCGGGCGGGCACGTGCTGGTGGTGGCAGAGGTCGCGGACGTCGCCGGTACGACCGCAGTGACGGAGGCCGGCGCGGGCGCGCTCGTCTTCAGCGACCCCGCCCTCGCGAAGCCGATCAGCGAGGCGGCCGGTGAGGCTCCCGGCGGCTGCCGCATCGAGGACGCCACACCGGAGCAGGCCGAGGCGCTGGCCGAGGCCGGTGCGGATTTCCTGATCTTCGACGACGCTCGCACCGCCGCCGCGACGCTACAAGAGCGCCGGCTCGGCCGCGTGCTGATGCTGGAGACCGGAGCGGACGAAGATCGGCTGCGCTCGCTGGCCACGCTCGACCTCGACGCGTTGCTGGTCACGGACATCGCGGAGACCCTGACCGTGCGCGACCAGCTCGCGCTGCGTCGCATCGTCGAACTGACACGTAAGCCGTTGATAGCGCAACTCAGCGGCGCGGTCAGCACCGCGACGCTCGAGGTCTGGCGGGACTCCGGCATGCCCGCCGTGCTCGTCCCCGCCGCGCCGGATGACCTGCTGGCGAAGGTGATCGCCGCCGCCGCGGAGGTTGCCCCCCCGCCCGAGCCCCCCTCAGAGGAGCGTGCCGACCCGCTGCTACCCGCGATGCCGGGCTCCAGCACGGGTGACGGCGGCGACGCGGAATAGACACGCTCACGGCGCGCCAATCCAGCGTCGACGCACGAAATTGGGTTGCCGACCGTCGCGACGCCTTGACTCCTTGATCATGCAATCTCTAGGCTCCGCGCATGGCGCAGCAACCCACCTCCACTTCTGCCACCGACGGGGCCGATGGTCCCCGCGACGACGCGCGCTACCAGATCGGCGAGGTCGCCGATCGCACCGGCGTCACCCAGCGCACGCTGCGCTTCTACGAGGAGAAGGGGCTGCTCACGCCCGCCGACCGAATGGACGGGGGCTTCCGCCTCTACTCTGATCAGGACATCGACCACATCGAGCTGATTAAGCGGCTTCAGAGCCTGCTCAACCTCTCGCTGGCGGAGATCAAGGAGATGGTCGATGCGGAGGCGTTGTTCGCGCAGATGCGCGCGACCTTCCGCCCCGACCGCGACATGAGCGCCCGCAAGGCTCGCGTCGTGCAGATCCGCGACTCGCTCATGGTGCAGAGCGAGATCATCGACCGCAAGATGGAGCAACTGCGTGAGATGGGTGCCGTGATCGACGAACGCATGACGATGATCAACGAGCGCGAGAAAGAGATCGACGAGGCGATCGAGAACCCGGCCGTCACGCCCAACTAAGCGCCTCCCCGACAGAAGCAACAGAAACGGCTGCCCTTCGGCCGCCGTTCTTCATCTCCGCCCAGCCCACAGGCCCGACACCGATCAGCCGTCGGCGATGAGCTCCTTCACCGCGTCCAGCGCGCCGGAGGGGTGAGCCTCCATGTCGCGCGCATCGTCGATCACCGCGCAGATCATGCCTTGCTTGTCGAAGACGAAGGTCGTCCTGTTCGCCGTCGGGCGGCCCTCGGCGCGCACGCCGAAGCTCTCCATCGTCTTGTTGTCCGGCCAATCGGAGAGCAACGGGAACTCGATATCGTTCTTCTCCGCGAATGCACCGTTCGCCGCAAAGCTGTCGCCGCTGACACCCACAACGCGAGCGCCGAGAGCTTCCAGTTCCGAATGGATCGCCTGGAAACCCCTCATCTCGCGCGTTCAGCCGCCAGTGAAGGCCAGTGGGTAGAACGCCATGATCGCGATCGAGCCGTCGAAATTCGCCTGTGTCACCTCTTCACGCTCCGCGTCGCGCAGCATGAACTCTGGCATCGTGTCGCCGACTCCAAGCGTCATCCGGAACCCCTCCCGTGCCCTCGCGTGCCAGCTAGTGTACTTCGCCGTCGCCCGCGTCCGGCTTCTGGAACTCCCAGCCGAGACCGCGCTCTCTGCGGTAGAGGTACCCGAGCGCGGCGACGACAAGAACCCCGCCGAGGCCCAGTAGCGTGAATAGCGCGACCCGCCAGAAGTCACCGGTCGCGCCCAGCGCGCGGCTCTGCTCCTGCGCAGCCACGAGGGCCGGCATCAGCGCGAACGCCGCACCCACAAGGGTTGCCGATACTTTCCGAAGTGCCATCCGCCGACTCCTGTCCTCCAACGCTTCGCGTCCGAGGCAGTGTAACGCCGCCACCGAGCGAGCGGCAGCAGCGGGCCCTCCCCCGTTCGGCGGCGGCGCTACCATGACCGTGTGCGGGTAGTCGTCACCGTCATCGCTAGCCTCGTGGTCGGCGTCCTCGCGTCGCTCCCTGCTTCCGGACGTTCCGCTGCGCAGGAAGTGCCGTCCGTGCCGCCCGACGCGCTCGTCCGTGCTCAAGACGACCTCGCAATCGGGCGCAGCGAGGCGGGGGCGCTCTCGGCCTCGACGAGCGTGCTCGCGCTGCTCACCCCCCAGCAGCGACTGAGCACGCCGCTTGCCATCGAGCAGCTCGCCTACCCGCTGCCCTTCGGCGAGGACTTCCGCGAGATCGCCGTCGAGGCCGGAGTGCCTCCGCTGCTGCTGCTCGCGCTCGTCCGACAGGAGTCCGCCTTCAACCCGGACGCAGTCTCGTTCGCCAATGCGATCGGGCTGACCCAGGTGATCCCCCCGACCGGCGAGCAGATCGCGAACACTCTGGGCGTGCCCTGGCAGCTGTGCGACCTGCTAATTCCCGACCGTTCGCTCCGCTTCGGAGCGAGCTGCATCGCCGACCAGATTGAGCGCTTCGATGGCAACATCTTCGCCGCGCTCTCGGCGTACAACGGCGGACCGCACAACGCCGCCCGATGGCTAGAGGCGCAATGGTGGCCGGGCGGCGCGGGCTACATCGCGACGATCGATTTCAGCGAGACGCGCCGCTACGTGGAGCGTGTAGTCGAGCAGTACGGGTGGTACCGCTACCTCTACGCGGATGCGCCCGCGCCCGCGATCCGCTGAGCGCAGCTGCTCTCGGACCACACGCGCCCTTCCCTCCCAATTGCTCCAGCGCGTAACCCGTCCGTATACTCAGACCTCGATCCAGGCGGAGGTCTTACGTGCCCAAGCGAACCTGGCAACCGAAGCGCGTCTCGCGCAAGCGTAAGCACGGGTTCCGTGCGCGCATGTCCACGCGCAACGGCCGTCACATCATCCAGCGTCGTCGGGGGCGCGGACGCGAACGCCTCTCCGTCTAGCCAGTTCCCACCCTCGGAGGCCCGCATGTACACGACTGCGGCGAACGCAGCCCTTTGATGGCCGCAGTCCGACGAGGCGAGCAGCGGCTGCGACGTGGAGCCGATGTCATCGCGACGCTGCGACGAGGCCGGCGCACGCGGACACATCTGCTGCGCGTGAACGCCCTCGACAACGGCCTAAGCCACAATCGTTATGGCTTCGCTGTCAGCAGTCGCGTCGGCAACTCAGTCGTGCGCAACCACACGAAGCGACAGCTACGCGAGATCGTGCACCAGGTGCCGACCACGCCGGGACACGATGTGCTGGTGACTGCCAACGAAGCGGTTACAACTGCGACTTTTAAGGAGTTAACGAGAGCATTCGCGACTTCATGTGAGAAGCTTTCCATCTACAATCGTGATCTACGGTCTTCATTATGAGTGGCACGACCAGATCTCACCAGACTGCCCTTCCATGTTGAGGCGACCAGTGCTTGCGTTGATCCTCTTCTACCAGCGGTCGATCTCGCCTTCGCAGGGAGTCCAGTGCCGCTACCAGCCGACGTGTTCGGCGTACGGGTACGAGGCAGTCGAGCGTTTCGGCGCGATCCGCGGTAGCTGGATGGCGGTCCGGCGCATCGGGCGCTGTCGCCCCGGGCAAACCGGCGGCTACGACCCCGTCCCCGGACACGAGGACGAAGACGCGGCGCAAGCCACGGTCCTGGCTGATGCGAGTCTGAGCGCAAGAGGTGAATCCCCTGAAAACTGACTCCGCAACTCATTATGTTTCACGTGTGACACCCCAATTTCGCCGAATCCGGTCGCTTCGCAGGGAATCTAGCGCACGTTCGCGCCGCACTCGCGTCGGACTCGCAGTCCCGCTGCTCGCGCTCGCGCTGGTAGTGAGCGGCTGCGCCCGCATCGCCAACCCCGATGGCTGGTCGAGTCCAGCCCTCAGCGGCGATCTGCTGGTCACACAGACCAGCGACGGCGTGATATCGTTATTCGAGCTCTCCGACGCCACGACTGCACTCAATCCGACAGGCTGGCACTGGCAGTATCCGGCCAGCACCGACGATGTGGACCTGGAGACGGTCTACGCGACGCCACTGATCGACGGTGCCGTCGTCTACATAGCGGGTCACAGTGGAGATGTTCTCGCCCTCAAGCTCGCGGACGGGCGCCCGATCGACAGCTGGCCCGTTCCGACCGCGCTCGGCGAGCCGATCGTCGCGACTCCGGCGCTCGATCACGGCGTCCTGTACGTGATCACCGATCACGGCAATTTCTATATACTCGACGCGAGTACAGGCGCGCGTCTCGCTGCGCCGACCGCCGTCGGCGGTCGACACTGGGCGAAGCCCGTTGTCTCCGGCGGCCGAGTTTACGTAGCTGGCGTCGATCACTCATTCGCAGCCCTCAGCAGCAGCGACGGGTCCACTCAGTGGACCTCGGACATCGGCTCGACGGCCGGAGATCCCGTTCCCGACGGCAACGTATTGCTCGTACCTTCCTTCGACCGTCGCATTCACGCGCTCGACCTCTCCGCCAACGGCGATGAACGCTGGACCAACGGCGGACAAGGCGACGCCTGGTTCTGGGGCAGCCCCGTGACCGCCGGTGAGACGGTCTACGCGGTCACCGTGAACGGTTCCGCATACGCTTTCGACCGTGAGAGCGGGGCGCAGCAGTGGGCCAGCAGGGCAGGCGACAGCGACGAGGTGCGAGCAGCGCCGGTCCTCGTTGGCGGCGTCCTCATCTTCGCCACTCGTGACGGTGACGTACGCGGCCTCGACGCCACCACGGGTATCCAGCGTTGGGAGCAGCACGTCGATGGCCGCCACTTCTACGCCGATCCGCTGATGTTAGACTCCAACGCACTGCTCACCGACCATGAGGGCGGACTCTGGCTGGTCGACCCCGCGAGCGGCGACATCCGCCCGTTCCTGGAGAACAGCTAGCTATGAGCCTGAAGCAAGCTAAGGGCCATCGCTAATGCCGATCGGCCTCATCTGGCAGACTTTCCTCGAGACACCACTGATTAACTTCATGGTGCTCCTGACCGTAATCAGCTTCGGCTCTTACGGTGCGGCGATCCTGCTTTTCACTGGTATCACGCGTGTAATTACGTTCCCGCTCACGATGCGTACGATGCGTTCCACCAAGGCAATGCAGGATCTCCAACCTCGAATGCAGGAACTTCAGAAGAAGTACTCCGACCCTCGGCGTCGTTCCGAGGAGACGATGAAGCTGTATCGCGAAGCTGGCGTGAATCCGATCGGCTGTCTCGGTTCGCAACTGCTCCAGTTCCCGCTCTTCATCGCGATGTACCAGGTGATTCGAATCACGCTCGCCAGCGCCCCCGAGGGCGCGCTCTACCTTGAGAGTCGGCTCTACGACGGCGGCACGATGCTGCACGACGCGGTTCCGCTCAGCACGAACTTCTTCTTCCTCGACCTCAGTTCGACCGGTACCAACCCGACCAGCATGACCTTCATGGTGCTCGTGTTCGCGTCGATGTGGCTCCAGCAGCGCATCTCAACCGGACGCAGTGCCTCAACGACTTCAAGCGATCAGCAACGCCAGATGAACCAGATGATGCAGTGGATGATGCCGGCGATGTTCTCGTGGTTCGTGATCGTGGTACCAGCGGGGCTCGGCCTCTACTGGACAGCGACGACGATCATCGGCATCGTTCTGCATTGGACCTTCCTGGGCCCGGGTGACTTCACCTGGGGCTCACTCATTCCCGATCAGCTACGGGCGCGTCTCATTCCTGTGACCGCAGGCGCGACCGTATCGGACGGCACGCCCGGTGACCTCCTCCCGGAGGGGGCCACCCCAACCGAAGAGGAGACCAACGATGGCCAGAATGGTGGAAACCAGCGGCGCCGACGTCGACGAAGCGGTCGACAAGGCTCTCAGTCAACTCGATCTCAATCTCGATCAGGTCGACGTCGACGTCGTCCAAGAAGCTGAGCGGGGCATCTTCGGCCTCGGCCGCAGGGACGCCGTCGTCCAGGTCACCCCGAAGGGTGGTGGCGACTCCGACGACGATGGCGACGGCAGTGAGGGCGGCGGCCGGCGTCGTGGGCGGCGTGGCGGTCGAGGCCGGCGCGGCGGGCGCGGACGTGGCGGTCGCCATGGCGAGGCTCGCGAGGGCAACGACCGCGATGGTCGTTCCGACGGCGACTCCGACAACGGCTCGGGCGATGACTCCAACGACGGTTCAGACTCCGACGGCGAATCACGTCGCGGCTCTCGCGGCGGTCGCCTCCGCGGCCGCGGCCGCGGAGGCGACCGCCCACGTCGCGAGCCCGCCGAGTACACCCCGGCGACCGAGTTCACGCTCGTCCCCGGCGCTCCGGACGATTTGCCATCGGCACCGCCTGACGACGCCGAGGACGAAGTCGACTTCGCCGGCCGCACGCTGCGCGACATCCTCACCTTTTTCGGCCTCAGTGGCACGGACCTCTCTGCCCGCGACCCGGAGACCCCCGGCGACGGCCTCGGCCTGATCTCGCAGGTCTTCGACATCTATGGCGAAGACGACGGGACCTCGGACGAGCTAGGGCTGCTAATTGGGCGCCGCGGCGAGACGCTGGCCGCGCTGCAGTACGTGTTGAACGTGATCATCTCCGGCAAGTTCGAGGGTGACCACGTCTTCTCGATCGATGTCGAAGGCTATCGACGGCGCCGCGAAGACACCCTGACAGACCTCGCCACTCGCGTCGCCAGTGAGGTAGTCGATACGGGCGACGTGATTACGCTGGAGCCGATGCCCGCCGCCGAACGGCGCATCGTCCACCTCGCTCTAGAGGAGATGGATGGCGTGACTACAGAGAGCGTTGGGTCAGGCGGCGACCGTCAAGTGGAGATCATGCCTGATTGATTGCCGACAACATTGTTCAATGGCGCAAACTCGATAACAGCACTCCCCAGCCCCTCTGAACGGGACGACCAATGGCTCCCAGTTCACCCTCGATAGCGGTCATCGGTCCGCTCACGCTTGACGTGATCGATGGTGAGAGACGGCCGGGCGGTGCTGTCGCCTACGCGGCCCGCATCGCTCACGCGCTGGGCGAGTGCATCGCGATTCTCACGATCGGCGCGGCCGACGCCGACCTCAGTGCCTTCGATGGCCACGAGCTCACCTTGATCGACGATCGGTCACTGACCTTCGAGCACTCGGCCATCGACGCGTCTCGCCGGCTGCGGCTGCTCGCACGTCCATCGCGACCGCTCGGCAACTCAGACATCCCGGGGCGCTGGAGCGGCCTCACCACGCTGATCTTCGCGCCGCTGCTGCCGGACGATGTCGATCTCGATTCCTTCTCCGCGATAAGCCGCATCGAGCGCCGTGCGCTGCTCGCGCAGGGTCTCCAGCGTCGCGTCGGTCGTGACGGGGTGATCGAGCACCAGCACGCACCCGCTCTGGGCCTGCTCCCCTTCTTCACGCCCGACACCTCGCTCTTCCTCTCGACGGAGGAGACCGCGGGCTGGGACAGCGACGCGTTGCCCGCGCTCATCGATGCCTGCGCACGCGTCGTGATTACGGACGGCGCGGACGGTGCCGTGGTGCATCGCGCGGGCGAGCGTTCGCTGCACGTCGAAGCCGCGCCCGCGGACGTCATCGACACCACCGGGGCGGGAGATGTCTTCGCGACCGCGTACATGCTGGCGCTGGCCGCGGGGGCGGACGACGCGGCCGCCGCGCGGCTCGCGAGTGCCAGCGCGGCCGCCGCGATCGAGCAGCCCGGGGCAGGCGCGCTCACCGCGACCGCGATCGAGTCGCGCGCCCGGCCACTGACGACAGTCGGTGCCGCATGAGCCTCGTCGTTGCGATCACGAACCAGAAGGGCGGGGTAGGGAAGACCACGACCACGGTCTCGCTCGCTGCCGCGCTCGCGCATCGGCAGCATCGCGTGCTGATCGTCGACATCGACCCGCAGGCCAACGCCACCTCGGCGGCGGGCGTCGAGGTAGGGGTCGACGCCGGGGCAGGGGGCATCTACGCGGCACTGATCGACGAGACGCCGCTGGGCGGCCTCGTTGTCGCCACCGTCACGCCGGGGCTCTCGCTGATCCCCAGCTCGCCGGACCTCGCCGGCGCGGAGGTGGAGCTCACCTCGGTGATCGCCCGCGAATACCGGCTGAAGCGCACGCTCGAAGCGGTCCGCGACAACTACGACTTCGTGCTGATCGACTGCCCACCCTCGCTGGGGCTGCTCACGGTGAACGCGCTCGCGGCGGCGGACGAGGTAATCATCCCGGTGCAGACGGAGTATCTAGCGCTGGAGGGGCTCGGCCACCTCATGCAGACGATTGAGCTGGTGCGCGCCGGCCTCAACACCGAGCTTCGCGTGCGTGGCATCGTGTTGACGATGTTCGACGCGCGCACGAACCTCGCTCGGCAGGTGGAGACGGAGGTGCGCGAGCACTTCGACAACACCTTCCACGCGGTGATTCCCCGTTCGATCCGGCTCTCCGAGGCGCCGAGTCACGGTGTGCCGATTCAGAGTTATGACCCGCTCTCCGCAGGGGCCCGCGCCTATGACGCGCTTGCCGACGAGCTCCTGAACCAACTGACGACATCGATCTCAGGAGGACCACATGGCACGTAAGACCGGACTGGGACGAGGGCTGGCGGCGCTGATCCCGGAGGGTGCTCCACCCGACGAGCGGATTCCCGTCAGCGAGGTCGAGATCAACCTCGTTGTACCGAACCCGCATCAGCCGCGCACATCGATCGACACCGCCGACCTGGAGACGCTCACCGCCTCCGTGAAGGAGCACGGCATCATCCAGCCGCTGCTTGTCTCGGAGACGCCGGATGGAGCGACCGGCTACACGCTGGTCGCGGGAGAGCGACGGCTGAGGGCGGCGCGCGCCGCCGGCCTCGCACGCGTGCCGGTGACGATCCGGCAGTCGACGCCGCAGGAGCTGCTGGAGCTGGCGCTGATCGAAAACGTGCAGCGGCTGGACCTTAGCGCACTCGAAGAGGCCGCCGCCTACCGAGGGCTGATCGACCAGTTCGCGCTCACCCAGCAGCAGGTCGCCGACCGCGTCGGACGCTCGCGCACCGCCATCGCGAACACGCTGCGCCTGCTCGAGCTCAGCGAGAATGAGCAGGCATCGCTCTCCGCCGGCGAGTTGAGTGAAGGTCATGCGCGCGCGCTGCTGGGCATCGACGATCCCGCACAACGGCGCACGGCCTGGCGCGATGCGATCGCACGAGGGCTGAACGTTCGCCAGACGGAAGCGCTGGTGCGTCGCTGGCGCAAGGCGCAGGCCACGGAGGCCGCGAGCACGCCACGCAGTCGCGTCGACCCGGAGACCGATGCGCTGGCGGAATCGCTGCGCCGCAGCCTGGGCACCAAGGTCACGCTCCAGCGCACAAAGCGCGGCAATGGCAGCATGACCATCCACTTCTACAGCGACGAGGAGCTCGAAGGGCTGCTTGAGCGGCTGACGCCCGAGGGCCTCTAGCCATGAGGGCAGCATCGTGAGGAGAGCGGCATGAGCGTCGAAGAACGACTGAGCGAGCTCGGCATCGACCTGCCGCCATCTCCGAAACCGATCGCGATCTACCGGCCCGCCGTGCAGAGCGGCAACATGGTCTACGTCTCCGGGCAGGTCGCGGTCGGCGCGGATGGGATCATCCACCCGGGCACGCTGGGCGACAGCGTCAGCGTGGAGCAGGGGCGCGAGGCGGCGCGGGGCGCCACGATCAACGCCCTCGCTGCTGCGAACGGCCTGCTCGGCGGGCTGGAGGGCGTAAAGGTGGTGCGGCTCGTCGGCTATGTCGCCAGCACGCCGGACTTCCATGACCAACCCGCGGTGATCGACGGCGCGAGCGAGCTGCTCCGCGACGTGCTCGGCGAGGAAGCGGGCGTCGGCGCTCGGCTCGCCCTCGGCGTGACCTCGCTGCCGGTACGCTCGCCGGTGGAGATTGAACTGATTCTCGAGATTGGTGAGGCGTCCTGATGGCACGCATCGACTTCGTGACCGGCAACGCGCAGCAGTACCTCCCGGAGGTGGAAACGCTGGCGACCGTCCCCGATCGCGCAGAGGCGGCACTGAGCGGGCACGCGAGCGGTGACCTGAACACCTCGCCTACCGAAGGCGAGTGGTCGCCCGGGCGCGTACTCCAGCACATGGCCTTCTACGCGGCCGAAAACGGTCACAACCTACGCCGCATGGCCTGGCAGGAAGGGCCCGAGATCACGATGTGGGACGAGGACGAGACGATCGCGGAACACGGCTGGGGCCGACTCGGCGGCTCGGCACTGCTCGACGCGCTCACGGAGCAGCTCACGCAGTCGGTGGAGCTGCTGAAAGACTTGCCCGACGCCTGGTGGGGCCGCCCCGGCATTCATCCGCGCAGAGGGCTGCTCTCGATTCGCCAGTTCGTGCGCCGGCACAACGAGCACTTCGACAACCACATCGAGCAGCTCAGCACGCTCGACTAACGTCCGCGGCTCAGGAGTTCGACGACCCCGAGTCGCCGCCTGAGCCCCCGCCGCCACCTCTGCGGCGGCGACCACCGCGACGCCCGCGGCGCCGTCGACGCTTGCCCGGCTCTTCCTCGCCGGAGCCCGAGGCGGTAGCACCATCGTCCGCACTAGCACTCGGCTCGGCGTCGCGCTTGCTGCGAGGGCCGGGACGGCGGCTGGCAATCGGTTCGAGCGTGGCGAGGGCGGAGTCGCGCCGCTGGCGATCCTGCCGGCGCGCCGGCTTCTCGACCTTCTCGTCGAGGTCGAGCGGGCGCACGGCTGTTCCGTATTGCTGCCGCAGCTCGTCGGCGGGGATCTCAATCACCTCGCGGGTCTGCTCCATGCGCAGCCGCACGACCTGCTTGAAGACGTTCACACCCAGCACGCGCGCGCGGCCGGCCGGGGTGGTGACGCGCTTGCCGGCCTGCGGCAGGTCACCGCGCAGCTCGCGGTAGGCATCCACCTCATAGGAGAGGCAGCAGAGCAGGCGACCGCAGACACCGGAGATCTTCGCCGGATTCGGCGAGAGATCCTGCTCCTTCGCCATCTTGATCGAGATCGATGGGAATTCGATCTGCCAAGTCGCACAGCAGAGCGCACGACCGCAGACACCGAGGCCGCCCAGCGCCTTCGCACGGTCTCGGTCACCGACCTGCCGCACCTGCAGGTTCGCGTGAAAGAGGTCGGCTGCCTGTTGCTGAAGCCAGTCGTAGCTGACCCGCTCGCTCGACGCGATTGCCAGGTCGCAGTATTCCCCCGCGATGTCATATTCGACTGAGGCGACACGGATGCGGGGGTCAGCCCGCGCCGCCAGTTCCTGCGCGCGTTTGGTATCCTCCTTCGCGCGCTCCCGGTTTGCCTGCCACATCTCGATGTCCGCCTGCGAGGCGGGCCGGTCGACGACGCGCATCGGGCCCAGGTGTTCGTTTGCGAGCACCTGGTCGGGTGAGATCACCACCCAGCCCAGCCGTTCGCCCCTGTCGGTGCGCACGACGACGTAGTCGCCGACACCGAGGTCGACATCGTCGCTGCAGCAGTACGAGACCGCACCGGCCTCGACGAAGCGCACCCCGACGATGTCCTGGTTGGTGTCGTTCATTACGTCCCGCGGCGCTCAGTCCGGCTCTACGCCGTGACCGGAGTGGCCTCGCGGGCCTCCTCTCCGTCACTCGCGGCCGAACCCCAAGGGTCCAACACCGGGAGGTCCAGCATCAGGACATCCAGCGCCAGCTGCGGGTTCGTGTTCTCAATCAAGTGGTCACGTGCCCGTTGTGTCGCACGCAGCGCCTGCAACGCCTCCACCGGCGAACAGGCGACGGTGCCGCCCGAGGGGCCACCGTGCGAGGGCATCGAGCGGTCGACGCCCGCGACGTCGAGCAGCACCTCGCGCCACCACGAGGCCCAGATGTCGAGCGTCGCCAGCACGCTCTCGCGTTCTCGCTGCCAGCCCTTGGAGAGCTGCTCTGCGTAGTCCAGCCGTTCGTTGCGGCTCGCCGTGCTCAGGCTGCGCACCTGCTCGGTAGCCGTCTCACGCAGCACCTCGAGCGAGGGATCATCGTGCATCCCCAGCGCGAGGCCAAAACGCCCGTGGGCGAGTTCCGCGAGGTCGGTCGCCTCCTCGACAGTCATGCCGGTGCGCTCAACCAGTGCAGCTGCGACCCGCTCCGTCGCCGCGGGGCGCAGCCTCAGTTGCTGGCACCGCGAACGGATCGTCGGCAGCAACGCCTCCGGGTCGGTAGCGAGCAGGATCAGCAGCGAGCTGGCCGGGGGCTCCTCCAGCGTCCTCAGCAGCGCGTTCGCACCCTCCGCCTGCATCACGTCGGCCGTGTCGATGATGAAGATGCGGCGCGCCGAGGAGAACGGAGAGAGGTTCGCCACGCGCTCCAGCCGCCGCACCTGACAGATACGGATCGTTGTCGATCCGTCGCTCGCGTGGTCGTGCAAGTTCTCGTCACAGACGCCGCCGGGCATCACACGCTCGACGTCGGGCACCTCGCCGGTCGTCACGCGGCGGCAGCTCCGGCAATCGAGGCAGGGGCGCGCTTCCGCCTCGCAGTTCAACGCCTGCGCGATGCGAATTGCGAACGTCGCTTTGCCGCAGCCCTCGGGGCCGCTCAGCAGGTAGGCGTGCGAGAGGCGGTCATTCTCCAGAGCGTGTCGTAGCGCGGCGACCGCGGCGTCGTGACCGACGAGGCCCCAGTCCTCTACGTAGCGCACTCCCTCGGCCGTCAGTTCAGCCATCGGTCAGTCCACATCCAGCGACATCAGGTCGGCTGCGGTCTCACGGCGACGAATCAGCCGCGCCTCGCCGCCGTCGAGCAGTACGACAGCCGGACGGCAGGCGTGGTTGTAGTTGGACGCCATCGAGAGCTGATAGGCACCGGAGGCGGGGATCGCCAGCAGCTCACCCGCGCGCAGCACCGGCAACTCGGCGTCGCGCACCAGCACGTCTCCGGATTCGCAGTACTTGCCGGAGATCGTGACGGTCTCCTCCGCAGGGTCGAGCGGGCGTTCGGCGGCGACTGCCTCGTACTGCGCCTCGTAGAGGCTCGGGCGGATGTTGTCGGCCATGCCGCCATCGACGGAGACGTACGTGCGTACGCCCGGGATCGCCTTGCGCGCGCCCACGGTATAGAGCGCGACCGCAGCGCGCGCTACGATCGCGCGGCCTGGTTCGACGGTGAGTCGAGGCAACATGAAGCCTCGGCTGTCGGCTTCGCGCTTCAGTGCGCCGCTGATCGCAGCCGCGTATGCCTGCGGGGCAGGGGGCTCGCGATCGGACTCGTAGCCCACCGCGAAGCCGCCGCCCGGCGAGAATTCGGCGACCTCCACACCAAGCTTGTCGCGGCAGACGTCGGCGATGAACGCACCGGCGATCTCGATCGCGTAGTCGTACGGTTCGAGGTCGAAGAGCGGGCTGCCGAGGTGCAGGTGCAGGCCACGGAATTCGAGGTTCGGCGCATCGATGATCGCCTGCACCGCTTCCTCAGCCGCGCCGGTGGCGATCGGGACGCCAAACTTCGTGTCGATGATGCCGGTGGTCGTCTTCTCGTGCGTATGCGCGTCGACGCCCGGCGAGATGCGCAGCAGCACCGGCTGCACGCGCCCGACCTCGGCGGCGGCCGCATCGGCCAGCCCGATCTCGGCGATGTTGTCGATCACGATGCGCCCGACCCCGGCGCGGACCGCCAGCAGCAGCTCATCCGCCGACTTGTTGTTGCCGTGGAAGAAGACCGTCTCCAGGTCGACACCGGCAGCCCGCATCACCTCTATCTCCCCGCCGGAGACGGCGTCGAAGCCCAGGCCCTGCTCGGCAATCAGCTTCGCAAACGGCCGGTTGAGGAAGGCCTTCGCCCCGTAGACGACGAAACTGTCCGGGTACTCAGACTCAAAGGCACCACGGTAGGCCGCGCACTGCGCCCGCACCGTCTCCGCGTCGTACACGTAGAGCGGCGTGCCGAACTCGCGCACGAGGTCAACGACGTCGATGCGGCCGAGCGCGAGCCGACCCTCAGACGAGAGTCCGGCGCTCAGTGGGAACAGGTGCGATAGCGGCAGCGTGGCTGCCGCAGAACTACTGGTCACGGTCAAAACCCCGCATTGAGCGGAGTGCGATTCAATCACGGCGCCGCGCCCGCACTCTCAGCAGCGCTGCGCCCGTGGCGGGATTATCGCACGAGCACAGAAACCACGTGCGGGAGGCGGGGGGAGGGCGCTACGCCGCTGTATCGACGAGGTCGTGGACCGCCGCAGCCTCTGGCTGGATCGTGACGTGCTCGATCCCGAAGCGGTCCCGCAGCAACGCTCGCGCATCCGCCACCACCGCGACGGCATCCGCGCCCGGAGCCACCTCGATGTGTGCCGCGAAGGCGACGAAGCCCGTCGTGATCGTCCAGCCGTGCTCGTCGTGCACCGCGACGACGCCATCGAGGTCGCGCAGTGCCGCGCTGATCTGCGGCAGATCGATCCCCGACGGGACTCGCGCCATCACGATTGCGACGATCTCCTTCAGCAGCATCAGCGCGCCGAACGCAACGAGCGCCGCGATCACCAGCGAGAGCACGGCGTCGACCCGCGTCGCACGCGTCAGGCTCATCACCACTCCAGCAGTCACCGCGGAGATCGAACCGCCGAGGTCGGAGAGCACATGCAGCCGCGCAGCGCGAACGTTCAACGACTGCGGGCCGCTGAGGATCAGCAACAGTCCGATGTTCGCCACCAGTCCTACGGTCGCCACCACCGTCCGCACGGTCGCATCGACCTCGGACGGCTCGCGCAGGCGCTCCACGGCTCGCCACGCGACGAGCGCCGCGATCAGCAGCAGCGCGGCGCCCGGCCGCCGTCCGGCGGTACCTTCGGCGCGATGCGATTGGTCGTGCCAAGTCATGATCCGAGCGCAGCAGCGGCCCGGTCGAACGTCCCTTAGAGCGCTTTGCGAATCTGCGCGGCGTGGTCACCAAGGTGTGCGCCGATGATTTGCATCGTGCCCTCCACGTTCGCAGTCGCGTCGATCCCGAGCGAGTCTAGGTAGTTGAGCGAGGTCTCAGGCAGCTCGGCGGGGCGGGTGAGGTCGCCGTCACCGACGCTGCTGAGCGTTGCCATCGCGGCCCCGACAACTGCCGCCAGCGCCGTGCCTGCTTCCACGGCGGTCGGGAACGGAGTGCGCTGAGGCGGCTCCGCCTCCTGTTCCATCGCCGTGGCAATCAGCATCCGGAAGAACGCCACAGAGCTCACTGCGTGCTCGACGGTGAACTGGGGTGTCCAGGCCTCACCGGTGGCGCGCTGGTTCATCTCCGTCTGCGCTTCCGGCGGTAGCACCTGATCACCCCAGATGCCGGCGGCATCGCTGATCGAAGCGGCCATCGCCTCTCCGGCGGCTTCGAACGCAGTCCTCAGTTCATCTGCTGTTGCCATTGCCCCCCCCTTTGGCTTCAAAACTCGTGGCTAGCGTGTGAGCGCTACCTTCCACTCGCGTTCGCCTTCCTCGACGGTGACATCGCCCTGCCCGACGAGGCGGGCGAGGTGCGATCGGATCTGGCCGCGCGCGGCGCGCAGCAGGCCCTGCTGAATCTCCGGGTAGATCGAGCGTCGGATCTCGCGGTCGCTGTCGTAGCCGTGCTCGATCAGCTCGATGATCTGGCGGTCGCGGCCGTGGCGATGGTCGATCAGTTCCTGCACCTTCGCGTCCGTCGCGTGCACGACCGGGCCGTGGCCGGGCGCCATCAACGTCGACTGCAGCTCGCGCATGCGCAGCAGGCTCTGCAGGTATTGCTCCATGTCGCCGCTGGGGGGCGGCCCGATCGCCGAGGTGCCGACGCCTAGCACGTTGTCGCCGGTGAAAAGCGTCCCGGTCTCCGGCACCCAGTAGCAGTTGTGCCCTGCGGTGTGGCCGGGCGTGTGCACGGCGCTCACGGTCAGCTTGCCGACGCGGAACTCGTCGCCGTCCACCATCTCGATGTCGATCGGGGCGTTCAACGCCTCCTCGTGCCAGACACGCGCGCGCTCCGCGATCTCGTCGTCGTCCGGGAGGTCCTCGTTCGACCCGCTCGGCGTGTGCAGCAGGGCTGCGTCGATCGGGTTGATCGCCGTCATCGCGCCGATCGCCTCGCGTAGCTTGCGCGCGCCGGAGGAGTGGTCGAAGTGGTGGTGCGTGATCGCGATGTGGCCAAAGTTGAGGCCGGACAGGTCCTTCTGCAGGTACTTCACGCGCGCATTGACCGAGCCATCATCGCCGAAGCCGGAGTCGATCAGCGCCGCCTCGTTGCCATCGTGCAGCACCCAGACGTTGGAGGTCGGGAAGGTGCGGGTGAACTGGCGTACGACGACGATGTGCTGGGTGAGGCGATCGTCGATCACGTTCGTGCGCGTCTCGATCTTCTCCTTACCCTTGCTCTTCGCCTTGCTCTTCGCCTTGCGGGCCCGCTTCTTCTTCGCCTTCTTCACATCGACGTTGAAGCCGAGTGTTTCGAGCGATCCCAGCTGCTGCTTCGTGAGCGCGGCAGTGCCCGTGATGCCTCGGATCGTCTCGGCCTGGTCGTCATCCGTGACGACGTGGAGCAGTTGGCCGCCGATCGAACGCTCGGTGACGGTGATCTTCGTCGCTGGTGACAAGGGCAGCCTCCGGGTGCGCGCGGACGCTAGCAGCGCCCCGAACGCGCGGTCAAGGCGACCGGGGAGGGGGGGTGGGGATGCGGATTCGAACCAGCGAATCTGCGAACACGGCTCGCGTCGCGTCCGAGCGAAAGTCGAACCGGCCTCGGCCGCAACGCGCGAACGAGCCTCCTTCACTCCCGAGCCCTCGGTTTCGATGCAGCCGCCGAGGCTATACTACCGATGCGGATCTACCGTTCTGAAGAACCCCTCGACGGCCACACCCTCTACCACACGAGCGGAGACTGTCATCCCTGATCTTGATTTTGTCGTTGATGGATCAGCACTAGTCGGTAGCGCGGTGCGCGTACTGCTCATCGTGCTCATCTCGTTCGTCGCGTATTTCGCCGTGACGAGGGCTGCATGGAAAGCAGTCCAGGCGCGGATTCCGTTGGTAGACGAGGAACGTAGCCAAGGATTGGATGCCCGGGCAACGACCATCACCGGTGCCCTGAATCAAGTCTTCAAAGTCGCCATCGTGATCCTGGCGCTGCTAGCTATCCTGGCGGAGGTCGGAATACAGATCGCACCGATGTTGGCAGCCGTCGGCGTCGTCAGCTTGGCACTCGGATTCGCCGCGCAAGGGATCGTCCGTGACTACATACACGGCATCTACATCCTCACCGAGGACTGGTACAGGGTCGGAGAGTGGGTGCAGATCGGTGACGATGAAGGGGAAATTGAAGAGGTAAGCCTGCGCCGCACCGTGCTTCGCAACATGGACGGCACGATTATGATTCGCCCCAATAGCAGTGTCGTGACAGCCAGTAACATGACCAGAGACTTGTCTCGGATGAACATGACCGTGCACGTCGCTTATGGGACCAATATCGAAGAGGCCTTCGCCGCAATCGACCTCCTGGGCATCGAATTCAAAGCGGATGAAGTCTGGGGCCAAGACCTGCTGACCGCACCCGCGGCCGTCCGGATCGGCGATCTGGGTGAATCAGGCATAGAGATAATGATCCGGGCGGACACCAAGCCAGGCACCCAGTGGGGCCTCACCGGGGAGTTCAGAAAACGCCTACTTGCCCGGTTCGAGATGGATGACATTGTGATCCCCTTCCAGCACCTCACGGTCTACTTCGGGGATCGCCAGGACAGCCCTCGCTCTCTACCGGACGCAGCAAGCCCACCTGCACCACCCTCCGACTAGCGCAACGTGGCCGTGCGGGCTTCGTCACGATCCAGACAACGGCGCAGGGCGCGCTGACGTGACCCTGTTCGCAAGATCGGTGCCTCGGATCCGTATCCCCATACCTCGTCACGGCGAGCGGCGTAGGCTGCGACGCCATGAGTGATCTCGCGCGTTCCTCTGCCGATGCCGTCGCCGCCCTCACGCCCCAACGGCTCGGGCGCATCCGTACGCTGCTGCTCGACTGGTACGAGCAGCACGGCGACGACTTTCCGTGGCGCAGCGGGGGCGACCCGTATGCCGCGTTGGTGGCCGCCGTCTGCTCCCAGCAGACGCAGATCGCACGTGTGCTCGTGCTCTACGAGCGCTGGATGGCGGCCTTCTCCACGATCGAAGCGGTCGCCGGCGCGACACGGGAGCGGGTGCTGCGCGTGTGGGGCAGGGGCGGCTTCCCACGTCGCGCGGTCGGGCTGCACGAGGCGGCGGGCATCTGTATGCGCGAACACGACGGCGAACTGCCTCGCGACCCGGACGCGCTGCTCGCCCTGCCCAGCGTCGGGCCGTTCACGGCGGCGATCGTTCGCTGCTACGGCTTCGGCGAGGACGCCGTGGCGGTGGACACGAACATCGTGCGGGTGATCGGCCGGCTGGTCTTCGGCGACCTTCAGCCGGCGACGGAGACTCCTGCCGCAGCAATCGAGCTGGCCGCTGCGCGCCTGCTGCGTCCGGGCACGGCAGCGCGCTGGAACCCGGCGCTGATGGAGTACGGCGCGAAGGTCTGCGCGGCCCGGCCTCGCTGCCAGTCGTGCCCGGTCGGGCACCTCTGCGCGGCACGCCCGCGCTTCCTCGCCGGCGAGACGGCGGAACCGGTGCGCGCGCAGGCGACGTTCGAGGGCTCCGACCGCCAGTGGCGCGGGCACATCCTGCGCGAGTTACGCGACCCTGCGAACGCAGAGGGAATGCGGGTCTCGACGCTCGCTGCCCGGCTGGCCTCGGCCGATGGCGAACTCAGGCGCGTGCGCAGGCTGCTCCTCACGCTGCGGGACGACGGGCTGGCGTGGTCGCGAGGCGGGCGCTGCGGACTCGGTGACGCCCCGGAGCGGTAACATAGCCACACCAACCACCGACGCTGGACGGAGTACCCGATGCCACAGGTCTACGCGGACGACCAGATCACGATCGAGCTGCTGACCGCGCTCGGGCCAATCGAGAACAACAGCTACATCCTGCGCTCGACCGCGGGCGACGAGATCGCCGTCGTCGATGTGCCGGAGGGCTTCGAGGCCGTGCTTCAGGCGCTCGGCGACGACGTCGCGAAAGTCAGCCACGTGCTGGTCACACACTCGCACTTCGACCACTGGGGCGGCTACGACGTAATGCGCGCGGCGATCAGCGCGCCCGTCTACGCCGGTGCGGAGGAGACAAACCTCGACGATTCGCGCGACGTGCAGCCGCTGGCCGCAGGCGACCAGGTAGCGATCGGCGGGGCGACCGTCACGATCCTCCACACGCCCGGACACACGCCGGGCTCGATCTCGCTCGTCATCGGTGGTGCCGTGCTGACCGGCGACACGCTCTTCCCCGGCGGACCGGGCCACTCGCGCTCGAACGAGCTGCTCCAGCAGGAGATCGCCTCGATCACCTCGCAGCTCTACCCACTGCCGGACGCGACGATCGTGCTGCCGGGGCACGGCGATACCACGACGATCGGCGAGTCGAAGGCGGAGTACGAGGTGTTCGCAGGCAAAGCGCACCCCGCCGACCTCTCCGGTGACGTCGCGTGGCTGGACTCTTGACTGCGGGTGGCACAACCGCGAGAGGCACGTCGGCGATTGCCTCTGCCTGCGCGCCTGCCTAGCATTCTCGCTCGTGGCGCACATTCACACCTTCGATAACGGTCTGCGGCTGGTCGCCACCGCGGTGGCGCACGCCCGCTCCGTCTCGATCTCCGTCTACCTGAGGGCCGGGGCGCGTTACGAGCTGCCGGACGACGCCGGGCTCTCACATTTCGCCGAACACCTCTGCTTCAAGGGCACCGAGCGACGCCCGCTCCCGCAGGACATCGCGGTGGAGATCGACAGCATGGGCGGCACGATCAACGCGATCACCGACCGCGAACTGACCGTCTACTACGCGAAGGTGACGCCGGACTACGCTGGCCAGGCGCTGGACGTGCTCAGCGACATGATCCGCAACTCGCTCTATCACGAGCCGGAGATCGAACGCGAACGCGGGGTGATCCTGGAGGAGCTGGCCGCCTCCGAAGATTCACCGGCGGAGCAGTCCGGCCTGCTGCTCGACCGTCTGCTCTGGCCCGGTCAACCGCTGGGTCGCGACATCGCGGGCACCCCTGCCACGGTCTCCGCGATCAGCCCACAGCGCCTAGTCGAGTACTATCAGACTCAGTACGTAGCCAACGCCACTGTGATCTCGATCGCCGGTGCGATCGACGAGCAGGAGACCGCCGAGCTGGTCGAACGCGCGCTCGGCGACTGGGGCGCGGGGGAACCGGCCGCCCTGATGCCGCACGAGGACGAACCGCGAGGCGATCGTGTCGGCACGATCGCGAAGGAGACCGAGCAAGTGCACATCTCCTTCGGCATGCGCAGCACAAGCTACTTCGACGAAGACCGCCACGCCGTCGACTTGCTCTCGATCCTGCTCGGCGAGGGCATGTCGTCACGGCTCTTCGCGCGGCTGCGCGAGGAGTTGGGGCTCTGTTACGACATCCACACCTTCGTCTCTCATCTCAGCGACACCGGGATGTTCGGGGTCTACGCGGGCGTTGACCCCGGCAAGGCGCGCGAGGCCGTCTGCGAGATTGCCGCCGAGCTGAAGCGCGCCCGCGACCCGGTGACGCCGGAGGAGCTGGGGCGCGCCCAGCGGCTAGTACGCAGCCGCCTGCAGCTGCGCATGGAAGACACGCACGCCGTCTCCGCCTGGCACGGATCGCAGGAGGTGCTCGACCTGCCGCGGCTGACGCCGGAGCAGTCGATCGCGCGCGCCGACGCCGTCACCGTGGAAGACATCGAACGCGCCGCAGCCCGCCTGATCACCGACGACGGCCTGCATGTCGCGCTCGCCGGCCCGGTCGACGGCGAGTCGATCATGGCCGGCGTCAGCGTCGATGGCTGACCCCACCCTCACCACCGGCAGCGGAACGCCCGACACGGCGAGCACCGATGATCGCCCCGAACGCCTGCTCGTCGCAGCGAGGCTCGCGGCCAGCGAGGACGAAGACGGGCGCTACGTCTTCGTACGCTGGGAGGACTGGCCACACCCGGCGATGCTCTCGCTCGCCCCGCCCGGCGCCAACGAGCAGCTCTCGGAGGCCGTCGCGGGGCTCCTCGCGCGGCTCAACGTGCGCTCCGCCGAACCTCGCATTGCCAGTGAGCGCATGCCGGTGCGGATGGCACACCCGCGCTTCGGTGGCGAGGGTCTCGGCTGGTTGCGACCGCTGGCGGTGACGGTGGAGGGCGAGCCGGAGCCGGACGCAATGCTCGCCGGCGTCGAGCTGCTGTCCTACAACCGCGCGCTTGAAGAGCTACCGACGGAGGTCGAACGCGCGGTACTGCGCGCCGCCGACGCGCTATTAGCACAACGCTAGGCGCGCCCGGCCGAACGCGAGAACAGGTCGCGACCAGATAGAGAAGGGCCGCCCATCAGGCGGCCCTTCTTCGTGCTTCGTGAGTGCTCTTCGTCGAGCGACTACAGCTAGAAGTCCATCCCCATCTCGGGGCCCCCCGGCATCGCCGGTGCTGGTGCTGGTGCTTCCTCGATTTCGCCGACGACCGCTTCCGTGGTCAGCATCAAGGCGGCGACGGAGACGGCGCTTTCGAGCGCGACGCGCACGACCTTCGCCGGGTCGACGATGTTCAATTCGAACATGTCGCCCATCTCCTCCTTCGCGACATCGAAGCCGATGGTGTGATCGGACTCGCGCACGTCCTGCACGATCACGGACCCTTCCAGGCCTGCGTTCGCGGTGAGCTGGCGCAGCGGCGCCTCAAGCGCAACCTGCAGGATGCGCAGGCCTGTCCCGGTATCGGTCTCGCCGTGCTCCTCGATCGCCGCATCGAGCGCGGCCTGCGAGCGAATCAGCGCGACCCCGCCGCCCGGCACAACGCCCTCCTCGAGCGAGGCACGGGTCGCGGAGAGCGCATCTTCAACGCGGAACTTCTTTTCACGCACTTCGATCTCGTTGGCGCCACCGACCTTGATCACGCCCACGCCGCCGGCGAGCTTCGCCAGCCGTTCCTGAGCCTTCTCGCGCTCGAACTCGGAGCCGATGTCCTCGACCTGCGCCCTGATCTGGCGGATGCGAGTCTGGATCGCCTCGTCGGAGCCGTGGCCCTCGATGATCGTCGTCATGCTCTTGTCGGCGACGACGCGGTGGGCACGACCGAGGTCGGCGATCTGAGCATCCTCGAGCTTGCGGCCCATGTCCTGCGTGAGGAAGGTGCCACCGGTGAGGATCGCGATGTCCTCCAGGCTGCCCTTGCGGCGGTCGCCGAACGATGGCGCACGCACGGCCAGCGGGTTCACCCCGCCACGCATCTTGTTCACGACCAGCGTTGTCATCGCCTCGCCGTCGAGCGTCTCGCAGATGATCACCAGGTTCTTCGAGACCTGCAGCACCTTCTCCATCAGCGGCAGGATGTCGTTGACGTCCGAGATCTTGGCGTCGGTGATCAGGATGTACGGGTCGTCCAGATCCGCTTCCTGACGGTCGGCGTTGGTGACGAAGTACGGCGAAATCCAGCCATTGTCGATCTGCATGCCGTCGACGACTTCAGTCTCGTAGAAGAGCGACCGACCCTCCTCAATCGTGATCACGCCGTCCTTGCCGACCTGCTCCATGACGTCCGCGACGAGGTCGCCGATCTCCGCGTCGTTGCCGGCGATCGTCGCCACTGCGGCCACGGTCTCCTTGCCCTCGACGGAGGTCGCCATCCCGAGCAGCGCGGCGGCGAGGATGCGGTTGCCTTCCTCCAGGCCAAGGCGAATCTCCATAGGGTTCGCACCCGCGGCGATGTTTCGCAGCCCCTCGTGGAAGATCGCCTGAGCGAGCACGATCGCTGTGGTCGTTCCGTCACCGGCGATGTCGTTGGTGCGAATCGCGACCTGCTTCACGAGCTGGGCGCCCATGTTGTGGAAGCGGTCCTTGAGGTCGATTTCCTTGGCGACGGTGACGCCGTCCTTGGTGATAACGGCCGGCCCGTACGCTTTATCGAGCACGACGTTGCGGCCCTTCGGGCCGAGCGTCGTCTTCACGGCGTTGGCCAGCAGGTCGACTCCGTGGCGGAGCTCCCGGCGTGCGTCGTCTTCGAATTTCAGGATCTTCGATGGCATAGGGTACCTCGGATGTCGGCCTGCTGATTGGGATCGCTAAGCGATCGGGACGCCTGCCCGGCTGCGGCTCTACGCCACCTCGGGTGGGGCGGTTGTGCGGGCGGTGCTAGCTCTTCTTCTTCTTGGCGGTCTTCTCTTCGAGCTTGGCCATCACGTCATGGAAACGGATGATCAGGTAGTCCTCGTTATCGACGGTGACTTCCTGGCCCGTGTACTTCTGGTAGAGCACGCGGTCGCCACTGGCCAGGTCGCTGGTCTCCAGGACGCCGGCGTCGTTCATCTTGCCGGGCCCGACGGAGAGAATCTCACCGTGCTGCGGCTTCTCTTTGGCTGACTCGGGGATCACGAGCCCTGACGCGGTCACTTCTTCGACCTCAACGGGCTTCAGGATGATGTGATCCGTCAGCGGTACAACGGTTGTCGGCAAGGCGTTGCCTCCTCATGTGCTGCAAGCGTGCGCAGGTTTGCGCTACTCGTCGGTTCTCAAACGCCGAGCGATGTTAGCACTCTCCTCGCGAGAGTGCCAACGACGCCGGAGAACGCCGGCAGAGCGGCCGGATCGGTTCGATGCGCCGCGTGAGTGCGTCGATCGTCCGCGTGCTCAACTGGCTTCCTGCTACACCGTTTCGTGTATCCTCACCGGATGGCGGAGCGAACGACACAGAGTGGTGATCCTGCCCGCTGGGACAGCGAACGCGTGCGATTGCTGCGCGACCACCTCGACGAGACTCAGGGCGAACTGGCGGAGCGGCTCGGCACGCGCCAGCAGACGGTCTCCGAGTGGGAGACGGGCCACAGCGCCCCTCGCCGCATGTCGAGGCGGCTGCTGCAGCTGGTCGCAGAGGAGAGTGGCTTCTACCGCGTCAAACCGGCGACGCCGAAGCCACCGGCACGCGTGCAGGATGAGCCCACCACGGGCGGACAGCCGCTATGACGGCGGCACCGGGGACGTACCCATGCGCCAGCACGATCGCCGAGGCGTGATCCAAAGACTCGGGGAGCGCGGCGCCCGCTACCCTCCCGACTCCATGAACGAGGAGCGCTCACACACTCCACCCGAGAACCCCCAGACGGGGGCAGGTACGCGGCCTCCAACTCCGAACCCTCCATCGGGGGAGGGGGAGGGGGAGGTGACGGCGCTGTGGTTGCTCGGTCGGGTTCCACAGGACGTGCTGCCGTGGCCGCTGCTGCGGGCGGAGCGTGCCGGTCGCGAGCCTGGCCCGGATGTGCGAGAGGCGGTCTTCCTCCGTGACGGCGTAGCGGTCGCGGGCGATGTCGAGGTGCACCTGCCCGCCTCCGACTCCCGCCGCCACGGGCACGAAGGCGACCCCGCCTACGACGGTGTGATGCTGCACCTGGTCTGGGAGGATGACCTCGGACACGCGGTTCCGCTGGCCGGTGGCGGCAGCGCACCGACGGTGGCAATCGGACCCGCGCCGCCCACGCCGGAGCAGCTGCAGGCTCGCCTGCATCTCGGACCGCTGCTGCCCCCGCCATGCGCAGCCCTGGCGGCAGCGCGACCGGCCGAGGTGACGCATGAGCTGGTGCGGGCGGAGGGGCGGCGACGGCTCGCGGAACAGGTGTGGCGTGCCGCCCGGCTCGCCGAGGCTTCGGCTGGGACGGCGCGTGGCGCGCGCTGCGTGACCGTGCGCAGCGGTCGAGTGCCGGCCGCCGGCAACGCCGGTCACAAATCGATCACCGCAACGAGATAGACCGCAGAGCAGCCCATGGTCGCTGCTCGAGCGGCTGGTGCGAGGTCGCCCCGGCACGCTGATCGAGGCTCTACGTGGGCCTCCGCTCGCCCCAGACGCGCTCGGCGCAGGGCGCGCAGCGGAAGTCGGCCGGAACGCCGTGCTGCCACTGCTGGCTGCGCGCGCCGCCGCTCACGACGATAGCGAGCTGGCGCGCTGCAGCTCCGCGCTCGTCGCCGCGTGACCCGCGCCTCGGCCGTACGGGCGCACGCGAACGCGGGCGGTGGTGCGCTCTGGGCTCAGGGGTTGCTGCACCTGCAGGAGCTGTGGTGCGAACGCGGCGGCTGCGGGGCGTGCCCACTCTCGACGAGCAGCGAGGGCCAGAGTGCCGCAGTCGGAGCACAGTAGGTCGAGGCTGTGCCTCACTGTGTATTCCCTGCGGGACTGGTCCACCCACCCGCCCTTTCTCAGCGAGGGCTTTGCCCCCACTCCCCCTTTGGCACTCGGTGACGCTACCGTGTGCGCCGCGCCGAACAGCAAGCGGGCACGAGCGTGAGATCGAGGTTCATTCGCCTGCGCCTCGAGTCCTCGGTCGGCTGCGTTCGAGCAGCAAGTCGTGGGGCCACCGCAGAGCGCCACGAGCGACACCGTGCCCCTTGTGCGAAGAGGCGGAGCCTCTTCCTCCGCCCGGCGAAGTCGGCTATGGAGAGAGGCGAAGCCTCCGACGGGCTGTTGAGAAGATGTCGAGCGGGCCTGCGGGGTCCGTCGTCTCGTCGAGGTGGCGGAAGGCGGCGGCTCCGATCATCGCGGCGTTGTCGGTGCAGAGTGCGGGCGAGGGGATGAAGAGCGGCAGCTGGGCGCGCTCCGCGAGCTGACGGCGCAGCTCCGCGTTGGCCGCGACGCCGCCGCCCACGAGCAGCGCCTGCACGCCCTCGCGCTCGGCGACGCGCTCGGCCTTGCGGGAGAGCACGTCGGCGACCGATTGCTCGAAGGCCCATGCGACCTCGGCGACAGGCGGAGCGTCGTCGCCCTGCACGGTCCGCAACACCGCAGTCTTCAGGCCGGAGAACGAGAAATCGTCGCTGCCGCGCAGCCACGCGCGCGGCAGCTTCAACGAACGGTCCTGTGCGGTGAGCGCGAGCGCGGAGAGTGGCGGGCCGCCGGGGTAGCCGAGGTCGAGCAGGCGCGCGACCTTGTCAAAAGCCTCGCCGGCGGCGTCGTCGCGGGTACCACCGAGCCGCCGGAAGCGGCCATGATCGTCCATCAGCAGCAGCTCCGTGTGGCCGCCGGAGACGACGAGCGCCAGCGCAGGCAGCGGCGGCTCCTGCTCGCCGAGCCAGTTCGCACAGACGTGACCCTCGATGTGATCGACAGGGATCAGTGGCAGCCCACATCCGTAGGCCAGCCCACGGGCCGCGTTCAGCCCGACCACCAGCGCACCAGGCAGCCCCGGCCCCGCGGTGGCGGCGATGGCGTCGAGGTCGTCCCAGCCGCACTCCGCCTGTCGCAATGCCTCACGCACCACGGGCAGCACGGCGCGCAGGTGCTGGCGCGCAGCGACCTCCGGGACAACGCCGCCCGTCTCCGCGTGCAGTTCGTCCTGCGAGGCGACGACGCTGGAGAGCGCGCGGCGCCCATCGACGACGACGGCTGCGGCCGTCTCATCGCACGAGCTCTCGATCGCGAGGATGCGAGTCACGTCAGCTCCTTAGATGGCGATCGTAGCGGGCGAGGCAGAAGCAGGCGATCCGCGAGGTGTGCTAGGGCGCTGTGCGAATCAGGGCAGTGGCGCGAAGGCGTAGATGCCATCGCCGGTGAGCACATACAACTCCGCGCCATCCTCGGAGAGCGCTAGCCCTCGCAGGTCGAAGAACGTGGGGTGCCGGTATTGCGCCACGAAGTCGCCATCGCGCTCGGACGCGACGATGCGGCGGCCCCCGCGGTCCGCGACGTAGAGGCGGCCGCTCACCGGATCGCCGACCACCCCCGCCGGCGGCCGCGGCGGCTCGTCGAGGCCCTGTAGCAGCAGCGGCTGCTCGCGACCGAGGCGGAAGCGACGCAGCGCGCCCTCGGCGTCCAGCATGTAGAGGTCACCGTCCACGAAGAGCGTCTGCGTGCCATCGATCGGGATGCCGCCCAGCAGACCGGTGCGCTCCGAATCGTAGCCCGCACCCGCCGTGAGGTAGCGCCAGACCTCGCCTCCGTCAGCGTCCAGCAGGTAGAGGCTGCCGGAGTAGACGGCGATGCCCTGCACCGACTGCACCTCGGCGGCATCGCGCAGCTGCAGCACCTCCGGTTCGACCGCCCCGCCGTCCCCCTCGGAGGCCGGCTGCGGGGTGAAGGCGAAGAGCGTACGAGCGGCGTCGAGCAGCAGCAGCCGCTCGCCAGCAGCGTCCCAGGCGATGCCGATCGGTGCCTGTGCGACGGCGCCTGCGTAGCGTTCGCCACTGCGGTAGACCTCCTCTGCCAGCGCGACACCGCCCTGCTCGCCGTCCGGCAGCGCGATGCGGAACAGGCGGCCGCTGGCGTCCTCGACTAGCCAGAGCGCCCCACCACCCACGACCACAGCGCTCGGCTGCACCGGCGCGGTGAGCGCACCCTGGAACTCGATCACCGTGCGCAGCGCGCCAACATCGACGACCACATCGAGCCGGGCGACCGCGGCCTGCGCGCGCGCATCGAGCGCGATCAGGCGCACGTCATCGGACGCGATCGAACGAGCGCGCACGATCTCGGCGAGCGCGGCGTCGAGCGCCGCCCGACGCTCCGCGGAGCCCTCTGCGTTATCCACGACATCGAGTTGCAGCTCGGCGGCGGCGACCGCTTCCGTGAAGCGCTGCTCGCGGTCTTCGACCAGCAGCGGGGGCAACACGGCACGAGCGAGCAGAACGATCGCGAGCAGTGCCACGGCGACGATGCCGATCGCGCGCCAGGGCAGCGGAGCGACGTCCGCTCCCGCAGTTGCGACGCGCGCGCGTCGCAACTGCGGGAGCGGACGCGATGGACCGTCGGATTGTCCGTCCAGGCCGCCGGAGTCCAGGTTCCCGCCGTCGTCGAATGGGCGATCGGGCGTCGCCGCTCGTGGCGCGGCGGTGAGCTCAGCGGGAGCGGGCGAGAGATCCTCAGCGCCTTCGATCTCGGCAACCAGTACGGCTGTCACATCCGGCAATCCGCGCGTCTGCATGAACAGTTCGGCCAACGCGCGCTCCGGGCCGGCGGCGAGCATCGAGGTGATCGCATCGTTGTCGAGTGATTGCTCGACCACGCTCGAGACCAGCAGCGCGTCCTGCGCCTGCAGTGAGAACGTGCGGAAGAGCGGCTCGACCGGGGCGCTTCCACCGAGCGGCGAAGCGGCCGGCTCGCCCGCGGTGGTCAGTCGCTCCGTGCCCCCGCGCCCGGAGAGGTAGACAGCCCCGGGACCGGCGATGGCGATCGTCGCCTCGTCATCGCGAACCGCGAGACAGGTGACGCCGACCGCGATCTGGTGCTCGCGCAGGGATCGCCGGTTCCACTCCTCCAGGTTGGCGTGCGCCTGCTGAACGGCGCGCAGCAGTCCGCCGGTAATCGAGAGCGACTCACGCGCGAACAATTCAGCGACGGCACCCGCGACTTCCTCGCCGAACTCGGCCGAGCGATCGTCGAGGGGCTCCGCGAGCACGAGCAGGCGGACGGGGTCTTCACCGCCCGTGCGGGCGCGATCGACGAGCCACGGGCCGTGCTCGCGCACCTCGCCCTCGACGATCGCGTAACGCCCGACCCAGATACCCATGCGGTGGCCCGTTGCAGGAGGAGCGGCTCTCGGCGCGCGTTCCGGCATCGGCGCGCCGCGATCTGGCGCACATGATACCTCCACCCCCCGTGAGGGGCTGCGGAGCGCGGCGCGGGGGGTGGAGTAACTAGCCGGTGGCGGCTGACTGCGGGGCGAGCACGTACATGCAGCCTTCATCGCCACGTACGCGGCAGTTGGCGAGACGGGCGTCCATGCCGGTGAGCTGCTGAACGTAGGCGGTGTCAATCGCGCAGGCGGCGGAGTTCTTACGCGCGACCTCGGGGTAAGGGCACGTGCGCTCGTTGAGGATAAAGCTGTCACCGTCTCGCGCCCAGTCTGCTACGACGGAACGTGACCGCAGAATCGCGCAGGTCGCCTCGACACGCTGTTCGGGGGAGCCACCGGCGAGCTGCTCGACGTGCGGCTCGGCCATTCGCGTTGCTATCCGTTGGATCGCGTTCTGGAAGTTCGCGGAGCCGGCCTGCTCCCGCATCTCATCGAGCAGAATGGTCGAGAGCAGGTCGTAGTCCGTCGGGAATGTCGCTTCGCCGCTCGCCGTGAGCGAGTAGACGAGCGCCGGGCGGCCGACCTTGCCGCGTTCTTCGCGCGTCCCGACCAGGCCGGTCTGCTCCAGCACCATCAGATGTTGGCGAATGCCGGACGGGGTCAGGCCCAGGACGTCGCCCAGTTCACGCACCGTCGCCTCCGGTGTCAGCCGCAGGTGGTCGAGGATTTGCTGTCGAGTTTCCTGCATCATTCAGGGCTCGATCCGACTGTTACGCGTGAACGCTCTCGTCAAGACGAGAGTTCATCATATACACAGCGTTGACATCCGTCAGAGGTAACGATCTCCCCCGGTTTCGATGTTGCGAATAGTTTGATTCAGGCCCAGCATCAGCTGTCAGAAAATCCTCAGAGGTGGCGAAATGACCGACGAACCACTGCTGCACCGAGCGCACGCCGATCTGATCGTGGAACGTGCCGCGACGCAGCTCCGTGAGCTGCTGAAGACCCTGGCGGCGGAGATCGATCCCTTCCCGCCGTTTCCCGGCGCAATGTTCGCGTACGGCATCGAGGTCGAGCCTCCTGTGGGGAGTGGCGACCAGTACGGCTGCGTGATCCTTGCGGAAGACGGCGACCTGTACGAGCTGAAGATCGGCGTGGACGTGGAACAGGCCACGAGTGGAGCCGGGGTGGCGGTGCGGTCGGAGGACCGCGTCAGCCTCGACGATCTGCCCCCGGCGGAGTACGCCGGTTACGCCCACCGCGCGGTCACTGCTGCAGTCGAGTACCTACTCAGCCAGCAGGACTGAGGGGCGACCTATTCGGGTCGCAGCGAGATGCCGCGTTGCACGTCGGCGGGTGCGAGGCCCGCGGACTAGGTCGCTTCGATGGCGCTCCGAGCGCCGTCAATCGTGAACTGCATCGTGTCACCCTCACGCGGCCCGCAGACGTTTTCGCCGACGACGCAAAGCACCCAGAAGCCATCGCCGTCGACCTCCGTCTGCTCACAGACGACCTGCTCGCAGCCGGGCGCGTGTTGAAGACCATCACCAACTCACCTTCGGTCAGTCCGAAGCCGTAGTAGATCGCCGGTGGCGCCGTAGCACCCTGCGCGCAGCCCGGCACGGGCGTGCGGATAGCCAACGGAGTCGCCGTCGACTGTGTCGCGTTCGCTGCCGGGCCCGGCGACGGGCCACCACCCGGCCCGTCCGCACCGCCGCCGCAGCCAGTGGCGAGCGCCACTGGCTGCGGCGCGACAGCGAGAAGGCGGGCGGGCAGGCTCAAGTCTGTATCAGCTTGCTGATGTCGAGCACGAACATCACCGCGCCACCGACGCGCACCTCGATCGTGCCGCCGCCCGCGGCCTCGGAGTCTTCGAGGAAGGGCAACTGCTGCACGGGAATCGACTCGTTGCGCAGCGGGAACTCGCGGTGCAGCATCGCCACCACCTTCGGGACCTCGGATGCGGGAACTCCGACGAGGATCGTGCTACTGCCGCGCTTCAGGAAGCCGCCGCGCGAGCCGACTTTCGTGCCGCCGAAATCGAGCGCGCCGAGCTGCTCCAGAACGCGCTCACCGTCCGCTTCGGGGACGACAATCAGACACAACTTCGAGCTCTCAGTTTGTTCTGTCATCACGACCCCCGTCCGTCTGTCCGCCCTACCGGTTCATCCCGGTCTGTCGGCGGCTCACTCTGCGTGAAAGGTACCGGACTTGCCGCCGGATTTCGCGACGAGGCGGATCGCTTCAATCCGGATCGTGCGCTCCACAGCCTTGCACATGTCGTAGATCGTGAGCGCGACGACGCTGACAGCGGTCAACGCTTCCATCTCGACACCGGTCGGGGCGGTCGTGCGAACCATCGCCTCGACCTCGATCGCTGAGCCCTCGGCGTCGGGGGTGAGCGAGACCTCGACGGCGCTCAACGGCAGCGGATGGCAGAGCGGAATCAGGTCGGGCGTGCGCTTGGCGGCCATGATCCCAGCGATGCGAGCAACGGCCAGCACGTCACCCTTCGGCACCTGCCCGTCGACGATCAATCGCAGCGTCACCGGTAGCAGTTCGACGCGGCCGCGTGCCGTCGCCTCGCGTACCGTCACGTCCTTCGTCGACACATCAACCATCCGCGCGCGGCCCTGCTCGTCGAGGTGCGAGAGCCCCTCGGAGGATGACGCGGCGGCGGCGGCCGTGGTGCGGCTCGGCTCGCTCGTCACGTCAGCCGCCGATGAAGGACATCTCGACGCGCGGCATGTCGGCCGCCGCGTCGGAGCGCAGCTCGGAGTAGCGATCCTCTCGCGCCGTCCAGACGCCGCGGACGATCTCGGTGAGCTCGTCGTCGCTCGCGCCAGCGCGCAGCGCCTCGCGCAGCTCGAGACCATCGACGGCGAAGAGGCAGGTGTAGAGGCGCCCATCGGCGGAGATGCGCGCCCGCGTGCAGGTCGCGCAGAACGGCTCGGTGACCGAAGTGATCAGCCCGATCTCGCCTTCGCCATCCGCGTAGGCCCAGCGCTTCGCGACCTCGCCGTCGTAGTTGGCCTCCAGCGGGACGAGCGGCAGCGCCGCGTTGATCTGTTCGACGACCTCCGCGGCCGAGGCCACCTCGTCGAGCTTCCAGCCGTTCGTCGTGCCTACATCCATGAACTCGATGAAGCGCACGATGTGGCCCGTGCCTTTGAAGTGGCGGGCGAGATCGACCAGCGTGTGGTCGTTCACGCCCTTGCGTACGACACAGTTCACCTTCACGGGCCCGAGGCCCGCGCGCTCTGCCGCCTCGATGCCCTCGAGAACGTGCGAAACCGGCACATCGACATCGTTCATCTCGCGAAAGACTTCGTCGTCGATCGAGTCGAGGCTGACCGTGACGCGGTCCAGCCCGGCGTGCGCGAGCGCCCGCGCCTGCGAGGCGAGCAGCGAGGCGTTGGTGGTGACGGCGAGGTCGATGCCATCGATCGCGGCCAGCATCTCCACCAGCTTCGACAGGTCGTTGCGCAGCAGCGGCTCGCCGCCCGTCAGGCGGAACTTGCGGACGCCCCGCGAAGCGAAGACGGAGGCGAGGCGGGCAATCTCCTCGAAGCTCAGAATCTCGTCGCGCGGCAGAAACTCGAAGTTCGGGCCAAAGACCTCACGCGGCATGCAGTACTGGCAACGGAAGTTGCAGCGATCGGTGACGGAGATGCGCAGGTCGCGCAGCGGCCGCTGGAAGCGGTCGAGCAGAGGCTGCTCAACGTCGGGCAGGGCAGAGTCGGGGGAGCTGCTCACGAGCAATCCTTCAGATCCGTGGCAAGAAAACGCTGCTACGACAGGAGCGTCAGAACGTCGATCATCGCACGGATGGCCAGCGCGCGGTGGCTGATCGCCTCCTTGCGCTCGCCGATCTCCGCCATCGTCAGTCCGTCTGGCAGCTCGAAGACCGGATCGTAGCCGAATCCGTTCTCGCCGCGCGGCACCTCGCTGATGCGCCCCTCCACGACGCCCTCGCGGGCGTGAGTCTCGCCGCCGGGCAAGGCGAGCACGACCAGCGCGCGAAAGCGGGCGGTGCGAAGGGCGCGCGGGACGCCTCGCAGCTCCTCAAGCAGCCGCTGCATGCGCAGGCCGTCGCCACTCGGGATGCTGACCCCGCCGTAGCGCGCCGAGAAGAGGCCGGGGCGACCGTCGAGCGCGTCGACCTCCAGTCCGGAGTCGTCCGCGAGCGCCGGCATGCGCGCGACGCGAGCGAACGAGGTGGCCTTGATCGTCGCGTTCTCCAGGTAGGATCTACCGCCCTCGATCGGGTCGATCGACGGCAACGAGAGCTCGGCCGGCGTCGCGACCTGCCAGCCAGAGTCGGCGAGCAGATCACGCAACTCGACCGCCTTCGCGGCGTTGTTGGAGGCGAGGACGAGGCGGCGCGGCCGACCGGCGCGATTAGACATGCTCGATCCTCCGAACCGTTCAGGATAACCAGAGTTGCAAGACGCCTAGACGTCCGCCCAGCGCGACTCCATCTTCGCCGCGACAGCGGGCATCGTCGTGTACTCCATCTCGTCGAGCGGGAGGCGGTGCGGCTCGAACGGGCCGTGCTTGCGCAGGTAATCCGCCACGGTGTTCGCCTCTGTGCGAGCGTTGTCGAACGAGGGGTCGTCGAACATGTCGCGCGGGCCGATCAGCTTGCCGTTGGCGAGTTGGAAGCCCAGTGCGACGACGCGCGGCGGGCCATCGAAGCGGCTCGCCTGTGCGTCCTTGAGCGCGACCGGCATCAGCGGGCCGTAGTGCGAACCGCGCATGAAGCCTTCCACCGCCCAAGCGGTGGTGAACGGCTCCAGCACCTCACCAACGGCCGGGAAGTCGCCCTGGCAGCGCACGACCGCGGCCGGGTCGTCGTTGCCGACGTAGCGGCCCGCGATTTGCGAGCGCTTATCAGTGGACGAGACGCCCGCGACCTCGCCGTTGCGGGTGATCACGCGCTTAATTGCGTAGCGCGCCGGGGAGCCGATGAAGACCAGCAGGTCGTACATCTCCTGCGGCGTGTTGAGCACGATCTTCTTCGCTCTCTTCACGTCGTGGACCTCGAACGCGAAGCCATCGTGCATCGGTTCAGCGATCACCAGTCCGGCCGTGTTGAAGGGGTCGGCAAACATCTTATAGAGGGGGATATTGAATGCCCCGGTCGAGATCTTGTCGGCCATAAATACGATCACCGGCTCCGAGGGACGCTCATCGAGCTCCAGCTCGGCCGAGCCCGGCCCCGCGCCCTTGATGTCGCCGGAGAAGGCGTCGACGAGCAGATCCTGTCCGGCACCATAGAGCTTCAGCTTCGTCGCGACGGTGGCACCTCCGACGAAGGTGTCCCAGGCGAGCGTGTGCACGTCCTCGTCATTCTCCCCGCGCTCGTGGGACATGATCAGGAAGAGGTCGTCGCCACAGTACGAGGCGTGACCATCGAGCAGCAGCCCGGACTGGACCGCCTGTTCCAGCGCCTCGCGGCCTGCATCGAGCACTTCTGGGTGCATCGCCGAATGGCCGACGAAGCCACCGACGGCAGCCTTGATCACGCTCAACGTCTGTCGCATGAGCTCCTCCGCCTGGGTTCCGCGTACTCGTCTCGCCGATGCGTAGCGGTCGCGCGATTCGCTCGCTCGGGGACTGTCGTTTCGGCCGGCCCCCTGAGCAGTGCGGATCCTATCGATGCCGCCCAAGGGCGGTCAAACGGGCGCCGATCCGAACGGGGCGACGGCCCGCTACACGCCCGCCTGAGACGCGACTTGCGCTTCAAGATCCTCGATCGCCTCTTCCGCCAGCGAGCGTGTGCGCGCCTGGACATCCCAGTCGAGGTGCGCGGAGTTATCCATGAAGGCGCGCAGGGTCGCCAGGGTCTCGCCATCCCTCAGTCGCTGGTGGTCGGCGTCCAGTGCGCGGAAGCCCTGCAGTTTCCTCGGCCCCTCGCGCCCGCCCTCGGAGATGTACCAGTCTCGGAAGGCGATGCCGCAGCCAGCGGCGGCCATCGCCGCGCCAAGCGGGGTCGCACGAGGCGGCACCCCGGCCGCCAGCGCTCGTGCGGTCACACGCTGGCCGGATGAGTCGTACTCCGCCATCAAGTGTCCGCCCGCGGGCACCAGCGAGGCGAGTTGCGCGAGCACGCCCCACAGCACGCCTTCCGGCACCGTCACCTCGCGTCCGTCGGGGATCACCAGCCGTTCGCTGCAGTCGATCACCTCGACCCAGTTGAATCCCGGGTAGGGGCCGGAGTTCACCATCCCGAAGACCAGCGGGTCCTCCGGCCGGCCGAGTTCCTCGCTGCCCAGGTAGATCCGGAAATAGCGTGCCCCGACCGAGTTCAATGGGCCGAGCCACGGTTCGAGCGTGAGGTCGTCACCCACAGGCTTCGCGTGCCAGCCACCGATCGGGTGCTCGGCCTCGTCCTCGATGCGACGCCAGCGAGGGTCGCTGCCGGGTGCTGCGGTCTGCGGTTGTTGTGCCATGACGAGAGACGCTAGCAGCCCCCCTCGGGGTTGCAAAGTCTTTGGGGTCGCGAAAGGGGTGCGCGGACGTGGGAGGGCAATCGAGGCGTCGGCACCCTTCGACAGGCTCAGGGTGAGCGGAGGGAAATTGGTTCCGCTCTCGCCTACACTCCGAACATGACCACTGACGAGGGCCTGCAGGCATACGTTGGGGCCGTGCGGCGGTTGCTCGCCCACGGTGGCTTCGAACGCACGGGCAACCCGGCCGAGGCGAAGAAGTTCGACATCAGCCACATCCGCGCCTTCCTCGATGCGCAGGGACGACCGGATCGGCGGCACACCGTGCACATCGCCGGATCGAAGGGCAAAGGATCGACGGCGACGATGGTGGAGACGGTGCTGCGCGCCGCCGGTGTTCACACGCTGCTCGAAGTCTCCCCGGATCTGCATCAGGCCCGCGAGCGCATCTCGATCGATGGCGACCACATCGGCTATGCCGAATTCGCGGCAACCGCCGAGCGGCTGCTCGGCGACGCGGCGAGCGAGGGCTGGTCGTACTTCGAGCTGCTGACGGTGATGGGCTGGCTGGCCGCCGAGGAGGCGGGCTGCGACTGGCAGGTGCTCGAGTGCGGCCTCGGCGGGCAGCTCGACACGACCAACGCGGTCGGACAGAAAGCCGTCGCAATCGTCACGCCGATCGATATCGAACACGCCTCGATCCTCGGCGAGACGATTCCGGAGATCGCCGCCGAGAAAGCCGGGATCATCAACAGCGACTGCGCGGTCGTCGTCTCGCCGATGCGCGGCTCCGCGCTCGACGTCATACGCGCCACAGCCGACGAGGCCGGTGCGACGCTGCACTCGATCGACGAGCAGTGTGCTATCCGCGTCGCGAGCCAGAGCCTGGAGGGGCAACAGATCGACCTCAAGACCCCGCTGCGCACCTATCGAGGCCTGCGGCTGCGCCTGGTCGGGCCGCACCAGACGCAGAACGCCGCAGCCGCCGTGCGCGCGGCCGAGCTGGCGTGGGAGAGCATCGGCGAGGAACTGCCGGAGGCGGCGGTCAAAGAGGGCCTGGCGGGTGCCCGCTGCCCCGGCCGCTTCGAGTCGATCAAGCGCAAGCCACTGACGATCGTGGACGGCATGCACACCCCGCTGGCCGCACGCCGCTTCAAGCAGACGGTCGCGGGGCTCTCGCTACCGGGACAACGCGCCTATGTCGTCGGACTGCTGGACGGCAAACAGACGGAGGAGATCGCGAGCGTGCTGATCGAACCCGGCGACACGGTGATCGTCGCGCCCCCCAACACACCTCGTGCCGCCGACCCGACGGAGGTAGCCCGCGTCTTCGCGGAGGCCGGGGCGATCGTGCAACAGGCACCGGATGTCGGTGGCGCGATCGACGTCGCTGGCCCGATCGCCGGGGAGAGCGGCGTCGTCTTCGTCGTCGGCAGCCTCTACACGGCCGCAGAGGCGCGCGAGCAGTTGCTGGCGGTCACCGGCGACCGCGCCTTCGGTCTGCGCTAGCCGACCCAAACATCGGAGTGCGATAAACTCGCCTCCCAGTCGCAGCGCGATGACGATCGGAGCAACGATGCCGAACAACGGGACGGACGCCAGCGGCCGACGCCGCGTGGTGATCACCGGCATCGGCGTCCTCAGCCCGCTCGGCAACTCGGTCGATGAGATGTGGGAGGCGGCAATCGCCGGGCGTTCCGGCATCGGACGGCTCTCCATCCTCGATCAGATCGACAACCCGGAGGCATACGGCTGCCAGGTCTCGGGTGAGGTTCACGACTTCGAGCCGACTGACTACATGGATCGGAAGGTCGCCCGCCGCATGGCGCGTTTCTCGCAGTTCGCCGTCGCCACCTCAAAGCAGGCGGTCGCCAACGCGCAGCTCGACCTCACGGTGGAAGACCGCGAACGCGTCGGCACGATCGTCGGCAACGGTGGCGGCGGGATGCCTGACACCGACAAGGCGATGCGCACGATGATCTCGCGCGGCGGGATGAAGGTTGACCCGCTCTACATCGCGAAGATGCTGTCGAACATGGGTGCCGGCAACGTCACGATCCAACTTCAGTTGCTGGGCTACACAAACACGGTGACGACGGCCTGCGCGGCCGGCACGCAGGCGATCGGCGATGCCTCCGAGGTGATCCGGCGCGGCGCGGCCGACGTGATGTTGGCCGGTGGCTGCGAGGCCGGGATCAGCGAGCTGGGACTGGCGGGATTCTCCTCGATGCGCGCACTCTCAACGGCGCACAACGACAACCCGGCGGTCGCATCACGGCCGTTCGACCGCGACCGCAGCGGGCTCGTCCCGGCGGAGGGCGGCGGCATGCTGGTGCTTGAGGGTCTCGACCATGCACTCGCGCGCGGCGCGGCGCCGATGGCGGAGGTCGTCGGGTACGGCGTCAGCGCGGACGCCTCCTTCCTCGTCGCGCCGGACGAGAACGGCGACGGCGCGCGACGCGCGATGGTGACGGCACTGGCCGACGCCGCGCTGCCCCCGGAGTCCGTCGACTGCGTCTCCGCACATGCCACCGCGACGCAGGTCGGCGACATCGCAGAGACCCGCGCGATCAAGTCTGTCTTCGGCGAACACGCCCACCGCGTCTCGGTCACGGCGATGAAGTCGCAGGTTGGCCACCTGCTGGGCGGCGCGGGCGGGCTCGAAGCCGTCGCGGGCGTCCAGATGCTGCTCACGGGACAGATCCCGCCGACGATCAACCTCGACAATCCGGACGAGGAGTGCGACCTCGACTACGTGCCGCACAAGGCGCGCGAGGCCGACGTCGATGTCCTGATGAAGAACTCATTCGGCTTCGGCGGTCAGAACGCCGTGTTGATCCTCCGCCGGTACGAGCGGTAGCCGATGGCGGTCGCGATCCGAGTCGGGTACGCGCTGGCGATCGGAATCTTCGTGCTGATGACGGTCGCCTCCGGGCTCGTCAGTTTCTACCAGCAGCCCGACGCACCGGACTTCCCACGCGTGACCGGAGTCGCCCGTCCGTTCGCCCAGCCGGGTGTCGAGTTGACCGAAGCGGAGAAGAAACAAGTCGCCGAGTTCGACGCAGCGCAGGAAGCCGCCCAGGTTGAGTACGACGCCGCGTACGAGCTCTACAAGGATGAACTGGCGACCTACAGTCGCAACGCGCTCGCGGTCGTCACGCTGATCGGCCTCGCCTTCATCGTCGGCGGCCTCACGGTCGCGGGAGCGCTCGACACGCTGCGCATCGGGCGGTGGCCTCGTCAGCCTGCTCTGGGGGCTGGGGTACGCGGCCTCGGACGCTGGCAGCATAACGATGTTCATCGCGGCGCTACTGGCGCTGCTCGTACTCGGCGCATTCAGCCACCCGGCATTGCGTGCGCGCCTACAGCGCGCGTTACGGCTGGGCGAGACGGACGAATTGCTGGGCGGTTAGTCGCTCAGGCGGCGGTCAGATCCGGGCTACCGACACCTTCAGGCAGCATGCCGTCCAGTATCAGCTCGAGCGCCATCGTGTGCGCGCAGGTCGCGTTATGGATGAAGAAATCGCACGAACAACGCCAGTGCCCCTCTTCCAGGGCAACGCGGTGTGAACTGTTTTCGCCGCTCACGGAGACGGTCAGTCCGTCCACGTGAAAACGGTCGCGCTGTTCCGCGTAGCGGTGAGCCTTCTCGACCTTGCCAATCATCCCTGAGTGCATGAAATCTCCTGTCGGCCGCGGGGAGAACAGGGTGGTCCGGGCAGACATTCCACGCCGCGGTATACCGCGGCGTGGAATGTCTGCCCGGACCCGAAGTATCCATAAGCCGGACTCCTTCTAGGGCGGAGCCTAGACCGGCATCGATGGCCCGTCAATGGACCATCGGGAAACGTCAGCGAGCGCGTTGCTCAGAGGCCGAGAAAGCGCGCTGAGTTACCGCCGAGCACGGCCGCGCGCTGCGCCGCGTCGCCTACCGCCGCCTCGACGGCGGCCCGGTCGGAGGCCTGCTTACGCAGCGGGAAGTCGGAGCCCCAGAGCGTGAGGTCGCCACCAACGAGATTCGCGACACGCTCGAAGACGTCCGGCTCGTAGAGCAGCGGCGAGGCGGCTGAGTCGAACGCGACTCGCCCCTGAGCCAGCGCGGTGCGCACCTCCGGCATCAGCGCGTAGAACGGGAAGCCTCCGCCCCAGTGGGCGGCGATCACGCGCGCGTTCGGTGCCGAGCACGCCTCGATCAACTCCCATAGCGCACCCGGTGTGTAACCGCCGTCCTTGCCCGAATACTGGTGGCCGGGCTGCTCCGAGCAGTGCACGAGCAGCGCGAGCCCCAGCTCGCCAGTCGCGTACGCGAGCAACGCGGTCGCATCGGTGCCTTCCTCCCCGCTGGGCTGATTGTCCGGCCGCACCTCGCCGAGGCCACGCGCTCCGCGCTCCGCGAGTGCAGCGAGCCGCTCGCGGGCGTCTGGGGCACCGAGGTCGGCGGGCACGAACGGGATCAGTCGCCCGTCGCCTGCGGCGGCCTCCAACAGGTAGGAGGCGTGCTCCTCCGCCAGTGCGCCTTCACGCCACCAGAAGCCGGCGACGACGGAGCGATCGACGCCCGCGGCATCCATCGACGCGATCAGATCTTCCGCGCTGGCCATGCGCGCGGCCGGATCGCCGTACAGCTCTCCGAACGCCGGATCGCTGCGTACGAGCCGATCGCGCCGTTCGATCATGGCGGGCGGGAAGACGTGGCTATGGACATCGACAATCATCAGGGGCATCGTAGCGAGAGGACGCGCCCGCGTCCGTAGACCATGGCGGGGTTTCAGCGTCGTTCCCACGGACGGCGAGTGTCGTGAGCAGCGACCGGGACCGATGCCAGTGCGATCCGACGTCAATATCCACCGCCAGCTCGCGACCGCCACACTCGTGGCGCTGATCGCGGCGCTCGCAATCGCACTCGTGTGGACGCGCCAGCCGTTGGTGATCACTGGCGGCGATGACCTGCTGCGCTGGCTGCGTACCTCCGGCGACCGCTCGCGCGTAATCGTGACGGTCGTGTTCACCACCTTCGCCCTGCTCGGCTATCTCGCGGTCTGGGCAAAGGTCAGCGCACCGAGGCGGGCCGTGCGGCTAGCGGACGGTCGTGGCACGATCGCTGTCGATGTGCTCGCGGAACGTCTCCGCCTCGCCATCCTCGAACGGCCGGACGTGGAAGACGCCGGCGTGCGCGTCGACAACCTGCGAGGCCGGGGCGTGCGTGTCGTGGCGGTGATCGCCGTGACCGCGAACGCGAGGCTGGCCGAGACTGTGGAGGCCGCCACGATGGCGATCGAGCGCGCACTCGATGAACGTGCCGGCGTGCCACTCGCCGAACCTCCCGCGCTCGAACTGCGCTACGAAGAGCTAATCCTCGACCGCCCACGACGAAAGGCCAGCGATGCCGCCTGACCAGGAACGCCCCGCAGACGCACCGCCGCCGCCCGACAGCAACGTGCTGCCCGCCGTGATCGAGGCGCTGCTCTTCGTCTCCGAGGACCCGGTACCCGCTGCCTCGCTCGCTCGCACACTCGATGCCCCTCGCAAAGCCGTCGATCGCGCCCTCGATGTGGTCGCGGAGTCGCTGGCGGAACGGGGCGTGCGACTACAGATCGGCCCGGACGGGGCGCAGATCGTGACGTCGCCCGAGACCTCGCGCTGGGTGCAGTACTTCCTCGGGCTGGAAGCGCAGCGGCGGCTCTCGAACGCCGCGCTGGAGACGCTGGCGATCATCGCCTACCAGCAGCCCGTGACACGCGCGACGATCGAGTCGATCCGAGGCGTGAACAGCGATGGCTCCGTCGCCACACTGCGCGCTCGCGGGCTCGTCGATGACGCCGGGCGCGCGCCGGGGCCGGGCCGCGCGGCGCTCTTCGTCACGACGCAGCGATTCCTGGAACACTTCGGCCTCGAACGCCCGCAGGACATGCCCGCGCTCGGAGACATCGAGACGCCCCCGCCGGACGCGCCGCAACCGATGTCTGGCCTCGACTCCCAGGCGGAGGGCTCACAGCCGGTGGAGACCAACGCGCCAGAGGACGACGCGACAGACGCCGAACCCACTCACGAAACACCCGAGCCTGCCGGCTCATCGGGCGAATCGTCGGGGGAGGCGGAGCCGGACGCGCCCGAGGACGACGAGACGATCGCCGAGCCCGCACCCTCCTCCGAGCAGCTCTAGGGGCGCTCGGTGGTCGTGGTGGCCGTGCAGCTGACGCTACGCCTCATGGATACCCGCAGCCTGAAGCAGAAGCGCGGCGTGGTGCGCTCGCTGGTGGAGCGGCTGCGCAGCCGCCATCACCTCTCCGCTGCGGAGGTCGGGCTACAGGACGATGTGCGTCAGGCGCAGATCGGATTCGCCACGGTCTCGGGCGACGGGCCGACGGCGCGGCAGCAGGCGGACGACGCCCTTCGCTTCATCGACGCTGAGCTGCTCGGACGCGCCGAGGTGATCGGCGAAGAGATCGAAGAACTGGCCCTCTGATCGCGCGCTGGTTGGCGCGACTGGACAAAGAAAAACCGGGATGCGCCCGAGGGGTGGGACATCCCGGTTATCTCTGTATCGCCGTCCGCCCGTCACGGGCGGCCCGCGTGAGCTAGAAGCTGAACGGCTGCGTCAGCTCGATGCGCTGGGTCGCGCGATCGAGATCGCGCTGCGCTTCGGTCAACGTCAGTGCGTGCACCCGGCCCGCGGCCAGCAGAGCGTTATAGTAACTACGTGCACTTGACCTCATTGATGGACTCCCTTCCTTTGCAGCCTGGGCCTACGCCCTCGACTGCAAGCATGTTGTGAAATCTTACACTAGTACTTTCGATGACCTGAGACCCAACGTCAAGTGCTTGTAGTCACAATCACGTTAAATTCAGATGATCGTCATACTTGTCCGATTATACGTTATTCTAACTATACTTGACTAACTTAATCGAGTATAGCGTCTCAACAGGCCCGCCGGAGCGAATTACCCGCCGCTGCCCTTCGAGACGATCAAGGTGACATCACCGTCCGCATCGATCGGTGAACCCGGTTCGGGCGTCTGCGCAAAGACGCTACCCGTAGGGGCTTCTGAAGTATCGACCTCGACCACGATGAAGCGTAGGCCCAACTGCGTCAGCAGCGCCTGTGCCGTCTCGCTATCGACTCCGATGAAGTTCGGCGTCTGTCCCAGCTCGAACGGCGACACGGTCGCGACGGACTGCACGCCGATGCTCGCGGGCGTGCCCGACGTCCCGCCTGAGGAGGGTGACGTGCTCGCCGCTGCGGTCGGGACCACGGGCGTGTCGATGGTCTCTGGCCCGCCTCCCAGCCAGACCAGCGAGAGCACGACGACGGCAAGCAGCCCGATCACGCCAGCAGCCACGGAGAGCATCGGCAGGTTGAGCGAACGCAGCGATGCCCGCGAGCCACCCCGCAGACCGGCGATCGGCTCCAGGCCGATCGGTGCGGGCAGCTCCGCCGGAAGCAGCGAGAGCGCCCCCTCCTCGTTCAAGCCGAGGTGGCGGGCGTAGGCACGCACGAAGCCACGGGTATAGACCGGCGCGGGCAGCAGCTCGTACCGCTCCCGCTCCAGCGCCTCCAGGTAGTCGCGGTTGATGCGGGTGTCGCGCTCCACCTCCGCCAGCGTGCGCCCCCGGTTCTGGCGGACTTCGCGCAACAACTGGCCCAGGCTGACGTCGCTGAATTGCTCCGCGTCCGCCTGATCCGCGTCGGACAGCTCCGCGGCCTTGAGTGGCGGCGAGGCGGAGAGCGACGGCAGCGGCTCAGGCTCACTCTCGGGCGTCACGCCCGGCGCGTCGTCGCCGTCCTGTGGTGCGCGGGGCCCGGTCATCAGACCGCGTCGACGCCCGCGAACGCGACCAGCGACTTCAGCCCGTCCATCGCCAGCCGCGAGCTGTAGGCCTCGGGTGCGTGTTCGATGTCGTAGCGGTTCGTGACCACTTCGTCGATGTGCTCCGCCGAACCCAGCAACTGGACCGTGCGGCGGTACTGGTCGGTGGTCGCGTTCTGCGAGCCGCTGAGCACGATCTCGTTGTAGTGGATGTAGTTCGGGTCGAACGGGACGTCGTCCCCCTTTGGGAACCCCGCGAAGAGGTTGACCACGCCCTGCTGTCGCACCAGCTCCAGCGCGGGCGGCACGAGCGAGGCGATGCCGACGCTGACGATCACGCCGTCCGCACCGGAACCGCCCGTCGAGTCCTTCACTGCGGCGGTGACATCGTCGTTGCCGGGGTCGAGAACCAGGTCCGCGCCCCAGCGGCGGGCGATCTCGCGTCGCTCCGCGATCGGCTCGCTGACAATGATCGGCGCCGCGCCAAGCGCGCGCGCGAGGATCAGGTGCAGCAGACCCATCGGCCCCGCACCGACGATCGCGAGCGATGTGCCGGCCTTCGTCTCGCAGAGTTCGAGCGAGTTGAGCGTGCAGGCCGACGGCTCGGTCAGCGCTGCGACGTCCATCGGCAGGGCGTCCGGGATCGGCAGCACGTGCCCCAGTCGCACCAGCTCCGCCGGGAGCAGCAGGTGCTCCGCGAAGCCGCCATCGAGATCGTAGCCGAGCGTGCGACGGGAGCTGCAACGGTTGCGCCTTCCGAGCAGACAGAAGCGACAGTGCCCGCAGGCGAGGATCGGGCAGACGGTCACACGATCGCCCTCGCTGTACCCCTCAACGCCACCGCCAATCGCGTCGATCACGCCGGCGATCTCGTGCCCGGGGATAACCCCCGGCTCGGCGTGCTTCTCGCCTCGGTAAACGCGCACGTCGGAGGCGCAGAGCGTCACGGCGGCGACGGTCATGCTCAGCTCGCCGGGACCCGGAGTGGGGAGCGGGCGGTCCTCGACCGTTACATCGCCGGGGGCGTTAAAGATCGTCGCGCGCATCGAAGCCATCGTCGCCGCCACCTGCTGTTCGTCCCGTGCCTCGGCGCTGGGCCGATGGCGCTGACCCGGAGTATCGCGCGGCAGGGGACGCGATGCTACCGCATCGTGTGAACGTTCGAGTCAGGAATTCGGGTCGAGGAAGAGTGTGGCTGGGTCGCTAGCTCTGGGAGGCCTTCAGCGCCTTCGTGAGGCGAGACTTGCGACGGGCAGCGGCGTTCTTGTGAATCACGTTCTTGCGGGCCGCCACATCGAGCGCGGCGTGCGCCTCGCGGACGCACTCACCGGCCTCTGCGTCGCCGTCCTCGATCGCCTCGCGAGCGTCGCGCACGGAGCGCGTGATGCGCGTGCGGATCGGGCGGTTACGCTCCGCGTGCTTCTCGTTCTGGCGGATGCGCTTTCGCGCTGAGACGGAATGGGCCATCGATCAATCTCCTGCGAGCCGAAATATCGTAGCGCCCAGGCGCGCCTGATGCACGTCAGGGCTAGACTGCCGTTGAGATGCACACCCGCCTGCCCGCCCTCAACTCATGACTCAGCCCCCCGCTCAGCGTGACGGCGAGGCCAGCGAATCGAGCGGCGCGCGGCGGATGTTCCGCTTCCTGAGCAGCGGCGGCAGGCGAAACAGCGTCAGCAGCGCGGCCGGGATCGTGATCCTGAGCTTCCTCGGCTCTCGCGTGCTCGGCCTGCTGCGCTCGGTAGTGATCGCGGACAGCTTCGGCACCGACCCGGAGCTCGATGCGTACTGGGTCGCCTTCCGCCTCCCCGACCTCGTCTTCCAGGTGCTGGCCGGGGCGACGCTCTCCGCGGCCTTCATCCCGACCTTCAGCCGCGTCGCCCTGCAGGGAGGCGAGGCGGCGGCGTGGCGGCTCGCGGCCAGCGTGCTGAACATCGTGGCGGTGGCGACGTTGGTCGCGGCCTCGCTCGCCTTCATCTTCGCGCCGCTGCTCGTCCCGCTGCTCGCGCCGGGGCTGGGCGAGGCGAGCGGGCGCCAGCCGGAGCTGCACCGGCTGGCAGTCGCACTGACGAGGTTGATGCTGCTCTCCCCGATCTTCTTCGGCATCTCCGGGATGGCGACGGGGATGCTGCACGCCCGCGAACGATTCCTGGCGCCGGCAGTCGCGCCGATGATCTACAACGCCTCGATCATCTTCGGCGCGCTCGCACTCGCCCCGGCGTGGGGCATCCAGGGGCTCGCAGCCGGCGTCGTGATCGGGTCGGGCGGGCACCTGATCGTGCAGTTGCCCGCGTTGCGAGCAGCAGGGGCGCGCTGGGGGCCGACGTTCGAGCTGCGCTCCGAGGGGGTGCGAGAGGTCGCCCGATTGATGGGGCCTCGGGTGCTCGGGTTGGCGGCGGGGCAGGTCAACCTCGTAGTCGTGATCTTCTTCGCCTCGTTCGTCTCGGACGGCGCGGTGAGCGCGATCAACTACGCCTTCCTGATGATGATGTTGCCGGTTGGGGTGGCCGGGATGGCGATCTCCACGGCGCTGTTCCCCACGCTGGCGCAGCAGGCGGCGGCACAGCAACTGACGGCGCTACGCCGGTCGCTCTCCGACGGGCTGCGCGTGATCCTCTTCCTCGCGATCCCCGCCTCGGTCGGTCTGCTGCTGCTCGCTGAGCCCGCAGTGCGGCTGCTGTTCCAGCGCGGCGCGTTCGACGCCGCCTCAACCGACCTGGTGGTCGATGCGCTGATGCTGTTCTCGGTCGCCGTCTTCGCACACGCCGGCATCGAGATCCTCAGTCGTGGCTTCTACGCGCTCTCCGACACACGCACGCCGGTGCGTTTCGCGATCCTCTCGATGGTGGCCAACGTCGCGCTCTGCGCCGCCTTCGTCGCCCCATTCGGCCTGCGCGGGCTCGCGGCCGCCGGGTCGCTGGCGGCAATCGCGGAGTTCGTGCTGCTGCTGCGCGCCTCGCAGGAGCGCCTCGGCGGGCTGGAGATGCGTCGCTCCATCTCGCAGACGGTGATGGCGACGCTGGTGATGGCGGAGGCGATCGTGCTGCTGATGATGCTGCTGCGAGCGGCCGGCGCCGACCCTCGCACGGTGGAGGGCGCGCTGGTGCTGAGCGCGGCGGGCGGGCTCGGCGGGCTCGCCACCTACGCGCTGACGGCCTTGCTCGTCGGCAGCGAGGACTTCACGTTGCTGCGACGGCTACGCGGAACGTAGCCGGCCGCGCATCCGCGGCGGGCGATCGACGCTGCTATACTTATTGCGCCCCCCTTACAAGGGCACCCTCGAGAAGCGGACGCGTCGCGCGTCCCGATCGCTGTGTGCTGAATCCCGGGGCACGAACGCTACTTCAGAGTAGGGAGCACCCGATGCCAACCGACCGAGAACTGACCTGTCGCGACTGCAGTTCATCCTTCGTCTTCACCGCAGGCGAGCAGGAGTTCTACGCCACCAAGGGGCTGCAGAACGACCCCGTCCGCTGCCCGTCCTGCCGCGCGCAGCGCAAGATGATGCGCCCGGAGGATCGCGACGAGACACCGAGCTACGGCGTCTACGCCTCGTGGGGTGGCCGCACGCCCCGACAGCTGCACGTCGCCACCTGCTCCGGCTGCCAGCGCGCCGCAGAGGTGCCGTTCATCGCCCGCGGCGACCGGCCGGTCTTCTGCTCCGACTGCTACAACGAGGAGCGCAAGCGCCAGGAGGCCGCCGAGACCGCCGAGACCGAGGCGATGGCCGCCCGCGCCGCCTCCGCACCGACCTCCAGCAACGAGCCCGAGCTCGAGGGCTCCGGTCGCGATGACGAGGAAGAGGAAGAGGCACGCGAGATCGTGAAGGACGACGAGGCGCTGGCGGACAGTACGCCCGCGCCGCCGACGACCTAACCTCGGGACGCCCGGACAGCGGAAGCGCGTGAGGTCGACCGGCTTCGCGATCATTGCGGCGCTCACGGCGCTCGCGCTGGTGGCCGCCGGTTGCAGCTCCGGCGGCGATGACGACTCGACCACCGCAGGGGTCACGCAGACGCCGGTACCCGAGGCTCCTTTCATCTCCGCGCCGCGGGTCCAGTCGTGGGCCTACCAGCTCCAGGGCGAGAACGGCGCAGATCTCGACCTCGCACCGCTGATCGCCTCGAACTTCGAGCTGTTCGTGATCGACTACAGCCGCGACGGCAGCGACGAGGGGCGATTCACGACCGCCAAGATCGACGAGCTGCGGGACGGAGGGCAGGGCGGTGCACGGTGCTCGCCTACCTCAGCATCGGCGAGGCGGAGTCGTACCGCAGCTACTTCGACCCCGCCTGGAAATCCGATCCCCCACCCTGGCTCGGCCCGACCAACCCCGATTGGGAGGGGAACTACAAGGTCCGCGACTGGGAGCCCGCCAGGCTCGACATCATCGACGCCTACGAGTTCTTTGGACCCGACGGCGAGATGCACGAGCGTGGTGATGCCGCAGCCGAGATGCTCAGCCTCGTTGCTCGCATCGCGGGATCGAGGCGAGAGCCGGGTTTCCTCGTCTTCGCGCAGAACGGTTCCGGCATCGCTGATGCCTTCGATCTACTCCCCGCCGTCGACGGCGGCCACGCCTACGTGAGCACGGTCGGCGGCATCGCCACGGAGGACACCTTCTACTTCGGTGACGACGACGAGGACAACCCGCTCGACATCCAGACTGAGACCGTCGATCAATTGAGCCGCTTCGGCGTCAACGGCAAGGTGATACTCGCCGTCGACTACCTCACGGACGAGGCGAAGATCGCCGACTTCTGCGCCCGCGCAACCAGCGAGGGGTTCGTCCCGCTCGTCACCGTGCGTGCACTCGATCGGGTGCCGGAGCCCTGCCGCTAGCGTTGCCCGCCCTCGGTGCCTCGCCCTACACTCGATGCAGAGGCTGAGACGGAGCGAGTAGCCCGCTGCAGATGGCCGCATGAGCGAACCCGGGACGGTGTGAGCCGGGTGCAAGCCAGCGACGGACGAAAATCCCTCCCGAGCCGCCGACCGAACCCTCCTGGCCCTTCCACTCACAGAAGGGACCAGCGAAGCAGTAGGCTCGGCCGGAGCGCCCACCGTTATCAGGGGCAGTGCCACGCCCTCCCTCGTGGAGGCCGTGGTGCGGTGAGCGGTTCCGCCGCGATCGAGTGATCGCCCGGGACAACGCGGGTGGTACCGCGGGCGTGACGCCCGTCCCGTACATGGGACGGGCTTTGTTGTGCCCACGGGAGCGAGTTCACCGATGGCCAACGAACCCACCAATGGGCATTTCGCAGCGGTCCCTTCGCGCGTCGACTTCGTCGTGGAAGAAGAACGCATCCTCGAACAGTGGGCGCAGCGCGACACCGTCGCGCGCTACCTGAAGCGCAACGAGAACGCGGAGCAGACCCACTCCTTTATCGATGGCCCGATCACCGCCAACAACCCGATGGGCATACACCACGCGTGGGGCCGCACCTACAAGGATCTCTTTCTGCGCTGGCGCAACATGCGGGGCTTCCGTCAGCGCTTCCAGAACGGCTTCGACGGCCAGGGGCTGTGGGTCGAGGTGGAGGTCGAGAAGGAACTCGGCTTCGGCTCCAAGCGCGACATCGAGGCCTTCGGCATCGACCGCTTCGTGGAGGAGTGCAAAGCGCGGGTCGATCGTTTCGCCGACGTGATCACCGAACAGTCGAAGCGGCTCGCCATGTGGATGGACTGGGACAACTCCTACCACACGAAGTCGGACGAGAATAACTACTCGATCTGGCACGCCCTCAAGATCTGCTTCGAGCGCGGCTGGCTCTACGAGGGCGCCGACTCAATGCCGTGGTGCCCGCGCTGCGGCACCGGCCTCTCGAACATGGAGATCGCGACCGAGGGCTACCGGGAGATCACCCACCAGAGCGTCTACGTGAAGTTCCCGCTGCTCGGCCGTGATGGCGAGTCGCTGCTGGTCTGGACGACCACCCCCTGGACGCTCGCCGCGAACGTCGCTGCTGCCGTCCACCCGGAGCTGACCTACGTGCGCGCCCGGCGCGACGACGAGGTGTTCTACCTCGCGAAGGCGGCGCTGGGCGTGCTGCACGGCGAGGTCGAGGTCGAGGCGGAACTGCCCGGCAGCGAGCTGATCGGCTTCACCTACAGCGGCCCGTTCGACGAGCTGGCGGCGCAGGAGGGCGTCGAGCATCGCGTGATCGAGTGGGACGAGGTCGCGGAAGACGAAGGCACCGGCATTGTCCACATCGCGCCCGGCGGCGGACATGACGACTTCCTGCTGGGCAAGAAGTACGACCTGCCGGTGCTGGCACCGCTCGATGAGTCGGGCATCTACGTCGATGGCTACGGCTTCCTCGAGGGTCAGGCCGCGGGCGGGGTCGCCCCGGCGGTCTTCGAGTCGCTGACCGAGAAGGGCGTGATGGAGCGGGTCGAGCCGATCATCCACCGCTACCCGGTCTGCTGGCGCTGCGACAGCGAGCTGGTCTTCCGCGTCGTCGATGAGTGGTTCATCTCGATGGACGAGCTGCGCCACTCGATGATGGACGCCACTCGCAAGATCGAGTGGATCCCGGAGTTCGGCATGGAGCGCGAACTCGACTGGCTGCGCAACATGGACGACTGGATGATCTCCAAGAAGCGCTACTACGGCCTTGCTCTGCCGATCTGGAAGTGCGAGTGCGGTCACGTCGATGTGATCGGCAGCGAGACCGAGCTCGAGGAGCGGGCAGTCGAGGGCTGGGACGAGTTCGTCGGCCACTCCGCGCACCGGCCGTACGTCGACGCGGTGAAGATCGAATGCCCGGACTGCGGCGAGCAGGTGACGCGCACGACAGACGTCGGCAACCCCTGGCTCGATGCGGGCATCGTGCCGTTCTCGACCCTCGGCTACCGCCACGGCAGCGAGGAGTGGAAGACGTGGTTCCCGGCCGACTGGATCTCGGAGAGCTTCCCCGGGCAGTTCCGCAACTGGTTCTACTCGATGCTGGCGATGGCCGCGATCCTGGAGGACACGGAGTCCTTCAAGGCCTGCTTCACCTACGCGCTGCTGCGCGACGAGTCTGGCGAGGAGATGCACAAGAGCAAGGGCAACGCGATCTGGTTTGAGGACGCCGCCGACATGATGGGCGTCGACGTGATGCGCTGGATGTACGCCCGGCACACTCCCGCCAACAACCTCAACTTCGGCTACCACATCGGCGACGACGTGCGGCGCAGGTTCCTGATCCCGCTCTGGAACGTCTACTCATTCTTCACGACCTACGCCAACCTCGATGGCTGGGACCCGGCGACGGCGACCGAGCCGGACGAGAAGCCGGGGCTCGACCGCTGGGTGCTCTCCGAGCTGCACCTGCTGACCCGCCGCGTCACCGACGCACTGGAGCGCTGGCGGCCGGAGGAGGCGAGCTGGGTGATCGAACGCTTCGGCGACTCGCTCTCCAACTGGTACGTGCGGCGCAGCCGTCGCCGCTTCTGGACCGGCGCGGGCGAGGAGATCGACCAGTCCGCCTACTGGACGCTCTACACCTGCCTGACCACGCTCTCGAAGCTACTGGCCCCGTTCACGCCGTTCGTCTCGGAGATGATCTACACCAATCTCGTCGCTGACCGCATCGAGGGCGTACCCGACTCGGTGCATCTCACCGACTGGCCCGACCCCGACGAGGCGGCGATCAACGAACAGCTCTCGGCCGGCGTCGAGGTCGTGCGTCGCATGGTCTCGCTGGGCCGCAGCGCACGCTCGGCGGAACAACTGCGCGTGCGTCAGCCGTTGGCGACCGCGGTGCTGATCCCCCGCACCGACAGCGAGCGAGAGGCGCTGGAACAGCTCGGCGCACAGGTCGCGGACGAGCTGAACGTGAAAGCGATCGAAGTCGTCCTCGACGGTGGCGATCGCCTCAGCTACCGCATCCGGCCCCACCTGCCGGTGCTCGGCCCGCGCTACGGCTCAGAGATGCAGCAAGTGCGCGCCGCGATCGACGCCGCCGACCCGACCGAGGTGGCAGCGAAGATGCGCGCGAGCGAAGCGATCGACCTCGACGGCTTCGAGCTGACCGCCGGCGACCTGCTCGTCGACGTCGAAGCGAACGAGGGCTGGGCCGCCGCCGAGGACAGCGGCTACGCCGTGCTCGTCGACACCACGATCACGCCGGAGCTGGCAGCCGAAGGGCTGGCCCGCGAGATCGTTCGGCGGCTACAGGGTCTGCGACGCGAGGCCGACTTCGACATCTCCGACCGCATCGACGTCCGCTACAGCGCAGACGAGGCCGTGCAGGCCATCTTCGCCGAGCACGCCGCGTACATCGCCGAGGAGACGCTCGCGCTCTCGATCGAATCTGGGGACGCCTCGGACGGTGGGGCATCGGCGGAAGTCACGATCGACGGGCATGACGTGACGCTGGCGGTGACAAAGGCGTAACGTGAAGCGAGTTGTTCTCGTGACGCGGAGCGCTGGGTAAAACTCACCCACCCTCCCGTAGGACGCGGGGGCTTCGCCCCCTGCACCTCCTTCGTTGGATATACGTGGACTCGTTGCACCAGATGCCATCCACTCCAGGGTGGGGGCGTGGGGGTTCTACCCCCACAGAAGAACGGGCGGGCGGGCGGGGCACCCCTGAAGGGGAAGACGCAGCGCGCGGAGCGCGACCGAACCTACTCGGCGGGATCGCCCTCGCTGGGCGCCTCTTCGGCGGGATGTTGGGGGAGGGCCGGACCGGCCTGATCGCCCGGGGCGACGACAAAGCCGCGCAGGATGCGCCACAGCGAGGTGCGCCAGCTCACCTCGACTGCGTCGGCGTGGCCGTGGCGGGGCTCCTCGCGCAGCACGTGCGGCACCTCGGCCGCGATCTCCGCGCCGAAGAGCAGCAGATTGGCGCTCGCGTAGACGAAAAGCAGCAACGCGATGATGCCTCCGAGCGAGCCGTAGACCACGTGGTAGTTCGCCACGTTGCTCAGATAGAACGCGAAGCCCTGCTTCACCACCTCGACGCCGACCGCGGCGACCAGCGCGCCCGGCCAGATGTGGCGCAGCCGTACGAGTTGATGCGGGAGCAACCAGAAGAGGAAGAGGAAGGTGACGAACGTGAGCAGGGTGGGGATCGCGATCGCGCCCGCCGTCCACAACCATTCGAGGCCGCCGAAGCGGTCGCCGGCTGTGACCTGCACGACGCTCCATGCGCCGGTGAGGATGAACGAAGAGAGCAGCAGCACGCCGCCGAGCGGCAGCAACGAGGAGTCGATCAACTTCGCCCGCAACAGCGGGCGCGGGCGATCGACATCAAAGACGACGTTCACCGAGCGATTGACGACGCCGGCCAGCGTCCCGACCGTCCACGCGGCGGCGATCAGTGAGATCACCGTCACCGTGGGCCCCAGATCGGCGAGACCCTCCAACGAATCCGCGATGCTCGTCTGCTCGATCGGCAGTGCGTCGACGATCGCCCTCAACACATCGGCCTGCACATCCTCGTCGCGCAGCACGATGCCGAACGCGGCGATCGCGAGCACGGTGAGCGGGAACAGCGCGAACAGTGCGAAGTAGGAAATCGCCGCCGCCATGTGCGTGCAGCGGTCCTCCACGAAGTTGACGGTCGCGCGACGAATCACCGTGAGCGAGAGCCGCCAGAGTGGACGCGGGGCGGCGCCAGGGGCGGCGCCAGGGGCGGTCGCGGTCGTCACTGAGGGGCCCCACTCTCCTGCTCTGCGGTCGCTACCCCGCCGACAGACCTCGACGGGGCGGCCTCCCTCGGCGATCCTGTCAGGCGACCAGAGCGTCTATCAGGAGTGTGGCCGTGCCCGGCGGCGGTGACCAGCAGCGAGGCCTCGAACTGACCTATCCACGCGCCGTGGTGAAGGTCGGCACGAACCTGCTCACCGCGGGCGCCGAGGGGCTGAACACGGGCGCGATCGCCGGCATCGTCGCGCAAGTCGCGGAGCTGCGAGCGCAGGGTGGGCAGGCGATCGTCGTCAGCTCCGGAGCGATCGTCGCCGGCCGTGATCGCCTGCTCAAGCCAGCGAGTCGACCCAGCGACCAGATGCTCGCCGCTGTCGGCCAGAGCCGCCTGATGTCGATGTGGGACGAACTGTTCGATGCGCAGGGCATCGTTAGCGCACAGGCCCTGCTCACTCGCGACGACCTCGCCGGTCGCCTCGGCTACCTGAACGCGCGCAACACGTTGCTCGGACTGCTCGACCTCTCGGTCGTGCCGATCGTGAACGAGAACGATGTCGTCTCGGTCGAGGAGATCGAGGACTCGGTGATCGGCGACAATGACAACCTCTCGGCGCTCGTCGCCAACCTCGTGGACGCCGATCTGCTGCTGCTGCTCACCGACACGGCCGGGCTACACACCGCCGACCCCGCGACCTCATCGGATGCACGCCTGATCGAGACCGTCGAGCGCATCGACGAGACGATCGAGGCGGCCGCCGCCGGCCCGGGCGAACGCGGCAAGGGCGGCATGCGCACCAAGCTGGAGGCGGCCCGAGTCGCCCTCCAGTCCGGCACGCACGTCATGATCGCAGACGGCAGGCAGGATGGCATCGTATTGCGCGCCGCCAATGGCCAGGCGGTCGGCACCCACTTCCTCCCCGCCGGTGATCGCATCGAGAGCCGCCAGCGCTACCTGCTCTCCGGCCTGCCGGTGCGCGGGCGCATCGTCATCGATACAGGCGCGGCGGATGCGCTGGCCAACGGCGGCACTTCGCTGTTGCCGGTCGGCGTCGTAGAGGCTTCGGGCGACTTCGAACGTGGCGACGTGGTGCAGGTGCATACGCTGGACGGCCGACACATCGCAAACGGGGTCTCGAACTACGGCGCTGCGGACGTCGTCCGGCTCTGCGGCGTGCGTTCGGACCGCATTGCGGAGCTGCTAGGCCACGAGTACGGCGAAGAGATCGTGCACCGCAACAATCTGGTGCTGCTCTAGCGGTTTGTCGCAAGGCGTCACAGATCCTTGAACTATCGCTCCGTCAGCGGATCGGGGCTGAACCCGGCCTCACTCCAGAACTCGGGTGCGCCCGCCTCCTCGACCAGCATGAGCGCCGTCAGGCGAATCGCTCCCAGCCCCTTCAGTCGCTGCTCAACAGCGGTGCCGAGGCGGCGGGCGATTCCAGCTCGGCGATAGTCGGGGTCAACGGCCAGGCGATACATGTTGCCGCGCCACCCCTCTCAGCCCCCGATCAGCGAGCCGACGAGTTGCTCGCCGTCCCACGCGAGCAGAAACAGCTCGCGATCCCGTTCCAGCCGTGCCCGAAGCGGGCTCGCCGTGGCGGTGACGCTACCGATCGTGGAGCGCTCCCATAGCGCGAGTACCGCTTCGAGATCCGCCTTTTCGCACACCCGCAGCGTCACGTTTGACGAGGTCATCGAGCCTCCCCCGCGAAGTCTAATGGCAAACGGGCACGCCGCTCCGCGCTCGTGTACGATCGTTCACCTGATGACAGTTGTTGCCGGTTCCGAAGCCTCCACGAAAGCCGCGCTCGCCCGCGAAGCGAGCCGCCGCATGGGTTCCGTCACCACCGATCAGAAGCACGAGATGCTCAACCGCGTCGCGGACTCGCTGGTCGCTAGCGCCGACGCGATCATCGAGGCCAACGCGCCCGAGATTGAGCGCGGCCGCGAGAAGGGGCTGACCGAGGCCTTTATCGACCGCATGGTGCTGACGCCTGAGCGCATCGAGGGCATCGCCGCGGATGTGCGCTCGGTGGCCGGGCTGCCCGACCCCGTCGGCGAGACGATCGACATGACGACGCGGCCGAACGGGCTGCAGATCGGGCGCATACGCGTACCGCTGGGCGTGATCGGCGCGATCTACGAGTCGCGACCGAACGTCACGATCGACATCGCCGCGCTGTGCCTGAAGGCGGGCAACACCGTCGTCCTGCGATCCGGCAGCGACGCTCACGAGAGCGCGAGCGTACTGGCCGCGATCATGCAGCGCGAAGCAGACGCCGCGGGGCTCCCCGCCGGCGCCGTGCAGTTCATCGACTCCACCGACCGCGAGGAAGTCGGAGCGATGCTGGCGGCGCGCGACGAAATCGACCTGATGGTGCCGCGCGGTGGCGCGGAGCTGATCCGGCGCGTGCAGCTCGAGGCGACGATGGCTGTCGTCGCTGGCGGCATCGGCGTCTGCCACACCTACATCGATGCCGGAGCCGACCTGCAGATGGCCTGCGAGATCGTGGTCAACGCCAAGGTGAAACGCCCCTCTGTCTGCAACGCCATGGACACCATGCTCGTCCACGCGGATATCGCGGAGCAGTTCCTCCCCGCAGCCGCGAAGGCGCTCGCAGAGCACGGAGTCACGGTGCACGCGGACGACCGCGCTGTCCCACTCTGCGCGACCGGCGCGGTCGTGCCGGTCGACGTGGCGGACTACGACCGCGAATGGCTCTCGCTCGACTGCTCCGCGCGCGTCGTGGACTCGCTCGATGACGCGCTCGACCACATCGACCAGCACGGCAGCGGGCACTCGGAGGCGATCGTCACGGAGTCGTACTCGGCAGCACAGCGTTTCCAGCGAGAGGCAGACGCGGCGGCAGTCTTCGTCAACGCCTCGACGTACTTCCACGACGGCGCACAGTTCGGCCTCGGCGCGGAACTCGGCGTCTCGACGCAACGCATGCACGCCCGTGGCCCGATCGGTCTGCGCGAGCTCACCTCCTACAAATGGATCGTGCTTGGCACCGGCCACACGCGCGACTAACGCGACTGAACAGGACAAACCGTGGCTGACTACCTCTATCGATTCGAGCGCGAAGCGCGCACCCCTCACTCGGAGTCGTACGCGATCGAGGACGATCAGCACTCGCTCGGCCGCGTCGACCTGCACTTCACGAGTTCCGTCGCTTACGCCACGCTGGCCGTCCACGAGTCGCTCGACGACGAGGCCGTGCAGCGCCTGATCGCAGAGATCGACGAACGCCTCGTCACCTCCGCCGACCCCTACCGCGAGGACTTCATCGTCACCGTCTGGCGTGGCCGCGAGATCGGCACCTTCGCCGATGAGCCCGACTTCGAGGACGGCGACGAGCCGTCCGACGCCGCTTCCACCTCGCCGTAGCGCCCGCCCATGAGCGCCACACCGGGCGGCATTCCGGACGGCATTCCAGACGATATCAAGGCCGTGATCTTCGACCTCGATGGCACGCTGGTCGACTCCTCGGCGGTGTGGCGGATCGCGATGACCCGGACGCTCGCACTCGCCTGCGAGCGCTACCCGCAGTTGGCCGCGCTGGGCGACGCGAACGAACTGAACGAACGCATCCTCCGGCCAGCAGCGGTGCGCCGCAGCGCCGAGGTCGGCGGCGAGTGGGACGACGAATTCATCCACTACGCCTTTCGTCACCTGCTCACCGAGCACGCGACGCGCGACGACGATTTCGCTGCCGAGCTGCAGGCCGCCTACGTCGCGACTCGCTCGGAGGGTGTCTACGAGACCTACGACGACGCCAGGCGCACGCTCGATGCGGTCGCAAAGCGGTTCCGTGTCGCCCTGATCACCAACGGCCCGAGCGAGAACCAGCGCGCGCGGATCGGGCCACTGGGCCTCGACCACTATTTCGAAGCGATCGTGGTCTCCGGCGAACTCAACATCCGCAAACCCGACCCCGCGATCTTCGAGCACATGCTGCGTGAGCTGGATCTCTCACCCGCCGCCGCGATCTACGTCGGCGACAACCTCGAAGCGGACATCGGCGGCGCACACGCCGCGGGCATGGCAGCGGTCTGGATCAACCGCCTCGGCGCGACCGCCGGCGACTTCAAGCCGGGCGCCGAGATCGCCACGCTGGACGATCTGCTGCCGCTGTTACCGCCTCGCTGAGCGGGCGGGCGGGCCTTGCTCTCCTTCGACAGGCTCAGGACGAGCCGAATGACCAAGGACACGAAGTAGACGATCGCGCCGTGATGCGCTCTGGCAGCCGTTTTCCCAGCGTCCAGCAACAGGGTGTGGGGCGGAGCCCCACGGATCAACGGGCGGGTATGCGGGTTCCATCCAGAAGACACAGCGCGGCGTCAGCCGTGACCGAACCGGGGCTACGCCTTGCGAGCGACCGCGCGCTTCGCCGCAGCGACGACTGCGTCCGAGGTGAGCCCGACGATCTCGAGCACCTCTGACCACGTGCCGGACTCGCCGTAGCGATTCTCGACGCCGACGAACTCCATCGGCACCGGGTTGCGAGTGGCCAGCGTCTGCGCACACATCGCGCCGAGGCCGGAGTGCACCAGGTGCTCCTCCGCGACCACGATCGCACCGGTGTCACGGGCGGCCGCTTCCAGCGCGTCCACGTCCAGCGGGCGAATCGTCGCCATGTTGAGCACGCGAGCGTCGATGCCGGCGGCAGCCAGATCCTTGGCGGCCTGCAGGGCGCGCTCCACCATCAGCCCGTAGGCGATGATCGTCAGGTCGCCACCGTCGCGCATCAGGTCGGCCTTGCCGAGCTGGAAGCGAGTGCCATCGGGGTAGAGCACCGCCGTCTTCGGTCGCGCGGTGCGGATGTAGAAGGGGCCGGGCGTCTTCGCTGCCACCTCCACCACCGCCGCGGCCTCGACCACATCGGCGGGCACGATCACGTTGCAGTGCACCAGCGACGACATCACCGCGATGTCCTCCACCGACTGCGCGGAGGCGCCGTCCTCGCCAGCGGAGACGCCGCCGTGGGAGGCGACGAGCTTGACGTTGAGCTTCGGCTGCACAACCGACATGCGGAGCTGGTCGAAGGCGTGCTCCGCGAAGACTGAGAAGGTGCTGATGAAGACCGCGGAGCCCAGCGTCGCCGCGCCGGCCGCGGCGGAGACCATGTTCTGCTCCGCGATGCCGAAGGTGAAAAAGCGCTCCGGGAATTCCGACGCGAAGAGCCGCGCCGAGGTCGACTTACCGAGGTCGGCGTCGAAGACGACGATGTCTTCGCCCTCCTGCCGAAGGCGGACCAGGGTCGGTCCCAGCGCTTCGCGTGTGGCGGCGGGGGCGGGTACGGTCATCGTCACTTAACTCGCCTCGCCATCGCCCAGCTCGGCCATCGCCTGCTCGAATTGCTCATCGCTCGGTGGTGCGCCGTGGAACGCGGGGTTGTTCTCCATGAACGAGACGCCCTTGCCTTTCACGGTGTCGAAGATGATGCAGGCGGGCGCGCCGCTCACGTCGCGGCCCCACGACAGCGCCTCCTCGACGGCGGCGGGGTCGTGGCCATCGACGTCCGATCGCACCTCCCAGCCGAACGCGCGGTACTTCTCGTCCAGCGGCTCGGTGACCATCACGTTCTTCGTGAAGTCGTCGTTCTGGATGCCGTTGCGGTCGATCAGCGCGACCAGCCGATCCGTCTTGTGGTGCGCCGCGGCCATCACCGCCTCCCACACCTGCCCCTCGTTCTGCTCACCGTCGCCCATCAGCACATAGACGTCGCTGTCGAGGTCGCGGAGGCGAGCACCGAGGGCGATGCCGAGCCCGAACGAGAGCCCCATCCCCAGCGACCCGGCGGAGTTCTCGACGCCGGGCGGCCTGCCCAGGACGGAGTGGCCCTGGAGCCGCGTGCCCGAGCGTCGGAAGGTGTCCAGCTCCTCGATCGGGATGTAGCCCAGCTCCGCGAGCAGCGCGTACTGCACCGGTGTGCAGTGCCCCTTGCTCATCACGAAGCGGTCGCGCTCCGGCCAGTCCGGGCGCTGTGGGTCGTGGCGGAGCACCTTTGAGTAGAGAACGGTGAGAATATCAGTCGCCGAGAGCGATCCGCCAGGATGCCCCGACTTCGCCTCGTAGACCATGCGTACGGCATGACGCCGAATACGACGCGTAAGTGCGCCCAGATCAGGTTGCGTCTCGGTCACCACAGTCGTTCCCCAGCCACTCTTGGGGCGTCAGGTTCCGGCGAGGCCGAGTATACGTGCGGTTTCCCGCATCGGTCTATGCGACGCCGCTCGGGTGTGGCTCAGTGAGGGGGAAGCTAATCTGGCGCGAGTCTACGCTCGGCCCGGTACTCCCGCCTCGCAGCCCGAGTAGCCGCAGACCGGACAGATGTTGCAGCCCTCGCCAAAGACGAGCGGACCGGCGCAATCGGGGCAGCGAGGCCCGTGCGCGGCCATACGACGCAGGCGTCGCGGTGCCAGTGCGGTCGAGTCAGAGGTATAGGGCCGGGCGGCGGTGTGAATGGTTGGTGGCATGATGTGCAGCCTGATTAGTGCATGTGTTCTGATTGATGTCGATACTAATACAGAACATTCGTTCTAGTCAACGTTGCCGGGATTAGCCGAGCAGCCCCGCAACGCGTTCGAGTTCCGGCTCCGGCAGCGGCGCGACGTCGGAGCCTTCCGCGTTCTCGGTCGCCTGGGCGGCCGTTCGCGAAGCGACGACGACCGCCGCCAACCGCGGCTCGCTGAGTGCCCATGCGATCGCGGCCTGCGCCGGCGTCCGAGGCGCGCCCGCAATCAGCGAGGTGACTGCCCCCGCGGCGGCACCGCGCAGCAATTGGCCCCCCGCGAGCGGTGAGCAGCCGATCAGTCCCACGTCGGCGGTCGCTGCCGCGGCGAACACGGCTTCTGCATCCGGACCACCGAGGTGGTAAGGCCACTGCATGATGTCGGCCTCGCCACCTTCAATCGCCGCCAGCGCCTCGGCGGCGTCGGTCGCGGCCACCCCGGCGAAGCGGGTGAACTCACTCTCGCGAAGCGCGGACAGGGCGGCGACGTTGCCCGCATCAACCAGGTACAGTTCGATCGAGGGGTTACCAAGCTGTTCGAGCGCCGCCTCGAGCTGAGTGATGTCGCCGTTGCCGGTCGCCACCAGTAGCACATGCAGTCGCTGCCGCTGGACCACCTCGATGATCGCCGCCGTTGCGCCCGCGTCGTCGATTGCGAACTCGATCAGGGTGCAGCCGGCATCGATCGCTGCGCGCAGCGTCTCGGCGGCGACCTCGCCCTCGGACGGCAGCGAGCCTGTGCCTGCGCCGACCTCGGCGACCATCAGCTCGGTGCGGCCCAGTCTTCGGTACTGCATCGTCAACAAGTCCCTTCGCTCGGCTAGGATGCTCCCATGTCTTCCTTCCTGCGTCTCGCGGTGTTCGCCGGGGTGATCTTTGTCGGCTTCATGCTGCTCTACCGTCCGGCGGAACTGCGCCACGCGGGCCGCCGTCTGCGCCTTGTCGGATTCGCGTACGTGGCCGCGATCCTGATCGGCGCCACGCTGCGACTGCTCGGCGTCTACAGCACCTGATCGCCTCCACCATGACGCCGCTGCACATCCTCATTTGCCCGCAAGAGTTCAAGGGCTCGCTGACCGCAGCCGAAGCCGCCCACGCGATCGCCGAAGGGGTGCGGCGCGCGTTGCCCGCTGCGCAGCTGGTCGAAGCGCCGACGGCTGACGGCGGTCCGGGCACGGTCGAGCTGGTGCACGCCGCTGCGAGTGGCAAGCTGATCGAGGGCCGTTGGCGTGGCCCGCTGGGCGACCTCGTAGATGCCGTCTACGCACTACTGCCTGACGGCAGCGCGGTGATCGAGGCGGCGACCACCGCCGGCCTCGTACTCGTGCCGGAGGCGCGACGCGACCCGGGCACGGCCTCCACCTTCGGCGTCGGCGAACAGATCCGCGATGCGCTCCAGCGAGGCACGCGTCGCATCACCGTCGCCGTCGGTGGCACCGGCACCAACGACGGCGGGGCGGGGGCAGCGCAGGCGCTCGGCCTCCGGCTGCTCGATGGGGCAGGCGAGGTGCTCGGGCCGGGTGGGCTGGAGCTTGCGCGCCTCGACCGCATCGACTCAGCGCAGGCCGAACCACTGCTCGCCGGGGCAGAGCTGCGCGTTGCGGTCGATGTCACCAACACACTGTTGGGCGATGAGGGCGCGACCACTATCTACGGTCCGCAGAAGGGCGTCACGCCCGAGCTCGCACCGCGCCTCGAAGCGGCGCTCACGCGCTGGACGGAGCGCTGCCGCGCAGACCTCGGTATCGATATCGCCTCGGCCGATGGCAGCGGCGCGGGTGGCGGCCTGGCCGCGGGGCTGATCGCCGTCGCGCGGGCCGGCGTCGAGAGCGGCGCTGTACTGGTCGGCGAAGCGATCGGGTTGCCGCAGCAAGTGCGCAACGCCGACCTCGTAGTCACCGGCGAGGGACTGCTCGACACGCAGACCGCGTACGGCAAAGCCGTCGCCTACGTCGCCGCACTAGCCCGCGAAGTCGACACGCCCTGCCTCGCCGTTGCAGGCAGCGTCGCAGCGACGCCCGAGACGATCAGCGACGCCGAAGCGGCCGCCCCCGCCGGCATGCCCCTCAACGAAGCGATCAGCCGCGCAGCGGAACTCGTCGCGGCGGCGGCGGAGCGGGTCGTTGGGCGCTACATCGACACCGCCGAGGCCCGCTCGTAGACTCCGGCGGCGCGAGATATGGACTTCCGAGGGGGTTGTGATGGCTGATCTGAGTGGGCGCACGGCGTTCGTGACTGGTGGCGGGCGCGGGATAGGCGCCTCGATCGTGGCGACGCTGGCGGAGGCCGGTGCCGATGTGGCGATCAACTACCGACGCGACGAGGATGCCGCGAACGAGACCGCCGAGGCGGTGCGAGCGTTCGGCCGTCGCGCAGAGACCTACGCAGCAGATGTCTCCGACTTCGATGCGTGCGAGGCGATGACGAAGCAGGCGCTGAGCGACTTCGTCGGCTTCGACATTCTGGTCAACAACGGCGGCATCGCGTCGCGCGGCAACAGCATCGCCGACACCGACCCGGAGGAGATGCGACGCGTCGTGAGCATCCACGCATTCGGTGCCTTCTACATGTCGAAGCTGCTGGTGCCTGCGATGCGGGAGCGTGAGCGCGGCGACGTGATCATGATCTCTTCCGGCGCGACGCAGGGCCTGAGCGGCAACGGCGCGCCCTACAACATGGGCAAGACAGCGATGGAGGCGGTCGCCTTCTCGCTGGCCAAGGAGGAACGGCGCAACGGGATCCGCGTGAACATCGTCGCGCCCGGGCTCGTCGAAACGGAGATGGGCAAGCGCCTGGCCCGTGCGACGCGTGGCGTGGAGGACATCCATGAGCTCGACAAGAGCTCACCCTTCGGCTTTATCTGCCAGCCGGAGGACATCGCGAACGCCGTCGCCTTCCTCTGCTCCGAGGGCGGGCGCTACATCACGAACCAGCGCATCTACGTCAACGGCGGCGGCTTCTAGCCGCCGGGAAGGCCGGTCCCAAAGGAGGGAGAGAAATGCCTCAATACATGGTGCTGTACCCCTTCACCGACAAGGGCCCCGAGCGCATGAAGGAGACGGTGCACCGCGCCGCCGAGTTCCGCGAGTTGAACGAGACTGCCGGTTTCGACGTGCTCGGCATGGGGTGGACGCAGGGTCAGTACGACCTGATCGTCGCCGTCGACGCCCCGAGTGAGGAGTCGATGGTCACCGGCATGGTGAACATCACCGAGGCCGGCAACGTCGTCAGCGAGACGATGCGAGCGTTCACGCCAGAAGAGATGCAACGGATGATCGGCCCCTGAGATGCCCCCACCGAAGGGCGTCGATGGGCTGATCGAGGCGGGGCGGGACCTCTACGCCGCGGGCCTCGTCACATCGCACGGCGGCAACCTCTCGATGCGCGCTCTCGGCGCGGGCGATGGCGGCACGCTGATCACCGCCACAGGTGCGATGCTCGGCCGGCTCGTCGCGGAGGACTTCGTGCCCGTCGCAGCCGATGGGAAACCCGCTCCCGGGGTGCCTGCGCCATCCTCGAACACCACGATCCACCTCGCGATCTACGCCGCCCACCCGGAGGCCGGGGCCATCATCCACGCCCACCTCGTGCACGCAATCGCGCGCACGCTCGCCGACGACAATGAACTGATCGAGCCCGCGAACTTCGAGGGCAAGCTCTTCCTGCCGCAGGTGCCCGTGCTGCCTGAGGGCTCGGAAGAGACTCCCGAGGTGATCGCGGCCGCCCTCGACCTCGCTACGACACCGCTCGTGATGGTACGCGGTCACGGCTCGTTCGCGATCGGTACGGATATCTGGAACGCGCTGATGTACAGCTCGTCGCTGGAAGAGGCTGCGCAGATTTTGACGCTTACCGGGCGGTAGGCACGACGGACGCGGCGTTGCCGCGCTGCTCTTTCCCTCCGAGGGTGACCCACCCGCCCGCCCTTTGTTCAGTGGGGGCTTCGCCCCGCCACCCCGTTCTGGGACGGAAAGACTTCGTGTCCCGTCACAACGGGCGATCCTTCCTATTAGGTCCCCGACGGCGGAGTGCGATCTATCGGCAGCCAGAGCCTGCGGTCGTCTTCAGAGCGTGTGGTGAGCAGCAGCGGTTCGCCGCCATCGAGGAGCGGCCAGAGGCCCTCACCTGCATCGACGCCGTCGTCGCGGTCCAGCTCCTCGCCGGTCGCTTCGTCGACCACTTTCTCGATCGCGGTCTCGACGCGGATCTTGCCCGCAGTGGTGCGCCCGCGCACGTCCTCGAGGCCTCGCAGTGCGACGTAGTAGCCGTCGCCGCCGCCCGCTCGCAGGCCGGCCGCAGCCAACGCGCCAATCGTGCCGTTTTGGTTATTGCCGAGCGATCGCAGACGCACGTTGCCCTCCGAGGCGAAGCGCCCGGAATCGAGCAGCTTCATCACCTCCTGCTGACTGCGACGGCCGAAGGCGAGGATGTGCGGCATGTCCGAGTGTCGCGACAGCACAGCGACGCCGGGGTCCGCGCCCCGCTCCGCCTCCGCGCGCACGAAGGCGACGGCGTAGTCCTCCACCTCGTCGAGCCCACGTTCGGTCTCGACGACGAGCGCCAACGCGGAGTTGCGGCCGGTCTTGGTGATCCTTGGGCTGTCGAGCAGGCGGTGACGGGTGACGCCCAGCGAGGTGCCGAAGCCCTCGTCTTCGACGCGGGCGGCGAAGGCGCGAACGAGCGGTCCGGTGCCGCCGCCTTCCTCGGTGTCGGTGTCGTCGATACCGATCACGAAGCGTTCATGCACGGAACTGGTCATGACGGACCGGTCATCGCGGGCTGGTCATTCAGGGCTAGTCATTTAGGCAAGGCCCCTTCTCCACGAGTTGGTGATCGTCGATCCCAAAGTGGTGCGCGATCTCATGCACCACTGTCGTCCGTACCTCGCGTGGAATATCGCGAGGGTGGAAGTGCCGCTCCAGCGGCCCCTGGTAGATCACGATACGGTCGGGCAGCGTGAGCTGGTAGCTCTCACGGTCGGTGAGCGGCGTGCCGACATAGAGGCCGAACAGCGCAGCTCCCTGCTCGATGCCCACCTCGGCCAGCTCCTCGGGCGACGGCTCGCGCTCGATCACCAGCTCGATGTTCGCGAGGTGCTGGCGGAGGTCACCGGGAATCGAACGCACTGCGCGCTGCACCAGCCGTCGGAAGCGATCGCGTTGCACGGGTGAGGGCGAGCCGAGCCTGCGAGGCTCAGGCTTGCTGTGACTCGCGAGGCCAGAGCGTGCGGTAGCCATCGCCAACGATCGCGCGCATCTGCTCTTCCTGCTCAAGCTTGAGCAGCTGCGCGTACGCCTCATCAAGCTCGCGCAGCGCGTCGAAGGCATCGAGTGCCGCGAAGCGATCACGGATCGAGCCGAGGACACCGAGCCGCTCCAGCGCACCTACGCTCAGCGGCCACATGATCACGTTGAGCCGCTCCGGCTGCTCGAAGTCGGGACGCGCTCGTTCGAGGCTCCTCAGCCGCTCGGCGACCGAGTCGACGTTCGGCAGGATGATCGCCGCGGGGCCGGCGTGCTCGTTGCTGCGAAAGTCGATCAGCAGCCGTTGCGTGATGATCGGGGTGAGGCGAATGAGGACGTGATCGACGGAGGCCAGCGGCTGCTGGAGTTCCTCAACGTTAAACCTGATCGGGCCGTCCATGCGCCAATTGTACCCCTGTCGTGGGCAGCTCGATCGCTGTCGAGAACGACGGCCGGGTTCGTTTCCGCTCGATAGATGCTGACTTGAGCGCGTTTTCGGCTAGCCACTGCGCAACTACACGGCCCCGCCGATAGTTGCGGGGCAGCGATTGTGAGGGATTTTCCTTACACGGGATTGCTGTCGACAGGCTCCGAGCCGGACCAGGGGACTCGTGCTATCGCAACTCTTGCAGCGCCTGCGCCCACGTGACTCCGTCCGTGACCGCGTGGAGCAATCGATCAGTCGCGGCACGGGCCTGCGCAAGGGTGAATGGGTGCTAGACGCGCACCCGATCGACGAGACAGCGTTCGTCGCGACAACAGAGGCGATGTTGACCTGGGCCCGCGATTGCATGGCCGAGACGCGCCGACCCTATGGCATCGATCAGATGGCGCTCGCCGTCGCCTGCGCCGAGCCCGGCGCCACGCCGCTCGCCTCCGCCAGTTTCGGCGTCTTCCGCCCGGTCGAGTTCTACGAGGATGGCGGCGTCGCCGATCGCGTGACGGCGTTCATGCAGAACCTGCGCATCGACGGCCTCGACAGTCGTTCGTCCGTGCGCTTCGCCGCCGCACTCTTCTCGTGGGGCGATGTCCCGAAGGACGCGATCGTCCGCAACGGCGAACCGGACGAGGCCGCGCGCGACTAGTGAAGCTCGGCGGCGGCGATCGTCCGAGCGAGCTGCTCGATCAGCCCGCACTCCGCACTCAGCGCTGAGAGCACGAGCATCAGCTCGTCCACGTCGAGTACCCGGCTGCCCGAGACGCCTGCGATGCGCGGGGCACGGTTAACGATCGCCTGCGCATCGGACGCTGGGGTCACCGCGGAAAGTTCGACTGCTAGCTGGTCAAGCGTGATTGCGCGCGCCATGTGGGAGCTCCACCCGTGCAGTCGCCTATCGTGTCTCCCGTCATCCTCGGCAGGGTCGATCCAGCCGCCCGTCGGGACGCTCCCTGATCGCCTGCCGCGCCCGTGATGGCGACCAATTGACCGGTCGCGAAGGGCTGCTGACAATCGAGCGGTGAACAAGTCCTTCGCGATCCTCACCCTGCTCGCGTTCGCAGCGCTGGCGTTCAGCGCCTGCCGCGAGAAAGAGACGACCAGCACCGGCTTCACACCGCGCGAACGCGCGGAGGCGGGAGAGCCGCGCGCCTACCAGCTCGGCTTCTCCGCGCTGCCGGCGGCACTGACCGACGAGGCGTACCTCGCGGCCTTCGACTTCGCCGCCAACTTCGGCGAGGTGCTGCTGATCCAGCGGCCGCCCTCGTGGACCAACTTCCTGCCCGGTGTGCTGCTCTCCGACGAACTCCGCGACTTCATCATCACCGAGCGCACTGCAGTGCGGGAGCGCGAAGTCGCGCTGATGCTCGCCCTCGACCCCTTCGACCCGACGGACCGCGGACGGCTGGCGGGGCTGCCGCCGGGCTTCGTCGGCGAGGACCTCGACAACCCCGACCTGCGTCAGGCGTTCATCGCGGAGGCACGTTACCTGGCGCTCAACTACCGCCCGGCCTACCTCGTGCTCGGCACGGAAGTGAACGCCGCCTTCGAGCACAACCCGAGCGGCTACGAGGCGTTCGTCGATGCGTACCGTGAGGCGTATCGGCAGGTGAAAGAGGCGAGCCCGGAGACGCTGGTCTTCGTGAGCTTCCAGTTCGAGCAGCTGCTGGGTCTGATCCCCTCGGAACCGCCGCACGTCGCCCGCTGGGAGCTGCTGGCCGACTTCGACGGCGTGAACGACTACTTCGCGATCACGTCGTACCCCTCGTTCGCGTTCTCCGTCGCGCGCAAGGTGCCGCCGCTCTACTACTCACAGATCCTCGAACACACCGACCTCGCGCTCGCCTTCGTCTCAGCGGGCTACGCCTCGGCGCCCGGGCGCGAGGGGCTGAACTCCTCGACAACGGCGGAGCAGCGACGCTTCCTGCAGCGGCTCTTCCGAGACGCAGATGAACTGGGGGCGACGCTGGTGATCTGGTTCACGGCGCTCGACCCCGCGTACGCGACAGAGCCGCCGCTCGATCTGCTCGCGAGCATCGGCCTGCGCACCTCGGACGACCAACCGAAGGAGGCATGGCCGACCTGGGAAGAGACGCTCGCCCGCCCCTACGACCGCGCAGCGGCCACGGAATCGCACGTCGAGTAGGCGGATCCACGCGGGACGATCCCGGGTGATCCACTACCGGTGTGGGCATCAGCTGAGCGCGGGCACTCGCGTCTCCAGGCGGGGGTGTGGAGGCTGCGGCCCCCACTTCTTACGGCGGGTGGATGGGTGACCCCGAAGGGGACAACACTGCGCGGCGCAGCCGCGTCCGATCTCCCCGCGCTACCCGTAGACGAGGTTCGAGTCGAGCAGCGCCCGCGAGATCACGACGCGTTGAATCTCGCTCGTACCCTCGACGATCATCAACTGGCGGGCGTCGCGGTAATGGCGCTCCAACGGGTGGTCGGCCATGTAGCCCGCGCCGCCCAGCACCTGCAACGCCTCGGAGGCAACGCGGTTCGACATCTCCGTCGCGTACGCCTTGGCGATCGCCAGCATGTGCGCCTCCGCCGGGCCAAAGCGGTCCTGGTCGATCAGCCAGCAGCCCTGGCGGACCAGCAGGCGAGCCGCTTCGATCTCGATCGCCATCTCCGCGAACTTGAACTGGATCGCCTGCAGGTCCACGAGCGGCGCGCCGAAGACTTCGCGCTGCCGCGCGTAGCCGAGCGCGTAGTCGAGCGCGCCCGAGGCCAGTCCGACGCCGCGAGCGCCGACGACGGGGCGCAGGCTGCTGAGGGTCTTCAGGGCGATGCTCTGGCCGCGCCCTTCCTCGCCGATCAGCGAGGCCTTCGGCACGCGCACCTGGTCGAAGGTGAGCAGCCCGGTGGGCACGCCTCGCACCCCCATCTTGCGATCCTCGGAGGTGACCTCGAAGCCGGGAGATGTCGTGTCGACGGTGAAGGCGGAGATGCCGCGCCCGCCCACTTCCGGGTCGGTCTTGGCGAAGACCACGACCTGGTCGGCCAGCGGCCCGCCGGAGATGAAGCACTTCTGGCCGGAGATCAGGTAGTCGTCGCCATCACGCACGGCGCGCGACTGCATCCCGGCGATGTCGGAGCCCGCGTCGGGCTCGGTGAGGCAGAAAGCGGCCTTCTTCTCGCCGCTGGCCACGGGGCCGATGTACGCCGCTTGCTGCTCCGCGGTGCCGAAGAGCTTCACCGGGTGCGTGGAGAGCGAGGAGAGCAGCAGCATCAGCCCGGACGAGCAGCAGTACTTCGCGACCTCCTCAACGGCGACGGCGAGCGCGACCGTGCCGGCGTCCGCGCCGCCGATCTCGGTCGGCAGCGTGATGCCCAGCAGATCGGCCTGCTTGAACGCCTGGAAGATGTCCTCCGGGTACTCGCCGGTCTCATCGACCTCGACGGCACGCGGGGCGATCACCTCCTGCGCCACGCGCCGGGCGCTCTGTTGGATCAGCTGATCAGATTCTGAGAGTTCGAAGTCCATCGCGGTGCCCTCCGTCGCGCGCCCGGGACAGCCGCGGCCGGACAGCCGAGGGGTGGGCGGGCCACAGTGTAGCGGCGAGTGTCGGCAGGCACGATCTGGAGACTTCTCAGAGCGTCGAAATATCGATTGACACGCTGGCGTGCGGAAGCTACGCTTGCCGTTCTGTGCAAGTCTCAATATCATTGACGAATTGAACGCCGCGGCCCGTTCAGTTCATGTTCGCGTGCGTCACGCCAGCGAGCGATCGCTGTCGGGCGTTTATCTGTGCGTGGACACTCTCACACCCGTTGCACTCAGCTCCAACCGTCGATCGTCTCTCCCGGCCACTCGGGCTCGGACGGTGACGCAGGCACACGACCAGACCAACAGGTAATGACGAGGAGTCAATCTTGACCGTCGACCGACGCATTGTGCGCGCAGTTCGGACCATCCCATCAGTGGTGAAGAACTACGGCAAGTCCGAGCTGGTGCTCGACATGCCGTACCTGATCCAGATGTCGAAAGACTCGTACGACCACTTCCTCAACGTCGCGTTGCGAACGTTGCTCGACGAGATTTCGCCGATCGATGACTTCACCGGCGGCCGCATGGAGCTGCGCTTCGGCGAGTACCACCTCGAGGAGCCGAAGTACACGGAGCGTGAAGCACGCCTGCGTGACCGCACCTACGACGCCCCGCTGCGCGTGAGCGTGCAGCTGGAGATCAAGGAGACCGGCGAGATCAAGGAGCAGGAACTGTTCATGGGCGATCTACCGCTCATGACCGACTACGGCACCTTCATCATCAACGGCGCGGAGCGCGTGGTGGTCTCGCAGCTCGTGCGTTCGCCGGGCGTCTACTTCACCGCCACCCCGGACCCCGGCACCGGCCGCCGCCTTACCTCCGCCAAACTGATCCCGAACCGTGGCGCATGGCTCGAGTTCGAAACCGACAAGCGCAACGTGATCTACGTGAAGGTCGACCGCAAGCGCCGCATCCCCGTCTCGGTCCTGCTGCGCGCGATCCACATGGACGCGGACAAGAGCGACGAGGAGTTGGGCAGCGACGACTACGTACGCTCGCTGCTCACCGACATCGACATCGACCCCGACCACCCCTACGTGGATGCGACGATCGACAAGGACCCGACCGAGAACCGCAAGCAGGCGCTGGAGGAGTTCTACCGCCGCATGCGGCCCGGCGATCCGCCGACCGTGGAGAACGCCCGCAATCTGCTGGAGCAGCTCTTCTTCACGGAGCGCCGCTACGACCTGGGCCGCGTCGGTCGCTACAAGATGAACAAGCGGCTCTCGTTCACGGACGCGCCGGAAGACCGCACCCTGCGCGTGCAGGACATCATCGCGATCGTCCGTAAGATCATGGACGTCAACAACTCGCGCGGTGAGCCCGACGACATCGACCACCTGGGCAACCGCCGCGTGCGTGCCGTGGGCGAACTGATCCAGAACCAGTTCCGCGTCGGCCTGCTGCGCATGGAGCGCGTCGTGCGCGAACGCATGACAATCACCGACCCGGAAGAGGCGACGCCGTCCGCGCTCGTCAACATCCGCCCGGTCGTCGCCTCCATGAAGGAGTTCTTCGGGGGCTCGCAGCTCTCGCAGTTCATGGATCAGGTGAATCCGCTAGCCGAGCTGGCGCACAAGCGCAAGCTCTCGGCGATGGGCCCCGGAGGGCTCTCGCGCGACCGCGCCGGGTTCGACGTGCGAGACGTACACCACAGCCACTACGGGCGTATCTGCCCGATCGAGACGCCTGAAGGCCCGAACATTGGCCTGATCGGCTCGCTCGCCACCTACGGGGTGGTCAACGACTTCGGCTTCATCGAGACGCCCTACCGCCCGGTGCGGTCGAAGCTGCCGAAGAAGAGCAAGGAGCTGATCGGTTCGATCCTCTCCGCCGACGTGCGTGATGATGGCAACCGCGTGCTCGGTCGCTCAGGAGACGTGATCGACGACGAGATCGCCTCGAAGCTCGCCGATGCGAAGAGCGACGAGATCGACGTCGTCCCCTTCGCCGGCAACAAGACCGTCTTCCTCGACGCCAACGAGGAAGAAGAGTTCCGCATCGCGCAGGCGAACACGGAGATCGACGGCGACGGCAACATCCTCGCCGAGCGTGTGGAGGTGCGAAACGGGCCGCGTCACCTAATCGTGCCGTCGACGGACGTCGATTACATCGACGTCTCGCCACAGCAGATCGTCTCGGTCGCCGCGGCGCTGATCCCGTTCCTGGAGCATGACGACGCCAACCGCGCATTGATGGGCGCGAACATGCAGCGACAGGCCGTGCCGCTGCTGCGCCCCGAGGTACCGCTGGTCGGCACCGGCATCGAACGGCAGGCAGCCGTCGACTCCGGACAGGTGATCATCGCGGAAGAAGACGGCGAGGTGACGTCCGCCACGGCGAACTTCATCACGCTGCGCTACCGCTCCGGTCGTGAGCAGCACTACCCGCTGCTCACGTTCATTCGCTCCAACCAGGGCACCTGCATCAACCAGCGCCCGCTGGTGAAGCAGGGCGACCGCATCAAACGTGGGCAGCCGCTCGTCGATTCATCGTCGACGCAGGGCGGTGAGCTGGCGCTGGGCCAGTCGATGCTCGTCGCCTTCATGTCGTGGGAAGGGCTGAACTTCGAGGATGCGATCATCCTCTCGCAGTCCGTGTTGCGCGAAGACAAGTTCACCTCGATCCACATCGAGAAGCACGAGGTCGAGGCGCGCGACACCAAGCTTGGTGCCGAAGAGATCACACGCGACATCCCGAACGTGGGAGAAGAGTCGCTGCGTGACCTCGACGAGGAGGGCATCATCCGCGTCGGCGCGGAGGTGCGTGACGGCGACATTCTCGTCGGCAAAATCACTCCGAAGGGCGAGACGGAACTCTCCCCGGAAGAGAAGCTGCTGCGCGCCATCTTCGGCGAGAAGGCGCGGGAGGTGAAAGACACCTCACTGCGCGTCCCGAACGGGCAGCGAGGCAAGGTGATCGACGTCAAGGCCTTCCGCCGCACCGCGGAGGATGAGCTGCCGGCTGATGTCAACGTGATGGTCCGTGTCTCTGTCGCCCAGAAGCGCAAGATTGGCGAAGGCGACAAGATGGCCGGACGGCACGGCAACAAGGGCGTGGTCTCCACGGTCATGCCGCTGGAAGACATGCCGTACCTCGCAGACGGGCGACCGGTGGAGATCGTGCTCAACCCGATCGGCGTGCCATCGCGCATGAACGTCGGCCAGGTGCTTGAGACGCACCTCGGCTGGGCCGCATCGACGCTCGGCTTCCGCACCGTCACTCCGGTCTTCGATGGCGCGACGGACGGCGAGATTCAGGACGCGCTCGCGCGTGCATGGATCGCGCTGCAGTCCGGCGCGGTCGAGACGGAAGTGGCGCTCAGCGCGGCGGATCCGGAGGTCGGCGAACGCGTCGACGTCAAGGTGATGGAGAACTACATCAAGGAGGCGCGCTTCGACGCCGAGGAGGTGCTGCGATCCGGCCCCGTCGGCACGGCGCGAACCGCGGCGCTCACGCTCTGGATGGAGGGGCTCGGCGAATCGAACGTGCGCCGGCTCTCGGAGGAGAACTTCGACAAGCGCGTGAAGGAGGTCGCCGACCGCTCAGGGAAGGCACCCCCGGTAATCGGCAAGCAGATCATCTACGACGGCCGCACGGGCGAGGCGTTCGACCAGCCGATCACGGTCGGCTACATGTACATCATGAAGCTCGCGCACCTCGTCGAGGACAAAGTGCACGCGCGGTCGACCGGCCCATACTCGCTGATCACGCAGCAGCCGCTCGGCGGCAAGGCACAGTTCGGCGGGCAGCGGTTCGGCGAGATGGAAGTGTGGGCGCTGGAAGCCTACGGCGCCGCTCACACGCTCCAGGAGATGCTGACCGTGAAATCGGACGATGTCGTCGGCCGCGTGAAGGCGTACGAGGCGATCGTCAAGGGCGAGAACACGATGGAGCCCGGCGTGCCGGAGTCCTTCAAGGTGCTCGTCAAGGAACTGCAGTCGCTGGGTCTCAGCGTGGAAATCCTCAACGAGGAGCAGGAGACGGTCTCCTTCTCCGAGGAATACATCGACTCGATCCCATCGCTCGGTATCAACCTCTCAGGTCGCGAAGCGGAGGACGCTCTTGCTTGAAGTAAATGACTTCAACGCCATCAGGCTCTCGCTGGCATCGCCAGCGCAGATTCGGTCATGGTCGTACGGCGAGGTAACCAAGCCGGAGACGATCAACTACCGCACACTCAAGCCCGAGAAAGATGGGCTTTTCTGCGAGCGCATCTTCGGCCCGCAGAAGGACTTCGAGTGCTACTGCGGCAAGTACAAGCGCGTCCGTTACAAGGGCATCGTCTGCGACAAGTGCGGCGTCGAGGTCGCGCGCAGCAAGGTGCGCCGCGAGCGCATGGCGCATATCAACCTCGCTGCCCCGGTAGCGCACATCTGGTTCTCCAAGGGCGTACCCAGCCGGCTCGGCCTGCTGCTCGACGTCCCGCCGCGCGCACTGGAGCGGGTGCTCTACTTCGCCCAGCACGTGATCACGGAAGTGAACGACGAGGCGCGTCAGCACGCGCTTGAGCTGCTGCACAACGAGATCGACGAAGAGGCGAGCAAGCGCGAGGGTGAAAACTCGATGCGCGTCGAGGTGCGCGAGGAAGCGCTCGAGCAGGAGATCACCGAGATCCAGCGCCGCAAGGACGAGGAACTCGCCACCGCCGACGAGGAGATGGCTACCGCCGTCGATGAGACCGTCGCGGAAGCTGCGGAGCTCGGGAAGGACCTCGAAGGACGCAAGAACGAGAAGCTCCGCGGCAAGCTCGTCTTCCGCAAGGAGACGATCGCCGCGCGCAGCGAGGTGATCAAGGCCGGCACGCTGAAGACGCTTCGCGATGTCGCCCGTCAGCTCGTCGGCGCGATCGAAGAGAACACCGCCAACAAGAAGGCGGACGTGCAGATGGCCGCCGAGGCCGCGATCCAGAAGAAGCGCGACGACGCCTTCAAGGAGCTGGAGCCGCTGCGCGAACAGATCGCAGAGGTCCGCAACGCCGTCTCGGACGAATACTCCGAGCTGGTGAAGCGACTGGAGAAGCTGCGCGACCCGCTGGAGGCCGACGCACTCACGATCCTGGCCGAGGCAGAGCACTCCGAACTGGAAGAGCGCTTCGGCCTCGTCTTCAAGTCGGGGATGGGCGCGGAAGCGATCCTCGCGATCCTCGAACGGCTCGACCTCGACGGACTGCGCGTGAAGCTGCACGAGGAGATCGCGACCACGAAGTCCGCTCAGCGACTGAAGAAGGCGCAGAAGCGGCTACGAGTGATCGAGTCACTGCGACGTTCCGGCAACCGTCCGGAGTGGATGGTCATCTCCGACCTGCCGGTACTGCCGCCCGACCTGCGGCCGATGGTGCAACTGGACGGCGGCCGTTTCGCGACCTCCGACCTCAACGACCTCTACCGCCGCGTGATCAACCGTAACAACCGGCTGAAGCGGCTGCTCAACCTGGGCGCGCCGGAGATCATCATCCGCAACGAGAAGCGGATGCTGCAGGAAGCCGTCGATTCGCTGATCGACAACGGCCGTCGCGGCCGTGCCGTCAGCGGCTCCGGCAACCACAAGCTGAAGTCGCTGTCCGACCTGCTGAAGGGGAAGCACGGCCGCTTCCGGCAGAACCTGCTGGGTAAGCGCGTCGACTACTCGGGACGGTCGGTGATCGTCGTCGGGCCCGACCTCTCGCTCGGCCAATGCGGGCTGCCGAAGAAGATGGCGCTCGAACTGTTCAAGCCGTTCATCATGCATTCGCTCGTCCGCAAGGGACTGGCGCACAACATCAAGAGCGCGAAACGCATCGTTGAACGCGCACGCTCGGAGGTCTGGGACGTGCTCGACGAGGTGATTCAGGACCGTCCGGTGCTGCTGAACCGTGCGCCGACGCTCTGGCGGCTCGGCATCCAGGCCTTCGAGCCTGTGCTCGTCGAAGGTTCAGCGCTGCAGCTCCACCCGCTCGTCTGTTTCGCGTACAACGCGGACTTCGACGGCGACCAGATGGCCGTCCACGTCCCGCTCTCGTACGAGGCGGTGGCGGAGGCGCGCCAGGTGATGCTCAGCACCAAGAACCTGCTCTCGCCGTCCGACGGCGAGCCGATCATTGCACCGACACTGGACATGGTGCTCGGCTGCTTCTACCTGACGTTCGAGCCTCTCAGCACCGCCGACGATGTTGAGAACTCACGCGCATACAACTTCAACGCGATCAAGATGTCCTACGACCTAGGGCACATGAAAATTCACGACCGCGTGCGTTTCCAGGACAACGGGCGGTCGTTCAACACCACCGTCGGCCGTGTCCTCTTCAATGAGATCGTGCCGGATGAGATCGGGTTCCTCGACGAATTGATGGACAAGAAGGGCCTGCGCGAACTCGTCGCCCGCATCCACGAAGAAGTGGGGCCGGAAGCGACCGTGGAGTTCGTCGACAAGATCAAGGACATCGGGTTCCGCTACGCGACGCAGTCCGGGATCAGCATCGCTGCCAGCGACCTCGATGTCTCGATTGGCAAGACGGAGCTGATGGCCGCCGCCGACGAGAAAGTCGATGAGCTGGCGGATCAGTTCCAGGCCGGGCTGGTGACGGAGAACGAGCGCTACCGAGGCGCGATCGACGTCTGGGCGGAGACCACGAACCGCATCCAGGAGGCGATCCAGACCAACCTCCCGCCCCAGAGCCCGCTGGCGATGATGTCCAACTCCGGGGCGAAGGGGAACATCACGCAGGTGCGCCAGATGGCGGGGCTGCGTGGTCTCATGACCGACCCCTCCGGTCGCATCATCGACCTGCCGATCCGTTCGTCGTTCCGCGACGGACTCTCAGTGCTGGAGTACTTCATCTCCACGCACGGTGCCCGCAAGGGGCTAGCGGACACGGCGCTGCGCACGGCGGACTCCGGGTACCTCACCCGCCGCATGATCGACGTCGCACAGGACCTCGTGATCCGCATGGACGACTGCACTGAAGAAGGTGGCCCGATCCCCGGTGTCTGGCTCCGCGAACACGCGGAGGCCGGCATCCTCGCCACGCTTGATGAGCGCCTGACCGGCCGCTGGACGGGTGCAGCAATCGCCGACCCCGAGAGCGGCGAGGTGCTTGTCGAGGCGAACGAGGAGATCACGGTCGAGATGGCGGTCCGCATCGCGGAGTCGACCATCGGGCAGGTCTACGTCCGCTCGCCAGTCGCCTGCCAGGCACGGCGCGGCGTCTGCCAGAAGTGCTACGGCCGCTCACTCGCAACGGGCGAACTCGTCGCGATGGGCGTCGCTGTCGGCATCATCGCCGCGCAGTCGATCGGCGAGCCGGGCACCCAGCTCACGATGCAGACTTTTCACACCGGTGGTGTGGCCGGCGGGCAGGACATCACGTCCGGCCTCCCTCGCGTCGAGGAGATTTTCGAGGCGCGCGTGCCCAAGGGGCAGGCCGTGATGTCGGAGATCGATGGCATCGTCGAACTCTCGCGTGATGGCGATCAGCGTCTGATCTCGGTCTCCCACACAGAGGTCTACGATCAGCTCTTTGAACTGCCTGACGAGATGGAGCCGACGGTCGAAGACGGCGAAGTCGTCGAAGCCGACCAGATGCTTGCCGCCGCTCCTGACCCGAAGCCGGAGCCCGGCGAGAAGAAGAAGAACCGCAAGAAGCAGCTCCCCGTCGTGCGGCTGGAAACACCGGTCGAGGGCACGGTTCAGTTCGTGCGCGACGGACGCAAGAAGCGCCCGACGCACTTCAAGGTGATCACGGAAGACACCGACCTCCGCGAGTACCCGATCGCCGCCGCATCACGCGTGCGGGTCGAATCGGGCGAGTTCGTACACGCCGGAGACCAACTCACGGAGGGGTTCCTTAACCCTCAGGACGTGCTGGCAATCCGCGGTGCTGGCGAGGTCGCGAAGTACCTCGTCGAGGGTGTGCAGCAGGTCTACCGCTCACAGGGCGTGAACATCAACGACCGTCACATCGAGGTGATCGTGCGGCAGATGCTGCGCAAGGTCACCGTCGAGGAGGTGGGCGACACGGAGATGCTCAGCTCAGAGATCGTCGACCGCTGGGCGTTCGAGGATGCGAACGCTCGGGCAATCTCAGAGGGTGGCGAGCTGGCGACCGCGGTCCCGGTGCTGCTGGGCGTCACCAAGGCATCACTGAACACGGACTCGTTCCTCTCGGCCGCCTCCTTCCAGGAGACGACACGGGTGCTGACCGATGCCGCGATCTCCGGCCGCACGGACTACCTGCGCGGCCTCAAGGAGAACGTGATCATCGGCAAGCTGATCCCGGCACGAGCGGAGATCACGGTCGAACGGCCAACGCCTATCGCCGAGATTCCGATTCCGGAGTCACTGTTGCTGCCGTTCCTCTTCGATTTCGAGCGCGAAGACCGCATGGCGGAAGAGGCTGCGCTGGAGGCCGCCGGCGGGCCAACGGCACCGGAACTGGCGACCTCGTTCGTCGCAGACCCGGACTAGCTCCGCAGCGACCAGCCGAGAAGCGAATCAAGAGGCCCCGTCCAATGGACGGGGCCTCTTCTTATCCGGCCACATCGTCGATACTGCGCCTGTTGAGGGGAGCCACCGATCCGGTACCTGCCAGCCTCGCTCTCGGCTCGCACATCGGGACTCGGCGTGAGGGCCGTCGCTAGCGCCGCAGCTACCGGCGTGCTGTACGTGCTGTGGCTGGCTGTCGGGGATCGCGACTTCAACATCGCGGTCGTGCTGCTCGCTCCCGCGCTGCTGGGTGCCGCACTCTCGATGCCAGGCATCAGAGATCGCTCGTACCTCCTCAATGCGCTGGCCGGCAGTCTCACGATCGGCGCAGTCGCCACGCTGTCCGTCGCGGGGAACGAGCAGCCGATCTTCCAGCCGACGCTGGAGTTCGCCCTGTCGACGCTGTTCGCGGGAGCCGGAGCAGCTCTGTTCGCGTTGCTCGCCGTCACCGTGCGGTCGCTGAGACACCCGCAGGCACTGGTCCGCCCTGACGCTCTCACCGCGCGCGCCGCTGGCGTTCCTACGCGGCCAACGCAGCGGCCGCGACAGCAGGCATGGCAGGCGTAGTCGCGACGGACAGTGTCTCGGGTGACCTCGACTCTCCCGCCATCGTCGTTTTCGTAGGGACATTCATGGCGTTCTTCATCCTCGGTGCGCTTAGTGCGCCTGTGATTGCTGCGCTGGGGAGAGTGGCGATCCCGTCCCGCCGTACGCCAGCGGACAGGCTGCGATGAAGTGGCTCGCCGTCGCAAGCGCGGTGCTGCTCCTCACGTGCAACAGCGACGCGTCGGCTGCTCCGCCCACCGCGGCCGCAACGACGACCGCAGCAGCCACGGCCACGCCACAGCCGACGCCAACGCAGGCCGCGAGGCCGGCGGCGACTGAGACGCCCGTGCCGACGATCATCATCGCTGCCGTCGGCGACCTGATGATCGCCCGCGACGTCACCACACTGATGCAGCAACACGGCGCGGCGTACCCGTTCGAGCGCGTGCTGCCGCTGTTCGAGGGTGCCGACCTGCTGATCGGGAACCTCGAAGGCACCTTCACCGACCGCGGCGACCCGCTCGACAAGTTCTACCCGTTCCGCACTCCACCCGAATTCGCCGAGGCGCTAACGCTAGCCGGTTTCGACGCTGTCTCATTGGCCAACAACCACAGCTATGACTTCGGGCTGACGGGCCTCGAGGACACACTCGCCACGCTGGCAGCCACGCCCGTCATCGTGGCACTGCTCAGCTTCAACGACATCGGCGAGACTGCTTCGCAGAGACCGACGGCGCTCGCGTGGCGCGCGCCTCCCTCACCAACGCGGTAGAGATTGAACTCGCGGCCACCTGGGCCGAGAACGTGATCGTCACCGTTCACGCCGGCACGGAGTATTCACCTCGACCGACCGAGTGGCGACGCGCTCGAGTTCGCGCCGCGATCGATGCGGGCGCGGACGTGGTGATCGGACATCACCCGCACGTGCTCCAGCCGTGGGAGCGGTACAACGGCGGCGTCATCTCCTACAGCCTCGGCAACTTCGTCTTCGACCTCGATACGGACGACCTCGCGACGCTCGACAGCGGGCCATTCGAGACGGCAGTGGCGATGATCACGCTCTCGCCCGACGCGCCGCCAGAGGTCGAGTTCCGCCCGGCCTACATCGACCCGCTGGAGAACCGCCCTCGCCCGGCCACCACCGAGGAAGCGGCGGCGATCAGCGAGGTGTTGAGGGACGTCACGCCGCAGCGAGATCCGTGCCTACGGCTGCAGCCGCGCTGACTGCCACGGGCCGCCGTCGGAAGCCCGAGTAAACGCGAGGCGGTCGTGCAGGCGGTCGTCGCGGTGCGTCCAAAACTCGTAGCGGTCGGGCGTCAACCGGTAGCCGCCCCAGTGTGATGGGCGGGTGACAGGGAAGTAGCCGAAGCGGAACTCCAGCTCTCGGTGCCGCTGCTCCAGCTCCTCGCGAGACCCGATCGGCTCGGACTGGTCGGAGAGCATCGCGCTGATCTGGCTGCCCTTCGCCCGCGCGTCCCAGTAGGCGTCCGACTCCGTGTCCGAGAGCGGTGCGACCGTCCCCTCCACGCGTATCTGGCGGCCAAGCGACTTCCAGTGCCAGACCAGCGCCGCGAACGGGTTCTCCGCGAGTTCGTGGCCCTTTTGCGACCGTGTGTTGGTGTGGAACTCGAAGCCGCCGCCATCGCTCGGACGGACGAGCACGACGCGGCCGGAGGGGCGACCCGCCGCCGTCGCTGTCGCCAGGTGCGCCGCCTCCGGGAGGTCGGGCTCAGCGCGTTCGGCCTGGGCAAACCACTCGAGGACCAAGGTCAACGGATCCTGCTCGGTCATGGGCGCTCCTCCTCACACACTCTCAGCCCGGGGGTGGAGCAGTTGCAAGAGCCGGCAGCGGGACCGAGGCCTCGCGGGTTGTTACGCGACCAGTTCGTCGGTCCCGCGTTGAATGAAGATCTCCTCATCCTGTTCGAGGACGCGGATCACCGTGACGACGCGGCTGCGAGCCTCTGCGACCAGACTCACGCGTACCGGGCCCAGCGCGGCCATATCGTCCTTCACCATCGCGCCCGCGCGCTCCAACATGTTGTCGAGGACGTGCAGCGTGACTTCCTTGGATGTTCCCTTCAGCGCCAACGCCAGATCCTTGCTGTCGATGTCCCGGAGCGCGCGCTGCACCGAACGCCCATCGAGCAGCACGATGTCGTCGAAGACGAACATGCGTCGGCGAATCTCTTCGCCAATCTCACCGTTCGCTGCGTCAATGCGGCCGGTGATGCCACGTTCCGTCACGGGATCGAGCTGGCGCGGGATGTCGACCAGCGAGTCGACCCCACCCGCATCGAGGTGCTCGACCTTGCCGCCGCGGAGTGAAGAGCCGATACGGCCGCGCAGCAGGGCATCGAGTGCGTCCACCACGTCGGGGGCCGCGCGATCTAGCTGCGCCATCCGAACGATCACGTTCGCCAGTACCTCGTCGGTCAGCCCGCTCAACAGCCTCGACGCTGCGTCCGCGGAGAGGTGCGAGAAGATCACGGCCAGCGCCTGTGGCGGCTCGTTCTGGATCGCGGCCAACGCATCGCGTTCGTCGAGCTGCACCAGGTAGGCGAACGGCTTTGCCCCGGAGCTCGCCCCCATCCCATTGAGCATCTCCAGCGCACGATCTGCGCCGATCGTGCGCTCCAGCATGTCCAGCGCGTACTGGACACCACCGACGGAGGCCACGTTGCCTCCGTGCATATCGCAGTAGAGGTCGCTGAGCACATCCTCGCGCTGTATCGGCGACAGCTGGCCGATTCCCAGCGTCTCCCACGTCAACTGGGAGACATCCTCGTCGGACATCCGCGATAGGACGTTCGCGCCGAGCTCTGGGCCGAGGGCGACCAGTAGCGCGGCCGCACGCTTGCGACCACTCCCCGTGTACTGCGGCCCGCTGCGGTCGGCTGCGGACATCAGTCCTCGCATTCGTCGATTGATCACGTGTCGCTACGCGGTGGTACCTCGTGATCATCGGCAAGATAAGAGTTCTGACGAGGGGCTGATTTCAGGCCGTGGAGCGCGGTCGCCGTGGGTGCCGGTCAGATCACGTCCGCTTCACGCATTTCGCCGATCGCGTCCCAGTCGTAGCCGAGTTCGAGCAGCACCTCCTCGGTGTGCTCGCCGAGCTCGGGCGGGCGTACTCCAGGCACCGGCGGCGTCTCGCTCATCCCCAGCGGGTTGCCGACGAGCCGCGCCTCCGTGCCGTCGTCCCCCTCGAGGTCGGCGACGTAGCCGTTGGCGAGTGCCTGCGGATCCTCTGCGACGGCCGCATAGTCCTGCACAATCTGGAAGGCGACCTCCTCCCCGTCCAACCGGCGCGCCCACTCCTCGTCAGTTCGCGTCAGTAGGATCGGGGTGAGCGCGTCGATAAGCTCGTCCATGTGCAGCGCGGCCGTGCGAGGGTCCGCGAATCGCTCATCGTCAGCCAGCTCGGGCGCGTCGAGCGCGCGGAAGAGCGCGGCCGAGGGGCCGCCACCGAAGCCGAAGATGTGGCCGTCCGCGGTGGCGAAGATGCGCAGCAACGAGACGCGCGAGAGCGAGGGGTGCCCGCCGGCAATGCGGTCGTACTGCACATCGCCCACCAGCTGGTACGTCAGCTCCGCCGACTGCGCCCAGATCTGCGCGCCATAGAGCGATGAGTCGACGCGCTGCCCGCGTCCGCTCTGCTCTCGCCAGTAGAGCGCCGCGAGGATGCCGGAGCACAGCACCTGTCCGGCCATCGAATCGGCGATCACGGCACCGGCCAGCGTCGGAGTCTCGGGAGTCCCGGTGGCAGCGACGAGGCCGCCTGCCGCCTGCCCGTACGGGTCGGTGCCACCGCGGTGTGCGTCCGGACCCTCCGGCCCGTAGGCCGATCCGTTCGCGTAGATCAGCCGCGGGTTGATCGCGGCGCAGTCGTCGTAAGAGAGGCCCAGCGCGGTCATCGAACCGGGGCGCAGCGAGGCGATCATCACGTCGCTGCGCTCCACCAATCGCTGGACAACCTCCAGCCCCTGGAGGTGCGAAAGGTCCAACGTGACGCTGCGCTTCCCCCGGTTGTGCGCGATGTAGTACGGGGCGCGCGGATCCTCGAACGACATCGGGATCGACCGGGCGTGGTCGCCACGGCCACGCGGTTCGACCTTCACTACCTCCGCGCCCATGTCGTGCAGCATCGCCGCGCACTGCGGCCCGAGCACCAGCTGAGCGAACTCGATCACGCGGATGCCCGCCAGCGGGCCGCTCACAGGGGCCACGCTCCGATGTCTCCGTAGGTGCAGGCGCTGATCGTCATCAGGCTGTAGCCTTCCGTTACTCGACGCCCCGCACAGCCTTCTGCTGAGAGGAACTCGGCATGCCGCCCAGTTTCGGAGAGATAGTAGACGACCTCGCCGCCGAACACGCGGCACTCGCTCCGGCGCTCACGCAGCTGACCGCCAAGGAGTGGGAACGCCCGACACACGCGCCCGGCTGGTCAGTGCGCGATCAGGTCGCCCACCTCGCGATGTTCGACGACCTCGCCGAGCTCGGCCTGCGCGACGACGCGGCGTTCGAGGCCCGCGTCGGCGCGGGTGAGCTCGATGGCTATATGGAAGCCGCGCGAGAGCGCAGCCACGACGACCTGCTCGGCTGGTGGCAAGGCGCGTCGAACGCGCTGATCACGACGGCCCGCGCCGCCGACGCGAAGAAGCGCTGCCCGTGGTTCGGGGTGGAGATGGGCGCGGTCTCGTACGTGACGGCCCGGCTGATGGAGACCTGGTCGCACGGCCTCGACGTGATCGATGTGGTCGCACCAGATCGAGCGGACGGCGACTCGCTGCGACACATCTGCCACCTCGGCACTCGCACCCGGTCGTACTCGTACCAGGCGCACGACCGGCCGATGCCACCGGTGGAGATCTACGTCTCGCTGACGCTGCCCTCCGGCGCGCAGTGGACGGACGGCGACCCGGAGAACGAGCAGCGAGTGGAGGGCACGGCCGTCGACTTCTGCCGGCTCGTCACACAGCGTCGCCACATCGCCGACACCGCCCTCGTGGTGACGGACGGGGCAGCCTCGGAGTGGATGAGCATCGCGCAGGCTTTCGCGGGCCCACCGGGCGAGGGCCGCCAGCCGGGCCAGTTCCCGAAGGACGCCTGAAGCTAGACGAGCGTGATCGGTACGCCGACGCGCTCGCGCGTCTCGGCGAGGCGGTCCGCCTGCGTGGTGTCGCCCGAGCGCTTCATTTCGACCAGCTCTGAGACCTTGTGCGCGCATGCGCCGTTGATGTCCTGGTGCCCGCAGACGTTGCAAGGGTCGCACTTGCAGTCGAGTGTGATCTCCTCGTTCAGGGTCTTCAGCCACTCGCCTCGCAGATACGACTTCTGGGTGCCGGAGTCGATGTGGTCCCACGGCAACGGCTCCCAGAGGTCGCGGTCGCGGTAGGCGTATTGCGCCGGATCGACGCCCTGCTGCTCGAACGCTCGCTGCCAGAGCGACCAGTCGTGGTGCTCCGACCATGCGTCGAACTTCGCGCCCAGCTTCCAGGCGTCGTGCACGACCTCGGCGACCCGCCGATCGCCTCGCGACAGCACCGCCTCGAGCAGTGACTTCTCCGGGTCTTCCCAGCTGAACTGCACTTTTGCCTTGCGGCAGGCGTCCTTCAGCATCTGGTGGCGGCGGGAGAGCCTCTCGGCGTCGCACTGGGCGACCCACTGATACGGCGTATGCGCCTTCGGGATGAAGTTGCTAGTCGAGACGCGCACCCGTGCGCGGCCGCCGATGTTCTGCTTGCCCAGCCGCTTCACCTCCGTGGCGATGCGGCCGATCTCCTCAACATCGAAGTCGGTCTCCGTCGGCTGGCCGACCATGAAATACATCTTCACGGAGGTCCAACCGTTGGCGAACGCGTGCTCGGCCGAGGACAGCAGGTCCTGCTCCGTCACGAGCTTGTTGATCGTGTTGCGCAGCCGCTGCGACCCCGCCTCAGGCGCAACCGTCAGCGTGTGCTTCTTGCCTCGCGAGACGGCGTCTGCCACCTCCACCGAGAACGAATCGACGCGCGTCGAGGGGATCGAGATCTTCAGCCCGCGATCGCGGTAGGCGTCCATCAGCGCGTTCACCATCGGCACGATGTCGCGATGGTCGGTGGTGGAGAGGGACATCAGCGAGAGCTCGTGGTAGCCGGTGTTGTCCAGCAGCTCCCCGGCCGCGCGGACGACCTCCTCGACGGAACGCTCACGCGTCGGGCGATAGATCATGCCGGCCTGGCAGAAGCGACAGCCCTGCGTGCAGCCGCGCTGGATCTCGACGACGGCGCGGTCGTGGACGACTTCCATGAAGGGCACGATCGGCTTCGTCAGCGGGGGCGGCAGCGTCTGCATCACCCGTCGCGTGATCCGCTCCGGCGCGGCGTCGTCGATCGGGAACGTGCCTTCGAGCGCCCCATCGTCGCGATAGCGCGGCTCGTAGAGCGAGGGCACGTAGACCCCTGGAATGCCCGCCAGCGCGCGATGAAGCTCCAGTCGAGGCCCGCCACCAGCTCGCTTCCACTCGCCTACCAGATCGACGATCTCGCCGAGCACCTCCTCGCCCTCGCCCAGTGCGAAGGCGTCGAAGAAGGGCGCGAACGGCTCCGGCTCCAGCGCGAGCGAGCCACCACCGAGCACGATCGGCTCGTCGTCGCCTCGGTCGGCGGTGCGGACGGCGATGCCTGCGACGTCGAGGATGTTCAGAACGTTGGTGGCACACGCCTCGTACTGGAGCGAGATGCCCAGCAGGTCGAACTCGCGGATCGGATGCCGCGTCTCCAGCGAGCGCAGCGGCTCATTGTTCGCGCGCAACAACGCCTCGAGATCGGTCCACGGCGAGTAGACACGCTCGCAGAGCGCGTCGTCGCGACGGTTGACGATGTCGTAGAGGATCGCCAGCCCGAGATTCGACATGCCGAGGTCGTAGATGTCGGGGTACGCGAGCGCGACGCGCAGGTCGTACGCGTCCCACTGCTTCGTGCTGGAGTGCAGCTCACCACCTGTGTAGCGGGAGGGGCGGGCGACGCGGCCGATCAGTGCCTCGTAAGTCGACGTCATGGGACTCGCAGGGGTTTTCGCAGTGCCCGGTGGACTATCGAGGTTAGATGGGGCAGCGAGAGGCGACAAGGCAGCCGGTGCTAACAGCTCTCACGTCGCTGCCGGGCGCTGCAACGCAACGATCAGCGCCTCTGGCTCTCCCGCACTCACGGCGATCTGGCGACATCGCACGGGGAAGAAGACTAGTCGCACCCATCGCGGCTCGCGCAGTGCGACTTCGACGACGCCGCTGCACGCGCCGATCAGTCCAACGGTGCCGCGCAGGGTGTACCGTCAACCCCAACCCAGCGGCCAAGCCCAGCCAGGTAGCCGCGCTCCTGCGACGCCATCGCTGGGAATTGCGAGTCGAAACAGCGGTCCCATACGGAACGTCATCGCGCCCTCACCGACCTTCACATAGCAATTGGAGCGGCGCGCGAAGAAGAGCAAGAACAGCACCCGCAGCAGCGGATGACTCAGCCTGATGGGGAAGCGCTGAGCGGCCTTGATAGCTACCGGTGGAATCGTCTCGTTCGTCATCGTTGGTAGGCTAGCCGGGATCATCGTGCACATCCATGAGGTGTCGGCCATAGGGAGCTCGCCTGCAATGACAGCAGACTCGACCACCGCGATCCTGCTCTGCGCAGGCTCCTCCGCCCGCATGGGCGGCGAGGACAAGCTGTGGGCCGACCTCGGCGGCGAGCCGTTGATCGCTCACTCGCTGCGCACACTCGCCTCGCTCGACGCCGTCGATGTTCTCGTGCTCGTCGCGCCGGCGCAGCGGCACGCGATGCTGCGCTCGCTGGCAGGCGAGGTGGCCGCCGAGCTCCGAACCGCTGAGGGCGGCGCGCGACGACAGGACTCGGTCGCTTCCGGCATCGCCGCTGCCCCGGACGCGGCCTGGTACCTGGTGCACGACGGCGCGCGTCCGCTGCTCAGCACAGAGGTCGCCTGCCGCACGCTCGACGCAGCGCAGGCGCACGGCGCTGCGCTGCCCGCAGTCGTGGTCGCCGACACCCTCAAACGTGTCGAAGACGGTGGCCGCATCCTCGACACTGTCGACCGCATCGATCTGCGTGCGGTGCAGACCCCGCAGGCCTTCGCGGGCGACCTGCTGCGAAGTGCGCACGCGGGCAGCAACGAGGACGCGACCGACGACGCGATGCTCGTTGAACGCCTCGGCGAGCCCGTCTACGCCGTCGAGGGGGACGCCCTCAACCTCAAGGTGACGACACCCGCCGACCTCGCACTGGCCCGCGCGCTGCTCGCAACCGAACGGGGCGAGTGATGCGCATCGGGACGGGCTACGATGTCCACCGCTTCCGCGACGACGGCTCGACCGAGGGCCTGCGCCTCGGTGGCGTCGATGTGCCGGGCGCACCGCAACTCGACGGCCACAGCGACGGCGATGCGCTGATTCACGCGCTCTGCGACGCCCTGCTCGGCGCGGCCGGCGAGGGCGACATCGGCCAGCATTTCCCGCCCGGCGAGGCGGAGACGCGGGGCGTCGACAGTCGCGAGTTGCTCACCCGCATCGTGTGTCTGATCGCCGCGCGCGGCTTCCGCGTCCACAACGCCGACACCACCGTGATTGCAGAACAGCCAATGCTCTCTCCGCACCTGATCGCGATGCGCGACTCGCTCGCCCACACCCTCAGCGTCGAGCCCTCGGCGGTAAACGTGAAGGCGACAACCAACGAGGGCCTGGACGCGATCGGCGAGGGCCGCGCAATCGCCGCGATGGCCGTCGTGCTGATCGAGGAGATCGCACCGTAGGCAGGGAAGCGGCTTCGCCGCGCGGTGCCTTCTGGAAACCTACCCACCCGGTAAAAGCGGAGGCTTCGCCCCCTGCACCCCCGGGTTTGCATTGCCGACACGTCGCCGCTTCCGCCTCCAACAGTGATCGGAACGGCCCAGATCGCTCGCAACGATCTCGTTCACAGCATCTCCGCTCATCCTGAGTCCGTCGAAGGATGACTACGGCACATTCCTCGTGGCGATGGCCCAAGTCGAGCCGTACTCGCCACCACAGTCTCCGAAAGGGGGTACTGGGCGAAGCCCCGTCAATCTACGGGCGGGTGGGTGGGCTCCAATCCAGAAATCACAGCGCGGCAAGGCCGCGTCCGAATTTCCCTCACCTCTCGACGCTGAAGCGCGCGCGCGAGGTAACATAAATCGATGGAATTGAACGCACTCGGCCAGGCCAGCACCTGCGCGTGTCGCAGGGGGCGCACCTCATCCGGACCGACATCCGGTCGAGGCACACGCCCCGTCCTTCTTCGGGAAGGGCCAACCGCCGAACGCGACCACCTGCAAGGGATCCCCAATGGGTTGGTTCTCAGCCATCCGCGAAGACATTCGAGCCGCACAGACGCTTGACCCCGCGGCGCGCGGCGCCACTGAAATTTTGCTCACCTATCCCGGCGTCCACGCCCTGATCATCCACCGCCTCGCGCAGGCAATCTGGCGCACGGACGTGCCGTTGTTGCCTCGCTTGATCTCGCACCTCGGGCGGTTGCTGACCGGCATCGAGATCCACCCCGGCGCGCAGATCGGACAGCAGCTCTTCATCGACCACGGCATGGGCGTCGTGATTGGCGAGACGACGGTGATCGGCGACAACTGCCACCTGTTCCAGGGCGTCACGCTGGGTGGTACCTCGACCCGCCACGAGAAGCGCCACCCGACGCTCGAAGAGAACGTCGTCGTCGGCGCGGGCGCGAAGATCATCGGCGCGATCACGATCGGGGCGAACTCGATGGTCGGCGCGGGCTCCGTCGTCGTCTCGAACGTGCCGCCGAACGCGACCGTCGTCGGCATCCCCGCCCACGTAATCGCCTACACGAACCGCAGCAACGAGACGATCGAGCGGCTGCCCGACCCGGAATGGGACCGTATCGACGGCCTCGAGCAGCGGCTGACGCAGCTCGAACAACGGCTCGCGAAGCCCTCGACCGATGGCCCCGCGAGAGCGCCCGGCAACCGGTCCGACACGACGCCGGCCGAGCCGGAACGCGATCGATGAGGCTCACCAACACTCTGGCCGGCGAAGTGCAGGACTTCGAGCCGCCGGAGCCCGGCACGGTCGGCCTCTACGTCTGCGGAGTCACGCCCTACGCGGAGGCCCATGTCGGCCACGCGATGTCGGCGATCGTCTACGACGTCTTCGTGCGCTACCTGCGCTGGAAGGGCAACCCTCACGGCGGGCTCGTCGTCACCTACGTCACGAACTACACGGACATCGACGACAAGCTGATCGAACGCGGCCACGAGCTTGGTCGCGACCCGCTGGATCTGGCGCAGGAGAACATCGCCCGCTGGGAACGCGAACAGCAGGCGCTCAACCTGATCCCACCGAACGTGCGCCCGCGCGTGACTGAGGAGATCGAGAGCATCGTCAATCTGATCGAGCGGATTATCGACAACGATCACGCTTACGCGACCGCGGAAGGCAACGTCTACTACCGCGTCCAATCGAAGGACGACTACGGCAAGCTCTCGCACCGCCAGGTCGACCAGATGCTCACCGGTACGCGCTTCGAGCCCGGCGACGACAAGGAGTTCGCGCTCGACTTCTCCCTGTGGAAGGCAACGAAGCCGGGCGAGCCATCGTGGGGCTCACCGTGGGGCGAGGGCCGCCCCGGCTGGCACATCGAATGCTCCGCGATGGCGCAGCGCTACCTCGGCGACGAGTTCGACATCCACGGAGGTGGCCTCGACCTCGTCTTCCCGCACCACGAGAACGAGATCGCCCAGTCGGAGGCCGCGAACACCGGCTTCGCGCGCATCTGGATGCACAACGGCCTCGTCCAGCTGGGCGGCGAGAAGATGGCGAAGTCCGTCGGCAACGTCACCACCGTCGAAGAGGCGCTGACTGAGTGGGGTCCCAACGCACTCCGCCTCGCCATCCTCGGCAGCCACTACCACTCGCCGACGACACTCAGCGACGACGTGCTGGCGGCGGCCAACAGCGGCGGCGAGCGGCTGCGTACCGCGCTGCGAGAGGCGCCAGAGGGCGGCGAACCCGAACCGGATACCGCGCAGCGCGAGACCTTCATCGAAGCGATGGAGGACGACCTCGCTACGCCACGCGCGCTCGCCGTGCTCTTCGACCTCGCAAGGGTGATCAACAGTGGACGCGATGCCGGCCACGACGTGCGCGAGGCTCAGGGGACGCTGCGCGAACTCGCGGAAGTGCTTGGCCTGCGCCTCGATGACGCGCCCGCCGCCAAACTCGACGCCGCACGACTTGCGGCGGTCGTTGGCGACCCAGTGTTCCCTTACAATGGCGACATCCCTGATCAGTCGACATCGATGTCGGCCCTGGAAGTCATCGTCGAGTCGCTGGTCGCGAACAGAGAAACGGCACGCAGCCAGAAGGAATTCGCACTCGCAGATCAGATTCGCGACGCCCTCGCTGAGGCTGGTGTCGAGATCGAAGACACTGCGGACGGGCCTCGCTGGACGGCGCGCGCGTAAGCAATCGTGCACCGGGCGATCCGCGGGTGAGGTGGGTCACCCCCGAAGGAGGAAGAGACAGCGCGGCGTGGCCGCATCCGCACCGGTAGCGCCCGCATCGACCTCGGAAAATCACGTTGCTCGCCTATGGCGACGGGCCTATACTCTGACGGCATCGCTTTCCGGCGTTTGACAGTCGGGGGGCGATATTTGCTGTCAGGCGACAGACTGGTGTGCCAGGGCCCGAGTGGCGCAATGGCAGCGCAGCCGATTTGTAATCGGCAGGTTAGTGGGTTCGAATCCCCTCTCGGGCTCCAACACTGTGAGCCCCCAGAGTCGCCGGAGCCGGGCTGGGGTGGGAGAGTGGCTAATTCCAGCGGACTGTAAATCCGCCGCCTAACGGCTACGCAGGTTCGAATCCTGCCCCCAGCACCACCCAAATTCGATATCGGACTATCACTCAGAATCAGCCTTCAGCGATAATCAGGAGGACCTGGCCCTCATAGCTCAGTCGGTAGAGCGCGTTCTTGGTA